>FTDB01000641.1_pt1 | contig 11187 bp, 7 predicted proteins | sample 1639741 | NCBI WGS metagenome assembly FTDB01 (sample SAMEA3914869, study PRJEB12502) | metagenome | biome: forest; material: soil | place: USA | collected 2012-03-12 | depth 0.1 m | reverse complement strand
CTTCGCCGCCGAGCCGCGCGTCCACCTGATCACCCAGGCCAATGCCGGCAAGGCGGCGGCCGTCAATAACGGCATCGCCGCGTCGAAGGGCGAGATCATCATTGCGCTCGACGCCGACACGCAGTTCGAGGCCGAGACGATTTCGCGCCTGGTGCGCTGGTTCGTGCGGCCGGAGATCGGCGCCGTCGCCGGCAATGCCAAGGTCGGCAATCGTTTCAACTTCGTCACGCGCTGGCAGGCGGTGGAATACGTCACCGCGCAGAATCTCGAACGCTCGGCCCTGGCCATGTTCGGCGCGATGATGGTCGTGCCGGGCGCGGTTGGCGCCTGGCGGCGCACGGCGCTCGCCGAGGTCGGCGGCTATCCGGAAAACACCCTGGCCGAGGACCAGGACCTGACCATCGCCGTGCAGCGCAAGGGCTGGCAGGTCGCCTACGACCAGGAGGCCGTGGCGTGGACCGAGGCGCCGGAAAGCTTCGGCGCCCTGATGAAGCAGCGCTTCCGCTGGGCGTTCGGCACGCTGCAATGCCTGTGGAAACACCAGCAGATGGTCAAGACGCGCAAGCCGAAGGGGCTGGCGCTGATCGGCGTGCCCCAGGCGTGGCTGTTCCAGATCGGCTTCTCGATGATCTCGCCGCTGATCGACTTTGCCCTGGTCGTCAACATCATCGGCACCATCGTGCGCATCCAGCAGCACGGTTGGGTCGAGGCCGACAGCGACCTGTCGCGCATGCTGGTCTACTGGGTCGCCTTCCTGCTGATCGACGCCATCTGCGGCGGCATCGCCTACTGGCTGGAGCCGCGCGAGAAGTCGTATCCGGTGTTCTGGCTGCTGTCGCAGCGCTTCGTCTATCGCCAGATCATGTACTATGTGGTGATCAAGGCGCTGATGGCGGCGTGGCGCGGCAAGCTGGTCGGCTGGGGCAAGCTGGAACGCAGCGGCCGGCTGGACCCCAAGGCCCGGGCCGGCACCGGCGCACCGGCGGAGTAGGAATCAGGCGGGGTTGTATTTCTGAATGAAATCGACGATCGCAGTCATCATCTCGATGCGCGATGACGCAATGTCTTCCCAATGCGTCTGGCCCTTGTAGGTAATGAACTGCACGTCTTTGCCGGCGGCTTTCAGTGCCTTCTCCATACGCTGGCTCTGTTCGATTGACACGACGGTGTCGTCGGTACCGTGGATCAGCAGGATCGGGCAATAGGCTCTGGCGGCCTGTTTCCACGGGGAGATTTCGCCGAAGCGGGACGGATCGCCGAGGTATTTGCGAAGATACAGGACGCCATTCGACTCGATATAGTTCGTGTTGTAGTCAGCGGCGTCGAACATGGCCTTGACGTCGGAAATGCCCGCAACGGAAACCGCACAGGTATAGACGCCGGCATCGATCGTTGCCCCCGCCAGGGCGGCATAGCCGCCGTAGGACGCGCCGAAAATGGCAACGCGCTTCGGGTCGATCACGCCCTTGGCGGCCAGAAAACGTACACCGTCGCTGAGGTCGGTCTGCATTTTCCGTCCCCATTCGCCATACCCGGCCTTGAGGAAGCTTTCACCGTAACCGTTGGAACCCCGGAAATTGGGTTGAAGAACGGCGTAGCCGCGTGAGGCCAGGGTTTCGACCTGCCAGTCGAAGTCAATGTAATCGCGTGCCTCCGGACCGCCGTGGGGAAGCACGACCAAGGGCAACGCCCGGGCCTCGCGGAACGGCGGCAGGGTAAGATAGCCGTGAATGTCCAGTCCATCGGCGGCTTTGTAGGTAATCGCCTGCTTCTGTGTCACCCATGCTTCATCGAGGCCAGGATAGTTGGAGGCCAACTGAATGGCGGCGCCGGTCGAGAAATCGACCGCGTAATAGCTGCCGGCATCGCCATTGCCTTCGCTGTATACGATCATCTGGCGGGGATCTTCGGCGAACGAAACCGGGTAGGAGCGATAGCCTTCACCCAGAACCTTGGGAAGTGAAGCGTAGAGCTTGGCCAGCAGTGGATCTGTATATTCATGGACAATCGTGTCCTCGTAATACGCGTGCCCCGACAGACGCCAGGTTGAAGGGTGGAACAGGGGAAACGCGTCCTTTCCGGGGCCACCGAAATCGAGTGGCTGGCTCAGCACACCTTCGGGAGACATTTCGCAATAGACCGAATCGTGCTGGTCGGAGCGTATGAAGACGAGAAGGCTCATGCCATCGGCTGCCAGGCCGACCAGATCGGGCGCCGTCAGCGACAAGCCTTTGGTCTCGTAGATTGGCTTGAAATCATCGGGGGTGGTATTCGGCCCCTTGCGGTAAAACAGTCGCCATACCTTGCGGAAATCGTCGAAGACGGAGTAGGCGACCGGCTGACCGTCGGGTGTCAGGACGTAGCTGTCGGTCAGTGCTGAGGTCTTGAAGATGGGCTTCCGCGTCTTGCCGTCCGGCGAGAAGCTGTAAAGGCTGAAAAGACGGACAGTGCTGCTCTCATAGGTCGAAGCCGTGACGCGGTAACCTTCGGAAGTCTTTATGCGTGCCAGATTGCCGGCGGCGAAGGGATAGGTCTTGTCTGAAAAGAAGGTCTGGATCGCCTTGGTCCGCGTATCGACACTGTGGACGCTCAGATAGTCACCCTTATTGAAATAGATCTCCGCTGTAATGGCATTGGCGACGATGATGTAATCATCGCTGCCCCAGAAGAGATTCCGGATCTTGACCTTGCCGAGATGGACGGTTTCCGGCTTGCCGTCGGGAAGGGCCCAGAACAACAGAAACTTGTCGTCGCCGGTCTGGCTCACCACCGCGACACGCTTGCCGTCCGGCGAGATGGCGACGTGATTGACGGCCGGGGTATGGGCAAAGGCATCGATGGGCGGCAAGGGCGGGGCAGCAGCCCAGGCCCGTGCGGACGATACGGTGGCGAGGGCAAGGCTGGCGCCGGCCGCCCCCAGCAATGAACGGCGATCGATCATGGGCATGCTTGTCTCGGTAGTCGGCCTCAGGCCGGATTGTGCTTGGTGATGAAGTCCAGCGACGCCTGGAACATGGCGAGGCGTGATGAGGCGATGTCCTCCCAGTGGGTCTGGCCCTTGTAGGTGATGAACTGCACGTCCTTGCCGGCGGCTTTTAACGCCCGTTCCATGCGCTGGCTCTGGTCGATCGGGACCACGGTGTCGTCGGTGCCATGGATCAGCAGGATCGGACAATAGGCCCTGGCCGCCTGGCGCGCCGGCGAGATGTCGTCATAACCCTTGGGATCGCCCAGCATCTCCTTTTCCAGGATCACCGTTTCGGCGCGGTCGTCGGCGGTGCTGTTCTCGGCCAGGAAGTCGAGGAACGGGCGCACGTCGGAGACGCCGGCTATGCCGACGGCGCAGCGATAGGTGCCGGCCGGATCGAGCGTCGCCCCGGCCAGGGCGGCATAACCGCCGTAGGAGGCACCGAAGATGGCGGCGCGCTTCGGATCGACGATGCCCTGTTTGGCGAGATGGGCGATGCCGTCGGTCAGGTCGCTTTGCATCTTGCGGCCCCATTCGCCATTGCCTGCCTTCTCGAAGGCGGCGCCGTAACCGGTCGAGCCGCGGAAGTTCGGCTGCAGCACGGCATAGCCGCGCGAGGCGAAGGCCTGGGCCTGCCAGTCGAAGTCGATATAGTCGCGCGCCGTCGGTCCGCCGTGCGGCAGCATGACGATCGGCAGGTTCTTCGCGGGCTTGCCGGGCGGAAGGGTGAGATAGGCATGGATTTTCAGCCCGTCGTCGGCCTTGTAGTCGATGGCCTGCTTCTGGGTGATCCATTCATTGGGCAGTTCGGGGTAGTTGCCGGCGACCACGTGATTGTCGCCGGTGGAGAAGTCGACGAAGAAATAGGTCCCTGCGTCGGTCGCGCTCTCACCATAGACCACCATCTTGCGCGGATCCTCGGCGAAGGACGCCATGGAGAAGCGATAGCCTTCGGCCAGGACCTGAGGCACGGCCTCGGCCAGCTTCTTCATCAGCGGATCGAAATAGTCGTAGGTGAACCAGTCGTCGTGCGTCTTGAAGCCGACCAGGCAGCCCGTGGTCGGATGAAAGAGCGGCGAGCGATCGCCGGCCTTGGTGTCGAGCGGCTCGCTGACCACGCCGTCGGCGGAAATCTCGTGATAGTCGTAGCCCTCGCCATCCGGATTCTTCAGCGAGATGACCACCGACTTGCCGTCGCGGCCCAGGCCCTCGACGCCAGGATAATCCTTTGCGCCCTTGACGGAATAGACCTTCTTGTAGTGCGGCGGCGTCGCGCCCTTGACGTTGAAGTAGAGCGTCCATTCCTTGTCGTGGGTGCCGGCGTCGTCCTCGAAATCGGAATAGGCGACCGGCGTGCCGTCCGCCGTCAGCACCCAGCCCTGGGTGTTGTTCGATCCCTCGTCGATCTGGCGCGGCATGCTGTGGCTGCCGACCGGAAAGCTGTACAGGCACAGGGAATAGTCGCCGCTCAACTTGTAGCCCGACGCCGTGACCCGGTATTCGCCATTGACCTTGATACGGCCGAGATCGCCGGAGACGATATTGTAGAATTCGTCCATGTGACCGAAGATCTGACGGATTTCCAGCGTGTCCAGGTCGACGATCTGGGCCAGGGAAAATTCGTGCTTCCAGCCGGCGAATTCCGGCAGGGCATCGGTCTGGGAATCGATGATGACGACGTGGCTGTTGTCGCCCCAGAACACGCCGCGGATCTTCTTGTTGCCCAGCCCGACGCTGTGGAGCTTCCTGTCGGCGATATCGAAATAGCCGAGGACCTTGGCGTCGCCCTTCTGGCTGATGAAGGCGATGCGCTTGCCGTCGGGCGACAGGGCGATATCGTCGATCAGCGGCGTGCGTGCGAACATTTCCAGCGGCGGCGGATCGCCCAGCGGGGCTTGCGGCGCCGGTGTCTGCGCCGGAGTTTGGGCCTGGGCCTGGGCCTGGGCCTGGGCCGTGTCCTGGGCCCGGGCGCTGCGGCCGATGACGGTAACGGTTGCGGTGGCGGCTCCCAAGGCGAGCAGGGTGCGGCGGTCGAGATTTTTCATGGTGACGTCCCCGGGGCGGAGCTTCGGCGTCAGGCCGGATTGTGCTTGGTGATGAAGTCCATGGCCGCCTGCATCATGGCGATGCGCGAGGACTCGGTGTCTTCCCAGTGCGTCTGGCCCTTGTAGGTGATGAACTGCACGTCCTTGCCGGCGGCCTTGAGCGCGCTTTCCATTTCCCGGCTTTGGCCGATCGGCACCACGGTATCGTCGGTGCCGTGGATCAGCAGGATGGGGCACGAGGCCCTGGCCGCCTGTTTGGCGGGCGAAATCTCGTCCCAGTGGGCGGGGTCGCCCATGAACTCGCGATCTCCCAGTACGACATTCGATTCCCGGTTACCGCTCTTGGCATCGTCCCAGTCGAAGATGGCTTTCAGATTCGACAAACCGGCGATCGATACGGCGCACCTATAGACCCCCGTATCGATCGTCGCGCCGGCCAGGGCAGCATAACCACCGTACGAGGCGCCGAAGATGGCGACGCGCTTGGGATCGATCAGTTCCTTGGCCGCCAGGGCGCGGACGCCATCGCTGAGGTCAGTCTGCATCTTGCGACCCCATTCGCCATGGCCGGCATTGACGAACGCCTGGCCATAGCCGTCCGAACCGCGGAAATTCGGTTGCAGCACGGCGTAGCCTCGTGAAGCAAAAAACTGGGCCTGCCAGTCGAAGCTGATGTCGTCATGATCCTCTGGACCGCCATGCGGTAACACGATCAGCGGTAGATTCTTTGCTTCACGGAAAGGCGGCAAGGTCAGGTAGGCGTGAATGTTCAGCCCATCGGCGGCCTTGTAGTCGATAGCCTGCTTCTGGGTAATCCATTCGGCGGGCAGGTCGGGATAGTTGCTGGCGACTTCCTTGCCCTCGCCGGTAGTCAGATCGATGTAGTAGTATGTCCCGGCATCGCCTTCGCCTTCACTGTAGGCGATCAACTGGCGCGGATCTTCGGCGAAGCTCTGAATGCCGTAGCGTCCCGCGCCGACCATCTTGGCTACGGATTCCTCGAGCTTCTGCATCAGCGGGTCGAAATAGATCGGCGTGGTCCAGTCACTTTCCTGAGCGAAACCGGCCAGGCGGAAAGTCGTCGGGTGGAACAGGGCGTAGCGGTCGCCGCCCGGATCCTCGGACAGCGGCGGGCTGAGCACGCCATCGGCGCCGATTTCGTGGTAGGTCTGCTTGGTGCGGTGATCACTGTAGAGCATGATGACCACCGATTTACCATCGCGGCCCAAGCCGATCAGATCCGGATGGTCGAGCGCCAGGCCGGCGGTGCGGTAGACGGGTTTGAATTTGCTATTGCCTGTGCCGAGTTCGGTGTTGAAGGCCAGCACCCATTCCTTGCGCAGGTCGTCGAAAGCCGAAAACGCCACGACCTGGCCGTCCGGGGTGACGACGAACCGTTCGGTTTCGCTCGACCCATCGACCATCAGCCGGCCGGTAACGCTTTCCATGCCGAAGTTGAACAGGCAAAGCGCGTAGGTGCCGGAAAAACGGTAGTTCTCGGCCGTGACGCGGTATTCGCCATTGACCTTGATGCGTCGCATACCGCCGACGACGACGGGATAGAATTTATCCCCAACCTTGAGGATCGACCCGGTTTCGCCGTTCATCTGGTTTTCGAAGAAGGTCCAGATCTTGGCATTGGCGAAATCGACACTCATCGCCAGGGAAAATTCCTGATCGTACACGCCGAAATCGGGCAGCGCCGTCGTCGTCGAATTCATCAGGATGACGTGCTTGTTGTCACCAAAGAACAGGCTGCGCACGCGCTGCTTACCCAAGGCCATGCCCCTGGGCTTTAGGTCCGAGGCCTGGAAGGTGATCAGCGCCTTGTCGTCGCCTTTTTGCGTCACCGCCGCGATTGTCTTGCCATCAGGGGAAAGCGCAATTCTGTCGACCCCGCGTGTACGTGCGAAAACCTCAACCGGCGGGGCGGGCGTCGTCGGCGCCGAAGGTTTCGTATCCCGCGCCCGTGCGCCGGCGGCTGCCAGGGCCATGCCCGTACCCGCGCCAGCCAACAAGGCGCGGCGATTCATCTTCGTCCGTATCATGACGGTACTCCCCCCAACAAACTCAGCCCGGCAGCAACTATATTCACACGCCTTGCCGGCGCAAGAGGGGCGCACGTTCCGCGCGAGATAATTTATGCGAACTGGTTGCGGAACCAGGTCGTCTGGCGCTTGGCGTAGTTGCGGGTCACCTGCTGGGCCTGGGCCAGCGCCGCCGCCCGCGTCATCTCGCCGCGCAGGTACGACACGCATTCGGCGAGGCCGAGCACACGCATGACCGGCCAGTCGGGCTGCAACCCCCGGGTCATCAGCGCGGCGACCTCATCGAGGGCGCCTTCAGCCAGCATCGCTTCCAGGCGCACGTCGCAGCGCGCATAGAGCCAATCACGGTCGGGGCGCAGGATTTCCAATCCATAGGAACCTTCCGGCAGGACGGGCTGCGTGCGATCCTGCCAGTCGCTCAGCGCCACGCCGGTCTGCAGCCACACCTCGTAGGCGCGGCTGAGGCGCTGGCGGTCGTTGGGCTTGATACGGGCTTCGGCGCGCGGATCGTGTTGTTTCAGGATATCGCGAAACGAAGCTTCGTCCATGGCGTCGTAGGTGGCGCGCGCGGTGCGCCGGGCGTCTTCGCCGATATCCGGGATTTCGGCCAGGCCGTAGACCAGGGCGTTGAAATAGAGTCCGGTGCCGCCGACGATGCATAAGGGTGACTGCGCCGTTGCCGCCGTGATGTAGGGCAGGGCGGCGCGCAGCCAGTCGCCGACCGACCATGTCTCGGTTGGGGCCAGGTGACCGTAGAGAAGGTGCGGGGCACGCGCCGTCTCCGCCGCCGAAGGCCGCGCCGTCAGGATCGGCACGTCGGCATAGAGTTGCATCGAATCGGCGTTGAGGATGGCGCCGCCCGTGCGTTCCGCCCAGTCGAGCGCCTTCGCCGACTTGCCCGAGGCCGTCGGTCCGGCCAGCAGATAGATCGGCGCATGGGGATCGGTCACGATTTGCTCTTTAAAGGCTGAGGCGATGCGCCTATGTGAGGCGCACCTTTCTCAGCGTCAAGATCACATAATGCCCACCAAAGAAGCCGTCCTGTCCGCCCTGAACTCCATCGCCGATCCGGTCAGCGGGCAGGGGCTGGCCGATGCTGGCCTGGTCAAGGCGCTGATCGTGTCGCCGGAACGCGTCGGCTTCATGCTGGAAGTGCCGCAGGAGCGGGTGACGCAATACGGCCCGGTGCGGCTGGCCTCGGAAAAACTGCTGGCCGGCATGGACGGCGTGGCCAAGGCGCAGGTCGTGCTGACCGCCGAGATGGCGGCGCCCCACGGCCACGCCGAGGCGGCGCGCCCGGCCTCCGCCAAACTGTCCGAACGTGCGCTGTCCGACGGCCGTCCGTCGGCGCCGGTGCCGTCGAGCCGCCCGGCCCACGTCAAGCGCGTCATCGCCGTCGCCTCGGGCAAGGGCGGGGTCGGCAAGTCGACCGTGTCGCTGGGCTTGGCGCTCGGGCTGAAATCCCTCGGGCTGAACGTCGGCTTTCTCGACGCCGACATCTACGGGCCGTCGGCGCCGGTGATGCTGGGCATGCGCCGGCCGCCGGAATTCTCGCCGGACAAGCTGATGCTGCCACTGGAGGCGCACGGGCTGAAGGTCAATTCGGTCGGCTTTCTGGTGGATGCCGACCAGGCGATGATCTGGCGCGGGCCGATGGCGTCGCAGGCACTGACGCAGCTTCTGACCCAGACGCAGTGGGGCACGGCGGAGGCGCCGCTCGACGTGCTGGTGATCGACTTGCCGCCCGGCACCGGCGACGTGCAATTGACCCTGACGCAGAAGACGCTGATCGACGGCGCAGTCATCGTTTCGACGCCGCAGGAAATGGCTTTGGCCGATGCGCGCCGTGCCGTGACATTGTTCGCCAAAACCGGAATCAAGGTTTTGGGCGTGGTCGAGAACATGGCCTTCCTGAAATTGCCGAACGGTGCCGAGATGGAGGTCTTCGGCCGCGGCGGGGCGAAGCGCATGGCCGAGGAACTGGCCGTGCCGTTCGCCGGCGAAGTGCCGCTCGATCCTGCCCTGCGCGCCAGCCTCGACGCCGGCCGGCCGCTGACCGCGGAATATCCCCACGGCGAGATGGCGCAGCGCTTCGCCGCCACGGCCAAGGCGGTCATGGCCAACCTGCCGCCGGTCTAGCGCCGCAGCGTCCAGTCCTGGTGCAGCACCTCGGCGCCGTCGCGTTGCACCGTGTAGGTCGCGGTATAGACGCCTGCGGGCCACGGCGTCTGGCTTGACTTGCCGGCAAACAGGAAGGCCTGCGCCTTGTCGTGGTCGGCCGGGGCGGGGGTTGAGCGGGCCAGCACGGCGCCGTCCGCGGCGCGTACGGTCAGGCTCTGGCGGTCGCCCTGACGCAGGGCGATGACGCGGACATAGGCGACCAGGTCGCCGGCCGTGCCCGGGCCCTTGACCGGCCCGCTTTCGATATCGTCCATGGTCACGGGTCCACCGGCAAAGCCGACGTTCAGCACCTGAGTGCCGCGATAGGCCATGTCGGACTGGACCGCGGTCGCCCAAAGGGTGCCCGTTCCGCCGCAGGCCGCGCCGTCGGGGGCGAACGGATCGACGGCCCTGCCGTTGTGCCGCACCGTCAGATGCAGGTGGACGAAGGCGGCATCACCCGACTGCCCGACCAGGCCGAGCGGGCTGTCGGCCGTGACATGGTCGCCGGCCTTTACGCGCACCGAACCCTGGCGCAGATGGCAGTATTGAGTTTGCCAGCCGTCGGCGTGGTCGACGACGACACCGTTGCCGCACTCCCTGTTTTTCGCCACCTTGGCGCGGTCGAAGGCGCCGACGGCGAAGTCCGGTTCGCCGTCGCGGATGGCGCGCACCACACCGTCGGCGGCGGCCAGCACGGCGACGCCACGGGCCTGCGCCGCCTTGTCGGGCAGACGGAAGTCGGTACCGTCGTGGCCATCATAGGTGGCGCCCAAGCAGCGATAGTCCCTGGCGCCCGGCCCGGGATCATGATCGGCATATTGCTGAATGAAGCAGGTCCGGCCGATCTCGCAGGCGATCGGTTTCGACAGGGCGATCGTCGCGGCGACAAGGGCGAGAAGCATGGCACGCTCCGGGACAGGCCCCTTCGGGAAGCCTAAGGACGTATGCGATCGTAAACCTTCACCGTGAAATCATAGTCGTCGCCTTCGTCCTTGGCAAAGTCTTCCGACGAGGTCACCGTCCATAACGCCGGATCGATGGCCGGGAAGTGCGTATCGCCGTCGACCGTGGCGTGGACATGGGTGACATAGAGCCGGTCGGCCCTGGGCATGACCTGGGCGAAGACATTGGCGCCGCCGATGACGCAGATTTCGTTGTCGGCGCCCGGCGCCCCGTCCTCGGTGGCGTGCTCGCGGGCGATGTCGAGCGCCTCGAACAGGGTGTTGCACACCAGGCCGCCTTCGGCCTCGAACTTCAGATCGCGCGTCAAGACCAGGTTCAGCCGGCCGGGCAGGGGTTTGCGCGGCAGCGAGTCCCAGGTCGTCGAACCCATGATCACCGGCTTGGAGTGGGTGATGCGCTTGAACATCTTGAGGTCGGAACGCAGGTGCCAGGGCAGGCCACCCTCGCGGCCAATGATGCCGTTCTCGCTCATGGCGACCACAAGCGAGATGCGGATTTTGGGGGTCATGGACAACCTTTAAACGGCAACGGGCGCTTTCAGGGCGCCGTGCGACTGGTAGTTTTCAAGCGTGAGATCGGCATAGTCGAAGCCGAACAGGTCGGTCTTCGGCGCCAGCTTCAGCGTCGGGAAGGCATGGGGCGTGCGTTCGAGCTGCGTCTTCGCCTGGTCGACATGGTTGAGATAGAGGTGGACGTCGCCGAAGGTGTGGACGAAGTCGCCGACCTCAAGGCCGGTCGCCTGCGCCACCATGTGCGTCAGCAGGGCGTAGGAGGCGATGTTGAACGGCACGCCCAGGAAGATATCGGCCGACCGCTGATAGAGCTGGCACGACAGCCTGCCGTCCTGCACGTAGAACTGGAACAGGCAATGGCATGGCGGCAGGGCCATGTCCTCGACCTCGGCCGGGTTCCACGCCGAGATGACGTGGCGGCGCGAATAGGGATTGGTCTTCAGGTTCTCGACCAGCAGCTTGATCTGGTCGATCGAACGGCCATCGGG
>FTDB01001985.1_pt1 | contig 11208 bp, 11 predicted proteins | sample 1639741 | NCBI WGS metagenome assembly FTDB01 (sample SAMEA3914869, study PRJEB12502) | metagenome | biome: forest; material: soil | place: USA | collected 2012-03-12 | depth 0.1 m | reverse complement strand
GATTATGACCGCCGCAAGAACCTGGCGTCTTCCGGCGCCGTGTCGCAGGAAGAGCTGACCGACGCCCAGGACGCCTATTCCAAGGCCCAGGCCGCCTACACCACCGCCGTCGCCAACCGCGACGCGGCGATCGCCGCGGCCAAGACCTCGACCGGCCAGCGTCAGACCAACTCGACCCTGTTCGCCGGCGTCACCGCCGAGCAGAACCCGGAAGTCCTGGCGGCCAAGGCCAAGCTCGACGCCGCCCAACTGGCGCTCGACCGTACCGTGGTGCGCGCGCCGACCGACGGCATCGTCTCCAAGAAGGCGGTGGAAGTCGGCCAACAGGTCCAGATCGGCACCCCGCTGATGACCGTCGTTCCGGTCACCCAGGCCTATATCGACGCCAACTTCAAGGAAGTGCAGCTCAAGGACGTCCATCCGGGCCAGAAGGCCGAGATCGTCACCGACCTGTACGGCAAGAAAGTCGTCTATCACGGCATCGTCCGCGGCATTTCCGGTGGCACCGGCTCGGCCTTCTCGCTGATCCCGGCCCAGAACGCCTCGGGCAACTGGATCAAGGTGGTCCAGCGACTGCCCGTGCGCATCGACCTCGACCCGGCCGAGCTGAAGGCGCACCCGTTGCGCGTCGGCCTGTCGTCGACGGTCAAGATCGCCGTAAAGTAATAAGCGTACGCTTATCGGCCCGAACGCTTACCCCCTAGGCGCTCGGGCCTTTTTTCTCCCGTTTTCGCGTCATTCTCTCATTGAAAGAGAAAGAGCCCCGTCATGTCTTCCGCTTCAGGCACCGCCAGTTCCGGCGCCGCCACAGCCGCCCCTACCGGCCCCTCGCCGCTGACCGGGGCGACGCTGTGGATCACCGCCATTGCGCTCGCGCTCGGCACCTTCATGCAGGTGCTCGACTCGACCATCGCCAACGTCTCCGTCCCGACCATCGCCGGCAATCTCGGCGTCTCGACGTCGCAGGGCACCTGGGTCATCACCTCGTTCGCCGTGTCGAACGGCATCTCCGTGCCGCTGACCGGCTGGCTGATGGGGCGCTTCGGCGTGGTCAAGGTGTTCCTGGCCTCGGTCGTCATGTTCACCATCGCCTCCTTCCTGTGCGGCATCTCCTGGAACATCGATTCGCTGATCGCCTTCCGGGTGCTTCAGGGCGCCGTGTCAGGCCCGATGATCCCGGGCTCGCAGGCCCTGCTGATGATGATCTTCCCGCCGCATCAGCGCGGCACGTCGCTGGCCATCTGGTCGATGACCACCCTGGTCGCGCCGATCTTCGGCCCGATCCTAGGCGGCTGGATCTCCGACAACATGACCTGGCCGTGGATCTTCTACATCAACCTGCCGGTCGGCGCCTTGTGTACCTTCCTGTGTTGGCGCGGCCTGCAGGGCCGGGAAACCCCGACCTTCCGGCGATCGATCGACCGCACGGGCTTTGCCCTGCTGGTCGTCTGGGTCGGCGCGCTGCAGATCATGCTCGACACCGGCAAGGACGTCGACTGGTTCGCGTCTCCGGCCATCGTCGTCGAAACCATCATCGCCGCCGTCGGCTTCATCGCCTGGGTGATCTGGGAGCTGAACGACAAGAACCCGATGGTCGACCTGTCGCTGTTCAAGACACGCAACTTCGCCCTGGGCGTCCTGGCGCTCTGCGTCGGCTACGCGGTCTTCTTCGGCAACAACCTGCTGATGCCGCTGTGGCTGCAGACCCAGATGAACTATATCGCCACCTGGGCCGGCCTGGTCGCCGCCCCGTCCGGCTTCGTCGCCGTCATCATGACGCCGTTCGCGGCGCGCATGCTCAACAAGTACGACGCCCGCATCCTGGCCACCGTGTCGATGATCTTCTTCGCCCTGTCCTTCTATATGCGCTCGCTGTACACGGCGGAATCGAGCTTCCTCATACTGGCGGCGCCGATGCTGGTCATGGGTGTGGCCATGAGCTTCTTCTTCATCTCGATGGTGTCGATCTCGCTCAACGGCGTGCCCCCGCACCAGATTCCGGCGGCGTCGGGCCTGTCCAACTTCGCACGGATCGTCGCCGGTTCGTTCGCCGCCTCGCTGGCGACAACCTTCTGGGACGACATGCAATCGGTGCTGCAGACCCGCAACACCGAAGCCATGGGCGGTCCCGGTGGCGGCAGCCCCGCCGTGCAGCAGTTGTTGTACCAGCTGACCCACCTGGGTCTTACCCAGCAGCAAAGCGCCGGTGTCCTGGTCCGGCAGGTCTCGGGCGTCGCCTACCTGTCCGCCGCGCTCGACATCTTCCGGCTGTCGGCGATCGTCACCCTGTGCCTGATCCCGTTCATCTGGCTGTGCAAACCGACCTTCGCGCAAAAAGGCGCGGCGCCAGTGGCAGCGGATTAATCCGGCGCCACGACGCTTATGAAAGTCCGGCCTCGGGCAGCGCCGATGAATTTCTGATCGAAGGTCAGGAACGCATCGCAGCCCGAGGCCGCGCCCAAATGCAGGGCATCGGCGAAATCCATGCCCGCTTCCGCCCGGTCCAGCGCTTCGGCCAGCATGGCCGGAGCCTCGACCTTGACGCCGGGCAATCCGGCAAAGGCGCGCAAGGCGGCGGCGGTATCCTTTCGCGAAAACCCATAGACGCTGCGCAGGACCCAATCGGCTTCCAGCATCACGGTGGCCGCAATAAATACATCGCCCGCCTCGACAACGGCCCTGGCCTTGGCCGATTGTTCGGGGTGGTCGCCGGTGAGGTATCGGATGACGATATTGGTATCAATCGCCCGCATGACGCCGCGCCGCTTCGGCCATCAGGCCTTCTTCCATCTCTTCCAGCGACTTGGGCTGACCCGTATAGGCCAGCATCCCGAAGACCGTCTCCGACGACGTCGGCGGGAAGGTCGCAGCCCGCCTCAGCAATATGCCGTCCGCTGTTTCCTCGACCACCAGGCGCGTGCCGACGGCCCAGCTATATTCATCGCGAATCGCTTTCGGCAGAATCACCTGTCCCTTGGTCGATACAGTCGTCGTCATGGGCGTGTGTCTGGACATAACGGCCTCGCAGGTAAGACGATGGTAAGATACATCTTCCCGCCCGACCTTTCAACATCGGTCCTGACAAATCGCCGCGAGCGCGCTAAGAGGATGCAAATGAAACCTGTTGAGACGATGCAATGATCGCCCTGGCCCTTCATGGCGGCGCCGGCGCCCGCCCCGGCCGCGACTATTCCGCCGAGATCGCCCACATGCGCGAGACCGCCACCCAGGCGCGCCTGGCCCTGCGCGCCGGCAAACGCGCGTTGGACGTGGTCAGCGAGGTCGTCGTGGCGCTGGAAGACTCCGGCCTCTATGTCGCCGGCAAGGGCGCCTCGCCCAACCTGGCCGGTTTCTATGAACTCGACGCCTCGATCATGGACGGCAACGGGCAAAAGGCCGGCGCGGTGGCGGCGCTGCAAGGCTTTCCCAATCCCGTCCTCGTCGCCCGCGCGGTGATGGAGCGCACGCCGCACGTCATGATGGCCGGCGAAGGCGCCTTCGTCTTCGCCCGCGACCAGGGCTTCACGCCCCTGCTTAACGAAGCCGCCTACTTCACCCGCGCCGCGCAACACGATTCCAACCATGCGCCGGGCGTGCTGAGCCACGGCACGGTCGGTTGCGTCTGCCTGGACAGCCACGGCGACCTCGCGGCCGCGACCTCGACCGCCGGCGTGTTCGGCAAGCTGCATGGCCGCGTCGGCGACACGCCGATCATCGGCGCCGGCACCTGGGCCGACAGGACGGCCGCCATCTCGTGCACGGGGCTCGGCGAATTCTTCATCCGCGCCCACGTCGCCGCCCAGGCCGCCTTCCGCCACGCCGGCGGCCAGTCGCTCGACGACGCCACGGCCGCCGTGCTGCAGCAGGTCGTCGACCTGGGCGGCGAAGGCGGGCTGATCGGCGTCAATGCCCGGGGCGAGGTCAGCGTGCCCTTCCGCTCGCAAGGCATGAAACGCGCGTGGTTCTCGGGTGATTCCGAAATCCTCTCCGAGGCTTTCTGAATACTTGCTTGGCGTTCAGGCGCCACGCGGGCTTTGCGGGCCGTCGCCCTTGCCGAACATCTCCCGGTGTTCGGAGAATCTTTTTCCTTCCCCCTCGGAGGAAATGCCGTAATCCTTGCGTATAAGATCGCGAAACGCGGTTACACAGCGAGGAAAGCATGGCGCAATCGCCCGACTTCGATATGGCTCTGGCCCTGTCGCGCTTCGGTCTCGGCGCGGGTCCGGACGGCATCGTCGCCGCCGGCACGGATGCCCGTGAAGCCCTGATGGCCGAGATCGCCACCGGCGCGCCGGTGCTGCAATCCCCCAATCTCAAGGCCACGCCCGACCTGCTCAACGACCTGGCCGCCTATCAGCTCCAGGTCAAGATGATGCGCGAGGCCCATCCCGCGCCTCCGCCGGCGCCCCCCGCCCCGGCTCAGATGACCAGCCAGATGAGCGGCCAGAACGCCAGCCTGTCGCCGCAGATGGCGCAGAACATGCAGGACAAGATGGGCGCCGCCGACATGGCCAGCGCAGCGCCTCCGCCGCCGGTGCGCACCAAGCCCGACTTCAACCCGGTGCGCGATACCGACCAGACCGAGATCGACGCCCGCTTCAATGGCTCGGTCAAGGGGGCGGCGATCGGCTTCAACGAGCGCATGGCGATGTTCTGGATGAACCACTTCGCCCTTTCGACGCGCAAGAGCCAGCTGTGCCAGATCACCGCCGGCGCCTATGAACGCGAGGCCATCCGGCCGCATGCCTTCGGCAAGTTCTACGACCTGGTCTACGCCGTCGAGACGCATCCGTGCATGCTGGAATATCTCGACAATGCGCAATCGATCGGCCCGAACTCGCCGGCCAACCGCAATGGCAAGCGCGGGCTGAACGAGAACCTGGCGCGCGAGATCATGGAACTGCACACCATGGGCGTGGGCTCGGGCTATACCCAGACGGACGTGACCTCCTTCGCCAAGGTGATCACCGGCTGGACCTTCAGCCGCAATGCCCGCGGCGGCCCGACCGGCCAGTTCACCTTCAACAAGAACGCCCATGAACCCGGCCCGCAGACCATCCTCGGCAAGACCTACGCCCAGGACGGCGTCGACCAGGGGCAGGCCGTGCTGCGCGACCTGTGCCGCCATCCGGCGACTGCCAAGCACATCGCCACCAAGCTGGCGCGCCATTTCGTCTCCGACACGCCGCCGCCGGCCCTGGTCAACCGCCTGGCCAAGCGTTTCAGCGAGACCGACGGCGACCTGGCCGAGGTGTCGAAGACGCTGATCAATTCGAAAGAGGCGTGGACGCCGACGCTGAACAAGGTGCGCTCGCCCAACGAATATATGTGCGCGCTCATCCGCGCCACCGGCGTGACCATGAAGCCCAACGCCATTGCCGGCGCGCTGACCAATATGGGGCAGTCGATCTGGCAACCGTCCGGTCCCAACGGCTATCCCGACACGGTCGCCGCCTGGGCGTCGCCCGAAGGCGTGGCGGCGCGCATGGAGGTGGTCAGTGCCCTGTCGCACCGCGCCGATCCGTCGCTCGATCCCCGCGCCTTCGCCGAAAGCCACCTCGGCGGCCTGCTCAGCGACCATACGCGCGAAGCCATCGCCCGCGCCGAAACCCATCCGCAGGGCCTCAGCCTTGTTTTCCTGTCCCCCGAATTCATGAGGCGCTAAAATGCAAACCAGCCGCCGTCAGTTTCTCCACGCAGCCGCCGCCGTCACTGGAACGGCCGCCTTCGGCGCCTTCATGCCGGCCACCGGCCGCGCCGCGGGCGCGCGCGATCCGCGCTTCGTCACCATCATCCTGAGGGGCGCGCTCGACGGCCTGACCGCCGTGCCGCCGGTCGGCGACCCCGACTATGCTCCGCTGCGCGGTGCCCTGGCCGTCGACAAGGCCCAGGCCCTGCCGCTGAACGACATGTTCAGCCTGCACCCGTCCCTGGTCAATCTGAAGCGCCAGTACGACGCCAAGCAGGCGATCCTGTTCCATGCCGCCGCATCGCCCTATCGCGACCGTTCGCACTTCGACGGCCAGGATACGCTGGAAAGCGGCTTCACCGGCCCCGGCCATACCGACAGCGGCTGGATGAACCGCCTGCTGGTCACCCTGCCCAATGAACAGCGTGCCAACCCGCGAGGCCTGGGCATCGGCGCCATGACGCCCCTGGTCATTCGTGGCAAGGCCGACACGCTGGGCTGGGCACCGACGACGCTGAAGGCCGCCGATGCCGACCTGCCGCCGCGCCTCTTGGCGCTGTACCAAGCCAACGATCCGATGTTCGCCAATGTGCTGCAGGAAGCCATCACCACCGGCCGCATCGCCTCGGGCTACAATACGCAAAACGCGGCCGGCGGCGCCGGCGATCCCAAGACCATGGTCACCATGGCCGAGGGCTCGGCGCGCCTGCTGGCCGCGCCCGACGGGCCGCGCGTCTGCGCCCTGGCCTTCGAGGGCTGGGACACCCACGCCGCCGAAGCGCAACGCCTGCAAACCCTGCTGACCGGCCTGGACAATGCGTTCGCCGCGTTCGAGCAGACGCTGGGGCCCGTGTGGAACGACACCGCCATCCTGGTGGTCACCGAGTTCGGCCGCACCGCGGCGGTCAACGGCACCCAGGGCACCGACCACGGCACCGGCACAATGGCCTATCTGACCGGGGGCGCGGTCAAGGGCGGCCGGGTCATCGCCGACTGGCCGGGATTGAAGCCCAACCAGCTCTACCAGAACCGCGACCTGGCGCCGACGACCGATATCCGCTCGATCGCCAAGGGCGTGATGCAGAGCTTCTACGACACGCCGGAATCGGCGATGAGCACGGACATCTTCCCGGACTCGGCGGGCGCGGCGCCGATGAAGGATCTGATTGCGTAGGGCATGAGGCGACCTCTCCTCCCCATCGTGTTACGATGGGGAGGAGAGAGATTGTTCGACTTACCGGCACAACCCGTCAATATCGCTGGTCGACGCACTCGCCGGAATTCCGGAAATATCGATACCTCTTTCGCCAGCCGTGCGCTCCATCACCGTGCCCATGCCGGCTTTGGCGTCGGTCTCGGCATAGGCCGGGTCGCTCTCCGCCTGCTCCAGCGTGACATAATGCGCGCCGGCCCTGTCGAGTTCGTCCAGAACCTGAGGCAGCATGACCGAGGCGAACCCGCCGATATGGGTCAGCAACACCTGCGGGATCGTCCGGCCATAGACCTTTTGCGACAGCGCCTTCATGCGCACGATCTCGGCGCGGACGGAGGCGATGTATCGCGTCTTCATTATCGCGACGGTCGCCTGGTCGCCCTTGGCCAGGCAACGGTTGTAGGTCTCGGTATAGGCCCAGTCGGAGAAGGACACGCTAACATCCGCGATACGGTAATGATGCGCCGTCAGATAGGCGATGGCCGCGTCGTGATTGCCGGCATCGCCGCCGTCGAGGAACGGAAAGCGCAGAAACTTCCAGTTTTCGCCGGCCATCAGGTCGGTCAGCACCGACTCGCCCTCTTCCAGGTCCGCCGTCCAGGCGGCCAGCGTGTGGCCACTCAACGCCATGTGCGAATAGGTGTGGTTGCCCAGCGGATAGCCGGCCGCGCGCCATGCCTTCAGGACGGCGATACTGTCGGGCTCCACGACCAGGCCGTGGGCGTTGACGAACCCCCAGGCCTGCGGCACGCGGTGCGCCTTGAAGGCCTTTATATAGGCGCGGGCGATGCCGAGGCGGGTCATGCCGCCGGTCGGTAGGCTGCCGTGGTCGGGCAGGTCGTCGACGGTAATGGCGATGTCGAAGCGACTCGTGTCGGCGGCATGCGCCGCGCCAGACGCGAACAGGGCGCTCAGCCCCAGAATGAAAGCCTTCACGGCCACCTCCCTGATTTTGTTAGCGCTAACCTGCCGTATTCGCCGCCCGACCGCAATCGGGTTGTGCATTTCGCAAACCCGCGTTATGCGTATAGCGGGTTATTTCAGGGGAGCGCGAAATGAGCGGCAATCTATTCCTGCGGACCGGCATGATCTTCCTGATGGTCGGCATCGGGCTGGGCATGTACATGGGGTCGCGCGAGGACTTCACCCAGGTGGCGGTGCACGTGCACCTCAACCTGGTCGGCGGTGTATGGATGTTCCTCGCCGGGCTGTTCTACAACGCCCACCCACAGGTGTCGCGCAAGGCCATGGCCCTGCACTACGTCCTGGCCATCGTCGGCCTGCCGCTGTTCGCCATCGGGCTGTGGGGCGCGCATATCGGCGCGAAATGGTACCTGCCCTTCATCATCCCGGGCAGCAGCCTGTCGTCGCTGGGCCTGATCGTCTTCGCCGTGCTGGTCTTCATCGGCACCGGCAAGAAGAAGGCGGTGGTTTAGGCCGCCAGCGCCTTGAAGCCCTGCGCCGCCTGGCGCGTCACCGCTTCCAGCTCGGCGAACAGTTCGGCGTCGATGTCGTGGAAGATGAAGCACGTCTTGGTCTGGGCGTGCTTTTTCAGCCGCTCCGGCACCACGACGTCACGGCCTTCGCGCATGGCCAGCGGCGGCAGGTAATAGGCGACATTGGTCGGGGACAACCGCACCGAGCCGAACCACACCGGGTCCTTCGAGGTCATGATATGGTCCGGCACGTTGGCCGTGAATTCCCCCAACGCATCCTTGCCGATCTTCAGGTTCGGCGCGGCCCGCAGCATGGTATCCCGAAGCGCGATATAGACGGGGTAAAGGTCGGCCATGAATTTTCTTTTCTTGTGAACACGGGCGTACGAAGACCGCGAGCATAACGAGAAAATCCAAAAATTTCATTGCCACGGGAGAGTATCGGATATAGTTTCATACGAGACAATATCCAACGAAACGAATCCGGACCTTCGCTCATGTCGCCCGTCGTCAGTTTCGATCCGCTTGAGGTGCCGGTCACCGACTGGACGCCCGGCCTGGCTGATGGCGCCTTCTTCGACGGCATATCGGAACAGGCGCTGGATCCGATGCTGACCCTGCTGGCGCAGCTGCGCACCGATACGCGGCCGGACAAGCTCGACCTGGGCATCGGCGTCTATCGCGACGAGGCCGGCCGCACGCCGATCCTGGCCAGCGTCAAGGCCGCCGAGGCGCGGCTGGTCGACGGCCAGTCGAGCAAGGAATATATCTCGCCCGAAGGTGATCCCGGCTTCCTGCGCAGCCTGGCCCCCATCGTGCTGGGCGCCCACGCCGCCGATCCGCGCATCGCCGGCATCCAGACCCCCGGCGGCACCGGCGCGCTGCGCCTGGCGGCGTCGCTGATCGCCCGCGCCAACCCCAGGGCGCGCGTCTGGCTGGGCCAGCCGACCTGGCCGGCCCATGCCGGGCTGATGCAGGCCGCGGGCCTTGAGACCATCGACTACCCCTTCTTCGACCGCGCCACCCAGACCCTGGTGTTCGACGACATGATGCGCGCGCTGGAAAGCGCAGTCGCCGGCGACGTCGTCCTGCTGCACGGCTGCTGCCACAACCCGACCGGCGCCGAGATGACGCCGGACCAGTGGCGTGACGTCACCGCGCTGATCGCCCGCAAAGGCCTGCTGCCCCTGGTCGACATCGCCTACCAGGGCCTGGGCCACGGCCTCGACGAAGACGCCGCCGGCCTGCGCGGCCTGATCAACGGCGTGCCGGAGACCATCGTCTGTGTGTCGTGTTCGAAGAATTTCGGCCTCTATCGCGACCGCATCGGCGGCATCTGGATCAAGGCCGGCAGCGCGGATGCCGCCCACCGCGCCCGCAACGGGCTGATGGTCGCGGCGCGGTCGATGTGGTCGATGCCGCCCGACCATGGCGCCTCGGTCGTGCGCACCATCCTGGCAGATGCCGACCTGACCGCGTTGTGGCGCGGCGAGGTCGACGTCATGCGCCGGCGCATCCAATCCGTCCGCCAAAGCCTGGCCACCGCCCTGCCCGCGCTTGCCAGCGTGGCGCGGCAGACCGGCATGTTCACCCTGCTGCCGCTGGCGCCCGGCGCCGCCACGGCGCTGCGCGTCGAGCACGGCATCTATCTGATGGACAGCGGCCGCATCAATATCGCCGGCCTGCGTGAAGCGACCCTGCCGCGCTTCGCCGACGCCATCCGCCCTCACCTGACCTGAAAGGAGCCCGGTATGCTTACGCGTGATAATTCCCCGGAAAACGTAATGGGTCTGAACGGCTTCGAGTTTGTCGAGTTCACCGGCCCGGACACCGACGAGATGGGACGGCAACTGGAGCAGATGGGCTTCGTTCCCGCCGCGCGCCATCCGTCGAAGGACATCGTCCGTTACAAGCAGGGGCACATCAACTTCCTGATCAACCGCGCGGCCACGGAACAGGCCACGGCGTTTGCCGCCGCGCACGGCCCTTCGGCCAACGGCATGGCGTTTCGCGTGGCCGACGCAAAGGCGGCCTACGACCTCGCCCTGGCCAACGGCGCCCGTTCGGCCGATGCGCGCGCCGGCGCGCTGGGTGACGGCTACGTGCTCGAAGGCATCGGCGGCTCCCTGCTCTATCTGATCGACCACGACGTCTATGCCGGCTGGGACGCGCTTCCCGGCGCGGCGGAGGCCGAGGCGGCCAACAGTGTCGGCTTCGGCATCATCGACCACCTGACGCACAATGTGCGCCGCGGCGAGATGCGCACCTGGTCGACCTTCTACCGCCAGGTCTTCGGCTTCGAAGAGCAGAAGTATTTCGACATCAAGGGCCAGGCGACCGGCCTGTTCAGCCAGGCGATGATCGCGCCGGACGGCGCCATCCGCATCCCGCTGAACGAAAGCCAGGACGACACCTCGCAGATCGAGGAATTCCTGCGCCAGTACAACGGCGAAGGCATCCAGCACATCGCCCTGACCACCGACGATATCTTCGAGACGGTCGAGAAGCTGCGCGCCCGCGGCGTGAAGCTTCAGGACACCATCGAGACCTATTACGACCTGGTCGACAAACGCGTGCCGGGCCACGGCGAGGACCTGGAGCGTCTGCGCAAAAACCGTATCCTGATCGACGGCAATGTCGGCGACGAAGGCATATTGCTGCAGATCTTCACCGAGAACACCTTCGGGCCGATCTTCTTCGAGATCATCCAGCGCAAGGGCAATACCGGCTTTGGCAACGGCAATTTCCAGGCCCTGTTCGAATCGATCGAACTGGACCAGATTCGCCGTGGCGTGATCAAAGTGGCGTAAGAAAGCAAGAAACCCCACCACCCCGCCCTGCGGGCGCGGTCCCCCTCCCCGGCATAGCCG
>FTDB01002030.1_pt1 | contig 11247 bp, 7 predicted proteins | sample 1639741 | NCBI WGS metagenome assembly FTDB01 (sample SAMEA3914869, study PRJEB12502) | metagenome | biome: forest; material: soil | place: USA | collected 2012-03-12 | depth 0.1 m | reverse complement strand
TGCGCGACATATTGGTCAAGATCTTCGACCAGGCCTATATCGCCCGGCTGTCCGCCGACAGCCTGGGCCTTGTGCTGTCGCCATGCGCCGCCGAACAGGCCCTGCCGCTGGCCCGCGCCATCGCCGCCCGCCTCGACAAGCGCATCCGTGTTTCGGAAGAACAGAGCCTCGACGTGCCGGTCTCGGTCGGCGTCTATCACGACGCCTCGGGCCGGCCGTCGGCCAACGAAATGGTCGAACGCGCCCAGATCGCCCTGGACCAGGCGCGCGCCGGCAAGATCAAGGTCGCCCAGTTCGATCCGCGCACCTATTCGGAACTGGCCGATACCCTGCTGCTGACCGACCAGCTTCACGCCGCGCTGCAGGCCAAGGTGCTGACGGTCCACTACCAGCCCAAGTTCAACTATCGCGACGGCAAGATCACCGCGGTCGAGGCCCTGGTGCGCTGGAACCACCCGGAGCGCGGCATGGTCAGCCCGCAGCGCTTCGTCGGCATCGCCGAGGAGTCGGGCTATATCCGCGACCTGACGACCCAGGTCTTCTCGACCTGCATCCACGATCAGGCGGCGCTGGCCGCCGCCGGCTTCCCGCTGGACTTCAGCATCAACTATTCCGGCCGCCTGCTCAGCGACGACGCCTTCAATACGCGCACGCTCAGCATGCTGGCGGCCGCCAAGGGGCGCATCTGCCTGGAAATCACCGAGACGGCGGTTATCGAAGATCCGCGCATCGGCCTGGCGGCGATCGGCCGTTTCATCGACCACGGCATCGAAATCTCCATCGACGACTTCGGCACCGGCCTGTCGTCCCTGGCCTATCTCAAGCAGATCCCGGCGCACGAACTGAAGATCGACCGCGCCTTCGTCATGGAGATCGAGCAGGGCCAGCGCGACGCGCTGCTGGTGCGCTCGACCATCGACCTCGCGCACGGCCTGGGCATGAAGGTGACGGCCGAAGGCGTGGAAACCGAGGTCTCGTTCAAGCTGCTCCAGGCCATGGGCTGCGACATGGCCCAGGGCTATGGCATCGCCAAGCCGATGGCCTTCGACAATCTTCTGTTGTTCCTGCGTGATTTCGTCGCCAGGCCCGAGGATACGGCCGCTGGCACGTTGCCGAAACGGAAAACCTCATGAAAAAGCTGGCGACAGCGGGCGCGGCGATCATGGCCGTGATGGCCGGCGAAGCCCGGGCCGGTGCCGACCTGTTCTCGCCCGACACGATCCGCGCCTGGGCCGATGTGCGCCTGGTGTCGGCCAACGGCGAAAAGAGCTGGCTCGACGGCGGTTTCGGCAAGCTGCGCTACGGCGACGAAAGCAAGCTCGACCTGGCCCAGGTGGGCGTGCAGTGGAAGCCGCGCCTGACCGATACGCTGTCGGCCCAGATCGTCGTTCAGGACGTCCCGGACCTCGATCATCCTGTCGGCATCGAGGAAGCCTATCTGAAATGGCGGCCTCTGCCGGTGGCCACACCCGCAGGCGTCTATCACTTCACCTTCCGCGCCGGCCAGATGTTCCCGCCGGTATCGATGGAGCACGACGGCGTCGGCTGGACGCCGTCGCGGACGCTGACCCCGTCGGCGATCGACAGCTGGATCGGCGAGGAGGTCCTGGTCGAAGGCGCCGAGGCGTCGGTGATCACCCAGGCCGGCGATCACACACTGGGCGCGACGTTCGGCGTGTTCAGCAAGGACGACACCGCGGGCACCATCCTGGCCTGGCGGGGCTGGGCGCTGCACGACATTTCTTCGAACGAGAATACCGAACTGCCGCTGCCGGAAGGCCCGCAAGGCTACAAGGCGATCTTCGGCGCCTACCAGGCCTATGACAGCCGCCCCTACGACGAAGTCGATCATCGCCTGGGCTATTACGCCCGGCTCGACTGGCGGCCGCCGGCGGCCGTGGCCTTCAATCTCGAACTCTACGACAATAACGGCGACCCGATGACGGTACGCAACGGCCAGTGGGGCTGGGCGACGCGGTTCTGGAATCTTGGCGCGCAATACCGGCTGGACGACCGCGACGAACTGATCTCGCAATATATGACCGGCCGCACCAAGACGGGCTGGCTGGTCGGCGGCGGCTATCGCGCCATCGATGCCGACTTCGATTCGGCCTATCTGCTGCTGACGCACGACCTGGGCGCGGACGGCAAGCTGTCCGGCCGCGTCGATTATTTCGGCGCCAAGGACCTGTCGTGGCGCGTCAAGGACGACAATACCGACAAGGGTTACGCCCTGACCGTGGCGTGGCTGCGGCCCCTGACGCCGCATTTCGACTTCGCGCTGGAAGGCGTGCAGGCGTGGAGCAACCGCCCGGCGCGCGTTACCCAGATGCTCGACCCGCGCCAAGCCCAGACGCAAGTGCAGATGGCGTTCAAGCTGCACCTCTGACGGATGCGGCTCAGTCGAAGAGCGTGCTGAGCCCGATCATTTCCGGATCAAGCGCGGTGACGATGGACACCGGCGTCGCCCGCAGCATCTCGCTCAGCCGGCCCTTGTCGGTAAAGCGCGCGGTGAACGCCGCCGGATCGAACAGGTCGCCGATCAGGTTGAAGAAGCTGCCGCCTAAAAAGACACCGCCGCGGGCGCCCGTCGCCAGGGCCGTGTCGGCCGCGGTCGCCGCCAGCCAGCCCAGGACCAGGGCCAACGCCTCGCGGGCCAGCGGCGCGCCCTGGCGGGCCATGGCGACGATGTCGGCGGGCTTGGCCGTGGGGGCGGGCTGGCCGTCGGCGTCGTGCAGCGCGGCATAGACCTCGGCCAGCCCCGGCGTCGAGACGGCGCGGACACGTGAAACGTGATTGTATTTCCGGGCCAGGTAGCGGACGACGGCGAACTCGCGCTCGGTGGTCGCCGGCAGGTCGCAATGGCCGCCGGCGCAGGGCAGGGCGATCGCCGCGCCGAATTCGTCCGCCGTCAGGGTGGTGGTGCCCAGGCTGCGGCCCAGGGCGACCAGGGCCTTGGGCTGGTCCGGGTCTTCCTGGCCAGCGCAGACGGTGGTCAGTTCGGCGCTGTCGAGCCGGTCGATGGCCAGCGCCGCGGCGACGATGTCGTTGACCAGGTGGACACGGCTGACGTTCAGCCGCGTCTTGATCCATTCGCGTTCGATCCGGTAGGAATGGTTGGGCATCTCGAATGCCCCGTTGCGTTCCCAGCCGCACACCGAAAACGCCGCGCCCATCAGGTCCGGATTGCCGTGCCGGTCCAGGAAGGCGCCGATTTCCCGGTCCAGGTCTTCCAGGCTGGTGCAAGAACAGACGAACGGCGCCGGCGGCCTTTGCCGCGGCGCCGCCAGGGTCATGCGCACGCTGTTGTCAGCGCTGAAGTCGACGAAAAAAATTTGTACTGACATCCCGATCCCCGCGGTGAAAACTTCAAAAAAGTTTCATCTGCATCCAGAGACGCGAGATTCGCGGGATTTCTCAAGTGTCGTGTTGCGATGCGGGAAAGCTTTGAAAAGCGCGGGTCGTGTTTCCTCCCAAAACCGTGACGATCCAAGGCGTAATCCAAAAAAATGCGTAACATTGTTCGGTTAGATCGCACGGCCGGCGAGGGTCCGGTTTAGAGTTTCATGCGAAATCCGATCGTCCCCTTTAACGCCATAGGTGTCGCCCGGCGAGGCGAGCGAGGTGTCGGCCGTGGCCTCCGAATAAAGCGTCAGCCGGCCGCCATCGCGGCTGTAGCTGCCGCCGAGGCCCAGTTCCCCGAGCAGGCGCCGGTCGCGGTTGCCGATGGCGGTGCCGGAGACGTCGACCTGGTCGCGGCCCAGCCATTCATAGGTCAGGTTGACCATGGCGTAGACGTGGCCCGTGTCCTTGCCGCCGGTCCGCTGGAAGCGGCGGTCGAGCGTCACGCCCCAGCGGGTCTTCAGGCTGGCGCTACGGTCCATCGAGATCTCCGCCGACGCCGGGTCTGCGAAGCGGCGGAAATCCACCAGGCTGTAGATCGTCTGGACCTGCGGGACGACGGTCAGGGCCGGGCTGACGGACATGCGCTTGCCGATTTCGAGGCTGGCGGTCTCACCCTGGCCGTTATTGCCCCAGGTCAGGGCGCCCAGCGTCGCCGACCTCAGATCGCTGTCGAACCAGCTGATCTGGGCCTGGCCGTCGACATAGACGCCGTTGGCGCTGTACCAGGTCAGCGTGGCGCCGACCCCGAAGCCGTCGGTATGGATCGTGCCGTCACCGAAGAGCGAGGTGACCGCGGTGCCGGTTTCGCCGTAGTGGCCCGTCAGGCCGCCGACCAGCCGCGAGCCGTCGCCGCGTTCGCCCAGCAACTGGGTAAAGCCCATCTGGGCCTGCCAGGTGTCGAGGTTCATGCGGGTGGAGGCGGTGGAAAAGGCGGTTTGCGGACGCGCGCGGCCCTGCTCGATCCTTATCCAGCCGCCCGTCTGGTCCGACGTCCCGGCGCCGGCCAGGCTGCACTCACGCTGCTGGAGCGTGGCGACGCCGTTCAGCGACAGCAGGGTCCGGGTGTAGGCCTCGTAGACCGGCACGCCCGGCTGGTAGAGTGGCTGGGCCGGAGCCACCGGGGGCGCGGTGGTGATCGGATTCAGCAGCGACGAGCGCAGGTACCAGTCCCCGTCGGTCGCGTCCTTGTACAGGCGATAGCCGTAGGCGCCGGCGATCACGGCCGGTTGCCCCTGGAACAGATAGTCGCCGTTCAGCGTGAACGTGCCGTTGGAGGGGCCGTTGACGTCGATGATCCTGATGCCGGCAACCGTCTGGCCGCCCAGGCCACCACGGTTGATCACCGTGACCGAACTCGTGCCGGAGGTCGCGCCATTTGCCACCAGTTGGTCCGTGGCCGAATGGTCGTCCCCGAGCACGGTCTCGATTTCCAGCCGGCCGGCCTGGCCCGTATAGCTGCTGGCGGTCAGGGTGCCGATGCCGCCGTGGCCCGGCGCGACAACGCCGGCATTGACGATGTCACCGACACGGCCGCTGCCTTCGAGACGGCCCGCCGACGCCACCTGGGCCTGGCCGACGATCTGGCCGTCGACGGTCAACGTGCCGCTATGGATCGTGGTGCCGCCGGTATAGGTGCTGGCGCCGGTGAGGATGGTGACACCCGTACCGATCTGGCTGAGCGAACCGGTGCCCGAGATGGCGCCGCTGAGGGTGAGGCTGTCCGAGCGATCGAAGACGAGAGCACCGTTGTTGGTGATGTTGCCGATGAGGCTGCCGTTGGTGCCGCCATCGCCGACCTGTAGCGTGCCGCTGGCGATGGTGGTGCCGCCCGTATAGGTACCGGCGCCAGTAAGGATGAGGGTGCCCGTGCCGATCTGGCTGAGTGCGCCGGTGCCCGAGATCGTGCCACCGAAGGTGACACTGTCCGACCGGTCGAAGACGAGGGCGCCATTGTCGACGATATTGCCGAAGAGGCTGCCGCTGGTGCCGCCGGTGCCGACCTGCAGCGTGCCCTGGCGGATGGTGGTGCCGCCGGCATAGGTGTTGGCGCCCGTCAGCACCAGGGTGCCGCTTCCGTCCTTGGTTAGCCCGCCCGGGCCCGACATGTTGCTGGTGACGGTAAGGGTGGTGCCCGCGTCGGTGAGGAAGGTACCGTTCCCGGCCAGCGAAATGGTCCGGGCGATGGAGAAGGAGGTCGTGGTCTCCAGGGCGCCACCGTTGAAGGTCAGGCTGCCCGAGGGATCGCCCAACTGGCCGTCGTTCGATATCTGCAATATGCCCTGGCTGATGGTCCACGGCATGACCAGGGCCGAGGTCCCGGTCAGGGTCCAGGTGCCGGCGCCGGTCTTTTCGAACTGGCCGAAGCCCTGGTATTTGCCGGCCGCGCCGATCTGGGAGAGGTCGAAGCTGGCGTCGGTGCTGCCGCCCAGCTTGAAGGTATCGGCGGCGCTGAACGCCTGTACGTTGCCGGTAATGGTCGAGGTCGACCAGATTTCCAGCGAGTTGACGCCGCCGGTGAACTGGATCGCCACGCCGTCGGCGGTGGCTGAGCCGCCGCTTAGGGGCGCGCCGCCAGTCCCGCCAGTGAGGGTGCCCGCATTGATGACGGCGATATTGGCGCCTTGGATGGCCGCGCCACCATGTCCCGGCGAGGCAACCACCGGTGTCGTCACCGAACGCCCCGAGCCACCATCGCCGCCGGTGATCGTTGCGCCGACGCCGTTGACGACCGTACCGCCGGCCAACAACTCGACGCCCGCGCCGCCATCCCCGCCGCCGCCGGTGGCGACACCGCCGCCGCCGGCACCGCCGGTGATCGAGCCGTCGTTCCGGACGGTACCGCCGCCCGTCAGGATGATGCCCGCCGCGGCGCCGCCGGACTTGGTGGCCCCGCCGCCGCCGGTAATGGTGCCACCGCTTTGCACGGTCACATTGGCCGACGAAAACACACCGGCAGCCCCGCCACCGCCGCCCGCATTGCCGCCGCCACCACTCCCCTTGCCGCCGGTAACGGCGCCCGTTCCGGTGATCGTGATATCGGCTGTGGCGTTGACACCCACGCCGCCGCCGCCGCCGCCGCCGGCCATGCTGATGCCATTGACTTGCGCCGAGCCGGGTCCGCCGAGGCCGCCGCTGATGGCTGTCGCGATATCGGTGGCGGTCGTCACCATCAGGCCGGTCGTGCCGGTCGCGCCGGCTGTGCCGAGCACGCTGCCAGCCAGGGACGAGCCGCCCGATCCCCCGGCGGCGCCGTTGCCGGTGGTCAGGTCCACCGCCCCGCCGCCGGCCGACGAGCCCATGACGGTGGCGTTCTTGCCGGTGGCGGCGGTGAGCGAACCGTCGACGCCGCCCGCACCGCCGCCCGTGGATGCACCGCTGCCGCCCTCGCCGTAGGCGAAGGCGGACGTCCCCGCCAGGACCATGCCCAGGCTGAGAACGGCGACGGAACCGAGCATGAGCTCGCGATTGCGGATGATGTGGCGATTGAATGTATGGCGAGGCATGGGCGTATCCCTCTTTTCGGCCAGGATTGGCGACGAGAGCGATCTACCGTGCAAATATTACCTCTGAGTCAACGCGAGGCCCTTTATTTTAAAGCGTTACGAGATTCTTCGCTTCAAGATGCCGCGACGGACGGCCCGCGGCTGACCGCCGGGCAGGACCGTGTATGGCCTTGACGACAAGGTTGCCGATATTTAATGAACGTATTCGTTCATTAAATAATGCATTCGCCTGCCGGGTGATCGAAGGAGCCTCATGAAATTCGATTTCGGCGCCATGGATATTGGCAGTTTCACTTTCAACTTCGTGCGTACCCTTAGCGTCGCCGCGACCGGCGGCGCGGATCTTAACGAATGTCTGGCGGCGGCCAGCGCCATCAGGGATAACGACACAGCGTCCTGGATTGCCGCATGGGCCGCCCTGGCCAGGAAGGTCGAGGCGGAAGCCCAGGCGGCCTTCGAAGCCGGGCAGGTGGTTACCGCGCGCCAGGCCTGGCTGCGCGCCAGCAACTATTATCGCTCCGCCATGTTCCTGATGCCCCGGCTGGACCCGGACCTGGATCGAACGATTGCGCGCAGCCGGGCGTGTTTTCAGCGCGCCGCGGCCCTGATGTCTCCGGCGATCGAGGGTCTCGAAATCCCGTGCGGTAAGGCGAAGCTTCCCGGATATTTCCTGTCGTGCGGGAAGGCGGGGCGACCGACCCTGATCGCCGTGAACGGCGCGGATTCGACCAATGAGGAACTGGTCCATTGGATCGGCTTCGCTGCCGTGTCCCGGGGCTGGAACTGTTTGATCTTCGAGGGGCCGGGTCAGTGGAACGCGCTCCAGATCAATCCGGGGCTCTACCTTGAGCCCGACTACGAGACGGCCGTGGCGGCGGTGGTCGACGCTCTCGAACGCCGGCCGGACGTCGATACGGGGAAACTGGCCTTGATCGGCTACTCCCTGGGGGCTTTGCTGGCGGCCCGCGTCGCTGCCTGCGAGTCAAGGATCGGCGCCTACGTTTTCAACGGCTTGGTGACCGACGTGAACGAGGCGTGGACGGCGACAATGCCCGCGATCCTGCGCGCCGCACCGCCCTTCGTTTTCGATGCGATTTTTGCCGTCTTCGAACGAACGAGTCCGCAATTGCGCGGCTTGGCGAACCACTTCAAGTGGATGCTGGGCGTCCAGACGATGCATGACATATTCTCCGCCTGGCCGGCGTACAACGTCAAGGCGCTGGCCGAGCGGGTTACGGCTCCGGTTCTGCTCTTGTACGGCGAAGGCGAATTCGCCGAAACCGGCGCGGCCGTGGCCGAAAGCGTGCTGGACTATATCAGTCGTCTTAACGGCCCCGTCGACATGCATGTCTTCGACTATGGCGAAGGCTGGGCGGCCAGCCATTGCCAGGTCGGTGGGCTCAGCGCCGCCCAGGGCGTGATCTTCGATTGGCTCGACCGAACGGTGTGCGGGCAGGCCGGGGCAGGGCTCGGCACGTCCCTGTCGCGCACCTGGGACATCTTCAACCGATACCACAAGACGCCCGCGACCCTGGCCCTGCAAGCGCGCATAAACGCCAACAATCGCACCGGGCGCGCGGCAGCGGACACGTAACGAAGGCGTCGTGACAGATGCCGGTCAGGGCTTGGGGGCGCCGATCCCGGAAATGATTGTCGAGGTCAGCACGGCGCCCAGGTCGGGGGGCAATTGCATCGGCAGATCGCAGAAGGTGGTGAGATAATGCATGAACAACGGCCCGGCGATCATGAGGACGGCGACGTCCGTATTCACATGGGCGGCGATGTCTCCGCGCGAGCGGGCACGCTCGATCATAGGGCGGAGCTGAGCCAGGCGCGGCAGTAATATGTGCGTGCGGTAAAGCGACAGAAGGTCTGGGTTTCCGCTGATCTCTCCCATCAGTCGCAGCAGAAACCTGGCGCTCGCGGTGGTGGCCTGCGGGTCGAGGCCCTGGGACAGGAGCGCCGCGATATCGGTGCTGAAATCCCCATGGTCCTCGGGGGATACTGCCTGGCCCAGCCACTGCAAGACCTCCGCGGTGACCGCCAGCTTGGAGTTCCAGCGCTTGTACAGCGACACCTTGCTGACGCCGGCGCGTTGGGCGATCGATTCCATGCTCATCGCATGGAAACCGACCTCGGTGAGTTCGGCCAGGGCGGCCTGTTTCAGGGCGAGATCGACTTCCGGACTGACGGGACGCCCGCGCGGACGTTTCTGGCCTGAGATATCCGTCATGCTCATGTCACCCGTTCCAGCCGCGTTCATCCGGCAGTCGCCCGGCGCTTTCGAACGGGCTGGCACGATAGCGGGGTGGGGCGATATCCCATAGGATGGAATGAGAGATATCCTTCGGAAGCGAAAAACCAATGATTTTCGGACAACCGGGATAGGCACCGAAACAGGTCATGAACCAGTGCTCACCTTTGCCAAGCGCGTCATCAGGATGTTGTCGTGCGGTCGTCATACCTCGCTGATGCCAGAATGCCGGAGCGTTCACAATGATGGCCTTGTCGTCAGCGCCGGTCAGTCGGGATTTTGCACGAAAATACGGTCGGCGGCTCGTCGCACCCGGGCAAATGCGCCGCAGATCGGTCCGCTTGAGTTCTATATGCCAATTCGAGCCGTCTGCACGTGCCTGTGGCAAGCCCTTGGCGCGCTTCATTTTAGCTCGTTTACGCAACAAGGTAGGTTGCGTGATTACGGAAAGCCGGCCGGTGGAATATACGGGTAGAAGACCGGATACAGCTCCCAGACCTTCACAGAAATGTCACGGTCGAGGAAAGCGAGTAATGGTGCTCTTTTCAATTGTGCGGGCTTTTAAAAGCCTGTAGCCAACGTGCAGTCCGGAAGTCTTGGAAGATTCGAATGCTGTCCTTGCGCGCGAAATTGGCGGTGGTACCTTTAGTCCTGTCGATGTTCATGACGGTGACAGCGTGCGGTGGGGGTGGTTCGGGATCTTCATCAACAAATGTCGCTCCCCCGACGCCGCCAAAGCCTGTCACGGGCGTCACGCAATCCGCCGCGATCGCCACCTTCGATTCGCCTTTCGCGCTGACCTTCCTGCCCGACGGTCGCATGCTGGTGACCCAGCGCAGCAGCACCTATTCCATCGCCAATGGCCTGTCGCTGGTCACTCAGGCCGGCGTCGTTGTCAAGGTGGCGGGGCTGCCCGACAGTATCGGTGTGCTCGATGTGAAGCTGGCCCCGGACTATGCCTCTTCGGGCATGATCTACTTCACCTACATGGTGCAGGATACATCGGCGGCCCGTGTCGGCCGCGGCGCCGGCGATCCCACGCTGTTTCCTCAGCGGGTGATGGCGGCGCGCGGCAAGCTGACGATCACCAACGGTCAGCCCAGCCTGTCGGGTGTACAGGTCATTTTCAGCCAGAACCCCGCCATCGTCTCGTTGCCTGGATCGGGGGAGCCGGGGGGACGGATGACCTTCTCACCCAACGGGCAGGACCTGTATATCTCCTCGGGTGACCGGCAGGAACTGGACGCGACCTTCCTGTTCAGCCTGACCAACAACATCGGCAAGATCATACGCATCCATCCCGATGGCACCATCCCCACCGACAATCCTTTCGTCAAAACCGCCGGAGCCCTGCCGGAAATCTACACGCTGGGCCATCGTAATCCCTACGGCCTGGCCTTCGCGCCGGACGGCACGCTATGGGAATCGGAAATGGGGCCGATGGGCGGGGATGAGCTCAACGTGCTCAAACCGGGCCTCAACTATGGCTGGCCCGCCGTGTCCTATGGCGACAATTATGATGGATCGCCGATCCCCAAACCTGCCGCCGGCGATGGCTATGAGCCGTCCAAAATGTGGTGGACACCGGTGATCGCGGCGGCGGGAATGATCTTCTACTCAGGCGATGTTTTCGCCGACTGGAAGGGTGACGTCGTCCTGACTGGCCTGCAGTCGCAGGGCCTTGTCCGGGTGCGCATCACCAACGGCACCCCAGCCGAGGTCCAGCGCATCAGCCTTGGCACCCGCACCCGTGATGTCGCGCAAGGGCCGGACGGTTCGCTTTGGGTCCTGACCGATGGCGCGGCGGGCGAATTGCGGAAACTGACGCCGGTGTTCTGACGCGATGAGGTCGCGGCCATGATCCCGGTGATCTGGCAGCGGCCGTCTTTTAAGCCGGTGAACCTAGTGACCCGATGTTTGCCTGAGTTCAGATCGCAGGAGGACGTGCTTGGCCGTTCGCGCAGTTAAAGGGCCAGTCGTCTGAGGACGACGCTGAATCCGACATCGGGCCCATAATCTGCGCCGGCAATGCCGGGCATGATGAGACTGACGGCGGGGTCCATGGCGAAGCCGGCCTCGCGAAGG
>FTDB01001653.1_pt1 | contig 11299 bp, 5 predicted proteins | sample 1639741 | NCBI WGS metagenome assembly FTDB01 (sample SAMEA3914869, study PRJEB12502) | metagenome | biome: forest; material: soil | place: USA | collected 2012-03-12 | depth 0.1 m | reverse complement strand
GGGGAATCCGGAATGGCGGGATCTCTATGAGGACATTGTCTGACGTCTTCGGTTGCGCGTCTGCGGCGGCATGAGTCATGTCCGCGCTGCCGCGCGTAAGGCGCTGGATCCCCGCCTGCGCGGGGATGACGGGGTCTGGGGGTCCTCGTCTGCGGCGGCATGAGTTATGTCTGCGCTGCCGCGCGTAAGGCGCTGGATCCCGCCTGCGCGGGGACGACGGGGTCTTGGGGTGCCCGTCTGCGGCGATATGAACCATGTCCGCGCTGGCGCCCTAGCCAGGCGCACCGGCCCATCAACCGTCATCCCCGCGCAGGCGGGGATCCAGACGCAGAGCCGCGTCTGCGGCGATATGAATCTTATCCGCGCCGATAGGACCCCGTCATCGGCGACGGACCGACGCCCCACTCAGCGCAAGGCGCTGCGCAGCGTCTCGATCAGGCGGGGTGCCGCGGGGGCGATCGCGAAATCCTGTTCCACTCTTTTGCGGCCCGCGTCCCCGAGGCGCAGGCGCAGCGCGGGGTCGTCGGCCAGGCTGCGCAAGGCCTGCAGCCATTCTTCGGGCGTCGTGGCCAGGAAACCGTTCTCGCCGGGGCGCACCACCTTGAGATTGGTGCCGACCGGCGAAGCCACCACCGGCAGGCCGACCGCCATATATTGGATCAGCTTATAGGCGCATTTGCCCTGGCTCCAGGTATCGTCCGACAGCGGCATGATGCCGACGTCGAAGCGATGCAGGCAGTCGACCTCGGTCTCCTCGCTCCAGGGCAGGCAAGTGACACCCTCGATCCCGGCCAGGCCCGCATCCTGGGCGCCCACCACCGTTACCGAGGCCCAGCCCTGGCGTACCGCTTCGGCGAGGACCGGCGCCAGCGGGCGCAGATAGAGCGCCGCCGAACTCGGCGTGCCGATCCAGCCGATCCGGAGCTTGCCGCCGGAGGGGCCGGCCGGCCGCGGGCTGTAACGCTCGAACGGCACGGAGGTCGGCAATTCGACGATATGCCGGGCGCCGGCGGTGCGGGCCCAGTCGGCCAGAAAGCCGTTGCCGACCAGGGCGGCGTGCGATCCGCCGATCAGACCGTCCAGCTTGCCGCGCAGCAGCGCGTTCCAAAGCCCGCCGCTTTGATAGCGCAGGAACCAGGCATCGTCATAATCGACGACATAGGGCACGCGGCGCAGCAGCAGGCGTTCGATCGCCAGCGGCAGCCAGGGCAGCGCTTCCTTCTCGATCCAGACCAGGTCGTAGCTCGACAGGCGCCGCAGCATGGCCAGACGGCGCAGATAGCTGGCCAGGATGGCCCGCCGGCGCTGCCTCTTTCCGCCATAGAGCCGGGCCAGATACTCCTCGTCGAAGAAGGGCGAGACCTCGACCGACAGGCCGGCTTCGCGCAGCATCGGCAGATAGGCGAGGAAGCGGGTGCGGCTGGAGGCGCCTTGGCGCGGATAGCGGGTCAGGGCCAGCACCGACGGTGCCGTGCGCCGAACCGCCGGTTGCCGGCGCAGCAGGGACGGAATGGAGCGCCACAGCATCAGCGCGCCCAGCGCGCTGTCGGCCATCTCGCGGCCCGACAGCCGCGCCGCGGCGCGCCCCAGGCGGGCCAGCGGTTCGCCGACCAGTGCCGCCAGCGCGACCGCCGAAGCGGCGGCGGCGCCGAAATATTTCGCCGTATAGAGGACGCGGCTGTGGGCCGACAGGAATTGGCGCCGCGCTTTTATGGCGTCGGTGGTGCCGCCGCCGATATGGATGGCGCTGACCGCGGCATTGTGCGCGCATCGTCCGCCTTGCGCCGCCAGCCGGCGGCATAGATCGACGTCCTCGTAATAGAGGAAGAAGCGCTCGTCGAAGCCGCCCAGGCGTCGAAAGGCGTCGCGGCGGATCAGCAGGAAGGCGCCCATCACCTGGGGAACGTCGCGGCTGTCCTCATGGTCCCAGTCGGTCAGGAAATGCGGCGCGGCCAGGCGCGGGACCAGCTTGTCGAGGGCGAAGGCATGGCCGACCATGCGGCCGGGCGTCGGAAAGCGGGCACAGCAGCGCTGGGTGAGGCCGTCGGCGCCGCGCAGGCGGATGCCCGAGATGTCGATCTCCTGATTTTCCTTGGCTTCCATGAAGGCGACGGCGCCTTCCAGCGTGCCGGGATCCAGAATGACGTCGGGGTTGAGAAACAGCAGATAATCGGCTTCCGATCCGGAGGCGCCCCGGTTGCAGGCGGCGGCGAAACCGGCATTGACCGGGTTGCGGATCACCTCGAAGGGCGGCTTGGCCGTGACCAGCGGCGCCAGGGACTCGTCGGACGAGGCATTGTCCACCACCGCCACGCGGCTCAGCACCAGGCCGTCGGTGCCGGCCGCCGCGATCGAGTCGAGGCAGTCCCGCAGCAGCGTACCGGCGTTCCAATTGACGATGACGATATCGAGGCGGGGCAGAATGAAATCTTCGCCGGGCGTAAGGCGGCGCACAGGCAGTTCGGCAGGATCCGGCCTCATGCGGCTTCGCCCGTCAGCATTTCCGGAGACCGCTGTTCCAACCCTCTGCCTTCCCGGCGCACTTCGCTCTCCAGCTCCGGCGGCACCGTCAAACCTGCGGGTCGACGGCTCCCGACCCGTCATCTAATAGAGCCTCGCCGTGAAAAAGCAAGGGACAAGCGCGCCCGCGGGCACGGGGTCATGCAACCCATGCGAGCAGGCCCGGCTTCGGTGGCGTTCCTACGGACCCGCTTCATGCTTTGGCAGGGAACCTCCTGCGGTGGCTTGCGTAAATTTCGTTAAAACTCTTTTCCCGGTGACCTTTAACACTGGACTCGGGAAAACGCTCATGGCACAACCAGAGGGAATTTACCGCGAACGGCCGGTGTGGAGCCGGGCCGGGGGCGACTTCGTCGCTTTCAGACATGTGATAGGGGATATGAATCATGGTCACCGTTCCTGGCGGCACTCTCGACACCGGCAATCTGAACAGCTCTACGGCTACCACGCTCGGCAATGTGGTCCAGACGCTCGCGGCGGGTAACAGCACCTTCGCCAATTCGACTCTGACGACCGCGACCGTCGCGGGCGGTAGCGACAATTCCGCCGTCAGCACCGGAACGATCCTCAACGTCTCCCTCACGACCCCCCCAGCCACCGTGGTCGACCTTAGCGGTCAGACCGGTGGCGGGACTGCGCTCGTGACCCAGAGCGGCACCACTTCGAGCCAGATCGTCTTGGGTAGCTCCGTCAGCTCGGTCGTCGCCCTCAACGATTCCAGCGGTAACATAGTCAATACCGGCGCCGGCAATGCCACCGTCATCGCCGGCGGCGGCAATTCCGTGATCGGCACCGCGGCATCCGGTAATGGCAGCCTCAATCTCATTCTGGGCTCCGGCACCACGACCGTCGTCGCCGCTTCGGGCAACAACACGATCACCGCCGGCACCGGCGGTGCCGTGGCTATTCTGGGCTCGGGCACTAACACCGTGGATCTGGGCTCGTCCAACGGCGCCACCGTTTGGGGTGGTTCGGGTAATGCCTCAATTTCGGGCGGCGCCAATTCGACCATCGTCGGCGGCACGGGCAGCTCGACCATCCTCGGCCACAATGGCGACGTGGTCTTCGCCGGCACCGGCAGCAAGAGCAGTCTCGTTCAGGCCGGCACCGGCAACGAGACCTTGTCGGGCGCCGGTTCGAGCGCCGACAACACCTTCGTCGCGGGCAGCGGCAACGCGCTGATCGGTGCCGGCAGCGGCAACGACACGATCAGCGGCGGCACCGGCAACACCACCATGTTCGGCGGCACCGGCAACAACGTCTTCTCCTTCAGCACCGCGGCCCATGGCGGCAGCGCGACCATCGGTGACTTCAAATCCACCGACAAGCTGTCGCTTTCCGGCTACAGCGCCAGCCAGGTGCTCGCCAATGCTGTCACTCAGACGGTTGGTGGCGTCACCATCACGACGCTGAACCTGGGGGACGGCACCAAAGTCGTCGTGATCGGCGCGGCGGTGACCGCCAATTCCTTCAGCTGATCGACGCGATCCCGACATGAGACGAGGGCCGGCTTTTGCCGGCCCTTTTTCTTTACGGCTTGGCAGGACGCTTTTGCTAAACTCCCGGCCGAACAGGGTCGAGTAACTTTCGGAGTGTGATGACAGAGCAAGCTGACACGTCGCAAGACGAACGGGGCCGGTCCACCTTGACCGCCCTGGTCGAGGTGGCGCGGGCCCATGGGGTGCATCTGTCGATCGGCCAGATCGAACGGGATTTCGCCCTGGACGGCAAGGAGCCGTCCCTGGCGCTGCTCAAGCACATCGCCGAAAAGAACGGCCTCAAGGGCCGCATCGTCACCATGGATTGGCGCCATCTGATGAAGCTCGGCCGCGCCGTGCCGGCCATCATCCGGCTGCGCAACGGCGGGGCGCTGGGGGTGATCGGCCATCAGGCCGAGGGCGAGGTGCCGATGATCTTCGTGCGCGACCCGCTCGATCCGACGGACGCGGCGATCGGCATCGATCAGGCCCGCCTGACCGAATCCTGGACCGGCGAGGTCCTGCTGATCAAACGCTCGCTCGGCCAGGTCAGCGACGAGCGTCCCTTCGATCTGCGCTATCTGGCCGGCCAGGTGCTGCGCGAGAAGCGGATCTTCCGCGATATCGGCCTCGCCGCCTTCGTGCTGAGCCTGTTCAGCCTGGTGCCGCCGCTGCTCTACATGACCATCGTCGACCGCATTCTGGTCTATCAGCGCCTGTCCTCGCTCTGGGTACTCGGGATCGGCGTCCTCTTCATCCTGGTGTTCGATACCGCCTTCGGCTTTCTCAAGCGCTATCTGATCACCATCGGCACTGCCCGCATCGACGCCCGGCTGAACATCTATATGTTCAACCGGCTGATCGGCCTGCCGATGGATTTCTTCGAGCGCACGCCGACCGGCCAGATCACCTACAATGTCCACCAGATCTGGCGCATCCGGCAATTTCTCACCGGCCAATTGTTCGGCGTCGCGCTGGAATGCCTCAATCTGGTCGTTCTGCTGCCGGTGATGTTCATCCTCAGCGCCACCTTGACCTTCGTCGTGATCGGGCTCGCGCTCGTGATGTTCCTGACCGTGCTGCTCTATCTCAGGCCGCTCGGCCATGCCCATGCCCGCGTGGTGCGGGCCGAAACCGCCAAGGGCACCTTTCTGGTCGAATCGATTCACGGCATCCGGACGGTGAAATCGCTCGCGATCGAAGAGCATAAGCGCCAGGACTGGGATGCCCGCGTCGCCGAGGCGGTGCGCGCCCAGACCGCGATGCAGCGCCTCGCCAATCAGCCGCAGACCATTCTGCAGCCGCTGGAAAAACTGATCTATTCCGGTTCGCTGGTGATCGGTTCCTATATGGCGATCGGCGAAGGGGCCACCATCTATGCCGGCAGCCTTGTCGCCTTCGCCATGCTGGCCGGCCGCGTCGTCAGTCCATTGGTACAGATCGCGGGCCTCCTGCAGGAGCTCGAAGAGGTCAAGGGCGCCATCGGCCAGGTCGCCTCGGTCGTCAACAACCAGCCGGAACAGCGCCTAGGCGCGCGCGGCGCACGGCCGCGCATCGAAGGCGAGATCGCTTTGTCCGAGGTCCTGTTCCGCTATCCGGGTGCTTCCTCCTATGCGCTGAAGGATCTCAGCGTCGAGATCCCCAAGGGCAGCGTGGTCGGAATCATGGGGCGCTCGGGGTCGGGCAAAACCACCGTCACGCGTCTGCTGCAGGGCTTGAGCCGAGATTATGAGGGGTTGATCAAGATCGACGGCATCGATCTGCGGGAGATCGATCTGACGCATCTGCGCTCGAATATCGGCGTGGTCCTGCAGGACAATTTCCTGTTTCAGGGGACGATCCGCGACAACATCATGGGCGGCCATCGCGGCGCCCCGCTGGAAGAGGTGATCCGCGCCGCGCGCCTTGCCGGCGCCGAGGAATTCATCGAACGCCTGCCGGCCGGCTACGACACCTTCATCACCGAAGGCTCGACCAATCTGTCGGGCGGCCAGAAACAGCGCATCGCCATCGCCCGCGCTCTTCTCGGCGATCCGAAGGTCCTGATCCTCGACGAGGCGACCAGCGCCCTCGATCCCGACAGCGAGGCCATCGTCAATGCCAATCTGCTGCGGATCGGCGAAGGCCGAACCATGCTGGTGATTTCGCATCGCCTGTCCTCGCTGGTCAATTGCGACAAGATCCTGGTGCTGGAGCGCGGCGAGCTGAACGATGCCGGCACGCATGAGGAACTGCTCGAGCGCTGCGCGATCTACCGCCATATGTGGATGCAGCAGAACCGCCATACCCAATCATCCTCCTCCGGAGCCCCCCATGACCGCCCAAGCCTCGCCTCGGCTCCCCGCTCTTAGGCCCTCGGCCGGGACCCTGGCCGAAATCCAGGCCGATCAGGCGATCAAGGATTTCCAGTCCGAGACCGCCGAGATCGTCGAGGCGCCCGACCCCGCCGCCGCCCGCGCCGTGCTCTATGTCATGGCGGCGATGGTCGCGATCGCGGTCCTGCTGGCCAGCATCGTCAAGGTCGATCGCGTGGTATCCGGCAATGGCCGGGTGGTTTCCGACCTGCCCAATCTGGTGGTCCAGCCGCTCGAAACCTCGGTGGTGCGCAGCCTGCTGGTGCGGGCCGGCCAGGTCGTGCATAAGGGCGAGCCGCTGGCGACCCTCGATCCTACCTTCACCACCGCCGACGTCGGTACGCTGAAAGCCTCGGCCAGCCGCCTCAATGCCGAGATCGCCCGTCTCGAAGCCGAGGACAAGGGCGAGCCTTATCGGGAGACCGGCGGCGACGCCGACAGCGCGCAGCAAGCGTCGATCTGGCGCTCGCGTCAGGCCGAATATGCGGCGCAGATGCTGAGCTACAAGCAGAAGATCGACGGGTTGGAAGCGACCATCGCCCATGCCAAGGACGATGTCGCCCATTATCGATCGCGCCTCGGCCTCAGCCAGCAAGTCGAGGACATGCGCAAGGAACTCGAGAATCTGCGTGTCGGCAGCCGCATGAATTCCTTGCTCGCCGAGGATCAGAAAGTCGAAATCTCGCGCAATCTGTCCCGCGCGCAGAGCGATATCCAGGCCGCGACCCACGGGCTGGAGGGACAGCGCGCCGACCGCGACGTCTATGTCCAGCATTGGAAGAGCGACATCGGCAAGAATCTGGTCGACCGCCGCGCCGAGCTCGACAAGACCAATGACGATCTCTCCAAGGCGCTGCGCCGCGACGAACTGATATCCTTGCGCGCCGTGCAGGATGCTGTGGTGCTGGAGGTCGGCGAATTCTCGGTCGGTTCGGTGGTGCAGCCCAGCCAGAAGCTGATCACTCTGGTGCCGATCGATGGCGGCCTGTCGATCGAGACCGACATCGGCGCCATCGACCAGGGCTTCGTGATCCCGGGCCAGACGGTCAATCTGAAATTCGCCGCCTATCGCTATGTCGATCACGGCGTCGGTCACGGCAAGGTACGCGCCGTCAGCGCCGATTCCTTCGCCCTGCGCGAAGAGAACAGCAAGGCCCAGACTCAGGACCGCTTCTACCGAGCCATGGTCGATATCTCGGACCTGCCGCTGCGCAATGTGCCGAAGGATTTCACCCTGGTGCCCGGCATGACCCTGACCGCCGACATCGTGGTCGGGCGGCGCAGCATCATGGCCTATATCCTCGAAGGCACGCTGCGCACCTTCGATGAAGGTCTGCGGGAGCCGTAAATGCTGTCGCGGCTGTTCTCCCGTCGGAAGGGAAGCGGCAAGGGTCGGCCGGAGAGAGATCCGGCCGCCCTGATCCGCCTGGCCGATCAGGGCGACGCCGAGGCCCAGGCGAAGCTGGGCGCCGCGCTTGAACGCGGCGAGGGCGTGCTCCGCAACCCCGTCGACGCGGTGGCCTGGTATCGCCGCGCCGCCCTGCAGGGCCATGCGATCGCGCAGCTCAGCCTGGCCCGTCTGGCTCTGCGCGGCAGCGAAGCCCCTATTCACGACCTGTCGCCGGAAACCGTGGCGCAGCTTTTCCCCAACGGCCTGTCGGTCGACCGCGATCCCGCCGAGGCGCGCCGCTGGGCGCGGGCGGCTGCGGAGCAGGGCGTCGTCGCGGCGCAATCGCTGCTCGGCAATCTGCTGGCGGGCGGCCAGGGCGGCGACATCGACTATGAGGAAGCCAGGGTCTGGTACGCCCGGGCCGCGGAGGCGGGCGACGCCGATGCGCAGCTCGGCCTGGGCATCCTGGTTTCCGGCGATTATCTCGGCGATCCCGATCCGCAAGCCGCGCTGGGATGGTTCGCGAAATCCCTGGATCAGGGCAATGTCACGGCCGCTTTCTATCTCGCCTTGACCTACAATCAGGGGCTCGGCGTGCCGGTCGACGAGCGGCGCGCCGCCGAACTGATGATGCAGGCGGCCGAGGGGGGCATCCCGGGCGGCCAGCGCATGATGGGCTGGTTCCTGATGACCGGGCGCGGCGTCGCGCAAGATGTCTTCAAGGCGGAGACTTGGCTGCGCAAGGCGGCGCTGCAGGAGGACGCCGAGGCGATGGTGCTTCTGGGCTCCCTGCACAGCCGGGGAGGGGCGATGCGCCCCAATCTGGTCGAGGCGGCCAATTGGTATCGCGCCGCCGCCGATCTGGGCCATGTCGGCGCCCAGAAGGTGCTCGCCCAGATGTATCTGACCGGTGCCGGCGTTCCCGCCGATCCGCTGACCGCGCAGCGCTGGTTCCAAAAGGCCGCCGATCAGGGCGACGTCACCGCGCTTTACAATATCGGCATGCTCGACAATATCGGCGCCAACGGCCGGCGCGATCCCGAGCGGGCTCTGGCCCGGTTCCGCGAAGCCGCCGCGCAAGGAAGCGCCGAGGCACAGTTCCAGCTTTGCGTCGCCTATTCGCTGGGCGACGATGTGGAGCGGGATTTCGAACAGGCCGCGCATTGGGCCCGCCGCGCCGCCGAGCAGGGCCATGCCGGCGCCCAATCGAATTACGGCCGTTCGCTGATGCAGGGCTATGGCGTGCCGCAGGACCTCGAAGAGGCCGAAGATTGGCTGCGCAAGGCCGCCGACCAGGGCATCGTCCAGGCGATGACGGCGCTCGGCGAGCTTTACGCCGGCCTGTGGGGCGGACCGGTCGATTCCGATAAAGCCGCCCATTGGCTGGGCCTCGCCGCCGAGCAGGATGAGCGCGCTCGGGAAATCCTGGCCGCGCAAAGCGCCGAAGGCCCAAAATGACCTCTTCTTTTTGCCGGCGGCAGGTTGTATGACCGTGCCGATAAACCGGCCCGCGATAAGATGAATCAGATCAACCTGCCGCTGAGTTCCCTCCCCCGTCTGCTGCCGGACATATTCTTTTCGCGCGTCGAAAAGTCTCCCGACAGCATCGCCGCGGTCTTCGAAGGCCGTACGCTGACCTATCGCGAGATGGGCCAGACCGTCGAGGCGATGGCGCGCGGGCTGGTGGCGGCCGGGGTCAAGCCCGGACAGTTCGTCGGGCTGTGGATGACGCGCTCGCTCGATCTGCAGATGGCGCTGCTGGCGATCCTGCGCGCCGGCGCCGCATACCTGCCGTTCGACCAGGCCGCGCCGCCCGAAAGAGTCGCGGTCTGCCTCAACGACGCCGAAGCGGCGGCGCTGCTGGTCGATCACACCACGCAGGCGCGGACCGGCAACATCGCCCAGCCGGTGCTGGCCGCCGGATCGCTGGGGCGGCAGGACGAAACGCCGCTGCCGAGGCTGGAAACGGCCGTTCAGCCGGAAGACCCCGCCTATCTGATCTATACGTCGGGTTCGACCGGCGTGCCGAAAGGCGTGGTGATCAGCCATCGCAATATCTGCCACTATCTGGCCGCCTCGCAGACGCTTTATCAGCTGTCGGCGGCCGACGTCGTGTTCCAGGGCGCCTCGGTCGCCTTCGATCTGTCGCTGGAAGAGATCTTCCTGCCTTATCTGGTGGGCGCGCGGCTTTGGATCGCGACCCAGGATGTTTTGCAAGACACGGAAAAGCTGGCTGCGCGGATGAGCGAGGCCGGCATCACCGTGCTCGACACCGTGCCGACCCTGCTGGCGCTGCTGGAAGAGGACGTGCCGAGCTTGCGTGTCGTCATCCTCGGCGGCGAGGCCTGCCCGCCGGCGCTGGCGGCGAAATGGTGCCGGCCCGGCCGCCATCTCTTCAACAGCTACGGCCCGACCGAAACCACCGTGGTGGCGACCGCCATCGAGATCCATCCCGACGATCCGATCACCATCGGCCGCGCGCTGCCGGGCTATACGACCTATGTGGTCGACGACAGTCTCCACACCGTCACTCCCGGCGTCGAAGGCGAACTGCTGATCGGCGGTCCCGGCGTCGCCGCCGGCTATTGGCGCCGGGCCGAACTGACGGCGCAGAAATTCATCGCCAATCCTTTCTGCGTCGATTGCACCGATCCGGTCCTCTACCGCACCGGCGACGCGGTGATCGAGGACGATCAGGGCAGGCTGCTGTTTCGCGGCCGCATCGACGATCAGGTCAAGATCCGCGGCTTCCGCGTCGAGCTGGGCGAGATCGAAGCGCGCCTGGGCGAGCAGCCGGGTGTGGCACAGGCGGCGCTGGTGCTGCGCCGCGATGGTGAGATCGACCGGCTGATCGCCTTCATGAAGCTGGCGCCCGGCACGGCGCTGGATCCCGAAGGCTGGCGCAGAGCCCTGGCGGCGACGATGCCGCCTTACATGATCCCCAGCCATTTCCAGGCCATCGACGAGCTGCCGACCCTGACCTCGGGCAAGCTCGACCGCAAGGCGCTGGCGCAGGTGGAGCTGGACCTGCCGGCCACGCCGACCGAGGAAGACGACAACCCGGCCAATGAGATCGAAGCGGTTCTGCTGGCCGCGGTGAAGCCGTTGCTGCCCGGCCAGGCTGTTCGCTTCGACGCCGATTTCTTTCTCGATCTGGGCGGCCATTCGCTGATCGCGGCGCGGTTCGTCTCGGCCGTGCGCAAGACGCCGGCGCTGGCCGGCCTGACCATCCAGGACGTCTATGCCGCGCGGACGCTGCGCAGGATGGCCGAACTTCTCACCTACAAGGCGGTGCCACCGCCGGCCGAGGCTTTTTCTCCGCCGCCGCTGCTGCGCCGTTTCCTGTGCGGGCTCGCCCAGCTGATCTGCCTGCCCTTCATCCTGGCGCTGACCACGGCGCCCTGGCTGGCGGTGTTCGTCGTCTATCAGCTGTTCACCGGCGAGGAGCATAATTTCCTCCGCGAGGCCGAGGTGGTGACGCTCACCTATGCCGGCATCAATGTCGCCAGCAGCCTGTTCGCCATCGCCGCCAAATGGCTGATCATGGGACGCACCCG
>FTDB01000887.1_pt1 | contig 11320 bp, 8 predicted proteins | sample 1639741 | NCBI WGS metagenome assembly FTDB01 (sample SAMEA3914869, study PRJEB12502) | metagenome | biome: forest; material: soil | place: USA | collected 2012-03-12 | depth 0.1 m | reverse complement strand
GGTCGTCTTGCCCTTTTCCAGGTCCTTGTAGTGCTGGAAGAAGTGGGTGATCTGGTCGATCAGGATCGGCGGCATCTGCTTGTAGCTGGCGATATTGGCGTAGAAAGGGTGCAGCTTGTCGACCGGCACCGCCAGGATCTTCTCGTCGCGGCCGGCCTCGTCTTCCATGACCAGGGCACCGATCGGACGCGAGCGGATGACCACGCCCGGATAGACCGGCGTCGGCCCGACCACCAGGATGTCGCAGGGATCGCCGTCATCGGCCAGGGTGTGCGGAATGAAGCCGTAATTGCCCGGATAATACATCGACGTGTAGAGGAAGCGGTCGACGAACAACGCGCCCGATTCCTTGTCCATTTCGTATTTCACAGGCATGCCGCCCTGCGAGATTTCGATAATGGCGTTGACGTCCCAGGGCGCGTCGTGGCCTACGGAAATCTTGTCGATATTCATGGTGTTCAGTCGCTTTGCAAATCTGAGGCTGGCCTTTGCCGCCGTCATAGGACGCCCGGCCGTTTTGCACAAGCGAAGAAAGAGTCTTTAAGTGCGCTCAAGCGCCGCGCAGGGCTCCTCGCATGCGCTCGGGCGGGCGGGCGCCCTTGCCTCACGCTTTGCGTTCGGAGGTTCATTTTGGCCGCTCAAGCGCCGCGCAGGCGCCTCACATACGCTCGGGCGGGCGGGCGCCCTTGCCTCACACTTTGCGTTCGGAGGTTCATTTTGGCCGCTCAAGTGCCGCGCGGTCGCACTTGCTGAAAGCCTGGCTTTCGGAGAATCATTTTATGAGTTCGAAAGTTACGCGTTTCCGACCATAGAGGCCCCGATATGTCGACGATTGAAATCCTGACCAAGGCCCTGCGGGAAAATCCGTGGGACGTACTGGCTCTGATGATCTTCATCTTCTGCTGGCTCGGCTATGAGCCCTTCCTGAAACGGATCGGCAAGCGTGTCGGCGTCATCACCCGCGACCTGTCGGTCATTCGCGCCACCTGGATGCGCGAAGCCACCGTGCGCGAGGTCAAGCTGCTCGATTCCAACCTGATGGCCCACGCCGTCAATTCGGCGACGCATTTCTCCCAGGCCAACCTGATCCTGATCGCCGCGGTGACCGGCGTGCTGTTCGGCGGCCGGCTGCCCCTGCGCTCGGCCCAGGCGCTCGGCTTCGACATCGCCTCGCCGCTCCTGCTGCAGATCAAGCTGGCCCTGATCATCGTCTGCCTGGCGCGCGGCCTGCTCAACTTCATCTGGGCCCTGCGCCAGATGAACTATTGCGCCGCCGCCATCGGCTCGCTGCCCGAAGACCTGCGCCCGGAGGAATCGAAACCCTTCGGCGACGCCATCGCCAGCGTGCTGGAACCGGCCATGACCAACTTCTCGCAGGGCGTACGCGGCTACTACTTTTCCCTGGCCGCCGCCGCCTGGCTGTTCGGCCCCCTGTCATTGGGCGTGGCCTCGATCGCCGCCGTGGTGCTGCTGGGCTGGCGCCAGTCGCGCTCGCAGGCGGCGCACGGCCTGCGCCGCCTGCGCGAACTGCTGGAAGCGCGCGGCCAGAGCACGCCGCATCACCACGGCACCGACGCAACCGTGCGGGCCCTCGAAGGAAATGCTGCGGCGCACAACGCAAAGTCCGAGTCGTAAGCTGGGGCATCACGAACAAAGCCTGATGTTTCCTGGCCATGTAACGATACGTGATCGTCTGTAAGGTTTTTCAACCTTGCTTTATTTTGCACCGCAACCTATTCTGTAATTGTTCGACGTTGCTTACGTCGATGCCCTTCCTGGGCGTTTCCTCCCTGTAGACTTGGCCGCGCTGATAGCGCGGCCTTTTTTTTGGACTTTCTTATACGCTCAAGCGCCACGAGGCGCGGCGGCCCTTCGGCCCTGCCAAACGCCAATAGGTTTGGAAATAGCGCGCCGTCTTGCGCGCTCAGGCTTGTCGCCCGGAGCCTTGGCCCCCGCCATCTAGGCGGCGGGATGAACCAGGGCCTTGGTCAATACGGCGAACACCTGGCGCAACCGTTCCAGCCCCGGTGTCGGCGTCAGGGTCGCCTCGTCCATGTAGAGCGCCCGGTTGATTTCGATCTGCATCGCTTCGACACCGTCGCCGGGCCGGCCATAGTGTTCGACGATATAGCCGCCGGCGAACGGCCGGTTCAGCCCGACACGCAGCCCCTGCGTCTCCAGCACACCGCGCACCCGGCGCACCAGGGTGTCCGAGCAGCTTTCACCGTGCAGGGTGCCCAGCACGATGTCCGGCCGCCCGCCGCCCGCATGGGTCACGGCCGACGACGGCATCGAGTGCCAGTCGATCAGCACCGCCCGCCCCGTTGCCGCCTTCGCCTCGCGGATCAGCCCCTGCAACATCCGGTGATAGGGATGATAGATCAGGTCGAGCCGCCGGTTGACCTCGGCCATGTCAAGCGGCTGGCGATAGATGTCCTGGTTGGCCGACAGGCAGCGGGCGATGACGCCGTAGCCGGCCTTGACGCGGGCGCTCAGCCCCAGCGCCGCCTTGGGCAGGTCGCCGCGGATCAGCCGCGCGTCCAGTTCCAGCGCGTTGCGGTTCACGTCGCAGAAGGCTCGCGCATAGTGGCAGGCGATGCCCGAAATGCCGGCCTCGGACGAGAATGGCACCATCTCGTCGACGAAGGCGTCCTCGCTGGCCCGCAAGGCGCTGCCCTGCAGCCGCGCCTGGTAGATGAAGCTGTCGGGATAGTAGCGGCCGCTGTGCGGCAGACTGTAGACCACCCCGGAAGACATGGGGGGACGCACGACGGCGAAGGCTTGGTCTTCGCTGTGGAGAAGGTGCCAGGGTGTGGGCGGGGCGCTCAGCATTTAACAACTTAGTAGGACATAACTGTCACGTATTCACCCCAAATTTACGCTGTTTGCCCAAAGATGGGCCTTCGCACGCACAGCGCCCTTTACAGTGACCTGCCCGCGCGGCAAAGATTTTGGCCTCAGAATGAAAAGTGACATGAAGAAGATCCTGCTCGCAGAAGACGAGGATTCGGTTCGAAGCTTCCTTGCGCGCGCCCTGCAACGGGCGGGCTACGAGGTCGTCAGCTGCCCTGACGGCGACACCGCGATCCTGGCGCTGGACGACGGTCCCTATGACCTGCTGCTGACCGACATTGTCATGCCCGGCGCCGACGGTATCGAGGTCGCCAAGAAGGCGGCGCAGATCCAGCCCGAGCTGAAGATCATGTTCATCACCGGCTTCGCCGCCGTGGCGCTCAACGCGCAAAAAGCCTCGCCGAACGCCAAGGTGCTCGAAAAGCCCGTGCACCTGCGCGAGATCGTTACCGAGGTCGAACGTCTGATCGCCGCCTGACCGGTCCGAAGCGAGCCACGCGCAGGTTTTTTCGTTGCGCTACCGCTTCGCTGCTTGAGCGCAGGCGCGAAATCGTTACCGAGATCGAACGCCTGATCGCCGCCTAAGCGACCGGACAAAAGACAAAACAAAAGGCGCTTCCGATGGATCGGAAGCGCCTTTTTGGTTTTCGGGAATGGTGGGCGCTACAGGGATTGAACCTGTGACCCCTACCATGTCAAGGTAGTGCTCTCCCGCTGAGCTAAGCGCCCATTCCCGAAGAGGAGCGGTGTATAACCGGGGCGTTCGCGGCTGGCAAGCGCCCCGTCACGTTTTTTTTCGAGAAAATCTATTCCTTGTTTTCGAGCACGCCGAAGCGGAAAAGGCCGCCCGCCACGGCCGCGCCGATCAGGGGGGCGACGAGGAACAGCCACAGCTGCTGCGAGGCCTTGCCGCCGACGATAATCGCCGGCCCCAGGCTGCGCGCCGGGTTGACCGAGACGCCCGTGACACGGATGCCGACGATGTGGATGGCGACCAGGGTCAGGCCGATGGCCAGGCCGGCGAAGCCGGTGGGCGCCAGCTTGTGCGTCGAGCCCAGGATGACCACGACGAACAGGAAGGTCGCCACGACTTCGAAGCCGAAGGCCGCCGGCATCGCGTAGCCGCCGCCATAGCCTTCGCCCCAGCCGTTCTGGCCCAGGCCGGAAGTGGCGAGATCGTAACCGCCGACCTTGCCCGACAGCAGGGCGTACAGCGCCGCGGCACCGAGTATGGCGCCGATGCATTGCGCGACGACGTAGGGGATGAAGTCCCTGGCCGGCAGGCGCCCGGCGATCAGTGCACCCAGGCTGACCGCCGGATTGACGTGGCAGCCCGACACCGGACCGATGCCGTAGGCCATGGCGACGATCGCCAGGCCGAACGCGAAGGCGATGCCCAGCGGCATCATGCCGGGCTGGTCGCCGGCGAATACCACCGAACCGCAGCCGAAAAATACGAGCGTGAACGTACCGATGAGCTCGGCCAATGGCTTCTTCATGATCTTGCCTCCCTAGGATGGACGATGGCTACGTCCATCAGATTCACCCCCCGGATTCAAGCCCCGACTTCAGGCGTTCCAGCGGCTTCTTTCAGGTATAGTGAAACCCAGGCATGCCGGAGACACCATCCCGTGTAGCCCTCACTCTGCCGCCCCAGACACCCGACGATCTTCGGCGCCGTCACTTCGCGACAGGCGTCGCGATCAGCGTGTCGGCCATGTTGATGGCCCCGGCCTTCTGCGCCGGGTTCAACGTCGCCTGAACCGCCACGATATAGTCCTGGGCCGCCTTGTCGCCGCCGCTGGCCGCCAGGAAGGCCCAGGCATAGGCCCGCAGCGGGTCGCGCACCACGCCGTGGCCGGCGTCGTACATCCTGGCCAGCTCGAGCTCGGCATCGGTATCGCCCTGCTGCGCCGCCAACGTGAACCAGTTGAAGGCGGCGGCGTCATTCTGCTGAGCGCCGCGGCCGTTGAGATAGCGCGTGCCCAGTTCGTATTGCGCGTTATCCAGGCCCTGCTGCGCGGCGCGATAAAGCCAGCTTGTCGCCATCTCGTCGTTGCGCGCCACGCCGTCACCGCGAGCATACATCAGCCCCAGGGCATACTGCGCGTCGGGATCGCCGCGATCGGCCGCCTGGTGATAATATTCGGCCGCCTTGGCCGCGTCGGCCGATACGCCCTCGCCCTTGTCGTACATGACGCCAAGACTGTAGAGCGCGCCGGCATGGCCCTGGTCGGCGGCGCGTTCGTACCACACCTTCGCGGTCGGATAGTCGATGTCGATACCCTGGCCCAGCTCATAGATCTGGCCGAGATTGGCCTGGGCGGCGGCCATGCCGGCCTCGGCGGCGCGTTCGTCCCAGATGCGCGCCTGCGCCCAGTTCTGCTCGACGCCGTCGCCGCGCCCGTACATGTCGCCGACCCGGCCCTGGGCCTGGGGATCGCCGTCCTGCGCCGTCTTGAGATAGTCCTGGAAAATCAGCGCCGGATCGGGCGGCGGCATGACCTCGCCGTGCGCCGCATTGCTGTCCGGAGCGGCCGATGGTGCTGTCACATGGGCCGCCGGCTGGGCCCACGCGGCCAACGGCAACCAAATCCCCAATAAGGCGAAACAACCGGCCGCCACTCGCGTCATAGGTCCCCTCCGTCGTCGGCGGCACTATACGCATTCGGCGGGGAAGCCCCAAGGTTTAATTGCGCCCGGGCACGTCTTCCGTCTGGTCGGGGCGGATGTAGTCGTAAACCGCCAGCCCGGTTTCCGGATCGCTGATCTGGCGCCAGCTGTCGGCGGCGATCGCGGTGGCGGCGTCACGCATGCCGTCGCGCCAGTGGCAGTCGATCGACATCTTCCAGAACTCGTAGTCCTTGGACTGGATCTCGCGGCGGTTGGCGCGGTTGATGATGTGCACCAGCGTCACCCGACCGTTGTAGATTTCGCCCGGCAAGCCGTCGGCGAACAGCTTCTTGCGGACGTCGGGATCGACGTGCTGGGCCAGGGTGCGGATGGCGTGGCGCAGGCGGTACTTTTCCAGGAAGGCGTCAGTGTTCAGTCGCGTGCGGCTGGAATAGGAGATGTCCTTGATGCGTTCCTGGACCTCGTCCATGTTGGCCGGTTCGGGCCCCACGGCGCTGAACAGGTCGACCTGGAAGACCAGGGTATCCTTGGCGATGCCGGCATCCAGAATGTAGCTGAGCGGCGTGTTGGAGACCAGCCCGCCATCCCAGTAGGGTTCGTCGTCGATCATCACCATGGGGAAACCCGGCGGCAGCGCGGCCGAGGCCATGACGTGCTCGGGCGTGATGATATGGCCCTTATCCTTGGTGTCGAAATAGACGAAATTGCCGGTGCGCACCTGGGTGGCGCCGAGACTCAGACGGACCTCGCCGCGATTGATGCGGTCGAAATCGACGTGGTCGAGCAGGGTCTGGCGCAACGGCGTGGTGTCGTAGAAGCTGATCGCCTCGGGCGTGCCCGGCTGGTTGAACCAGGGCGGCAGGAACCACGGCCGGAACATGCCCTTGACGCCGTTGGCGGTCGCCCACCAGCCGCTCAGCGTGCGGTAATTCAGTTCGGACACCGGACTGCCCAGCGCCACCTTCTCGCCCGGAAGGCTGATGGCCAGGGCGGCCCAGAAGGATTTCAGCTGCTTGACGCGGTCCTCGGGCGCATTGCCGGCGATGATCGAGGCATTGATGGCGCCGATGGAAATCCCGGCGACCCAGTCCGGCCGGATATCGTTTTCATGCAGGACTTCGAAGGCGCCGGCCTGATAGGCGCCGAGCGCCCCGCCGCCCTGGAGCACCAGGACGGTCTGGTCATAGGCAAGCGGCTTGGTGCCGGCAGCGATGGAAGGCGGGGAACGATCGTCGGACATGACGGAAACTCACGACTGTTATACCATGTCGATATTGCACCGCACCATACCGCTTTCAAGTAAAGAAGCGATCAATTCAGGCCGTAAACGACACAGGCCCTGGCATCGATGCGCTGCAGGGGCGGCGTCTGGATGAAGGGGTTCTTCAACGCCTGGGCCTCGAGCGTGGCGGTCGCATCCATGGCCGCCATCGGCGCGGGCGGCGGCGGCGGGGGTGGCGCCATCATGGCGCGGCTGCCGGTGACCCGGACCTCGGTGGCCTCGGTATTGTCGCCCCCGCCCGATCCGCCGCGCGCCAGGATGTCGGTCTCGCAGGCCCGGCCGGTCGGATCGACCAGCCGGATGGCGCCCAGATGACCGCCGGCGGCCTCCGCCGCCGCCACGGCGCGGGCGTGGGCGTCCTTGACGGCCTCGGTGTACATCCAGGTGTTCTGTTCGTTGCTGGGCTGCAGGCTGAAATAGATCGTGCCGGCCGAGGACGGCGAGGCCGCCAGGACCAGGGCATAGGCCTTCTCAAGGGCGGCCATGTCGCGCACTTCCAGCGACAGGTTCAGCGAGACCTGGTAGCCGTTGATCTTGTCGGCGCGCTGGTCCTCGATGCGGTTGCCGTTCTTGTCGCGATATTCTTCGTAGAGCGCGCGCATCGAAAAGCTGGTGGTGACGCGCACGGCGTCCTTGCCCAGCTTGTCGAGCGCCTGGTTGAGCGCGCGGGTGCGTTCGATCGCCTTGGCCTGGGCCTTGTCGACCGTATCGGCATTGGTCTGAAAATCGGCGCTGAAACGGGCGCGATTGGCCGGGATTTCGGCAAAGACGAAGCCGGTCTGGGTGATGACGCCATTGCCCATCCACCACGGCGCCTTTTCATAAGGCGAAGGACCGGCCGACCGGCCGGCTTCAGTGGGCGCGGGAGCAGCGGTGACCGGGCGCGGCCTTGCCATCACCGGCGTGGCGATAACCGCCACAAGCATCAGACCCAGCGCGATTTTCCTGGACATAGATTCCCTCCCCGATTGGCGCCGAACCTAACACGGCGCGCCCCGGGCGGCGATAAAAATACAATCGCGATTTCCAGTGGATTGGAAAATTCCCGTCCCTTTGACAGTTATGAGGCAGGCCCTAGATTGAGCGCCTCATTCCTCATGGACGCACACCATGTTCGACGCCCCGCCCCTGGACACCTTGGCCGCGCTCGTCCACCGCATCAATCCGTATCTCGGACTGTTCGTGCTGGCCCTGATCCTGGTCGTGGTCGTCGTCTGGATGATCTTCGACCTGATGCCGCACCACATGTTCATGAAGTCGCGGCCGCTGACCAGGTACGGCCGCACCCGGCGCAAGGCGATGTACGGCGACCCCAAGGCCGCCATCGCCGTAGCCAAGATGCTGGAAAAAGGCAGCGACGGCGCGCCGCACAACCCGCACCGCGCCGAGCATTACTGGCAGATCGCCGCCAGCCACTATTATTACACCGGCCGCCACGGCGATCCCTACGGCTACCTGATGTTGGCCGACATCTTCAACCGCCACAATCCCTATCCGCATATCTCGCCCGACGCCGACCGCTATTACCGCCTGGCGCTGCGCGGCTTTGTGGCCATGGCCGAGGAGGACAAGGTCAACGGCCATGTCTTCGCCGGTTATATGTACCGCTGGGGCCTGGGCTGCATCAGCGACCACGACCGTGCGGCCAAGCACCTCGAAGTCGCCGCTAGAGCCGGTCATGCCGGCTCGATGAAGTCCCTGGCCGAGCTTTACCTGATTGGCTACAACGCCAAGCCCAAGCCCGATCCGGTCGGCGCCGCGCAGTGGCTGCGCCAGGCGGCGATGAAGGGCGACGCCGAAGCGCGCGAACGCGTCGGCGACAACTATCTCAGCAGCATGGGTGAAGGCGGCAGCCGCGAACTGGCCTATTTCTGGTACACCCTGGCCGCGCGCCAGGGCCGCCGCGACGCCATGCAGAAGCTGGCCGCCATCGAGAGCGACTGGACGCCCAAGCAGTTGCGCGACATCCAGGCCCAGATACAAAACCAGATCCAGGAATGGATCAATGCTCCGATGGCTACCGCTTAACGCATCCAGCGCAGATCGAGCGTGTGCGGATAGTCCGGATTGATCACCAGGGCCGGCACCTTGACGCGCCCGCCGGTGTGGGTCGGCGCTTCGAAGCGCGACAGGCGGCGCCCCTCGGCTTCGTTGTCGTTCAGCGGCAGGGTCTCATAGTTCCGGCCGCCCGGATGGATCACATGATACCGGCAACCGCCCAGGCTGCGCTCCAGCCGCGTATCGAGCACGTCGAAGATCAGCGGCGTGTTGATCGGCAGGTTGGGGTGCAGGGACGACCACGGATTCCACGCCTTGTAACGCACGCCGGCGACCTTGATGTCGGCGTCGCGCGTCGCCGTCAGCGGCAGACGATAGCCGTTGCAGGTGACGACGTGCTGTGACGGCACAGCCCCGGTCAGCAACACCTCCATGCGCTCGACCGACGAGTCGACGCCGCGCGAGGTGCCCCCGGCCGAATGTTCCTCGCCCATCACCGGCCAGGGTTCGAGCGCGTTCTTCAGCTCAAGCTGAAGTCCGCCGATCTGCACCATACCCACACTGGGGAAGCGGAAATCGAAGAAGGGGATGAACCAGTCGGGGCTGAACTTGAAACCGCCCGCCGCCAGATATTCCAGAACTTCGGAAAGGTCCTCGCGCACGAAGTGGCCCAGCATGAAGCGGTCGTGCAGTTGCGTGCCCCAGCGGACCAGCGGCGCGCGATAGGGTTTCTTCCAGAAAACGGCGATCAGGGCGCGGATCAGCAGCGCCTGGATCAGGTTCATCTGCGGATGCGGGCTCATCTCGAAACCGCGCATTTCGAGCAGGCCCAGCCGCCCGCGGTCGCTGTCGGGGCTGTAGAGCTTGTCGATGCAGAACTCAGCGCGGTGGGTGTTGCCGGTCAGGTCGACCAGCAGGTTGCGCAGCAGCCGGTCGACCAGCCACGGCGGGACGTCCTCGTCGCCGCCCGGCATGGACTTCAGCGCGATTTCCAGTTCGTAGAGCGACTCGTGGCGTGCCTCGTCGATGCGCGGCGCCTGCGACGTCGGCCCGATATACAGGCCGGAGAACAGGTAGCTGAGCGACGGATGGTTCTGCCAGAAGGTGATCATCGAGCCCAGCACGTCGGGGCGGCGCAGGAAGGGGCTGTCGTCGGGTTTCGACGCGCCCATGACGATGTGATTGCCGCCGCCGGTGCCGACACGCTTGCCGTCGATCATGAACTTGTCGGCCGCCAGGCGTGAGTGGCGCGCCTCGTCATAGACCGTGGTGACGATGGTCTTCAGCTCGTCCCAGTTTTTCGCCGGCTGGATATTGACCTCAATGACGCCAGGGTCGGGGGTGACCGACATGGTCTCGATGCGGTGATCGCGCGGCGGGCCGTAGCCTTCGATGACCACCGGCGTCTTCAGATGGGCGGCCACCGCCTGGATCGCATTGATCAGGTCGAAATAGTGCTCGGCATAGGCCAGGGGGGGCAGGAAGAGGCACAGCTTGCCGGCGCGCACCTCGGCGCACAGGGCCGAGCGGACCAGGCCGTTCGGCAGCGTCTCGGCCTTGCCCTTCGCCGCGGGCGACGCGATCTTTGCGCCGTACTTTCCGATGCTTTCGGAAACGTCGGCCAGCGGCCCGGTGGGCGCGAAGGGCGAACGTTCCGGGAAGATATGTTCGTCGACCAGGGCCTGATCGACCGACGGCAGGTTGCCGAGCGGCAAGCGCAAACCGACCGGCGAATTACCGGGCAGCAACATCATCTTGCCGGCACGGAACGTCCAGGCATTGCTCAGCCAGCCATCGGTCTTCGCCGACATCGTCAGCGGCAGGACGTAACCCGTCGGCTTGCCGACATCGGCGTCGAGCTGGGCCTGCAACCGCTTGCGCTCGGTCGCCTCGTAGACGTCGGCCTTGAGCATCTCGCCTTCCAGCGGGATGCGCTGCTCCTTCCACAGCAGGTAGGGAATGTCCTCATAGGCGGGAATAACGCGCGCCGGATCGATACCCAGGGCAAGCGTCAGGCTTTCCAGAAATGTCTTCGCCACCTCGCGCCCGGTCTTGCCGTCGGTTTCGGGATCGGCCAGCAAGGCCTGATCCAGCCACACCGGCTTGCCGTCGTGGCGCCAGAACATGTTCATCGCCCAGCGCGGCAGGATTTCGCCGGGATACCACTTGCCCTGGGCGTGCTGGGCCAGGGCGTGGCCGCCGGCGAACTTGCCCGACAGCCGCTGGAACAGGTCGTAGCCCAGCCGCTTCTTCTCGTCGGACAGCGCCGTGAAATGCCATTCGTCGCCCGTGCGGTCGTCAAGCGAGACGAAGGTCGGCTCTCCGCCCATGGTCAGGCGCACGTCCGACTTGTCCAGCGCGCTGTCGACCTTGTGGCCCAGCGCGTCGATCGCCGACCATTCGCCATCGCTGAACGGCCGGGTGACGCGGCGCGATTCGTAGATGCGCTCCAGCGTCATCTCGTGGCTGAAGGTCGATTCCGCCCGTTCGTGCGCCCCGGTGATCGGGGCCGCACTGGTCGGGTTGGGCGCGCAGCATAGCGGAATATGGCCT
>FTDB01001988.1_pt1 | contig 11333 bp, 6 predicted proteins | sample 1639741 | NCBI WGS metagenome assembly FTDB01 (sample SAMEA3914869, study PRJEB12502) | metagenome | biome: forest; material: soil | place: USA | collected 2012-03-12 | depth 0.1 m | reverse complement strand
CCTTGCACGCCGATCACGACGCCTTGTTGCGTCGTCCCAATGCGCCTCAGGCGGGCGGCAACGGCATCTATCAACGTTACACCCATCCGGTCGTGACCGCAGCCCATGCGCCGCTGGAATGGCGCTATGACTTCAATCCGCACACCAATCCCTTCCTGATGGAACGGATGGGCATCAACGCCACCTTCAACGCCGGGGCGATGCTTTGGAATGGGAAATATATGGTTGTGGTTCGTGTCGAGGGCGACGACCGCAAGTCCTTCTTCGCCATCGCCGAAAGCCATAACGGCGTCGACAATTTTCGTTTCTGGCCCAAGCCCGTCGTCCTGCCGCAGACGGACGAGCCCGACACCAATGTCTATGACATGCGCCTGACCCAGCACGCCGACGGCTGGATCTACGGCCTGTTCTGCACCGAGCGCAAGGATCTGAGCCAGCCCAACGACCTGTCGGCGGCGATCGCCCAGTGCGGCATCGCCCGCACGAAAGACCTTGTGACCTGGGAACGCCTGCCCGACCTGAAAACCAATTCGGGTCAGCAACGCAATGTCGTGCTGCATCCTGAGTTCATCGACGGGAAATACGCCATGTATACCCGCCCGCAGGACGGCTTTATCTCCGTCGGTTCGGGCGGCGGCATCGGCTGGGGCCTGTGCGACGACATGACGAACGCCGCCATCGACCGCGAGACGATCGTAGATAACAAGGCCTATCATACTATCAAGGAACTGAAGAACGGTCAGGGTCCGGCGCCGATCAAGACGCCTGAAGGCTGGCTGCACCTGGCGCATGGCGTCAGAAACACCGCCGCCGGTCTGCGCTATGTCCTCTACATGTTCATGACCGATCTTCACAAGCCGTGGGTCGTCACCCATGCCCCCGGCGGCCATTTCATCGCGCCACAAGGGGACGAGCGGGTCGGAGACGTTTCGAACGTCGCCTTCTCCAATGGCTGGATTGAGAACGACGGCCAGGTGTTTATCTATTACGCCTCGTCCGACACGCGCCTGCATGTGGCGACGTCGAGCGTGGCGCAGCTGGTCGACTACTGCAAGAACACTCCGGCCGATCCCCTGACCTCGGCCGCCTGCGTTCAGCAGCGCATCGACCTGATCACGCGCAACGAAGCCTGGCTGAAGATCGACGCCTGAGCCATGGCGACGCTTTTGCTCAACTCTCTGCAGCGTGACGCGCGCCGCGAGGCCGTGGCCCTGCTTGCCTGGTGGACAGAAAACCTGCCCGACGGCGATGGCGGCTTCTGGGGCGAAATCGACGGCGACGGCCACCCCGTCGCCGACGCGCCCCTGAGCGCCGTGCTGATAACGCGCCTTTTGTGGTTTTTCAGCGCCGCCGGCCGGCATCTCGACGACACAGGCGCGCTCGCCGCCGCCGATACCGCCGCGGCCTATCTGCGCCGGCACTTTCTCACACCTGGCGGTGACGGGCTTCACTGGCTGGTCGACCGGCGCGGCCGGGTCCTCGACGACCGCCGGCCGACGATCGCCCACGCCTCGGCGATTCACGCCCTGGCCCAGCACTATGCCGCGACCGGCAACGGGCAGTCGCTGGACGCCGCCCGCCGTTTGCTGGCCGCGGCCGAACGAAAGGCCTGGGACACAGGTTGCGGCGGTTATCGCGACACAGTCGGCGGCAGCCGGACCGACAAGGGCCTGGGCGCCAACCTGCACCTGATGGAAGCCCATACAGTCCTGCATCGCAGCGCGCCGGACGAGGCCAGCTTCGCGGCGCTGGACCGGGCCTTGACGACTTTCCTTCACCGGTTCGCCGGTGCAAATCACGTCTCGCAGGGGTTCAATGGTGACTGGACGCCGTGGCCCGCCCTGGTGTCCTACGGTCACGACGCCGAGGCCAGCTGGCTGGTCTGGGAAGCAGCGCGCGCCCACGGCGACGTCGGGCTTCTGGCGCAGGCGCACCGCGTCACCCTCACCCTGGCCGAACAGGCGCGCCTTGCGTCCGCCACCGGAACCGGCGGCATTCCCTTCTGCCAAACGGCCGACGGCATTGTCGACCCCGCCGGCGAATGGTGGGGGCAAGCCGAGGGCCTGGTCGCCTTCGTCAACGCCTGGCGCCTCAGTGGCGATCGCCACTATCTGCACGCCGCCGAACGGCTATGGGCGCACGTTTCGGCGCATCACGGCGCGGGCCAGGGCCGCGAATGGAGCTGGTACGCCGCCAATAGCGGCAAGGCGTCGCCCTATCTGGCCGGCGCGTGGAAGTGTCCGTACCACACCGGCCGCGCCATGATCGAACTCGACAGGCGCCTGGATGCGGCCGCGCCCCTGACACAACAATAATGACAGCTGGAAACCCCATGATAGATACCTCCATCGGTTCGCCCTCCGTGGGTCTGGCGCCCGTCGATCTGGCCATTATCGCCGGCTATCTGCTGCTCACCATCGGCCTAGGCTTCTGGGTGTCGAAGCTGTCGTCGAAAAGCCTGTCCAACTACTTCCTGGCCGGCAACAAGCTGCCGTGGTGGATCCTGGGCCTCAGCAATGCGTCTGGCATGTTCGACGTCGCCGGCACCATGTGGATGGTCGGCCTGCTGGTGGTTTATGGCCTGAAATCGGTGTTCATCCCGTGGCTGTGGCCCGTCTTCAACCAGATATTCCTGATGGTCTTCCTGGCCGTGTGGCTCAGGCGTTCGGGCAAGCTGACCGGCGCCGAATGGATCACCTTCCGTTTCGGCGATGGCGCCGGCGCCCGGGCGTCGCACTTCATCAATGTCGTTTTCGCGCTTATCAACGTTGTTGGCATGCTGGCCTTCGGGTTTCTGGGCATAGGCAAGCTGGCGGCCGAATTCAGCCCCTGGCATTTTTCCGCCGATCCGCTGCTGAATGACAAGATCTATGGCCTGATCGTCGTCGCCCTGACGACGCTCTATTCGGTCAAGGGCGGCATGTATTCGGTCGTCATCACCGAGGTCCTGCAATTCTTCATCAAGCTGGTCGTATGCATCGCCATCGGCTGGATCGCCATGTCGCTGGTCTCGGTCGATATGATCAAGGCCGCGGTGCCGCACGGCTGGGACAGCATCCTGTTCGGCTGGAAGCTCGACCTCGACTGGAATGCCGTGGCCGCCGCCGCCCGTCCCGAAAACAAGGTGGTGGCGACCTCGGCCGCCATGACGGTCGACAGCGAAGGCCATAACCTGTTCGCCATGTTCATGCTGCTGATGACCTTCCAGGGCGTGTTGAAAGCCATGGCGGGACCGGCGCCAACCTACGACATGCAGCGCCTCTTGTCGGCGAAAAGCCCGACCGAAGCCGCCAAGGTGTCGGGCTTCGTCAACCTGGCCCTGCTCTTCCCGCGGTATCTGATGATCGCGGGCATGGCCGTCCTGGCCCTGGTCTTCATCGGGCCGGAATGGACGAAGATGCAGGCCGCCGCGACCGCCGCGGGCAAGCCCTTTGTCGGCGATTTCGACACCATCCTGCCCTTCGCCATTCACAAATTCATGCCGCCGGGCCTCTTGGGGCTCGTGCTGGCCGGCATGCTGTCGGCCTTTATGGCGACCTATTCGGCCTCGCTCAACGCTGCCCCGGCCTATGTCGTCAACGACGTCTACCGCAAGTACATCAAGCCCGACGCCGACCAGAAGACACTGGTGACGCTGAGCTATGTCGTGTCCTTCCTGTTCGCGGTGCTGGGGGCCTTTATCGGCTGGCAGCTGACCTCGATCAACGCCATCGTCGGCTGGATCACGACGGGGCTTTATGGCGGCTATACGGTCGCCAACCTGATCAAGTGGTACTGGTGGCGGTTCAACGGTACAGGTTACGCGGCGTCGATGGCCCTGGGCGTCGCCGTCGCCATGGCGATGGCGGTTTACAAGGACGCCAACGGCCATACCATCGACGCCCTGGCGGCCTTTCCGTGGCTGTTCGCCGCCTGCATGGCCGTCGCCATCCTCGGCTCGTTGATTACGCCGGCAACCGACATGGCGACCTTGAAAGACTTCTACCGCAAGACGCGGCCGTGGGGGCTATGGGGGCCGGTGTTGAAAGCCCTGCGCGAGGACGAACCCGATGCCCAGCCCAACCGCGATTTCGGTATCGACGTGCTCAATCTCGTCGTCGGCGTCGTCTGGCAGACGGCCCTGACGGCCTCGGCCATCTTCCTGGTCATCCATGCGATGGAAAAATTCTACATCACCGGCGGCATCGCATTGGCCTGTACCGTCTTTCTGAAATTCAGCTGGTGGAACCGGCTGAGAGACGAGCTCAAATAAGAAAAACCCCGGCACCAAATGGTACCGGGGTTTTTCTTTACTTCCCACAGAGGTCCGCGGGGGGGTTCGGTCCGGGATCGCCGTACATCCAGCCATTGCCTTCGATGCCGGCATAGACCTTGCCGAAGACCGTCTTGTCACCGTCCATCTCGCTCATCGACGTCGTGTAACCGAGCGGCCAGTTGGCCAGGCGGCCCCAATGCGCACCCATATCGGCCGAGCAGAAGACGCCGGCCTCGCCGTGCACCTTTCCTTGGATGAACAGGGTCGGCTCAGACGCGCCGGCGGCGGGCTTGCCGAAGCCGAAGACATTGGCCAGCTCGGCATTGGGTACCGGCTGCCAGTGCGCGCCTGCGTCCGTCGAACACGACATGCCGCGATCGCGACCCAGCATGCCGAACGACACGCAAACCTGTCCTGCATGACCCGGAACGGCTTTCAGGGTCGCATTGTGCGCCGTGTCCTCGACCGCCAGACCCGTCGCCGGTGTGCCCGTCCACGAGGCGCCGCCGTCGTGGGTGACGTAGAGCTTCGTCTGCCCCGTCGAATAGAGCAGGTAGAAGGTGCGATCGTCGACCGTGTCGGCGGTCAGCACATGGCGGTGCATGGCGAATTGCGGGTGCGAACCGGCGACGCTGGCGCCCGGCAAGGCGATCTTCGTCCAGGTCGTGCCACGATCGGTCGTATAGTAAGGCGCCTTGTCATTGGTCGGCAGCCAGACGATGTTTTTGGTGTCGCCGGCCGCCACGGCGATATCGCCAAAAGTCAGGTCGGCCGGCAGCGTGCCGGCACCGATCGCCGGGAAAACGGTCCAGGTTTTGCCGCCGTCCTCGGAAAATCCGCTCTGATTGTCGGGCCCGGCAAAACGGCTGCAGCACTGACGATGGTCATAGACCGTGGCGACGACGAAGTTCGGATGACCGGCGCTGTAGTCGAGATCCCACGCCGAATTGAAGCGCGAGGTCGGTGCGTGCTGCGCGGGATACGCGTCGTTGTCGGCGTGATAGAAGATGGCGCGGTCCCAACTGGCCGTCACGACCTTGCCGCCCGGCGGAGCAATGACGTCGTTGGTCACCAGCTGTTCGATGCCGGTATTGACCGACTGCCAGTGGATGGTCTTGCCGCTGTCGGCCGGGTCGGCGCGCCACACGCCGATGCCTTGCGCCGCCCATAGCCGGCCGGGGACCTTGGGATCGAAAATGACCGTGCCGATCGAGAAGTAGGACTCGTCGGTCCAGGCCAGCCACGGTACGTCGGTCGCCGTCCGGTCCTTTTCGAGTTGCGTCCAGGTCGCGCCGCCATCGAGCGAGCGCCACGGCGTACCGCCGCCGTCAAAGACGAACAGGCGATTGGCGTTGAACGGATCGGCGGCGACGCTGTTGAGGCCGTTCAGGTTTTGCGCCAGGTGTTTCCACCCGCCGCTTTCAAACGCCCAAAGGCCCGACGTCGCTGGATCAGCGACGTACAGGACGCCGGTGGGCGACAGGGCGACGTGCTGGAATGTGCCGTCATCCGGCAGGCCCGCCCCGCCCGAAATGCGCGTCCAGCTGTCGCCGTTGTCTGTGCTGCGATAGACGCCCGCCTTATGGACGGTGGCATAGACGATACCGGCATGGTTCGGATCGAAGATGACATTGCCGACGCCGTATTCGTTTTCGGGACTGACCGGGATGGCGGCGATACGATGCCAGGTCTTGCCTGCGTCACGCGTGACGAACAGGCCCGCCGATTGCGAGCCATAAAGCACGTGGTCGGCATCGACCGGATCGACCGCCAGGCGTTCACCCTGCTGGCGGCCCGAGCCGTTGGAGCCTTCGCCGAGCGCCGGGAGGGCCATTTTCTGCCAGTGATCACCACGGTCGTCGCTGCGATAAAGGCTCATGACATTCCAGCCGTGCTCCCAGGCCATATAGGCGCGGCTTGAGTTCATCGGAGCGGCAACCAGGCTGGCGACGCCTTCATAGTCGCCGAGCTTCAGGTCCTCGGCCGGCATGGACCCGGCCGACACGATCTGCGTCCAGCGCTTGGCCCCCTCGTCCCAGCGGAAAGCGCCGCCGGTGTCGGTGCGGCCGAAAACCGTCTTACCGTCGGCGCTGATCGACACGCCGACGATCCAGCCGCCGGCGCCGGTTTTCAGCGTCTTCCAGGCATAGCCCGAAGGCGCGCCCGGCGTGGGCAGGTCCTGGGCGTGAACCGCGCCGCATATCAGCGCCGTCATGGCGCAAGTGGTTGCCAGAAGGATTTTCATGGTCACGCGCCTGCCTTTGCGGTTTTGCCCATCAGCCCTTGCGAGCGGGCGAAGTTGACGAACAGCTGTGGCCAGATATGGCAGGGCTGATCGGGGGTGGCCGTCACACCGAAGCCGTGGCGGCCTTCGGCGAAAACATGGGTTTCGACGGTGACGCCCTGGGCCTTGCAAGCGTCGCGCAAGTGGAAGGCGTTGGCGACCGGCACGGCGTCGTCGACCTCGGTGTGAACCAGAAAGACCGGTGGCGTGTGGGCATCGACATTGCGGTCGGGCGACCAGGTCTGGATGATGTCCGGCGTCACCTTGGTGTCGAAGAGAACGCGGCCGATATCGCCATAGGCATAGGCCGGATCGACCGATTGCACGGCATAGATGGGCGCGGCAATGAACGGGCGGGCGTCGAGGCTGTCGGCGGCATCGACCGGCGTGTAAAAGCTGGCGGCGTGACGCGTCGCCAGGGATGCCGTCAGGAAGCCGCCGGCGCTGAAGCCGATGACGCCGACGCGGGCGGGATCGAGCTTGAATTGCGGGGCGTGGCTGCGGATCAGGCGCATGGCGCGCTGGGCGTCGGCGGCGCCGACCGTCGCCGGATTGTCCCAGCCGTCCTGGGCCAGGCGGTAAAACAACACGAAGCAGGTAATGCCCTGGGCGTTGAGGATATCGGCCAGCTGATAGCCTTCGTGGTCGAAATAGTTCCAGATGAAGCCGCCACCCGGTATGATCAGCATGGCCGAACCGTTGGGCTTACTTGCCGGAAAGACCGCCATGCGCGGCCGGGTGATGCCCTGGACGCGGCGGAAATTGATGTGGGGGTCCTTCGACGTCTCCTCGACGACCTCTTTCATGTCGGCATGCGTTTGACCGGTGACGCCGTTCGGCCACAGGTCGATCGTGACGGAAGGCTTTGGCCACTTTAGCTTCGATCTGGGCAGGCTGGCTTCGGGCGGCGGGGTCTGCGCCAAGGCGCCGCCAGCGGCCAAGGCGAGCGGGCTGAGAAGAAGCGAGCGGCGAAACGTGTCCATGAAGTTCCTCGGTCCTGGTGTCGCACGACTTGACCCGGCGCGCGCGATTTGTCATTTTGCCAACCTGTAATCGATTACAAAAGCATTGAAAAGAGCCTTCTTGCCCAAAACGGCTTATGCCTCGGGACGGCAGGTATAAAAAACCGGAGGATTTCGATGACCATCTCCCTGTCGCGCCGTAACCTTATCCTCAGCACGACGGCCTTCGCGGCCCTGTCCGCCGCGCGTGGCGCCATGGCCAAGGCCGCTATCGCTTACAAGGACGCGACCCAGCCGGTTGCAGCGCGGGTCAGCGACCTGCTGGCGCGCATGACGGTGGCGGAGAAGATCGGACAGCTGTGCTGCATCGGCGATCATCGTCCGCTCGAAGACGGCAAGGGGCTGTTCGTCACCGCCAATGCCGCGAAGGCCTTCCCGGACGGCATCGGTCACTTCGCTTCGATCGGCCAGTATTCCGGCCGCGATCCCGACAGCCCGCAGCGCGACCCGTTGGCCATGGCGACCTATGCCAATGCCGTGCAAAAATGGGCGGTCGAAGGGACACGGCTGGGCATCCCGGTCCTGTGTCACGAAGAAGCGCTGCACGGCCATCGCGCCTTCGGCGCCACCAGCTTCCCGCAAGCCGTCGGCCTGGCCGCCAGTTTCGACCCGGAGATGGTCGAGCAGGTCTTCGCCACGGCCGCCGCCGAAATGCGCGCGCGTGGCGCGGCCATGGCCTTGACACCGGTCGTCGACGTGGCGCGCGACCCGCGCTGGGGCCGGGTCGAGGAAACCTATGGCGAGGACGCCTTCCTCTGCGGCCAGATCGGCCTGGCCGCCGTGCGCGGTTTCCAGGGCCGCACCCTGCCCCTGGCCGGCGACAAGGTCATCGCCACGCTCAAGCATTTCGTCGCCGACGCCGAATCCGCCAACGGCACCAATACCGGCCCGGCGATGATCCCGGAACGCACCCTGCGCGAAACCCATTTCAAGCCGTTCGAGACGATCATCAAGGCCTTCCCGGCGCGCTCGGTCATGGTCACCTATAACGAGATCGACGGCGTGCCGTGCGCCGCCAATCCGTGGCTGCTGAAGGACGTGCTGCGCGGCGAATGGGGCTTCGAAGGCATGGTCATCGCCGACTACGATTCGGTGAAGCAGTTGGCCGAGTTGCATGAGCTGGCGCCGGACAAGGCGTCGGCGGCCGCCCTGGCGTTCAATTCGGGCGTCGATGTCGAAATGCCGCAACCCGACACCTATCCGCTGCTGACGGACAAGCTCAAGGATGGCGCCGTATCGATGGCCCGTCTCGACGAGGCGGTCAGCCGTGTGCTGAAAGTCAAGTTCGAGGCCGGCCTGTTCGAAAATCCCTATGTCGACGCCAAGGGCGCCGCCGCGAAAATCAACACGCCCCCTGCCCGCGCCTTGGCGGCGCTGGCCGCCGGACGCTGCCCGGTCCTGCTCAAGAACGATCGCAACACCCTGCCGCTGCGCCCGGAAGCCATCAAACGCCTGCTGGTCGTCGGCAATGCGGCCAAGGACACGCCGATCGGCGAATACAGCGGCCAGCCGCCCTACATCACCAGCATCGCCGACGGACTGAAGACCGCGGCGCGCGGCCGCTTCGAGGTGGTCTACAGCGAAGGCGTGCGCGTCACCGACGGCCACAGCTGGTATGTCGACAAGGTCGCCTGGACGCCCGACAGCGTCAATGACGGCCTGATCAAGGGCGCCATCGTGGCGGCAAAGGATTGCGACGCCGTTGTCATGGTGCTGGGCGCGAACGAGGAGATCAGCCGCGAGGCCTGGAACAAAGATCATATGGGCGACCGGTCGGTGCTGGATTTGATGGGCCGGCAAAACGCCCTGGCCGAGGCCATGTTCGCCACGGGCAAGCCCGTGATCGCCGTCCTGCTCAACGGCTCACCGCTGGCCGTCAACCTGCTGGCCGAAAAAGCCGACGCCCTGCTGGAAGGCTGGTACGGCGGCCAGGAAACCGGCACGGGCATCGCCGCCATCCTGCTGGGCGACGTCAATCCCGGCGGCAAGCTGCCGATCTCGATCCCGCGCTCGGCCGGGCAGCTGCCCGTCTATTACAATCGCAAACCGACGGCGCGCCGCGGCTATATCGACGGCTCGACCGAGCCGCTTTATTCGTTCGGCCATGGTCTGAGCTACACGACATTCGAGATTTCGGCGCCGCGCGTGCCGGCGCAAACCCCGGCGGGCCAGCCGGTAATGGTCGAGGTCGACGTCACCAATACCGGCAGCCGTGCTGGCGACGAGGTCGTGCAGATCTATCTACATCACCCCTTTGCCTCGGTCACATTGCCGATCAAGGAGCTGAAAGCGTTCCGGCGCGTCAGCCTGACACCCGGCCAGACCGAAACCGTAAAGTTCGAGCTGTCTGCGGAAGCCTTCGGCTACTGGAATGCCGCCATGCACTTCGCCACCGAACCCGGCACCTACGAGATCATAGCCGGCAACAGTTCGGTGGCACTGAAAAGCGCGACGATCAGGCTGACCTGAAATCGATCCGTCCCGTGGCCATATCGATGCGCCACGGGCGGGGTTCGGGCAGGGTCATCTTGCCGTTGCCGATCTCGACAGGCATCCAGATATAGCGCGAATCCGTCAGGTCGTCCGGCTTCCAGCGGTCGCCGACATAGATGACGGCCGTGTGGCGGCTGCCGACGATTTTGACCAGGTTGCTCGACTGTGAGGTATAGGTATTGGTTTCGGGCGGCGCGATGTCGCTAAAGGTCGACCAGGGCCCCTTGAGCGACTTCGCCGTGGCGTAAACGTTCGGGTTGGGCGCCCAGCCGGACAGGTGCGAACCCAAGGCATAGTAGAGCCCGTCATAATGGACGATGGCGCCGCCTTCGAGGGGCGCCTTGATAAAGGCGACCTCATCCATCACGCTCATATAGTCCGCCGACAGGCTGGCGATGTAAAATCCGCCGGACGGGCGCGACTCGAAGATCAGATAGGCCGAGCCGTCGTCGTCGATGAACTGGCCGATGTCGCGGCTTTCCTTGCCTAGGGGCCGGAAACTGCGGACATAGGTGTAGGGACCACTGATCGACTTCGCCGTGGCGACACCGACGCGGGCATATTTGTAACCCTGGCCGCCCGGTTGCGTGTCGTCGAGATGGAAGTACATGACGAAGATCCTGGTCGCCTGGTTGTAATAGACCTTGGGCCGTTCCAGGATAAAGTTTTCGCCCAGGCCGTCCGGGTTTTCCAGGCGGAAGACCTGGCCTTCGAAGCGCCAGCTGGCCAGATCGCGCGACGAATAGGCGGCGACATAACGGGCATTGGGCGCGTTGCCGGGCGAGCGGTCCTCGCCGAACCACCAGAACTTGCCGCCGAAATGGATGATGCCGCCGCCGTGGGCCTGGATGTGTTGGCCGCGATTGTCCGGCCAGCGTTCACCGGGCGTGATCCATGGCGTAGATGCGGCATTTGCGGCCGCGGGCAATGCGGCGGCAGCCGCCGCTGCCATAGCCAGGAAGCGGCGTTTATCGATTGTGTTGTTGTCCATCCTGATCTCCCCGCGTTTTTGATTATGATGTGCGGTGAGAAAAAATCATACATTTTCGGGCGACCGTCAATTCCTTGATCAAGGCTGTTTTGCGGGCGCCGGGTAGGTCGCGGCCTTGCTGGGGGCGGTGCGCTCGGCGAAGGACTGCAAGGGTGGCGCCGGATGCGCGCCGTCCTGGTACCAGTAGGCAATGCTGGTGACGTCGTCGGCGCTGGGGATCTGGCCGTTGTCGTAATGCTGGTCCTGCATCTGCACCTTCAGCGATTTTTGAAAGCGGATCGGGTTCTG
>FTDB01001528.1_pt1 | contig 11375 bp, 7 predicted proteins | sample 1639741 | NCBI WGS metagenome assembly FTDB01 (sample SAMEA3914869, study PRJEB12502) | metagenome | biome: forest; material: soil | place: USA | collected 2012-03-12 | depth 0.1 m | reverse complement strand
GGGTAATTGATCTTGGCCCAGGCTTGAGGGTCTTCCATGGTCAGCCAGTGGCGATAGGCTTTGAGGCGCCATTCCAGCAGCCAATCGGGCTCATTCTTCTTGGCCGAGATGAAGCGGATGATGTCTTCGTTGAGGCCTTTGGGCGCGAATTCGGACTCGATGTCCGTCACGAAGCCATATTCATATTTACGGTCGGCCAGTGCTTTGACCTGCTCGTCGCTCGTCATCAACTCATTCCAATCTGTTCGGGCGTCAAAGCCCAAGTCGGAAGCTTCACGGCCCGGGGCTGGGCCATTTCCGCCAATGTCACCTTACCCAGCGCGTCATGGATCGCGCCGTTGACCGGATCCCAATGGCCGCGGATCGGGCAGGAACGCTCGAAATCGCAATTTTCCTCGCCTTCCTCGACACAGGCCGCCAGCACCAGCGGGCCTTCGAGAGCGACGATGATCTCACGCGCCGTGATCTCGGCCGGCGGACGCGCCAGGCTGTAGCCGCCGGCGGCGCCCCGCGTCGCGGTCAGCACTTCGCGCTGCGCCAGCTTCTTCAGGATCTTGCTGACGCTCGGTTGCGGCAGGCCGGTGGCCTCGGCCAAAGCGCCGGCGGTGAAGACGGCGCGGCTCTGCGCCCGCGCCATCTGGCACAGCACGACCACCGCATAATCCGTCATTCGCGCTAGGCGCATCGAGGGCTCTCTTAATCAGGACCAAATTAGTCCGGTTTACATAGGTAGCCTGTGCCACCGATGCAAGAAGAAAATCTTGTGGAGAAGTGTCAGAGGGAGAGCCTGAAACGGCGTCCTGAGCCGTATTACACAGCAGATTGGAGGCCCGCGATGCAGTCATTACCACCCCTAGCCAGCGAAATAAACCGCATCCTTCGCAATCTGGGTGGCGCCGGGGCCGGTTTCTCGCTGATGACCGTCTCGACCTCGAGCCTTCCGGCCTCCGCTTTACGTGCCTTGATCGAAGCCGCCTCGCGCCCGCAGGACGTGGTCGGCAGCATGGTCGAAGGCTCCGCCGCGGTGCTGGTGATGCGCGGTCCGGGCCGGGGCAACGAAGCCCAGATCGAACAGGATTTCATCGACCGCCTGCAGCCCGCCATGAACGATCTGTGCGAGCGCCGCATCGGTGGCCGCGTGACCCTATGGCTGCGTGCCGTGCATCGCAGCGTTGAGGAAGTCGCACATGCCGTGGACCTCGTGAACGCGCTTTACGACGCCCCGGCGATCCCCTTCACCGTCAATGCCGGCGCCGAGGATGACGAGATCGCCCTGGGCGGCCGCGTGATCCTGTTCCGCCCGGCCCAGCCGGTCGCCGAACCCTTCATCGAGAGCCCGGTCCGCATGCCGGCCGCGCTCCGGATCCTCAACGACATCACGCTCCCGCGCTTCGGCAGCCACTGAAGGCGGATCTGGCCGTCAGCGACTATAGGATGGCCCTGACGTTGCAGCAAATCAGCCGCAAGTGCTCGAGGGACTGAAGCGGCTCGGGCCGCCCCTTAAAGTCTCATTGCAACATCAGCCAGTGCTGGGCATCCGCCGGATGCTGGGCGGTGATCTGGACATTGCTGAGAAACTCCTGCGACGCCGCGAAATTGACCAGCACCTGAGCATGCCCTTGCAAGGCCGCATTGGCGTAAGCGGTGGTGCCGGGGGTCAAACCCTGTGTGAAGAGTGAAACGATGTTCTGATAGTAGGGAACGGCGCCGGTTTCCGGCGCGCGATGCAGCAGGTTTTGATAGACGTCGTTGATGAATTGGGCATCGCCGGCCGCGCTCTGAGCATAATGATGGGCCGCATTCGAGGTATATTCCGGGGCATTCAGGAAATTCTCGGCCAGCTGCAACATCGCACTGCTCGATTTACCGGCATATTGCTGCTGATAATAGGCCAGCCCTGCGGCATCCGGGGTCCGGCCCAGCACCGCCGCATAGAGTTCGGCGACATTGCCCGTGGTCACCTGAGTCGTAGACGGTGCAACCGCGAGGAATATGGCGCTGTCTTGAAATTTCAGCTCGGTAATCACGTACAGATCGTCGGTGCTGGTGCGGCCGGTGCCGGTATCGGTAACGACCAAAGGCCCCGCGGTCTCGGTTATCTTGTAGTCCGAAACCGCGTCGGGAAAGACCACGACATCGGCGTGGCCGCTGAGGCCTACGATGCTCAGATTGGGGCTCGAGGCATCGATCGACAACAAGAAATTGCCCGACATGGTGGTAAGCGCATAAGAATCATGGGAGAGCTGCGCGGCGGTGACGGACAAGGTGGGTACACCAGCATCGGTCACATGGAAGGAGAGGCTGGTCACGGGCAATCCCAGCGCCTCAAAACTGTCGAGGTCGGAGGAAATACTCGCGGCGCTGCCGGACAAGGCCAAGGAATAGCCGACGGTCAATCCCTTGAGCACGCTCAGCGAGGCTTCCGCGTTGGCGACGGTATCGACGATACCGACGAAGCCGATATGCGGCAGCGCCGCCTCGGAAGCGGCATTGGCCATCGTCACGCCGGACAAGTCCAGCGTGTAACCACCCTGGATCAACGACAATAGCTGACTATCCGCCGAATATTGCTGCGCGCTGAGTTGCAGGACCGGCTGGGCGTCGGTGAAATTGATGCTGGTGATCGCATTCGCCCAGACGGCAAGCGTCGGGAGGTAGAATTGGACGAGCTGCGACGTGTCTGAAACCGAAACAGCCGTCACATGCCCCCGATCTACCGTGGTCGAGACCGCGCTGGCCGCCACACCCGTGACATGCACCGAAGCGCTTCCCGTCAGATCGGCCAGAGCGGCGGCATCGCGAGTATATTGGGCCTGGGTCACGGTCAGGGTGCCGGCGTCGTTCGCCTGTATCTGCAGCAGCTTGCCGGCGGCCGCCAAACTCTGCAGACCGTCGAGATTGGCGGTCAGATTGGCCGCGCTGTCGCCGACATTGAAGGCACTGCCATGCGGGGCGGCGGCGAAATTCTGGATCGCCGCCGGAGCCGACACGGACGGGCCGCCCGGATCGCCGACGGCCAGGATGAAGGGCGTGGAAAGACCGTTATAGGTCCCCATGCCGGTAACCTCGCCATTGGCATTGATGCCGATGGCATAATTCAGCACCCAGCCCGATCCCGCCTGCAGATATTTGTTGAGATCGACCACGGCGCCGTTCTGCCACATCACCGCATGTTCGATCCAGCCGGCGATGGTATAGACATCCGACCGCCCGACGATGACCCCCGATTGATTGATGCCATAAGCCAGGGTGTGACCGCCCGTCTGCAGATGGGACAATGTCGTCATCACGCCGTTCTGCCAGGTGACCGCCTCGTCGACGCCGGAACTGTCGACGGAATAGCCGATGATGGTCCCGGCATTGTTGATCCCTAATGCCTCGCTGTTCCCGCTGCTGAGACTGCCGAGATCGGTGACCGCACCGTCCTGCCAGAGGGTGGCGTGATAGGTCGTGCCGGAGGAAATGCCGAAACCGACGATCTCGTTGCTGTCGTTGATCGCCAGCGCCCGGCTGTTGACATAGCCGCTGACGACGGTTCCGCCGCCCGGCAGATTGGCCAACGCGGTGGCAATGCCGTTCTGTTCCTCGAAAGCCTGGTCCAGATTGACGCTGGTGCGCGCAGAACCGACGATCACGCCTTGCGTGTTTATGGCGAAAGCGTGGGCGCTCCCGTTCGAATAGAGAGCGGGAATCTGCTGGACGGTACCGCCCTGCCAGACGACCGGATGGTTGGCGGTAAGGCTGTTCGAGGCACCGACCGCCTGTCCCTGATTGTTCAAGCCGCTGACGCTGACGGTCGTATCCCCCGACAGCGCCCGCAGAGTGCTTGTCTGACCGCTCTGCCAGATCGCCGCCCCCGTCGCCGTGGTCGCGATGATCTGGTCGAGATCGTTGATGGCGACAATCGAGGTAAACCCGCTGCCGAAGGCGACAGGATTCGAGGCGATCAGGGTCGTCGTCATGGGAGGAAAATCCGTTCGAGGCTGGAGACGGCCGGGCAAGAAAATGTGACGTGCTTCACAAGTTGTTCTCATAGCATTGAACCGAAGTCACGCGTTTTTCTCGCGTCTTGCGTGCAATTGTTTTCACTCCCGGAAAACCGGCCTCGATTGACAGATCCCTCGCCCCAATGGTGCAATCGATCCGACACTTTTCCTGGGGGTTTTCATGTCGCTTAAGGCCGGCCGTCTTCTCGCCTTGCTTCTCATCGTCGCTCTGCCGGCCGCCTCGAAGGCTGAGGCGCTGCCCAATGTCGTGATCCTCGCCACCGGCGGGACCATCGCCGGCACGGGGGCGACCAGCACCACCACGGTCGGCTACACGGCGGCCAAGATCGGCGTCGACGCCTTGATCCAGGCGGTGCCGGAGCTGCAGAAGGTGGCCAACGTCAAGGGCGAGCAGGTGATGCAGATCGCCTCCGAGAACATGAACAACGAGGCCTGGCTGAAACTCGCCAAGCGCGTCAATCAGCTGCTGGCCCAGCCGGATGTCGACGGCATCGTCATCACCCACGGCACGGACACCATCGAGGAAACCGCCTATTTCCTCAACCTGACGGTCAAGAGCGACAAGCCGGTGGTCGTCGTCGGCGCCATGCGTCCGTCAACGGCGATTTCCGCCGACGGACCGATCAATCTTTATAACGCGGTGATCCTGGCCGGCAGCAAGGACGCGATCGGCAAGGGCGTGCTGGTCTGCCTCAACGACCAGATCAACGCGGCGCGCGAGGTCACCAAGGCCAATACGGCGACCGCCGATACCTTCCGTACGCCGGAGCTCGGCTTCCTGGGCTACATGCAGGACAACAAGGCGCATTTCTATCGCGAATCGACCCGCCGCCACACGGCCAAGAGCGAGTTCGACGTGACCAATCTCGACAAGCTGCCGCAGGTCGACATCACCTACGGCTATGCCAATGCCAGCCGCGTCCCCGTCGACGCCTTCGTCGCCGCCGGCGACAAGGGCATCGTCAATGCCGGTGTCGGCGACGGCAGCCTGGCCGACGGCGTCAAGGCGGGTCTGCAGGAAGCCCGCAAAAAGGGCGTCATCGTCGTGCGCTCGGCCCGCGCCGGCAACGGCATCGTCGCCCGCAATGGCGAGGTCAATGACGATCAGACCGATTTCGTGGTGTCGGATACGCTGACGGCGCAGAAGGCGCGGATCCTCCTGATGCTGGCCCTGACCAAGACCAGCGACACCAAGGAAATCCAGCGGATCTTCTATTCTTACTGAGGATCGATGACGGGCTCGTCGTCGTCCAAGCGGATCTCGCGGCCCGGGGCCAATTCGCCTTCCCAATTCGCCACCATTGCGGTGGCGACGCAATTGCCCAGCACATTGGTGGCGGAGCGGCCCATATCGAGGAAATGGTCGATGCCGAAGACCAGCAGCAGGCCGGCTTCGGGAATATGGAAAATCGGCAGCACCGCCGCCACCACCACCAGCGAGGCGCGCGGCACGCCGGCGATGCCTTTGCTGGAGATCATCAGCACCAGCAGCATCAGGATCTTCTGCCCGAGATCGAGCTCGACGCCGGTCACCTGCGCGATGAACAGCGAGGCGAAGGTCATATTGATCATCGAGCCGACCAGATTGAAGGAATAGCCGAGCGGCAGGACCAGGCCGGCCGTTTCCTTCTTCACCCCGAACTTGGCCAGGGCCACCATGGCGCCCGGATAGGCCGCCTCGCTCGACGCCGTCGAGAAGGCCAGCAGCATCGGCTCGCGGACCAGCTTCACCAGCGACTTGATGGTCGGCCCGATGAAAAGATGCCCCACCGCGATCAGCAAAGCCCAGAGGATCAGCAGCGACAGATAAAAGCCGCCGAGATATTTGCCGTAAGTGATCATGACGCCCAGGCCTTGGAGGGCAACCACCGAGGAGACGGCGCCGAATACGCCGAAGGGCGCAAAGAACATCACGAAATTGGTGACGGTCAGCATCACCGGGACCGCCTCGTCCATCAGCTTGATCAGGCTGCCCGCCACCTTCTCGCCGACGGTGGCCAGGGCGAAGCCGAAGAACAGGGCGAATACCAGGATCTGCAGGATGTTGTTCTTGGCCATCGCGTCGAAGACGCTGGAGGGAAACACCTGGCCGAGGAAATCCTTGAGATTCAGCGAATGGGTCGCGATCGCCTCGACGGGCGCGCCCGAGCTGCTGGGATCGATATGCAGCCCGTCGCCGGGATTGAGCAAGGTCGCCATGACCAGGCCGATGGTCAGCGAAATCAGCGAGGCGACGATGAACCAGCCCAGGGCGCGTATGCCGATGCGGCCCACGGTCTTGGTGTCGCCGCTGTTGGCGATGCCCGAAACCACGGTCGCGAAGACCAGCGGGGCGATGATCATCTTGATCAGATGCAAAAAGACATCGGTCAGCAGCGAATAGTAACCCGCGATCTGCTTGGCCTGATCCTCAGGCAGAAAATCGCGTGTCGCGGTTCCCACAGCGGCGCCCAGTACGAGGGCCAATAAAATGCGCTGGGTAATCTGCTTGGATTTCATCGATGTCCTGTCCCCACCTGATCAATCCGGCAGTGTGGCGTTTTTTTTAAACCCGCGCGACCCCCCAAATGCTTGAAAGCGGCATCGCCACGGGCTTCTCCTTCAACTGGTCTTGGTCCGCAGCCGCCGCATTTCCCAAATCTGCCAGATCAGCAGGATCGGAATGCCGAGCGCGATGTCGCGGGCACGGCGCAGCAGCGACACCCCGATCGAAATTTCCGGCGACAGGCCGAACAGCGCGCCGAGGCCGGCATAGCCCGCCTCCTGCACCCCGGCATAGCCCGGCACGATGAAAGCCGGGATCAGCAGCGCATGCAGCAGCCCTTCGATGGCCAGCGCATCGATCAGGCTGAGATCGGCCCCGAGCAGCCGGAAGGCCAGCCAATTGCCGACGCCCTTGCCGACCCAGCCGAGCAGATGCATCGCGGTCGCGGCCGAAAGGCGGCCGGTATGGCCATACATCTCGGCGAGATCGCCGGCCGAGATCCCGGTCAGCCCGCCCCTGGCCCAATCGCCGAGGATCTTCTCGCCGAAGCGCACCAGAATGGGCAGCGCCTTGCCATGCAGTTTGAAAATAGCCCAGCCCAGCCCCAGCGCCGCCGCGGCACCCAAACCGTAAGGCAGCATGCGGGACTGATCGGACATCTCGCTGACCAGCACCAGCAGGCCGGCGGCGGCGAACAGAAGCTCGGAAATGAATTCGGCGGTCAGATCGACCACCATCGACACCGTCGTCATCGCCCAGGGCAAGCCATGAAGCGACGCTGCCCGCGCCCCGAGCAGGAAGCCGCCGACCTGCGAGAAAGGCAGGCAGCAGGACGCCGAGTCGCGCACCATGCGGCCCCAGACGAGCGCCGGGAGCTTCCGCCCCTCCTCCGGCACGACCGTCCACCAGGCGAACCCGAGCAGAACGAACACGGCCAGCTGCCACAGACAGAACAGGACGAAGCCCCCGCCGCCGACCGACAAAATCGCCTTGCCGATCGGCCCGAATCCGTACCAGGCGGCCAGCGCCGTTCCCCCCATCAGCCCCAAAACGGCGAAGGCGATCGATAGCGTTTTGAAATTGCTCATAAAGTAACTTTTTGTAACAAACGTTGCGGTTGCGCCGTCACAATCCTACACTGTGCGCCGTTCTCCAACGGTGGATTTGGTGTGGGGCGTTGGAAAGTTTGATCCTATTTTTGGCCTGCGGCGGTGCTCGATGAGCATTCTTGCAGTCCTCTGTGCCGTACTTGCCGTTTTCGGCGTGTTTCAATCCTTGTTCGGCTGGTTCGCCGTCTTCCGCTTCGCGCGACTGCCCGAAGCCGTGCCGAGTTCGCGTCCCGGCATAACCGTGCTGCGCCCGATGTGCGGCACCGAGCCGATGCTGGAAGAAGCGCTGGTCTCGATCTTCAGCCAGGACTATCCGGACTATCAGATCGTCTGCGGCCTGCAGGATCCGACGGATCCGGCGCTCGAAGTGCTGGAGCGGGTCCGTGCCCGCTTCCCCGAGCGCGACGTCGCCGTGGTGGTCGATTCGACGCCGCACGGCCAGAACCGCAAGGTTGCCAATCTGATCAACATGCTGCCCTCGGCCAAGCATGAGATCCTGGTCATCTCGGACAGCGATCTGCACATTCCGCCCTCCTATCTCGACAGCCTGGTCGGCGAATTGCAAAAGCCCGGCACCGGCATGGTCTGCTCGCTCTATGCCGGCCTCGCCCCCCGGAGCGGCGGAATCTTCGAGCGGCTGGGCGCGATGCAGATCACCCACGCCTTCCTGCCCGGCGTGCTGATGTCGCGGATGATGGGTCGCCAGGATTGCCTCGGCAGCACGACAATGATGACCCGCGAGGTGCTGGAACGCACCGGTGGTCTCTCGGCTCTGTCGGATCTGCTGGCCGAGGACAATGCGCTGGGCCGCAAGGTGCTGGCGCTGGGCCTCGAAATCCGCCTGAGCTTCGCCGTGGCCGCGGCCACCGTGCCGGAGAGCACGATGCAGGATCTGTGGCTGCATGAGACCCGCTGGACCCGCACCATCCGCGGTCTGGCCCCTTACGCGCTGGCGGCGTCGAGCCTGCAATATCCCCTGTTCTGGGCACTCCTGTCGGTGCTGTGGTCGGGTGCCGAGGCATGGTCGCTATGCCTGCTGCTCGCCTGCTGGCTGGTTCGCGCGTTGTGTGCCGCCGGCATCGAGGCGGCCCTCAAACCGCATCTCAAATCCCCGCTGCCCCCGACCTCGCTGTGGGCCTTCCCGGTCCGTGACGTGTTGTCGGTGACCGAGATCGTCGCCACCTACGGTATCGACAATGTGGTCTGGCGCGGCCATAAGATCTATGCAAACGGCGGGCTCCGCCCGTAACCGGGGGAGTCCGCATGCTTAAGACCTTTATCGTCACCACGGTCGATTGGAGCTGGCGCAATGCCAAGCTCGTCGCGCTGATCTTCCTGGCGCTGACGATCGGGTTGGGCGGCTATGCGGTAAAGCATCTGCAGCTCGATACGGATCAGGCCCATCTGATCTCGCCGAATATCCCCTATCGCGTCGCCGAAGGCATCTACGACAAGGCCTTCCCGCAAAGCACCGACAGCCTGGTCGCGGTGATCGACGCGCCGAGTTCGGCCGAAGCCGAGCAGGCGGTCGAGCAGCTCAAGGACAAGCTGGCGCCGCAGACCGACGTGTTCCGCATGGTCCGCCGCCCGCCGGAAGAGACCTATTTCCGGGCGCATGGCCTGCTGTTCCTCTCCACCGACGAGTTGACCGAACTCTCCGACCGGCTGAGCCAGGCCCAGCCGATGATCGGCACCCTGCATCAGGACCCGAGCCTGCGCGGCTTCCTCTCCGTCATTCAGCTCGGCATGCAGGCCGTCCAGCATGGTCAGGCCGATCCGCAGAGCCTGGCCCCGCTGCTGGCCCCGCTCGACAAGCCCGCCGCCGAAATCGCCGAGGGCAAACCCGTGGCGCCGGTCAATTGGGCGGCGATGCTCGGCGCGATGGGCGAGCATGACCAGGCGCAGCGCGTGCTGATCACCCAGCCCAAGCTCAATTTCGGCGAATTGGTGGCCGGCGGCGATGCCACCGACGCGATTCGCAAGGCCGCTGCCGAGCTCGGCATCACGCCCGAGCATAATATGCGGGTGCGCATTACCGGCGCGGTGGCGCTGGCCGACGCCAATTTCGCCAGCGTGACGCAGGGCGCGGCCTTGAACGGCGCCTTGATGCTGATTGCCGTGCTGGTGCTGATCTGGTGGGCGGTCAAGTCGATGCGGATCGTGCTGTCGATCATGCTGGCCCTGGTCGCCGGCCTGATGCTGACCATGTTTTTCGGCGTCGTCGCGGTGGGCGTCTTCAATCCCATCTCGATCGCCTTCGCCGTGATGTTCGTCGGCATCGCCGTCGATTTCGGCATCCAGTTCATCGTGCGCTATCGGCATGAGCAGCAGGAACATGCCGATCCGCGTGAAGCCATGCGCTCGGCCGCCGAGAAGGCGGCAGCCCCCCTCAGCCTCGCCGCCGTCGCCACCGCCGCCGGCTTTCTCTCCTTCGTGCCGACCGACTATACCGGCGTCTCGCAGCTCGGTCTGATCGCGGGTGCCGGCATGGTGATCGCGCTGGTCGTCGATTTCACCCTGCTGCCGGCCCTGCTGGCGCTGATGCCGCCCGCCGTTCTGACGCAATCGATCGGCCTGCCCTGGGGCTCGGGCGATCGTTGGCTGGCCAGGAACGGCAAGCCGGTGACGATCGCCTGCGCCGTGCTGACCGTGATCGGCCTGGCACTCCTGCCCTCGCTGCCGCTCGATTTCAATCCGCTGCATCTGCAAAGCAGCAAGGAGGAAGCGGTCTCGACTCTCCTCGAACTCGCCGCCAATCCCGACGGCGGGGTCTTCGCCGTCGATCTGGTGACCGATCCCGATAAGGTGAAGGCGATCGAGGCGCGCTGCGGCGATCATCCGGAAATCTCGCGCTGCATGAGCCTCCATGATTTCGTGCCGGCGCATCAGCAGGAGAAGCTGGAGATCCTGCAGGATGTCGGCAATCTGCTGGCCTCCTCGCTGGCGCCGGGCCAACCCATGCCGGCCCCGACCCCGGCCGAACTGCGCCAATCTTTGACCAGCACCGCCACCCTGCTCGACGGCCAGCCGATCGCCCAGCATTTGCGCGACGTTGCCGCCAAGGACGATAAGGCGGTCCTGGAGCTGCAGGACGCCCTGACCGGCGGGCTGATGCCGCTGCTGGGTCAGCTGGGCGGCATGCTGCAAGGCGGGGCGGTCGCCGACAATGATCTGCCGGCCGATCTGGTCGGCAATTGGCGCACCGCGGACGGCCGCGAGCGCCTGCAGATCTACCCCAAGGTCGACATCAATATCCCCGAGCAGCGCAAGGCATTCGTCAACGCCGTCTTCGCCATCACCGACGGCATTCCGGTTTCAGGGGCTCCGATCAGCATCGAACAATCCGGCAAGATCGTGGTCCAGGCCTTTGTCCGGGCCGGGTCGGTGGCGATCGTGGTGATTTTCATTCTGCTGTGGCTGTTGCTGCGCAAGGTGCGCGATGCCTTGCTGGTGCTGCTGCCGCTGGCGATCGGCGCGCTCCTGACGGTGATCGGCTGCGTGATCTCGGGCTTGGCCATCAATTACGCCAATATCATCGCCCTGCCGCTGCTGTTGGGCGTCGGCGTCGCCTTCAACATCTATTTCGTCATCAATTGGCGCTATGGCGTGACCACGCCGCTGCAATCGCCGACCACCCGCGCCGTGCTGTTCTCGGCGCTGACGACGGCGTCGGCGTTCGGCAGCCTGGCGGTGTCGCCGCATCTCGGCACCGCGTCGATGGGTCTGTTGCTGTTCCTTTCGCTCGGGCTGTCGGTGATCACCACCTTCGTGCTG
>FTDB01001785.1_pt1 | contig 11388 bp, 10 predicted proteins | sample 1639741 | NCBI WGS metagenome assembly FTDB01 (sample SAMEA3914869, study PRJEB12502) | metagenome | biome: forest; material: soil | place: USA | collected 2012-03-12 | depth 0.1 m | reverse complement strand
GGCGGCGATATAGCCGCCCATCATGCCGAACGCCTTGCCCAGCGTGCCTTCGATGATGTCGATCTCGCCCATGATGCCGTCGCGTTCGGCGACGCCGGCGCCGCGGTCGCCGTAGAGGCCGACCGCATGGACTTCGTCGATATAGGTCAGGGCATTGTACTTTTTCGCCAGGGCGACGGTGGCGCGAATGTCGGCGATGTCGCCGTCCATCGAATAGACCGATTCAAACGCCACCAGCTTCGGCGCATTGACCGGCGCCGCCGCCAAAAGGTCCTCAAGATGCGCCAGGTCGTTGTGGCGATAGATGTGACGATGGCCGCGGCCGTTGCGGATGCCTTCGATCATCGAGGCGTGGTTGAAGGCGTCCGAAAAAACGATCAGGCCCGGCAGGATCTTGTAGAGGGTCGACAGGGCCGCCTCATTGGCGACGTAGCCCGAGGTGAAGACCAGGGCCGCTTCCTTATGGTGCAGGTCGGCCAGCTCGGCTTCCAGCGCATTGTGGTACCAGGTGGTGCCCGAGATATTGCGCGTGCCGCCCGAGCCCGAGCCGACCGCGTCGATGGCGTCGTGCATGGCGGCGAGGACGACCGGGTTCTGCCCCTGGCCGAGATAGTCGTTGGAGCACCACACCGTCACGTCCTGCTCCACGCCGTCGTCGCGAACCCAGGTGGCGCGCGGAAACTGACCGTTCTTGCGCTTCAGATTGGCGAAGACGCGATAACGGCCCTCATTGCGCACCTGGTCGACAGCGGCATCGAAAGCGGCGTTGTAATCCATATCTAACTCCGGCGCCCGCAGGGACGGCGCAATTCTATAACAGGCGAAATAACCGGCCCGTCCATCATAAACAAGCATCCGGCCATAAAATTTCGCCAGCGGTCGAAATTTTGCGCCAGCGGCGTTGCGAAGGCCAGTCCTTTTTGATCCTTATGGCGGGCAAATTGTCGCAGGGAACTGATTTATGTCAAACGGCGGAAAAATCTGGATCGGTCTGTTTCGCGGCATCAATGTCGGCGGCAACAACAAGCTGCCGATGAAGGACCTGGTGCGGCTGATGCTGGCGGAAGGCTTCACCGAGGTGCGCACCTACATCGCCTCGGGCAATGTCGTCTTCCGCGCCATCGACGACCAGGCGAGCCTGCAAACGCGCATAGAGGACCTGGTCGAGGCCAACTTCGGCTTTCGCGTCAAGCTGTTCCTGGTGACGGCCGATCACCTGCAAAAGCTGCTCGACGCCAATCCGTTCAAAGATCATGAACACAAGGGCGCGGCCCAGCACCTGTTCTTCATCCAGGGGCCGGTCAGCAAGGCCGATACGGCGCGCATGGACGAACTGAAGGCCGATACCGAAGCCTACAGCCTGACCGACGAATGCTTCTATTTCTATGCGCCGGACGGCGTCGGACGGTCGAAACTGATCGAAAAGCTGGCGCAATGCCTGAAAGCCGACATGACGGCGCGTAACCTGAATACGGTGGAAACCTTGCTGGAGATGGGCCGGCAATAGCTTGGCATTGCAATCCGAAGCGCGTAAACCGCCGCGAACCGCCGAAAATCGAGACTCGCCATGCCCCTGCCGCCCCCCGTGCCCTTCCCCCTCGCCCGCCCGCGCCGCCTGCGGCAATCGGCGTGGATCCGCGACCTGGTGGCGGAAAACCGGCTGCACGTCTCGGACCTGATCTGGCCGATCTTTGTCCACGACCGCGACGTGGCGCGCGAGCCCATCGGCTCGCTGCAGGGCGTCGACCGGCTGAGCGTCGCCGAAGCGGTCAAGGAAGCGAAGGAAGCCCGCGACCTGGGGATCAAGGTGCTGGCCCTGTTCCCGCATCTCGACGAGAAGATCCGCACGGCCGACGCCAAGGCGGCGGTCGATCCCGACGGCCTGATCGCCCAGACCTGCCGCGCCATCAAGGCGGCGGTGCCGGATATCGGGCTGCTGGTCGACATCGCGCTTGATCCCTATACCGACCACGGCCACGACGGGCTGATCGTCGGCGACCGGATCGTCAATGACGCCACCGTGGACGTGCTGGTCCAGCAGGCCCTGGTCCTGACGGAAGCCGGCGCCGATATCGTCGCCCCCTCCGACATGATGGACGGCCGCGTGCTGGCCATCCGCACGGCGCTGGAGGCCCGGGGTCATCAGGACACGATGATCATGTCCTACGCCGCCAAATACGCCTCCGCCTTCTACGGCCCCTATCGCGACGCCATCGGCGTCAAGGCGCTGAAGGGCGACAAGAAGACCTACCAGATGGATTCATCGAACACCGAGGAAGCGCTGCGCGAGGTCGCCATGGACATCGCCGAGGGCGCCGACATGGTCATGGTCAAGCCGGGCCTGCCCTATCTCGACATCGTCCGCCGCGTGGCCGAGACCTTCCGCATGCCGACCTTCGTCTACCAGGTCAGCGGCGAGTACGCCATGATCCAGGCCGCCGTCGAAAAGGGCTATATGGACCGCGACCGCGCCGTGCTGGAAACCCTGCTGGCCTTCAAGCGCGCCGGCGCCTCGGGCATCCTGACCTATTTCGCCAAGTCGGTCGCCGAACAGTTGAAGGCCTGATCATGACGATGCGCGACACGCTGCAAAAGGTCTGGAGCGAAGGCACCTTCGTTCACCTCACCCTGGAAGACGGCCAGCACGACGGCTTTGTCCTGGCCGTCGGGCCGGAACTGGTCCTGGTCCAGGCAATCCACGAATTCCAGGACGTCGGCGCCCTGGTCGTTCCGATCGCGCTGATAGAGGACTGCGAGGTCTCGGACTACGCCGAAGACCAGATGAAGATCCTCGACTTCAACAGCGTCAAACGCACCAAGCGTTACGCATGGGTCAAGATCAACAGCCTGGCCGCCCTGTTCAGGTCGCTGCAGGCGAAGAACAAGTTCGTCGTCCTGTCGGCGGCCGACGACGGCGCCGATGTCGGCCTGGTCGACGCCATCGAAGACGGCCTGGTGGTGCTCAAGGGTATCGATCCGGGCGGCAACTGGCAGACCGATGAAACCGAATGGCCGTTCGACGACATCCGCCTGGTGCAGTTCGACGACAGCTACAGCCGCACCCTGCAACGCTACGCCGAGAAACAGGCGCAGGCATAAAACCGCCGGCGAATACCGGCTTTGAGACAGGCCTGACACAAAGCGTGGCGCAAATGCGCACCGTTCGCTCATCTTCGCGCAGGTGCGAACATGAGGCTTGACGATTCCACAATTCGGTCCATAAGTGGCAATACCGGGGTTATAATATAATATCAGACCACAAAAACGGGGGGACCCATGATCGTCTTTAAACCAGGCAAGCGCGTCGCACTGCTCGGCGCCGCAGCGGCTGTTCTTCTTACCGTACCCGCCCTGGCGCAGACGACCGGCACCGCTCCCGCGACCCAGAGTTCGTCCGCGTCATCCAGCGCCTCGGGCGACGCCGCTTCGTCGACCTCCGTACCCGACGTCACGACCGTCACCATCTTTGGCAAGAAGCGCCAGCCCGGCGACATCACCCAGACCCAGATCGACACGCATTCGGCGACATCGTGCGGTTTCATGAACGATTACGATCCGGGCAATGAAGACATCGTCCAGGACTATCTGCGCGACTTCGGTTCCGACCAGGACGGCAACGGCAGCGAAATGCCCACCGCCGACAGCAATGGGAACCTCCAGAACACCGACCAGACCGATCCCAACGCGCCAGGCAACCATTTCAAGGACAATTCGCCGTTCGGCAACGTCTCCCAGGACAACGCCGCCAACAGCAACACGCTGAACGGCATGCAGGTCGGCGCCGGTGGCGTACCCTCGCAGTCCAGCGGCGCCTGCGGCCCCGCGGACAAGGCCTTCGCCGCCGGCCGCAACTATATCGCCCGCAACGACACCTCGCTGAAGGACGCCTTCGCCTCCTTCGACGCGCGCGACTATCCCAAGGCGCTCGACCAGTTCAAGAAGTCCTACGACAAGATGGGCTACGACCAGGCCGCGCTGATGGAAGGCAAGATGCTGCTGGGCGGCATGGGCACGACCGCCAACACGGCTCAGGCCGTCATCTGGCTGAAGAAGGTCGTCGACGGCCGTTTCGATCCGCAGAAGGACGTGCAGAATTTCAGCGTCGACGACCCCAACTACATGACGACCCGGTCCGACGCCGCCATGCTGCTGGGCAAGGTCTACCTGACCGGCTGGGGTACGCCGCGCGACGCCAAGCAGGCGTTGCACTATTACGAAAAGGCCGCCGAATTCGGCTTCATTCCGGCCAACCACATCCTGGGCGAATTCTATGAGTACGGCACCAACGGCGTGACCGACAAGGCCAAGGCCGCGACCTATTTCACGAAGGCGGCCCATGTCGGCTACGGGCCGGCGCAGTACGAACTGGGTGTCGCCTATTACAACGGCGACGGCGTGACCCAGGACAAGCCGACCGCGGCGGCGTGGCTGGTCGAAGCGGCCAAGCACGGCAGCGCCGACGCGCTCTACGCCGTGGGCAACATGTACGACCAGGGCGACACCCTGCCCAACGACCCGGCCAAGGCGATCGTCTACTTCCGCGACGCGGCCGAACAGGGCCATCCGGACGCCGAGGACGCGCTAGGCCTCTACTTCTACACCGGTACGGCGGTGACCAAGGACCTGACCGTGGCGCGCAAGCTGTTCGGCGAAGCCGCCCGCGGCCGCAGCGCCGACGCCATGTTCAACCTGGCGGTCATGATGGCCAACGGCGAAGGCGGCCTCAAGGACATGGCCTCGGCCTACGTGTACATGCGCCTGGCGCAGCACCTTGGGGTTGACAAGGCCGGACCGGCGGCGGATGAACTGTTCATCAAGATGACTCCCGACGAAAAAGCCAGGGCGGACAGCGTGATCCACCCCAAGGCCGCGGGAAAATAAAACAATACCCGGCGCGGACACGATCCGCGCCGGTTCCATCATAGTTCCTAGGGGGAAGCTTATGGCGGTTTTCAAATTCAAGCGCGGCTGCGCAATGGCGATTCTGGCCCTGTTGAGCGGCGCGCCGGCCGCGATGGCGCAGACTTCAGCGCCGGCCGCCTCGTCCATGCCCAAGACGCTGGGCGGCGACGTCACCGTGACGATTTTCGCGCCCCGGCACACCGCCAATCCCGCCCTGCGGCAGCTTCAGCTCAACCGTTACAGCGCGTCCTCGTGCGCCTTCATGAGCGGCGGCGTCGCCGACACCCAGGACGAGATCGCCGACGCCTACATGCAGGACTTCTACGGTCCCGACTACGACCCGAACAAGCTCAACGCGCCCGGCAACCTGCAAACGCCGACCTTCACCATGAACGCACCCTTCGGTGACGCGGCGCATGAGTCGAACGCGGGCACCAGCCTGCTGCCGGGCATGGGCGGCAGGCACGGCGGGCGATCAGGTGCGGGCCTGGACTCGCGCACGGGCTGTACGCCCGCCGACAATGCCTTCGCCGCCGGCCGCGCCTATATCGCCGCCCACGACACCAGCCTGCGCGACGCCTACGCCGCTTTCGACGCCAAGGACTATGCCAAGGCGACGACGCTGTTCAAGACGGCGTGGGACAAGGTCGGCTATCCCGACGCGGCGATGATGATCGGCGAGATGGAGTTGTACGGGCTCGGCGGTCCGGCCGACGTCAAGGACGCCATCACCTGGTTGAAAAAGACCGTCGACTTCTGGCGCGGCGCGGCGACGCCGTTCGATCCCAACCACCCCTATGCCATGACGACCGGCCAGGAAGCGGCGATGCTGCTGGCCAAGATCTACCTCATCGGCTACCAGGTGCCGCGCGACGCCAACGAGGCGCGCCACTGGTACGCCAAGGCCGATGAACTCGGCTACTTCCCGGCGACCCACATCATGGGCCTCGTCTACGAACGCGGCTATGGCGTCAAGCCCGACCTGGCGAAGGCCGTCAGCTACTTCAAGCGTTCCGCCAATGCCGAATATGCCCCGTCGCAATACGAACTGGGCAGCCTCTATTACACCGGCGGCGACGGCGTGCCTCAGGACAAGGCCCGCGCCGGCGCCTGGATCGCGCTGGCCGCCAAGCGCGGCTATCCGGACGCGCTCTACACCGCCGGCCGCATGTACGACCTGGGCGAAGGCGGCGCCAAGGCCGATCCGCAACGCGCGCTGGTCTATTACAAGGAAGCCGCGGTCAAGGGACAACCGGACGCGCAAAATGCCATCGCCTTGTCCTTCTATCAGGGCCAGGGCCTGCCCAAGGACGACAAGACCGCGCGCATATGGTTCGCCCAGGCCGCCGAGCGCGGATCGCCCGACGCCATGTTCAACTACGCCGTCATGCTGGCCAGGGGCGAAGGCGGGACGGCCGACCCGACGGGCGCCTATGCGTGGATGCGGCTGGCGCAGATGGCGGGCCTGGACAAGGCCGGACCGGCGGCCGACGAACTGGCCGGCAAGCTGTCGCCTGAGGAAAAGGCGCGCGCCGACGCGGCGCTCGGCCCGAAGGCGCCGGCCCAATAAAAAAACGACCGGCACGACCGGTCGCATCCTCGGGGGAAACCATGACCGTTTTCAAATCCTGCACAGGCGTGCTGGCGGGCCTTCTGCTGGCCGCATCCGGCGCCGTGGCTCTGGCACAGACGACGGCGCCCGCCGCTCCGGCCCTGCCACAGACGGCGCCCTCCGCCGACACCACGGTCGTCACCATCTTCGGCCACCGCCAAAGCCTGCTGTCCGACAAGGCGATCTTTACCATCGACACCCAGCACGGTTCGTCGTGCGGCTTTTCTGTCGGTGTCGGCCGCCATACCTTTTTGGGCACACACCACATGCGCAACAACGCACCGTTCGGCGACGCCAGCCAGAGCGGCCCACCGATGGATGCGCCCGGCATGGGGTTGAACATGCCGAATGTTGCCTGGGAGGCGCTCGATCACCGTGGCTTTTACGACCGGCAGGACTTCGCCGCACACGCGGCCGGCCAGGGGGGCGCCTGTACCCCAAGCGATTTTGCCGCCGCCGCCGCGCGATCGGAAATCGCCATGCATGATCATTCGTTCAAGGACGCCATGGACGCCTACAATGCCGGCGACTTCGCCAAGGCCCTCCCCCTGTTCAAGACGGCCTACGCCAAGATGGGCTTCCCCGACGCCGCCGACATGGAAGGGCAGATGTACCTGTTGGGCCTGGGCACGCCGCGCGATACCGCCCAGGCGATCGTCTGGCTGACCAAGGCGACCGATGGCTTTCGCCCCGGCATGGACGAACAACGCTTTTTTCCCGACACTCCCGAGATCATGAACGGCCGCACCGAAGCCGCCATGACCCTGGGCAAGATCTACGCCACGGGCCTGGACGTCCCGGCCGATCCGAAAAAGGCCCGTCACTGGTTCGGCAACGCCGACGAATTCGGCTACATTCCGGCCGCCCATCTCCTGGGTATACTCGACGAAAGCGCCTATGGCGGCGAAGGGTCGCTGAAGAGCGCGGTCGCGCACCTGACCCGCGCCGGCACGATCGGCTACGCGCCATCGGAATACGAGTTGGGCGTCATCTATTACAATGGCGGCGACGGCGTGCCCCAGGACAAGGCGGAGGCCGGCGCCTGGCTGGTCCAGGCGGCGAAACGCGGCCATCCCGACGCGCTCTACGCCGTGGGCCGCATGTACGACCTGGGCGAAGGCGGCGCCGGCGTCGATCCGCAACGCGCCCTCGTCTATTACAAGGAAGCCGCGGTCAAGGGTCAGCCCGACGCCCAGAACGCCATCGGCCTGTCTTTCTACCTTGGCCAGGGCGTGCCCAAGGATCCGGCCATCGCACGCACCTGGTTCCAGCACGCGGCCGAAGGCGACGTCCCCGACGCCATGTTCAACTACGCCGTCATGCTGGCCAATGGCGAGGGCGGCAAGGCCGACCTGGCCTCGGCCTATGCCTGGATGCGCCTCGCGCAGAAGGAAGGCCTGGACAAGGCCGCGGCGGCGGCCGACGAACTGGCCGCCAAGCTGTCGCCGGAAGAGCGCGCCCGGGCCGAGGCCGCGCTCAATCCACAGGTCAAGCCGTAATCCAGCCGCCGGCGGTCTTCAGCGGCGCCTCGTCCAGCGCCAGGTCGACGGCGGCCTGGGCCAGGATACGCGTCGAATCGAAGCTGGGCAGCGGCGAGCGGTCGGCCGGGACCAGGATCGGGAATTCGGTGCAGCCCATGATGACGCAGTCGGCGCCCCGCGCCTTCAGCGCCGCGATGGCGTCGATCAGGTCCTGGCGAGAGCTTTCCAGCCAGTGGCCCTGGTTGACTTCCTTGAAGACGATGTCGTCGAAACGCTGGTGCAGGCCGGCGTCGGGGATCAGCTTCTCGATGCCGTAGCGGGCGAAGGCGGCGTCATAGACCGTGCCGGTCATGGTCGAGCGCGTTCCCAGCAGCGCCGCGCGGCGAAAGCCCGCCGCATGGATACGCGCGCTGACGGCATCGGCGATGTGCAGGCAGGGGATCGGCGCGTCCTCGGCGAACAGCGCGATTACACCGTGCGGCGTGTTGGCGGCGCAGACATAGAAGTCGGCGTCGGCCGCCTTCAGCCGGTCGACCACCTTGCGCAGGTTGGGGACGGCGAAGTCGAGCGTCGCCGTGGTATAGGCCGGAAGCGTCACGCCCAGGGTCGAGGTCGCCAGCACGATGTCCGGGTGCATCAGGGGCCCCATGCGCGTCTGGGCGTATTCGCACATCGCCGTGAAGCACAGGCCCGCGCCTTCAGGACTCTGCGACAGGATGCCGATTGTCTTCACGACCGCCTCCGGTCTTCCAGCCGGGCGTGCAGCGAAGACGTGTCCCAGCGCGCGCCGCCCATCGACTGGACCTCGCTGTAGAACTGGTCGACCAGGGCGGCCAGGGCCAGGTGCGCGCCGTTCTCGCGCGCTTCGTCGAGCGCGATCCCCAGGTCCTTGCGCATCCAGTCGACGGCGAAGCCGAAGTCGTACTGCCCCTCGGCCATGGTCTTCCAGCGGTTGGACATCTGCCACGATCCCGCCGCCCCGGCCGAGATGGCGTTGAACACCAGCTCCGGATCGAGCCCGGCGCACTTGCTGAAATGCAGGGCTTCGGCGACGCCCTGGACGACGCCGGCGATGGCGATCTGGTTGCACATCTTGGCGGTCTGGCCGGCGCCCGCCTCGCCCAGCCGGGTAATCGACTTGGTATACGGCGCGACGAGTTTCGACATTTCCGGAAATTGCGATTCTGAGCCGCCGACCATGATGGAAAGCTGGCCGTTGACCGCCCCCGCCTGCCCGCCCGACACCGGCGCGTCGAAGAAGATCACGCCACGGTCGGCGCACGCCGCGGCCAGTTCGCGCGCCAGCTTGGCCGAGGTCGTGGTGTGGTCGATGACGAAGGCGCCGGGCGCAAGATGCGGCAGGGCGGCGGTCACCGCCTCGCGGACATCGGCGTCGCGGCCAACGCACAGCAACAGGGCGTCGACGCCGGCGACGGCTTCCTCGATCGTCGCCATGGCCGTGGCGGCGTTGTCCTGGGCCCAGTCGGCGGCCTTCTCGTAGGTGCGGTTGAAGCCGGTCACCGCATGGCCGGCGCGAACCAGGTGTCCGGCCATCGGCCCGCCCATGATGCCCAGGCCGGCAAAGCACAGTTTCATGTCTTGGTCCTCACATACCCGTATTTGCCACGGAAGAAGGTCAGGCCGGTGCGGCCGGCGTCGCCCTCGAACTGGGTCACGCGGCCGACGATGACCAGGTGGTCGCCGACGGTCCGGGTTTCATAGACGTCACAGGCCAGGAAGCCGGCGACATTGCGCAGGCGCAGCGGATGGATCTCGCTGATCAGCATCTCGTCCGGCACGATATGGGCGTTTTCGCGGGCGAAGCGTCGCGACAGCGCTTGCTGCCGGCCGCTGAGGATATTGATGCCGAAGGCCGGCGCCTCGGCATAGGCCTTGTAACGATGCGCCTTGAAGTCGATGCACCACTGGACCAGCGGCGGGTCCAGCGAGACCGAGCTGAAGGAATTGGCGGTCATGCCCAGGACGTGGCCCGACACATGGTCCGGGTCGGGCACGGTCATCACGCAGACGCCGGTGGCGAAACTGCCAAGGGTGTGTCGATAGGCTCTGGCGTCCATGGTCGCTTTGGTTCTGTTGGACTTCGGGCTTAAAGCGGATTTACCGGCTTTGGCAAGTTGCATCTGCGTTTATCTGCGGCTCGAAACGCGCACAACCGCGGATGGACGCGGGTCAACGCGGATTTCCGGGCGCGATTTGGTGGTTCTCCGCCCGCAATATCCGCCGTTTCAATCGGTTGTTAAGGTTACCTGACTAGGGTCGATGCGAATATCGATCGAGCAGAAGTCTCATGGCTAACCGCGACGCGCCTATCATCATCAAGAAGATCAAGAAGGGCGGCGGCGGCGGTCACCACGGCGGCGCCTGGAAGGTCGCCTATGCCGACTTCGTGACGGCGATGATGGCCTTCTTCCTGCTGATGTGGCTGATCAACACCACCTCGCCCGAGCAGAAGCGCGGCGTCGCCGACTATTTCGCGCCGGCCAACGTGTCGCAGTCGACCTCGGGGTCCGGCGGCATCCTGGGCGGCAATGCGTTGGGCCAGGACGGCGACAAGAACGAAGGCACCATGTCCTTCATCGAGCAGATGGCGCCCAAGCCGCCCGACACCAAGGACCGCAACGGCAAGGACACGCGGACCGCCGAAAAGAGCCAGGGCGCGCAGGCCTCCAGCGATACGTCGAACCAGAGCCAGGACGCCCAGAAGCAGGAGCAGGCCGCGTTCCAGAGCGCCGCCGAAAGCCTGCGCCAGGCGCTTCAGGACATGCCCGAACTGGCCGAACTGTCCAAGAACATCCTGGTCGACCAGACACCGGAAGGCCTGCGCATCCAGTTGATCGACCAGGAAGGCCGCTCGATGTTCGACGCCAATTCGACGGCGCCCAACGACCGCTGCAAGCTTCTGCTGCGGGCGGTGGCCAAGGTGATCAACAAGCTGCCCAACCGCATCTCGATCACCGGCCACACCTCCGGCACGGCCGGCCAGGCGGTCCAGGATCCGCGCGACTGGGCGCTGTCGTCCAGCCGCGCCGACGGGGCGCGCGCCGTGCTGCAGGCCTCGGGCGTCGACCAGGACCGCATCGCCCAGGTGTCCGGCAAGGCCGCCAAGGAGCCACTCTATCCCGACGACCCGTCCCTGGCCGGCAACCGCCGCATCGCCATCGTGCTGCTGCGCGAGGCGCCGGTCCTGCCCCAGAACTCGTAGGCGGATTTCGTGACCACATTTTCGACGTTATGAGACCCCAATTTGGCGCTTGCGAGATGCCCCGATTTAGGATCACATAGATGACTATATCGGCGCGTAGACAAGGTACTGGCGGCGTTTCCCATGAGTGAACATTTTCCGGGCCGAAAACTCAGATATTATCTGACCGT
>FTDB01002458.1_pt1 | contig 11405 bp, 7 predicted proteins | sample 1639741 | NCBI WGS metagenome assembly FTDB01 (sample SAMEA3914869, study PRJEB12502) | metagenome | biome: forest; material: soil | place: USA | collected 2012-03-12 | depth 0.1 m | reverse complement strand
GTAAGGATGGCGTGGTTGGACATAATCGGTTCTTATCCCTGTACAATTTCCGGCGTCTTATTTTGATCGCGTAACGCCGTGAGGTAGGCTCGGTTGGTCTGCAGGCTGGCGGCCAGTGTGCGTCCGCGCGCCGCCACCTGGCGGGTGGCGTCCAGCGCCGTACCGGTCCGGTGCGCGGTGAGCGGCCCGGCCTGCGGCGCCGCAAATCCCATGCCATAAAGGATATAGGCATAGCTGGCGGCGGGAAACACTTCATTGACGCCGCCCAGGTCGAAATCGGACGGCGCCTGGCACTCCCAAACCCTGAGCGCGTCGGCCAGGCGCTGCGGCACGCCAGCTGGCTCGCGATGGTCCCGCCAGTAAGGCTCCTCGCGGCGCGACAGGACGTAGTGCAGCTTGAGGAACTCGACGATGCGGTCCCAGCGATAACGAAACAGGGCGTTGAAGCGCCCAGCCTGAACGTTCATCACCGCGCGGGTGCGCGGGAAGTTGGCAACCAGGGCGTCGAGCGCCAGCTCGATCATGACGATGGCCGAGGCTTCGAGCGGCTCTAGGAAGCCTGCCGCCTGGCCGACCGCCAGGACATTGCGCTGCCAGAAGCGTTCGCGGTGACCCGAGCGGAAACGGAGTGTGCGTGGCGACAGGGCGTCGAGCGACACCCCCGGCGCCTTGATGCTCAGATAGTCGGCCAGGGCCGCCTCGGCAGCGGCATCGTCGATATGCGCCGATGAATAGACGCAGCCTATGCCGCGACGGGTCGGCAGGCCGATATCCCAGGTCCAGCCGGCGGCATGTGCCGTGGCATTGGTGAAGGAGGCGATGGCGCTGTCTGCGGCCACCGGCACCTGCACGGCCAGGGCGCGGTCGTTGAACAGTTCGCGGCTGCGGTCGATGAAGGGCACATTGAAATGGCCGCCGATCAGCAGCGCCGCATGGCCCGTGCAATCGACGAACAGGTCGCCGGCGATGTCACCATGGTCGCGCGTGCGCACGGCGGCGATGTCGCCGTCCTCGTGTACAGCGACGCCCGTGACGTGGTCGCGGACGTGACGAATGCCCAGCCGGTTGACGCCGTGGTCGCGCAGCAGGGTCGCCAGTTTGACGGCGTCGAGATGATAGGCGTAATTCACCGCGCCGGCATAGTCAGGCATGGCGCGCTGCCGGGGCGCCAGATCGAGCCCGCACAGTTCGGGCTGAAGACAAGCGAATTCGGCAAACGGCGTAGCGGGCGCTGCGCTTTGCCAAGCGGCGACGAGGTCGTCGAACGACACAGCCGGCGGCAGATTGAACGGATGATAATAGCTGTCCGACGGTGATCCGTCGCGCCAGCCGTCGAAACGCGAGCCCTGCTTGAACGAGGCGTCGCAAGCGCTGAGAAAATCAGCTTCCCGGATACCGACCGACTGCAATGTGCCGCGAATGGTCGGCCAGGTCCCCTCACCCACGCCGAGGGTCGCGACATCCGGCGATTCAACCAGGGTGACGCTCAGGCGGTCGCGCGCAGACGGATCAGCCGCCGCCGCCAGCCGGCACGCGGCCAGCCAGCCGGCCGTTCCGCCGCCGACAACCACAATCTGAGTGACAAGTTTGTCCATACGCATTCAGAGACGCCGTGCTGCGTTTCGATGAGCCGGAGCGCAGCATACAGGAAGTTTCGAGAGTCTGAAAAAGCTAAGAAGCCATCCCCGGAGGGATGGCTTCTCGCAATGCCGGCGACAGCTTAGAAGCTGTAGCGCAGACCGATGTCGTAGCGGGCGTAGCCGGGGGCTGCGTACACCACGTTGTTTTCCGAACGCTGGTGGACCTTGCGGCCCTGGTTCGTCATGTTGATCCCTTCGACGAAGATCGTCAGGTTCTTGCGGAACTCCCAGCTCGCGCTGCCGTCCAGCTGACCGTACGCATCCGTGTAGGTCGGGTTGGGGCCCGTACCCGACAGGAACTTGTCGCGCCAGTTGTAGGCGATACGCGCCTGAATGCCGCTCTTGTCGTAGAACAGGACGGCATTGTAGCTGTCGCTCAGGCCCGGCAGGGCGAACTGGGTGACGCTGGCCGGCTTGGTGTTGTCGAAGACCGCATCGCCATCAACCTTGGTATAGTTGAGGATGGCGCCGAAGCCCGTCTCACCGAAGCTATGCTGGACGTTGAATTCCCAGCCATGCAGTTCGGCGGTCTGATCGCTGTTGACCGGTTCGGTGATCTGGAAGACCAGATCCGGATCGGCCGAAGTGGCGATGATGTTGCCGGTGACCAGGCCACCGCTGTCTTGGCCCGTGATGTTGACTTCACTGGCGTAGTGCGAGTTGACATAGGCCTGCTTGGCCGCGAACGTCGCGCCGGCGCCCAGAGCGGTCGAGGCGGCATTCAGATACTGGTCGAAGATGTACTCACGCACGCCGCCATTGGCGGTGTCGGCGTGTGCGGCGATGGCAGCGTTGTAACGCGGGCCACCGTAAGGCGTCTTCATGCCGAAAGCCGTCGTGTTGACGCGCTCGGACGAGATGAAGTTGGACACATCCTTATGGAAGTAACCCAGCGAGACGTAACTGTCCTTGCCGTAGTACCATTCGGCCGACAGGTCGAGGTTCTTGGACTTGTAAGGCAGGAGGCCCGGATTACCCTGGCTGCCCGTACCGCCACCAATGCGATACAGCTGGTCAAGCGACCGGCCGCCTTGCATCGACGCATAGTCCGGGCGGGTGATCGTCGTCGACGCCGAGGCGCGGACAATCACGTTGTCGAGCGGACGGAAGTCGAAGTCGACGTTCGGCAGGATTTCCTGATAGTGGCCCGTGAACGACGTCGTCGAATTGCCGTTGAAGCTCAGGTCGAACTCGTTGGCGGCGACCCAGGCCGAAGAGGTCGGGGTCGGAACCAGGGCGGCCGAGGTGATGTCCGTCTTTTCGTAACGGACGCCGACGATCAGGTGCGCCGGGTTGGCAAACAGGTCAAACTTGTTGTTGAACTGAATGTAGGGCGCGAACGTCTTTTCTTCGATGTGACGATCGGTGGTGTAGTCCGCCAGACAGTCCATATTGCCGCCGCAGACCTGGTGCAGATTGTCGAGGATGGAGACCATCTTCGGCAGATCGAAAGCCACGATGCTTTGCGGGAAGTTGGCGCTGCCGGGGCCCGACTCACCGTCGAACTTGTCAGGCAGGCTGACCAGGTGGAAGACGTCGTCGGGGATTTCCGACGCCGGGCCTACGCCGCCCCAGGTGTCGTGCTGAATGTAGCCATAAGCCGAGCGCACCTTGTTGTCGATGTCGGACACGCCGAAGTCGATGCTGTCGAGCGTGCCGTAATTCTCGACTTTGTAATGCCCCTTCAGCTGGACCTGATCGATCTGGTCCTTGAAGTAGGCGTTACGGAAGGCCTGGCCGGTCGGGGTGACCAGCGACAAGTCGGTGGAGCTGATGCCCGGATACATGTTCCACGACATCACCGGAATGTCGGTGGTGTAGTCGACCGTCTGATCCTTGATGCCGAAGATGGCGGTGCCGACCGACATGTTCGAACCATAGGGGCTGTCAGGTTTCGATTCCGCCGTCGAGTGGTGCGCGTCGAGAACGATGTTGAGCTTGTCCGTGGCATCCCACTTCAGGTTCAGGCCGAGCGACTTGTTCTCGGTCTGGTTGGCCGTCAGGCTGCCCGAATAGGACAGATCCTTGTTTTCGTTGGCACGGAAGCGCTCGGTATAGAAGACCGGTCCAGCAACGGGGCCGTCGGTCCAGGAACTCGACGTGTCGTTGAAGTTGAACCAGACACCGCCCGAAGACTGCGCGTCGCGGACGCGGTTCTTCGAATAGGTATAGTCGACCGTCGCCGTCAACGTGTCGAACGGACGATATTGCAGAACCAGCTGGGCGTTGGTGCGCTCACGCTCGATATCGTGGATATCGTAGGCAGCGTTCTGCTGGACCTGATAGACGTCGGTCGGATCCGGGCGGTTGGTGATGTTGGCCGCGCCCGGGCTGCCCGGCTGAGCCAGCGAACCCCAGTTGTTTTCGCTGCCGAGGTAACCGTCGCGCCAGCCAGCCGAGAAGTCGTTGCTGCTGGCCTGGCGCTTTTGGTACGAAGCCGTCAGCAGGACGCCGATCTTGTTGTCGGCAAAGGTGTCGCTGATGATGCCCGAGATTTCCGGCGTAACGCTGGTGCCCGAGTTCTGCGAGGTGTCGTCGACGCCCTTGACGCCGAGCGAGCCACGGAAGCCCATCTTGTCGAACGGCTTGGGCGTGCGGATGTTGATCACCGAACCGATACCGCCCGAATCGACGCTGGCGCGACCCGACTTATAGACGTCGACGCCAGCCACGCCTTCAGAAGCGAGGTTGGCGAAGTCGAATGAACGCGAGGACGGAGCACTGGCGCCGTCGCCAAGCGTTGCGGTCGGCATTTCGCGACCGTTCAGCGTGACGAGGTTGAATTCCGGGCCGAAGCCGCGGACGGTGACGAACGAGCCTTCGCCGTTGGAACGATCGATGGATACACCGGTGATGCGCTGCAGCGATTCGGCCAGGTTCGTATCCGGGAACTTGCCGATATCTTCCGCCGAGATCGAATCGACGACGCCTTGCGAGTTGCGCTTGACCTGCATCGAGCTGCGCAAGCTGGAGCGGATGCCGGTGACGACAACGACGTTGTTGTCGGCCGCTGCCGCGGTTGTGCCTTGCCCGGCGGTTTGCGCATGGGCAATTCCCGAGCCGGCCGCCAACGCCAGAGCCGAAACCCCAAGCGCCAGCCAACTCGACTGTCGAGTCCTGTAATTTTTCATATTTAACGTTCCCTTTGTGTAGACGGGATCTGTCCTGTTGGACACGTATTTACGATCACGCCTGACAACCTCCCTAGTGAATGGACAAAAATTTTCCTGACAATTTCAGACAAATTTCTGTCCATGCGACATATGTCAGCGCTGCAACCCATTATGCCGCTGGCCATCGCTGTCAAGAAAAGTTGGCGCAATTGTCCAGGACAATGTCCACTTTGTAATCCTCTGTGTCTTCGTCGCGACACCGGATTTTCAATAATTCGCCGAACAGAGTCTCGTGGAAGCCTTTGCCCATGCGCGCTCGGCGACCGCACCAATTGGCAATTGGCCGACAAATAAGAGATTAAAATATTGTATTTTATTATTTTTTTGTAAAAATAAATTATTCCACCTCGATCAATTTACGCACAAAATCGCCGCTTACACACGATCAACACAGCCGTAAGCGTTCCTGACATCGATAGACAATTGTTTCAGCGGCCGGAATGGATTCTGCTTCCACGGGTAATTGACATGCCACTGAGGCGCTTTAATCACTCTTTAATCAAGCAGCTCGCGCGAAGGTTTTGGCGACCCTTTCGACGCAGGACCACAGCGTTGATCCAAAATTGCCGCTCAACACTTTATTGTCTCATAAAAATGACCAGATTGGACAAAAAATTGGCAATGAATGCGCCATTCCGCCCCTGGCAAATGTCTCCGAGCTTGCGCAAATTCCTTTCTGTCTATAGGACTTGAATGACCCATCGGCACAAACATGCGCGCCAATAGGGCCTGCCTGCTCAGGTTTATGGAACAAAATGTCCACGATTTATGACGTTGCGGAATTGGCTGGAGTGTCCAGAAAGACTGTCTCACGCGTCCTCAATGACGACCGAGCGGTAAAGGACAAGACTCGCGAACGTGTCCTGCACGCCATGTCTCAACTGAGCTACAAACATCATTCACAAATCTGGCCATTGCGACCAGGGCGGTCAAACGCCTCGATCGGCATGCTTTATACCGATCCCGCATCGGGCTATCAGAGCCGTTTCCACCACGCCATGCTCATGGCCTCGATGGAGGCCGGAAATTATCTGGCGATCGAACTCTTCGAAATGGAAGAACCCGATTGTCTCGACAAGCTGGACCGTTTTTTTGCCAACTCTTCGATCCAGGCCATGGTGCTGTTGCCGCCCCTATGTGATTACGGCCCCCTGAAATCGCTGCTGAAAGAGCGCAATATCGACGCCGTCCTGATTTCGCCCATGACACCCGATACCGTTTTCCCGTCCGTGTCACTCGACGACCGGCAAGCCGGGCGCGACGTCGTCGACTACCTGCTCTCACACGGGCACAGGACCATCGCCCATATCGCCGGCCATCCAGACCATGCCGCCGCGTTTTTGCGCCGCCAGGGCTATTACGAAGCTTACGCTGCAGCGGGCCTGCCTCGCCCATCGACTGACCTGGTTCGCGAAGGCGAGTTCACGTTCAAGACCGCGATCACGGCTGCCGAAGAGTTGCTGAACCTGGCCGCCCCACCGACGGCCATATTTGCCGCCAACGACGAAATGGCCGCCGCGGCCTGCAGCGTCGCGCACCGCATGGGATTGCGCATCCCTGAAGATCTGTCGATTATCGGCTTTGACGATGCACCAATTGCTTCAGCCATATGGCCCGCCCTTACCAGCGTGCGCCAACCCTATCTCGACATGGCGAAAAAGGCCGTCGCCATCCTGAATGGCAAGGACGGTCGCCCAGCAGCCAATGCTGTCGTTGAGCGCCATATCATGGCCCATGATCTGGTTATCCGCGAATCGACGCGCACGTACCAGGCCTCACCATCTTCTGGTTAAGCACCACCTGCCCGCCGGAACGATACTGTCCGATCTATAAACATCGAGGGTTCCATGCGTTTTCACACATTCGCACTGGTTGCTTCCGCCACGGTCCTTGTCACAACGGTTGGTGCGGAGCCGGTTGCAGCTACTCCGGCCTCCGTCGAATATTACCGCGTTGCGCCGTCATTCGTCGCCGAAACCATCAATGCCCAAGGCTTCGTCACTGGCTTTACTGCACCGAATCCATGGGGGCAGTACACCGCCTATATCATGTCGACCAACGCCAGGGGGCAGCGGACCTGGCGCATCGAACACGACCTGCCCAATCCTGATGGCAAGACGGCACAAGGCTCCAGCATCTATCTGCTCGAAGGCCGTGATCGCGCTCTGCTGATCGACACCGGCAATCCGTCTAAACATACGGCAGGCGTCGATGACCTAAAGTCGGTCGTTCGCTTCCTGCTCGGCCACGACAATACGGGCCAGCCGATTGCCCATCCGCTCGATTTCGTCGTCGCCAATACGCACAGCCACGGCGACCATATCGGCGAGAACGGAGAATTCTCTGACCGCACCATCTACTATATGGACCTCGACTGGCCAGAAGCTGCGCCGGCCAACTATGCGCCGATCCGCGAGAACGGCGGTCAGACAGCGCACGGTTCGGGTACGGCTGTCGGCGAAATAGACCTGGGCGACCGCACCGTGAAAGCCATCGCTATGCCGCCGCACACGCCGGGTTCGACGGGCTATCTCGATACCGACAACCAGATGTTGTTCAGCGGCGATGCCCTGGGCAGCGGTTATGTCTGGCTGCAATGGGCACCGATCGGTGTCTATCAGACATCGGTGCACCACGTGCTTGACGTCGTGAAGACCTATCCCGACCTCAAGGTGTTCGGCGCGCATTTCTACCAGTACAGACAAGGCAAACGGGCTGAGCCGCCTGTCAACGGCCGGCCGGCCGATCTGCAATATGTCCGCGACGAAGCAGCAGCCGCCGACGAGTTGCTGTCGGGCAAGGCAATCGGCGTGCCGTATTTCTGGCGGCCGAACAGCTATATTGCCGGCCACGGCTCTGGGCAGATCGTCTATTCGCTCGATAATCTCTATGCGACTGGCATGACGCCGACGGCGCCTTATCATGCCGTACAATTGCATGGCGACGACGCGCCGGCTTCACTCGCTGGGCTAAAGGCCAACCTGTTCCTGATCACCGGTCCGCACGGCGAAAGCCTCTACCTGTTGAAGGGGTCGAAAAAAGCGTTGCTGATCGGTACGGGCTCCGGGGCACCAGGCTTGAAGGCTTTTTTGAAGCCCCTTGTTGGCGGTCGTCCTCTGACGGTGGTCCTCACCGATTCAAGCCCCGATCAGACCGGAGGCTTGCGTCAACTCCATCCGGCTGCGGTTTACAGGCCGGGCGGCAAACATCCGTCTTCGGTTGATCTTGGTGCGGATTTGGCGGGCCAGCCCATGCGCGCCGAATTCATCCGTTTCGGATCAGACCTTTCGGTCATCCAAGCCAGCAACAAGATTGCTTTTGTCGGCGATCGGCTCGGCGGCTCGAATCCCGCCAAGGCGTGGGCGCCCAAGGAAGGCCTTTCAGCCTACCGCTCGGAGCTTATCCGCTGGGACAGCAAAACGCATGGACGATACGTCAGCCTCTATACCGGCCACAGCGTGAACTACTCCACTCCGCCATCCTTGACCGAAGACACCCTCAAGGCCGCCGACGCGGCGATTGCCGGCGGCGCGTCCACGATCACGGTCGCCCCGCACTAGAGCTTAATCGACCCAGTCTTTTTTAATACGTGTCGCCGACAGCGCCAGCAGGGTGGCGGCGACGATGTAAAAGCCCAACCCGGCCAGGAAGGCGTATTTCAACGACTCGACGCCGAACTGTCCTTTCAGGGCGTCGGACACCTGGCCGAAGAAGTACGGCCCTGCGCCCAGACCGATCAGATTGTTAACCAGCAGGAACAGGGCCGACATCTGGCTGCGCGCCCGCGCCGGGCCAAGGTGCTGAACAGCCGTAATCACCGGCCCCAGCCAGACCAGGCCGAGCGCCTGCGGCACCAGGAACAGCAGGAAGGCTTCCTGCGGTGTTTTCGCCAATACGCCCAGCGCATAGAGCGGCGCAGACAACAGGAAAGCCACGGCCGGGATCAGCGGATACACACCCTTGCGCTTCGGCCCCAGCCAATCGGCCAATACACCGCCGCAGCCCATGCCGACGACACCACCGATCAAGGTAATCAGGCCGATGAATTGTCCGGCGTGCGGGCGGTCGAAATGGAAGCTGCGCACGAGAAAAGACGGAAACCAGAACAACAGGCCGTAACCGACCAGCGACGCCGTCCCCGCCCCGATCGACAACAGCCAGAAGGACGGCTTGGCGAAAGCAATCTTCGCCACTGATGCAATCCCCGGCGCTTTTTCCGCCGAGGCTTCACGCCTGGGCTCGCGCACGACCAGAAAGAACAGCGGCGTCAACAGCAGGCCCAGACTGCCGACGGTCAAAAAGGCGTGGCGCCAGTCATGGAACAGGCTGCCGATATAGGTGCCGGCGGCGGCGCCAACAGGCACGCCGAACGAATAGATGGCCAGCGCGCGCGCGCGCGATTTAGGCGGGAAATAGTCGGCCACCAGGCTATAGGCCGGGGGCACGCCGCCGGCTTCACCGACGCCGACGCCCATGCGTGCAGCAAAGAGCTGGCCGAAGCCGCCGACCAGCCCGCACGCTGCCGTGAAACCGGACCACAGGGCCAGGGCGCCGCCCATTATCCAGGTGCGCGAAAAACGGTCGGCCAGCCAGGCCGCCGGAATGGCCAGCACCGAGTAGACCGATCCGAAAGCCAGCCCGCCCAGCCAGCCGAGCTGCGTATCCGACAAGTGGAACTCGGTCTTGATCGGTATGGCCAGGATGCTGATGATCTGGCGATCGAGGAAGTTGAGGATATAGACGGCGATCAACACCGCCAGGACGATATATCGCCCCTTGACGCCCGCAGCTTCGGTCTTCACTTCGCTCATGTCGCGGCCCTCCCGTGCCGGGCTCAAGCCCTTACACGGTCCGATGACGATGCGGAAGCCTCAGCCCAGACCTGACAGGAAATCGTCGATGGCCGCCACGGCGACGGGTTCGTCCAGCATGGGGGCATGGCCGCGATTGGGCACGGTGACGGCAACAAGGCCCTCGTGGCGCTCAATCATGTTTTGCAGGGTTTCCTGGCTGAGCAGGTCTGACAGCGCGCCGCGGATGGCCAGCATCGGCAGGCCTTTCAAGCCGTCCCACATCGGCCACAGATCGGGCGGCACGACGGGGGCATCGGTCGCCGCCTGCAAGCCTTTTGAGATCGCCGGATCGTAGGCCAGAACCGGCACACCATCGGCGTTTTCGGTATACAGGCGATGCGCAAACGCCATCCAGTCGTCCGGACCGTAGTCCGGAAACGCCACGCCGTTGGTGAATTTCGCCAGCTCGGCCGCCTCGGCCCAGTTACCGGCGGGCTTGGTCTTGCCAGTGTAAGAGGCGATACGCGCCAGGCCGGCGGCTTCTATGACCGGGCCGACATCATTGATAATCGCAGCGATCAACCGGGGGCGCTGAGTGACGCCGAGGATCATCGCCATCAAGCCGCCCATGGACGTCCCGATCAGGATGACGCGTTCGACACCCAGATGATCGAACAGGCGGATCATATCCTGGCAATAGACAGGCAAGGCATAGCGGCCGGGCTCAGAGTCCCACTGCGACTTTCCGCGCCCGCGCTGATCGGCGCTGATCACGCGATAGCGGGACTTCAAATGCATGGCCAGGTCGTGAAAATCAGCGCTGTTGCGCGTCAGACCGTGCATACAGAGGATAACGGGTGCGCCCTCACTCGGCTGTCCGTAATCGCGGGCGTACAGGGCTAGGCCGTCTTCGCCGGTATAATGGACATCGCTGTAATCCGTCATGTGCGCTCTCCAGACTGCCGCAGCCTTATGCCGTTTTTATCCGACGGACGTCGATAGCGATTTTTCTCTTACGCACGTCGGCGTATGCTTAAACGCGTTACCTGGAAAGCTTGTAACGAAACCAAAGAGCCGGCGAAGCTGCTTAACGACAGTTTCCCGGCTCTTTTCGTTACAGCCCGGCCCATTGCCGGATCAGGTTGTGATAGTGGCTGGTCAGGGCGACGACGTCTTCGGTATCGCCCAATTGCCCGCGCAAGCGCATGATCGTCATGTCGAGATCGAACAGCATCTGCCGGCGCGTGCCATCCCGCACCAGACTCTGCGTCCATAAAAATGACGCCAGCCGAGTCCCGCGCGTCACCGGCTCGACACGGTGGACGCTGGTCGCCGGATAGAGGATGGCGTCGCCGGCCTTGAGCTTGACCTCGTGCGCGCCGTAGGTGTCCTCGACAATCAGTTCCCCGCCATCATACTCATCAGGCTCGCTGAGAAAGACGGTCGTCGAGACGTCGGTGCGGACATTCACGCCCGTTACAGGGTCGGCCTGGATGGCGCCGTCGACGTGATTGCCGAAATAGCCGCCGCTTTCATAGGCGTTGAAACGCGGGGTCAGGACCGTTTCCGGCATGGCCGCCGACAGAAACAGCGGATTGCGCAGAAGCGCACTGCACACCTTGTCGGCCAAGGGCTGAGCTTCGGGCGCCAGCACTGGCAGCTGATAGTTCCACTTTTGCTGCGCCGCCTGAGGCCCGGTGGTATGGCGGCCGTCGGTCCAGTTGGCCGTCTCCAGCACCTTGCGGATATCGGCGACCTCTGCGGGCGTCAGAACGTCGGGAATATGCAGCATCATGACG
>FTDB01001473.1_pt1 | contig 11431 bp, 3 predicted proteins | sample 1639741 | NCBI WGS metagenome assembly FTDB01 (sample SAMEA3914869, study PRJEB12502) | metagenome | biome: forest; material: soil | place: USA | collected 2012-03-12 | depth 0.1 m | reverse complement strand
CCACCATCATTGACGGTTATGCCGGTCAGCTTCCCTGCCGCCGCGAGAGTCTGGAGATTGGCCAGCTGGTTCGAAATCTGGCTGGCGGTATCGACGATGCCGACCGAGACGACATGGCCTTCCGACAGGGTGAACGCCGCCGAGCTGTAGGCGACATTGCTGACCGACAGGCCGTAATTGCCCTTGAGCCAATAGAGAGCCTCATAGTCCGCCGTCATCTGCGCCGCAGTCAGATGCAGGACGGGGCTTCCGCTGTCGGTCAGAGTGACGCTGGTCAACTTGCCGGACGATGCGACCGTCTCCAGCCCATCGATATTGGCTGCGACGTTGGCCGCACTGTCGGTCACGCTGATCTGAGCCACGTGGCCTTGATAGGCGGTATTGACGGCTGACGCCGCACTGATCCCGGCCATGTTGAAATAGACATAGCTCGGGATCAGGGCCAAAGCCTGGGCGTCGTTGGTCAGCTGAGCCTGACTGACGGTAATCGGCATATAGTCGGAATTCTCGATGCTGGTGATCTTTCCCGCGATCGCCTGCAGAGAATCGAGCCCGGCGGCGATATTCGCCGCCGTATCCGATATCGCGATCGAGCTTACGCCGGCATGGCTGAGCACCGAGGCCGCATTGGCCACGGTGACGCCGCTGATCGAGAGGCTGTACCCCGTGCCCAACTTGGCCAAGGCGTCGCTGTCGGCGGCGAGCTGGGGGGCGGACACGGTCAGCACGGTCCCGCCGGTTAAGGTGATGCCGGCCAGCTTGCTCTGGGACGCCAGGATCTGCAGTGCATCGAGAGAATTTTGGATTTGCGTGGCGGTGTCGCTGACGGTGACCGACGATATGAAGCTCATCGAGGTCATCAGGCTGGCGAAATAGGCCGGAAGGCCGCCCGTCACGGTGACCGCGAGCGCGCTGCCCTGAATATGGGACATCACGTCCCGGTAGGATTCCCATTGGCTGGCGGTGAGCGCCATCGTCTGGGGACCGGTTCCGGTGACGGCGATGCTCCCGAGCCTTCCTTCGATCTGGGCCATGCCGAGGTCGCCCAGATGAGCCTGGATATTGGCCGCACTGTCGTCGATGTTGAGCGTTTTCGCGCTGTATAGATTGGCGACGTCGGCGGCGGCGACCTCGTTGAGGGTCACGCTGAAATTCTTCGCGAACGCGAAAGCGCGGCTGTAGGGGCTATAGGCCGCCTCGGTCATGGTCAGGCTGGTGACGTCGGTCAGATTGATCGCCGACAGGCTCCAATTCTGCGCCAGGGTCTGCAGGGCGGAGATATTGGCCAGGACGTTGGAGGAGGTGTCGGTGACCGAGACGGTTCCGTTATCCAGCCCCGCCGCGGCCACCGCCTGCGCGGCGACGGCGGTGGCGTTGGCGGCGGTCACTCCGGTGACCATCAGGGTCCAGGTGCCCGCGATCAGCTTCAACGCCGCCGCGTCATTGGCCATTTGCGTCGAGGTAACGGTGATGCCGACCGTCCCGCTATCGGTCAGCGTGATCAGGCCAAGGGCGCCGCCCGACGCGATACTGCCCAGGCCATCGATGGCGGCGGCGATGTTCGCCGCGCTGTCCACGACGTAAAGCGGGGCCGATGCCGAGCCGGTGCCGCCGTGAAATGCCGTAACCGCGGCCGCGGCGGTGAGCGCGCTATTGACCTGACTGTCGGAAACGAACCCTGAAGACGTCCAGCCGAGCGATTGCATCAACTGGAGATCGAGGGCTGACATCGGCGCGCGCGACGACAAGGGGGCAATCGCGGAGTAGGCATCGCTGGCGACGCTGGGACCCCAATCGCCCAAATCCGGGTGGGTGGCGCTGTTGCCGGGATCCGTCGCGACCGAGAAGGCATTTTGCGATCCGGTCGTGCCGCCATCGGTCGAATAATAGGCGGGGCCGCCCGTCGTGGTCTGCAGTGTCCCGGCTGAGGAATAGCGGAACAGATCCATCGGTGCGTAGGAATTGCCCGATTGGCCGTGGAAGGAGAATTTGCCCATGATCTCGGCGAGGTCGTGCTCCACCAGAGCCATGAAGTCGATGCCGTTGGTGGGGACGGGCAGAGTGTGGGTCGGATCATAGAAAAAATGCGTGAGGACCGGCGCGCTATAACCCATATAGCCATCGATCGCGCTGCTGTTGGCAGCCACGAAGCCAAGCGCCTTCTGTTCCGCCGACGTCATGGCCAGCGATCCGGCAACCGGAGTCGTTGCGGGCAGACTCGACGCGCCGGGTGCGTTCTGAGCGGTCAGTGCACTTATTAATTGAGAGTAATTCAGGCCGGTCGCGAAGTTGGCACTGCTTTCGCTGGGCGGACCATAGAAGGGAAGGCCCCCAACCTCACCATAACCCACATGAATGTTTATTGTTACGTTATTGGTAAATAAGTGTTCATAGTAATTGCACGCTGCTTCGACGCACGCTTCAAATCCTGTCGGAAGTTTAGATGCGCTTTGATCAAACGTTACATTTATTATCATAATGATTTCTTTTGAATGCCACCCCAATGGCTGCATATTTTGTAGAAAATTATAAGCAAAATCCACGATGAAATGGCGTGACAGGGGCGTGTAAACGGATCTTGTGAGATCGGCTGGACAGGCCCATGCTAGAGGTCAATCCTTAGGTTTCGACGCGGCGAAAGGGCCATGCGAGCGCATTCTCGCCTTCTCAGGGGGTCGATCGGTGTCTGGCTCGTAGGAGCCGCGGGAATTCTGGTCACGCTGCTGTCGGTGCGGCTGGTGGACGCCTATGAGGACGCCCAGTCGGCGCGCCTGGTCGATCAGTCGGCGGCGGCGCTGGAGCGCAATATTTCGCGCCGCGTCGGGCTCTATCAATATGGACTTCTCGGCGCGCGCGGCGCGATCGTCTCCTTGGGCGAGGGGGGCCTCAACCGGCAGGCTTTCGCCAATTATTTCGGCAGCCGCAATCATGCCGCCGAATTCCCGGGCGCTCACGGTTTCGGCGTCATCCTGCGAGTCGCCGAAGCGGACGAGGCGGCTTTCGTCGCCAAGCTGCGGGCCGATGGCCATCCCGATTTCGCCGTCCATCCCTTCGCGCCCCATCCGGGCGACAGATATGTCGTCTCATATGTCGAACCCGAGAAGGACAATCTCGGCATCCTCGGGCGCGATTTCGCCTCGGAACCGATCCGCCGCGAGGCCGCGGTCGATTCCATGCGGACCGGCAAGGCCCGCCTGACCGCGCCTTTCCAGACCGCCGACTATTCCATCAAGCAGCAGAAGGCGATGGTGCTGATGCTGCCGGTCTATCGCGGCAATCAGCATCTCGATATGCAGACCCTGCGCGAGGACAGCGCCATAGGCTGGGTCTTCGCCCGGCTGCTGACCGAGGAACTGTTCACGGATGTGGCCGCGGACCAGCCCGGCCTCGGCTTCGCCATCGTCGACAGCGACATGGACAAGGCCGAGGGCGCGTTGTTCACCTTTACGCCGCGCGAAGGGCTGGCACTGGATGTGGAACCGCTGACGCATGAATTCGCAATATTCGGACGGCATTGGAGCCTGTCCGTGCGACCGACGCCGGCATTCGTCGCGCAAACCAAATTCATCTCGCCGCACGTCGTTATGGGAGTCGGCGCCGTCCTGACATTGTTCACTATCATGGGGGCGATGCTCTGGGCCCGGGGACGACGGCATGAGCAGGAGGCGGCAGAAGAACGCACCTGGCTGGCGGCTATTGTCGACAGCGCCAATGACGGGGTGCTCGGGCAGCGTCTCGACGGCGTCGTCACCAGCTGGAACCGGGCCGCCCAATCGATCTTCGGCTATAGCGCCGAGGAGGTGATCGGCCGCCCCCTGCTCGGACTGACCCAGACCGCCGAACAGCGCCCCGAGGAAGAGCGCCTGCTGGAGCGCGGCCGCAACGGTTTGGCCACCCCTCCCTTCGAGACGGTCCGCCGTCACAAGGAAGGTCATCTGATCCATGTCTCCGTCACCGTCTCGCCGGTTTGCGATGCGTCGGGACGGGTCGTCGGCGTTTCCAAGACGGTGCGCGACATTTCGGCGCGCAAGGCCTCGGAAGCCAAGATCCATGAACTCAATCAGACTTTGGAACGGCAGGTGGCCGAGCGCACGCGCGAGATCATCCGCATGTCGGCCTGGCAGTCGGCGGTGCTCAACAATGCGGGCTACGCCATCATCGCCGTCGATGAGAATTGGCAGATCACCGTGTTCAATCCGGCCGCCGAGGAATTGCTGGGCTATCGCGCGGAGGAGGTGAAAGGCTGCACGCCGGCCCTGTTCCATGACGCCTATGAATTGACGGAGCGCGCCACCGAGCTGGGCGCCAGGATCGGCCGCGAGATCCTGCCCGGCATGACTCTGTTCACCTTGGAGCAGGAGCGCGAACGGGCTCGCGAATGGACCTATGTCCGCAAGAATGGGGCCCGGGTACCGGTTTTGCTGCGGGCGACCGACCTCAAGGATCAGTATGGCGTGATCTTCGGATCGATCACGATCGCCATCGACCTCACCGAGCGCAAGCGCGCCGAGGAGGAGCTGCGCCAGGCCAATGAGGAGCGCGAATCCGCTCAGGAGACCCTGCGCGACAGCGAGATCCGCTTCCGCAGCGCTTTCGAGACGGCGGCCCAGGGCATGGCGCTGGTGGCGCTCGATGGCCATTTCATGCGGGTCAATGCCGCCCTGTGCGGCATGCTGGGCTATTCCGAGCAGGAATTGCTGGCGACCGATTTCCAGACCATCACCCATCCGGACGACCTCGCCAAGGATGAGCGCATGGTGGCAGCACTGCTGGAGAATCGCGCCGACAGCTATCAGCTGGAAAAGCGTTATCTGCACAAGAACGGCCATATCATCTGGATCCTGCTCAGCGTTTCGCTGGTGCGGACCCATGGCGGCGAGCCCATGCAGTTCGTGGTGCAGATCCTCGACATCACCGAAAAGCACGAAGCCGAGGCGGTGCTGATCGAAGCGCGCCATCAGGCCGAGGCTGCCGATCGCGCCAAGAGCGAATTCCTGGCCAATATGAGCCATGAAATCCGCACGCCGATGAACGCTATCCTCGGTCTGTCGCATATCGTCGGCCGCACGGATCTGTCGCTCGAGCAGCAGGACTATGTCGGCAAGATCGAGACGGCGGGCCGCTCGCTGCTCGGCATTCTCAACGATATCCTCGATTATTCGAAGATCGAAGCCAATCGTCTCGATCTCGAAATGATCGATTTCGCGCTGGGCTCGGTGATCGACGATCTGGCGGTGATCATGTCGGTCAATGGGCGCGACAAGGGGATCGAGCTGACCGTCACCTTGGATAACGCGATCCCGCGTCAGCTGCGCGGCGATCCGTCGCGCCTGCAGCAGGTTCTGATCAACCTGACCGGCAATGCCATCAAATTCACCGAGAACGGCACCGTCTCCCTCTCCGCCGAACTGCTCAATCAGGAGGGCGACCAGGTCCTGGTGCGCTTTTATGTCAAGGACAGCGGCATCGGGATGACGCCGGAGACGAGAAGCTTGCTGTTCCAGCCCTTCTCGCAGGCCGACGCGACCACCACGCGCCGTTTCGGCGGAACCGGCCTGGGCCTCGCGATCTCCAAGCGGCTGGTCGAGCTGATGGGCGGCGCCATCGGCGTCGACAGCGAAGTGGGAGAGGGGAGTACCTTCTGGTTCACCATTCCCTTCTCCCGCGGCGGCAATCTCGAGGAGGAACCGCCGGCGCCGGGCCTCAAGGTGATGATCGTCGACGACAATGAAGCGGCGCGCGAGTCGTTGCTGGCGGGGGTGAGAAATCTCGGCTGGGAGGGCACGGCGCTGTCGACGGGCAAGGAGGCCCTGGCCGCGATGAAGGGGGGCGCCGATCCCGATCTGCTGCTGATCGATTGGCGGATGCCGGGCATGGATGGCCTGGAAACCGCCCGCCGGATGAAGGGGCCGCCGCTGTCGGCCCGCGCCCCGGTGGTCGTGATGGTGACCGGGTTCGGCCGCGAGGAATTGCAGAACGCGCCCCACGCTGCCATGGCGGACGCCATCCTGATCAAGCCGGTGACCGAAACGGCGCTGATGCGGGCTTACGCCAGCCTGACCGGAGAGACGGGGCATGGAGCCGCGATTTCCTCCGACGGACCGCGACTTGCCGGGCTGCGCGTATTGGTGGTCGAGGACAATCCGCTCAATCAGGAAGTGGCGCGCAAGATCCTGCAGAGCGAGGGCGCCAGGGTCGAGGTGCTGGATGACGGAAGGCAGGCCGTCGATTATCTGAGCAGTTTCCGCGACCAGGTCGACATCGTGCTGATGGATGCGCAGATGCCGGTGATGGACGGGTTCGAGGCCAGCACCTATGTGCGCGAGACCCTCAAGATCGACGATCTGCCGATCCTGGCCGTGACGGCCGGGGTGCGCGCCTCGGACAAGGAAAAATGCCTGGCCGCCGGCATGACCGACTTCGTCGCCAAGCCGCTCGATGTCGAGATGCTGATCGCCACGATGCTTCTTTATGTCTCGCCGGATCTCGACGCCATACCCGCTCCGCCGCCGCAGATCAGGGTATCGCGCGGCGGTCCGGTGGTGGCCGATATTGCCGCCACGCTCGGCCTCGATCCGCAGCGCCTCAAAGCGATCGCACAGGATGGCGACGACAGCCTGATCCCGATGCTGCGCCGGCTGGCCGAGTCCGGCTTGGCCCTGACCGACGAGATGAGCCGGGCCCTGGCCGGCAAGGATCTGCCGGCCTTGGCTCGCAAGGCGCACATGCTGAAGGGAAGTTCCGGAAATTTCGGCGCGGTCGAAATCGCCAAGATGGCCGGACAGATCGAAGATCAGGCCGGCAAGGGCAAGGCGCCTAAAGCGCTGGTCGCCAAGATCGCCGCTGCCGCCGCTACCTTCGACGAAGCGATGAAGGCGCACTATCCCGCTCCGGAACAGACGGAGACGGCGCCTCTCGATCGCAGCCGTCTCGACGAGCTGGTCGATCTGCTCCGCGAGAAAAACTTCGCGGCATTGGATTTGTTCGACGAACTCGCTCCCGGTCTGCGCGGCGCTTTTGCGGAAGAGACGTTCCGGGACCTTGAAACCGCCATCGACGGTCTGGCCTTCGAACGCGCCGCAGAACTGGTCGCGCTGGCCAAAGACTGAGATACACCTCCAAAATGTCACGAGACTTCAGCCGCCGAATACGACCGACTACCCAGTAGTGGCTTGGAAGATTGAAGGCGAGCTCAAGCAATGGCGGAGTCGAAATCCGGCCCTTTGTTCAAGAAAGTCGATTTCCTTCCCGAAAGCGGCGAGATGGCGGATCTCGTGCGCGCCAAGGATTGGTCGGCCACCCCCCTGGGCCCGATCGAGCAGTGGCCGCAGAGCCTTCGCACGACGGTAAGCCTTTGTCTCGCCTCGAATTTTCCCATCAACATCATCTGGGGTCCGGAAAATACCCAGATCTATAACGACGGCTATCGGGTCGTCTGCGGCGAGGGGCATCCGGCCTTTCTGGGCATGGATTATTCGGTATCCTGGGCGTCGGCCTGGCCGGCGGTGGGCGAACCTTTCGCGCGTGCCCGGGCCGGAGATACCTCCTTCCTGGAAAATCAGCGCATGTTCCTGCACCGGAACGGCTATCTGGAGGAGACCTTCTTCACCTTTTCGACCAGTCCGATCCGCGATGAAAGCGGCGGAATCGGCGGTCTCTTTCACCCGGTGACCGAGACGACGGCCTCCATGCTGGGCGAGCGCCGGACAAGGGCGATCCGCGATCTGACCGCGTGCCTGGCGCAGGCCGGGTCGATCACCGAGGTTTTCGACCTGACCGTCCGGACATTGGCGAATTTTGCCTTCGATCTGCCCTTCGTCCTGCTGTACCGCGTGGACGCCGGATCCGTTTATCGTCTGGCCGGCGTGACGGGCATCGCTGCCGGCACCGGCGTCAGCCCGGCCGAGTTGGACCCCGTCCATGCCTCGCCCTGGCCGCTGTCGGCGGTGATGGCATCTCAGCAGATCGTGCGCGTGCCCGATTTCGCGGGCTGTTTGAACGGTGTCGCGTGCGGCCCCTATGACGAGCCGCCGGACCAGGCTTTCGTCATTCCCATCCGCTTGCCGGGTTCGGATGTGCCGGCGGCCTTCATCATGGCCGGCGCCAGCCCGCGCCTGCCGCTCGACGATGTCTATCGGGGTTTCTACGATCTGATCGCGGCCGCCTTCAGTGCGGGACTCGCCAATGCCTATGCGGACGAAGACGAACGCAAGCGCCTGCAGGCGCTGGCCGAGATCGATCAAGCCAAGACTGCCTTCTTCTCCAATGTCAGTCATGAATTCCGCACGCCGCTCACCTTGATGCTGGGGCCGCTGTCCGATGCGCTGGATGATGCGGATGCGCTGGAGCCGCAGCAGCGGGAAAGATTGCTGGTCGCTCATCGCAATGCCTTGCGCCTGCTGAAACTGGTCAACTCGCTGCTGGATTTTTCGCGCATCGAGGCCGGTCGGGCTCAGGCAGGCTTCGAGCCGGTCGATCTGGCGGCCGTGACCTCGGATCTGGCCAGCAATTTCCGTTCGGCCTGCGAAAGGGCGGGCCTGTCCTTCGCGATCGAAACGCCCCCGCTCGGCGAGCCGGTCTATATCGATCGCGACATGTGGGAAAAGATCGTCCTCAATCTCCTGTCGAACGCCTTCAAATTCACCCTGAAGGGCGGCATCACGGTCACGCTGACCCGGGCGGGCGAGGCGGCGGAGCTGACGGTGAGCGATAGCGGGGTCGGTATTCCGGCCGACGAGCTGCCGCGCGTTTTCGAGCGTTTCCATCGCATCGAAGGCCAGCAGGGGCGCACCCATGAGGGAACCGGGATCGGATTGGCCCTGGTCGACGAGTTGGTCAAGCTGCATGGCGGCAGGATTTCCGCCGCCAGTACGGTCGGTACGGGAACGGTTTTCACGGTTTCCCTTCCGTTCGGCACGGCGCATTTGCCCAAAGACCGCATTCAGGCCGTGCCGTCCCTGGCCTCGACCGCGATCCGGGCGAATGCCTTCGTCGAAGAGGCGCTGCGCTGGCTGCCGGACAGCGACCGCAATGCCGGCGCGGGGCAGGGCGATGCCGAAATCGCGTCGGTCGAGGGCCGGCCGCGCATCATCCTGGCGGACGACAATGCCGACATGCGCGGCTATGTCACCCGCATCCTCGAACAGGGCGGCTACGAGGTCGACTCGGTCGCGGACGGGCTTGCCGTCCTGGCGCTGCTCAGAACCGGGGCGCGGCCGGATCTCATCCTGACGGATGTCATGATGCCCGGGCTCGACGGTTTCGGATTGCTCAAGGCGCTGCGGGACGATCCTGCGATGGAGGGATTGCTCGTCATTCTGCTGTCGGCCCGGGCCGGTGAGGAGGCGCGAGTCGAGGGATTGGCGGCGGGCGCCGACGATTATCTGGTGAAACCGTTCAGCGCGCGGGAATTGCGGGCGCGTATCGATGGAGCGGTGACTCTTTCCCGGTCGCGCCGCGCCGCTTCCGAGCGCGAACGCGATCTTCGGGCGGAGATCGTGCTCCAGCAAGGCAAGGCCGTCGTGCGGGACACCGAGCAGCGCCTCGCTTACGCGCTCGAGGCCGGCCGCCTGGGCAGCTGGACGCTGGATTTGCGCCGGGGACTGCTGGAAGCCTCGGACATCTGCAGGGACAATCTGGGCATTGCTCCAGACGCGCCGGCGATGATGAGCTATCACGAGGTCTTCGCGCGGGTGGTGCACCCCCAGGATCTCGATGCTCTGATGCGCGCCGTCTCGCAGGCGATCGAGACGCGATCCGATCTGGACGCCGAGTTTCGGGTCATCAAACGTTTCGGGGAGATTTTCTGGAGCCAGATCCGCGGACACGCCACCTATGACGCCGACGGCACGCCGGCGGCCATGGCGGGAATCTCGCTGGATATCACGGCCCGCAAACTCTCCGAGCGGCGGCAGATGCTGTTGCTGGACGAGCTCAATCACCGGGTGAAAAACACCCTGGCGACGGTGCAGTCGATCGCGATCCAAACGCAGCGCGGCGCCAAGACGCCGGCGGCGTTCACGGAAGATCTCGCCGCCCGGATCGCGGCGCTGGCCCGCGCCCATGATCTGCTGACGCACACCTCCTGGGAGGGGGCGATGCTCGCCGACGTGGTCGATCGGACCCGCGAGATCCTCGACGATGCGGCGGAGGACAGCCAACGGATCGAGGCGAAAGGCCCGGCTGTCCGTCTTGGACCGAACGCCGCGGTGACCTTGAACATGGCCTTTCACGAATTGGCGACCAATGCGGTGAAATATGGCGCGCTCTCGACGGAGCAGGGCCGCGTCGGGGTCGAGTGGAAGTTGGATTTCAACGAAGGCGGGGGCGTGCTAGACATCGTCTGGCGTGAATATGGCGGACCGGCGGTTCAACCGCCGACACGGCGCGGTTTCGGTTCGCGCCTGATCGAAAGAGGGGTGGCGAATGAGCTCGACGGCAAGGTTCGCCTTCAATTCGATGAGGACGGTGTCCGCTGCCACATGTCCTTCCCGCTTTCATCCAAAGTCATGGCGGTGACATGACGGTCGCTTCGCTGGAGGGGCTGCGTCTCCTCGTCGTCGAAGACGAGGCGATGGTGGCCATGCTTGTTGAAGACATGCTGGGGGAACTGGGCTGCGTCGTGGTCGAAGTGGCCCCTTCGGTCAAAAAGGCCGTCGCGATCGCCTCGGCCTCCGAGATCCCGATCGACGGCGCCGTGCTGGACGTCAATGTCGGCGGAGAGAAGGTCTTTCCCGTGGCGGACGCCCTTGCCGCGCGCGGGATTCCCTTCGTGTTCGCGACAGGCTATGGCCATAGCGCCCTGGAAGGCCCCTATGCAGGGCATGAGCTGATCGCGAAACCTTTCCGGCTCAATGGGCTGCGTCAGGCGCTGAGCAACTGGCTCAAATAATCAATTTCCGGAACCATGAGGGACCGGTGCCGGGCTTTGCGCCGATCGCCTGCCTCTCAATTGGATCGGCACGCGTTCCTCCGATCCTGCTTGCCAAAGAATAAGGGACATCTTAGAACTCGGCTCGGCGGGCGATTAGCTCAGTTGGTAGAGCGCGTCCTTTACACGGATGATGTCGGCGGTTCGAGCCCGTCATCGCCCACCATTCTCGACAAGCACGGGATCGATGCTGGGGCTGTTGCGAACGATATTGTCCTTGATCGTGTTCCTGTCGCATATGCCGGGGACGGAGATCAGAGTGAATATCGGCGTCATGGCCGTCATTCTGTTCTATTTCATCTCCGGCTTTCTCATGACCAACTCTTTCGACGCGTTCCGCCGCTCGTCGAAACGGCCCATCCTCAGTTTTCTGGCCGACCGATTCCTGCGGATCTATCCCTGCTATCTGGTCGTCCTGTTGGCGATGACAGGGATCATGGTCATGTTCCGCCAGAGTCTGGTTCATGCGACCTATCTTGACGTCACGACCAGCAGTTTTCT
>FTDB01002687.1_pt1 | contig 11466 bp, 7 predicted proteins | sample 1639741 | NCBI WGS metagenome assembly FTDB01 (sample SAMEA3914869, study PRJEB12502) | metagenome | biome: forest; material: soil | place: USA | collected 2012-03-12 | depth 0.1 m | reverse complement strand
GTTGACCTCGGCGGCCACCAGGATCGCGCCGGAGGGATGGCCGATGCGGACCGGTCCCGAAGGATCGCCCGCCTGCACCAGATCCTGGGCTACGCTGCCCGGAATTCGGCAACCGACAGCCAGGCACAGGGCAGCGGTGAGAGGCACCGCCCGGTGCGGCTGACCCGACGACATCACCCGCGCCATGATATCGACCGCGCCATCCGCCGGCGCGGAGAGCAGGCCCACCTTGGGAATGCTGATCGTCTTGGCCGCGCTCTCCAGATCGGGCGCCAGACCCATCGCCACGGCGGCGCTCCTGCGGATCTCTTCCAGCCTGGCCATCAAATCCGCGTCCCGTTCGATGGCGGTCGGCGCTTCGGTGCCGCTCATGCCGATATCGGCGGCGACCAGCAGCACCGTCGGATTGGCGGCGTCGATCAGGCTGACGCGCAACGGCCCGATCCCGGCGACTTCGATCACGTCGGCGGCATTTCCGGTCGGCAACAGCTTGCCGGTCTTGGCGCCGCCCGGATCGGTGAAGTCGAGCCGGATCGGTGCGCCGGTGCCGGCGACGCCGTCGATGGCCAGATCGCCCTCGACCACGCTGCGGCCGCCTGCGACGGGAAAGCGCGCGACGATGATCTTGCCGGTGTTGGTATTGTGGATGCGCACCTGCGCCTCGCCATCCGCCGGCGCCGCGACGATGCCTTCATCGACGGCGAAGGGGCCGATCGCGGCGGACATGTTGCCGCAATTGCTGGCGTAATCCACCAGCATGTCGGTGATGCCCACTTGCGCGAAGGTGAAGTCGACGTCGGCGTCGTCCCGTGTCGGCGGGCCGATCACGCAGACCTTCGACAGCGAGGAAACGCCGCCGCCCATGCCGTCGAGTTGCCGCCCGTTCGGATCGGGCGAGCCCATCGCGGCCAGGAAGATGGGATCCCAGGCGGCGCGGTCGGCCGGAAGATCCTCGGCGCGGAACAGGATCGCCTTGCTGGTTCCGCCGCGCATGAAGACGGCACGGCACGAGCGCAGAGTCATGAATGGCTCCTAAAGAGTGATGATGCAGGTCGGGCTGCCGGTCTTGACCTCGGCGCCGGTCTTGCGGAGATGGCCCTGATCGACGGCGAAGGTGACGATGCTGTCGCTTTCCTCATTGGCCACCAGCAGCGTATGGCCGCCCGGACCATGGGTGAAGAAGCGCGGCGTCTTGCCCTGGCTGGACTCCCAGCCGACGGGGCTCAGGCGGCCGGTGGCTTGGTCGATCGCGAAGCTGCCGATCGAATCGTCGCCGCGGTTGGTGGCGTGGACGAAGCGGCCATCCGGCGAAACCTCGATCTCGGACGCTCTGCTGTTGGCGGTGAAGCTGTCGGGCAGGCTCGAGACGATCTGGAAGGGCTTCAAGGCGCCCGAGGCCGGATCGAAATGATAGGCGGCGATCGTCGAGTCCAGCTCGTTCACCACATAGGCGTAGGGCAGGGTGGGGTGGAAGCTGACATGACGCGGGCCGGAGCCCTCGCGCGCCGCCACGGTGCCGAGAGTTTCGAGCTTGCCTTGCGCGTCGAGCCGGAACACCCGCACCAGATCGCACCCCTTGTCGGGCACGACGATGAAGCGGTTGGACGGGTCATATTGCACCTGATGCGGCTTGGCGAAGGGCTGCTCCACCCGATGCGGGCCGGTCTTGCCGGTCAGCGGGACCATGTCGCAGACGGGACCCAGCGAGCCGTCATCCTTGAGCGGCAGGATGGCGACGTTCGAGACGAAATCCTTGCCGGTCAGATGATTGGCGACGATCACGAAACGGTTGGTCGGGTCGATTGTCAGGTGAACCGGGTTGAGGCCTTGGGTGGATTGCTGGTTGATCTGGGTCAGGGCGCCGGTCTTGGCGTCGATGCGAAAGGCGCTGATCTCGCTGGAATCGCCATGCACGGTCAGGAGAAACCGCTTGTTCCGGTCGAAGGCGAGAAAAGAGGGGTTGAGCAGGTTGCCGACCAGTTGGATGCGGCCCCAGGCGCCGCTCCCGTCGACGCGGTAGACCGAGATGCCGTCGCCGCGGGCATTGCGTTCGCGCGTGGTGCGGCAGCCGATATAAGCGAAATAGGACGGGGAGTTGGCCATGGTCTGCTGTTGTCCTTTTGTCGGAAGAGGGGCGGTCAAGGCGACGCCATACAGGGAAGCGGCGCCCGCGACCAGCGCGCGGCGCGAGATGCCGCGCTGACTTCCGCTTGACGGTTCGGCGCCGGACATGCAGTTCTCCCTATATTATGAAGATATGCAAAAATTGCATTTTGTTGATACAAAGTGAATATCAGGATTTTCTCGCCATGTCGATCAGGATTGAGCCATGAAGGAAACGCTCGCGTCCCAGGTAGCCGGCCGGATCATCGGCCATATTCGCGATCAGGCGCTGCCGGCCGATCATCATTTGAGCGCGCAGAAAATAGCGGATCTTTTCAGGGTTTCGCGGGGGCCGGTCAATGCGGCGCTCAAGATGCTGGCGGAAGCGGGCGTAGTGTATGCCAAGACCAATCGCGGCTTCTTCGTAGCCAAGCCCGTGGAGGGCCAAAATGCCGGTGCGCCGTCGCAGCCTTCCGACGAGGACCGTCTTTATTTCACCTTGGCGGAGGACCGGCTGTCGGGTCGGCTTGCGACACGGGTGAGCGAGAACGAGATGATGCGCCACTACGGCGTTTCGCGGGGCCGGCTGCAGGCTTTGCTGATCCAGATCGCGGAGGAGGGCTGGGTCGAACGGTTGCCGGGCCATGGCTGGGAATTCAAATCGACGCTGTCGACCGCCCAATCCTATGAACAGGCCTACCGCTTTCGCGCCGCGATCGAGTCCGAAGCTGTGCGGCTGCCGGAGTTCGCGGTCGACGGCCGAATGCTGGACAGGGCACGTGCCCAGCAGAACGAATTGCTCGATGGCGCGATGTTCACCCTCTCCCGGGCACAGCTTTTCGACATCAATTCGCGTTTCCACGAGATGATCGTGGGTTGGTCGGGGAACCATTTCTTTCTCGATTCCCTGCGTCGTATCAATCGCTTGCGGCGTCTGGTGGAATATCGGGTGACCGTCGACCGTGCCCGATTGAAGCGGCAATGCGAAGAGCATCTGGCGGTTCTCGATCATCTGGAGAAGGGCAATGCCGCCGCCGCCGCGGATTTCCTGCGATGGCATATCGACAACGCCTGGACCGTGAAGGAGGGCTCGGCGCGGTTGCCCCGGAAAAGCGGCGAGTGAAGATTCGTGCCGACGCGTTTCGGTAATATTGCATTTTGATGCATTGAAATGTAATTTGCCTCGGCAATCATAAGGGGAGGCATAGATGACGACGCCCGCCATCCAGGTCGTGTTCGAGAAGGCGGTGACCCGGAAGATTTTCTGGCGGATCATCCCGCTCTGCTTCGTCCTCTATGTGATTTCCTATATCGACCGCGCCAATATCGGCTATGCGGCGCTGCAGATGAACCAGGAGCTGTCCCTGTCCAGCGAAGCGTTCGGCTTCGCCTCGGGGGTGTTCTTTCTGGGCTATTTCCTGTTCGAAGTGCCCAGCAACATCATGATGGCGAAGTTCGGTCCGCGCCGCTGGATCGCCCGCATCCTGATCAGCTGGGGCATCGTCGCGGTCCTGACCGCCTTCGTGCAGAACGCGACGCAGCTCTATATCCTGCGCTTCCTGCTGGGCGTCACCGAGGCCGGCTTCTTTCCCGGCATCGTGCTCTATCTGACCAGCTGGTTCCGGGCCAAGGAACAGGCCACCACCCTCGCGCTGTTCACCGCGGCGATCCCGGCCTCTTATCTGCTCGGCGCGCCGCTCAGTACCTTCATCATGGATCATGTCTCCGGCGCCGGCCTCAGCGGCTGGCGATGGATGCTGCTGCTCGAAGGCGCGCCGGCGGTACTGGGCGGGCTTGCCGCCTATTTCCTGCTGACCGACCGGCCCGATCAGGCGCGCTGGCTCAATGACGCCGAGCGGGCCTGGCTGACCGAGGAATTGGCGCGCGATGCGGCGGCGGGGCCGTCGCGCAAACATCTCGGCACCATTCGCGCCATGCTGGCGCCCAAGGTGCTGTATCTGTCGGGGATCTATTTCATCTATCAATGCGGCAGCTTGGGCGTCGGCTATTGGCTGCCGCAGATCCTGAAAGGCATGTCGGGGACGGCTTCGGCTTTTCAGATCGGTCTGATCGCGACCATTCCCTATGCGGTGGCAACCGTCGGCATGGTGCTGTGGTCGCGGCGCTCCGACCGCACCGGCGAGCGCCGCCTTCATTCGGCCCTGCCGCTGCTGATGGCCGGCCTCGCCTTGGGCGCGGTGGCGGTGAGCTCCGATCCCTATCTGTCCGTGGCCCTGATCTCGGCCTCGCTGACCGGCCTCTATGCCTTCAAGGCGCCGTTCTGGTCCTTGCCGGGCCTGTTCCTGACCCGCGCCAGCGCGACGGTCTCGATCGCCGCCATCAATTCCTTCGGGAATCTGGGCGGCTTCGCCGGACCCTATGCCATCGGACTGATCAAGGATCGAACCGGCAGCCCGCTGCCCGGCCTGCTCTTTCTCGCCGCCCTGGTGGTGGTGGCCTTCGTCATGACTTGGTGCGCCAGGCTGACGCGTTCCGACATTGGAGAGGTTCATGATTGAAACCGGTATTCTGCTGAGCGCCGGCCAGCGTTTTCGCATCGCCGATCTGCCCGAGGCGGCCGGCGAGGCTCTGGCTCGGCTGCCCTGGATCCATCGCGTGCTGCTGGAAAATCTGCTGCGGCGCAGCGGCGGGGACAAGGCGGTGGCGGACGCCCTGCCGGCCTGGCTGAAGAGCGGGCACAGCGAGGCCGAGGTTCCCTTCTATCCCGGCCGCGTCCTGATGCATGACACCACCTGCGGACCCGCTCTGGTCGATCTGGCCGCGGCGCGCCAGGCGCTGGCCGATGCCGGCGGCGACCCGACCCGGATCAATCCGGTGCTGCCGGTCGACGTCTCGACCGATCACTCGGTGGGCGTCGATTTCTTCGGTTCGCCGGATGCGTTGAAGCGCAATATGGAGAAGGAGCTCGGCCGCAACCGGGAGCGGTTCGGCTTCATGAAATGGGCGACCCGTGCCTTGGCCAATGTCACCGTCCATCCGCCGGGCACCGGCATCATGCACACCCTCAATCTCGAAAGACTGGCGACGGTGATCACCACCGAAACCCGCGATGGCGAGGCCTGGGCGGTGCCCGACACGCTGATCGGCACCGACAGCCATACGCCGATGATCAACGGCATCGGCATTCTGGCCTGGGGCGTCGGCGGGCTGGAAGCCGAGAGCGTGATGATGGGCATGCCGGTGATGATGCGCGTGCCCGAAGTGGTCGGCGTCAAGCTGACCGGGCGCCTGCGCGACGGGGTGCTGGCCACCGATCTGGTGCTGACCGTGACCCAGGTTCTGCGCGGCATCGATCTCGCGGATCGCTTCGTCGAATTCTTCGGCCCCGGCGTCTCGACCCTGTCGGCCGGCGAGCGCTCGGTGGTGGCCAACATGGCGCCGGAATATGGCGCGAATTCCGGCTTCTTCCCGATCGACGGCCGCACCCTCGACTATCTGGCGGCGACCGGCCGTCCGGCGGAACAGGTCGCGCTGGTGAAGGATTACGCGCAGCGCCAGAAACTCTGGTTCGATCCCGCCGCCGAGCCGGTCTATCACCAGATCGTCGAGATCGATTTGGGCTCCGTCGGGATCAGCGTCGCCGGACCCAGGCGTCCCCAGGATCTGATGTCGCCGACCCGGATGCGGGAATTCGGCGGCAAGGTGGCGATCGCCGCCATCACCAGCTGCACCAACACCTCCGACCCGCGCCTGATCCTCGCCGCCGGCCTGCTGGCGCGCAAGGCGCGCAAGGCCGGTCTGACGCCGCCCAGCTGGGTCAAGACGTCCTTCGCGCCGGGGTCGCCTACCGCGGATCGCTATCTGCGCCGGTCCGGCCTGCTGGCCGATCTCGAAGGGCTGGGCTTCGGGATCGTCGGCTATGGCTGCACCACCTGTAACGGCAATTCCGGCGCCTTGACCAAGGAAATGGAGGAAGAAGTCGCGGCCGGCGCCTCGCCGGTCGCCGTGCTGTCGGGCAATCGCAATTTCCCCGGCCGCGTCCATGGCCAGGTCGACAAGGCGTTCCTGGCCTCACCGCCCCTGGTGATCGCCTATGCGCTCGCCGGCCATGCGGATCTCGATATTCTCAGCGACCCGATTGGCCGGACCGCCGACGGCGCCGATATTCGCCTTTCCGATCTGTGGCCCTCCGAAGACGAGATCGACAGCGCCTGTGCCCAGGCCGCCGATATCTCCGATTTCCGGGCGGCGTACGACAAGGCCGAAAGCAGCGAGATGTGGGAACGGCTGGAGGCGCCGCAAAGCGTTCTCTATCCCTGGGAAGAGGACTCGACCTATCTGCGTCTGCCGCCCTTCGCCGCCTTCCGAAAGGAGGCGCCGCCCAGCCGCTATTTCGCCCACCCGATCCTGGTGCTCGGCGACGACGTGACGACCGACCATATCTCGCCGGCCGGCAATATTCCCGCCCGGAGCGAGGCGGCCGACTATCTGGCGGAGCGTGGCGAGGATCGCAACGACCTCAATGTCTTCGCCTCGCGGCGCGGCAATTGGGAGGTGATGCTGCGGGGCCTGTTCGCTAATAAGGCGGTGCGCAATCTGCTGGACGACACCATTCCGCCCGGTCAGACCATCCATGCGCCGAGCGGCGAGACGATGCCGCTGTGGCAGGCCGCCGAGCGCTACAAAGCGGCGGGCGAGGCCGTGGTGCTGGTGGCGGGCGACCGCTACGGCATGGGCTCGTCGCGCGATTGGGCCGCCAAGGGGTTGGGCCTTCTTTCGGTGCGGGCCGTGCTGGCGACCGGGTTCGAGCGCATTCACCGCTCCAATCTGGTCAATATGGGCATCCTGCCTTTGCTGCTGCCGGCCGACAGACATCCGAACCGGCTTGCGCTGAGGCCGGGTGACCGGATCGAGATCGATGCCACGCAGGAGGCGGTAGTGCCCCACGCCGAGATTTCCGTCGCGATTCATCGCGCCGGCGGACAAACGGAGCGCTTCACGGCTCGGGCCGCGATCGAGACCGGCCTGGAAAGCCGAATTCTTTCCGAAGGCGGAATGATCCCGATGATCTTGCGGCAAAATCTAAATTGAATTTTTAGTTAGTAAAATACAAAGAAATTGACGGGCAAGGATCGGCGATATCCGATCGAAGCCATCGAACTTCACGGAGACATAGATGACCCGTCGTTCCCTGCTCTTGTCGGCTGCCCTCGCGATCGGCGCCTTCGCCGGCGTCGCCCAAGCTCAGTCGAAGCATTTCTACCGGCTGGAATCGGCCACGACCATTCCGGGGGCGTCCCCCAGCTGGGACTATCTGGCCAAGGATCCGGCGCGGCCCTATCTGTTCATCGGCCGTCGCGCCGGCGGCATGATGGTCTATGACACGGATGCCCAGAAGGTGGTGCAATTCATCGAGAATTCGAAGAATGCCGGTGCCATCGTCCTGCTGCCGGAATTCGACCGCGGCTACACCGCCAATGAAGATGGCGCGACGACGATCTTCCAGCTATCCACCTTGAAGACCCTGGATCGCGTCAAATTCGGCGAGGATGCCGACGGCGTTTTCTATGAACCGGTGACTCGTCAGCTGGTTTTCACCCAGGGCGACAGCAAGGCGCTGGTCTTCATGGACGCCGAGACCGGCAAGATCGTCGGCAAGGTCGCCGCCAAGAGCCAGAAGCTGGACGGCACCGTCGGCGACGGCGCGGGTTTCGTCTTCACCGCCGAACGCGATCGCAATGTCCTGCTGCGGGTCGATGCCAAGACCCGCAAAGTGCTGGCCGAATGGAAGACGGAGTGCGACGAGCCGACCGGTCTCGCCGCCGACAGCGCCAATCATCGCCTGTTCATCGGCTGCCGCGGCAAGAACCCGGTGCTGGTCGTGATGAACGCCGAAACGGGCAAGATCGTGGCGAAGCTTGAGATCGGCCGCGAGAATGACGGGGTCGTCTTCGATCCGGAAACCCGCAAGATCTACACGTCGAACGGCATCGACGGAAATATCGTGATCTTCGATCAGAAGGACGCCGACAATTACGCGCTGGACCAGGCCTTCACCACCCGCCCGATCGCTCGGACGATGGCCCTCGATACGAAGACCAAGGCCATCTATACCGTCACCGCCGAGGGCACCGTCGACCCGGCCAAGAAAGTGAATCGTGCCGTCGGTCCGTTCTATCCGAATGTCTATTTCGACGACACGTTCACCATCCTCAAATACGTGCCCAAATAACTATTTGGCCGGGCCGCAGGTAAAGCTGTCGGCGGACTCCTGCGGCCCGCCCTTGTAACGAGCCACCTTCGGATAGACGCAGAGCGGCCGCTGGAAGGCGATCTTGCCGTCGGGTCCCTTGCCGGACTCATATTTGGTGGCGATCAGGCTCTCGGGGACGATGCCCTTTTCTACCCAGTCCTGCAGCGCGACCGCCATGTCATGCTTGGCGTCGCTGACCGGCGGGGTCGAATCGCGGGTGGCGGTCGAGAAATTGGTGGCGCCGGGGCCACCCGCGCAGTGGACCATGCCGGGCACCATGTAGAGGCGCACGAAATCCTGGGTCTTGCTGCCCGCATGCGCCTCGACGCCCTCGTAATAATTGATCGCTTCGCCGGCGGCGCCCACCGGATCCTGCCAGCCGATGAACATCATCATCTTGCCCCTATGCGATTGGAAGCGGCTGAGATCGGTGTCGGTCGAATCGGTGATCTTGCCGATCTTGGCGCGGACGGCGTCGATGTCCGAACCCCAATTGAAGGCCCACCAATCCCATTTCGGATCGTCATTCACCCAATAGCGGAAGAAATCGGCGCGGGCCGGTTCGTCGGGATGGGCGGGATTGGCCCAGAATTCGCTCCATCCGGGATATTTCTCGTCCGCATTGGCGACGCCGCCCTCGGCGCTGGCGACGAAGCCCGGATAAAGGGGCTTGCCGGTGCGCTTGTCCTTGGGGCCGTCATACATCTTCTGCACGGCGTCGATCTGTTCCGAGGTCAGGCAATTCGGCCCGTCCGCGGCGGTGCATTTCAGCGAGGCCAGGTTGAAATGGCAGGCGCGCGGGTCGTTGATGACGCCGTCGTTCACACCGTCCATGCGATCGCAGGCGGCCACCGCCGCGCGATTGATCATCGCCAGCTTTTCGGTCGGCACGATCTGATGCTCATTGTCGCCGGGCCGGTGATTGCTGAGGAACTGCCACAGGAAGGCCAAATTGAGATTCGAGCGGTTGTTGCCCGGAGCACCCGCGATGATTCCGTCGAAATCGTCGGGATAGCGCTGGGCCTCGGTCAACCCTTGATAGCCGCCCGTCGAGCAGCCGCTGAAATAGGCATGGTGGGCCGGCGCGTCGTAATAGGCCTTGGTGACCTGTTTGGCCGCGACGACCGATTCATGCACGGCGCGATGGGCGAAATCGGCAATGGATTCCGGATGACCGATGACGAAGGTCAATTCGGCGCCCTTATGGCCGGTATTGGTGGCCACCGCCACGTCGCCGGCGCGCAGGCGCGAGATCATCTGCTGATAGGCGATGTTCGAATTATAGGCGCCCCCGCCGATCATATGCAGGCGGCCGGTCCAGTTCCGCTGCGGCAGCCAGACCTCGAATTCGATTTCCGAGCCGGGCACCGGCGTCGAAAGGCCCCGGACCCGGCAGAAGGCGGGAAGCCCGGTATAGGTGCGGCCGGCGCGGCCGACGGCAGTATCTTCGTGGAAGACGCCGTCACCGATGATGTCGGCGCTGGTGATCGTTCCGTGCGGGACCTCGAGCGCCTTCAAGCCGGTGCAGTCGGCGGCATCGGCGGCGGCATGGCCGCCGCCGATCAGCAGCAGGCCTAGGAGAGCAGCCTGCCACCCTCGCCCGCGGCGGAACGAAAACCCCTTCATCATTCCACCAGCAGATCGGCAATGGTGTTTTCTTCTTCCGTGCGCAGCGTCTGCTTGATGTCGCTGAGCTGCTTCCAGGCCGGATCGTCCTTGAGCGGAATACGGACCTTGGCGACGGTTTCCTCGCGGCGGCCGAAAGATTCGAGATCGCGATATTCATAGATGAACAGCGCATCCCACGGCGGGCCGACCTGATAGCGGTTGAGGAAGATGCGATAGCGGCTCAGGACGCCTTCCTTGATCCAACCCTCGACCTGCGGAATGACATAGCCGCTGACATATTTCTTGTACTGATCGGCAGCGTTGTAATCGTAAGGGATCACATAGAAGACATGGTCGCGGTCCGGCCCGGGAGTGTCCGAAATGCCTTCCCAGGAAAGATCGGCTGAATAGGTGCCCGACGGCTTGGCCAGACGCAGGCCGGCGGCCGTCAGTCCGCCCGGCAGGGTGCGCTCGACTTCTTTCCAGCGCTGCGTGTCGGCAAAGCGCGGAAAGCTGAGGATCGTCATCGCGTCCCAGGTGCCTGGGGTGACATAGGGGTTGAAGACGATCTGGAAGCTTTTCAGCACGCCCTGCTTCTTGAGCTTCGCCAGTTCGGCCGACCCCTCACCCAGCAAATAGGTTCTGAAGGCCGGCCGGTTCGCCGGCTCGCAGCGATAGGTGATCAGCAATTCGCGCGGACCGCCGCTGATCTCGTTTTCGGTGGCTTCCGCGCGGCCCTGCGCCAGTGACGTGGCGGCCAGCAGGAGGGCGATGGCCATGCCGCGGAAAAAGGAGAGATTGATTGTCATTTTCATGCCTCTTCGAGCCGTGCGTCAGCGCCAATCGCGCCATCTTAGCCGCGAATTGGTTTGTTGTGCATAAAAATACAAAATACATTGACGCGCAGGTTCGTCAACCGTATCCAACTGGGTGACGGATTTTTTTCGAAACGGTCGTATAGGCGGCCGGTAGCTCAAAACGATGGCGGTAGAATGCTTCCTACGCAGGACAACAAGGCTCAACGCGACGACCTGACGTTCGACGACGGGTTGACGCGGGCGGCGCCCAGCGCGGTGGGGATCGATGCCGGTGCCCTCGAAGCCTTTCTCGACGACGTCCAGGCGGCCGGGCTGGAACTGCACGGGCTGATGCTGCACCGGGATGGAGAGGTGGCGGCCGAGGGCTGGTGGTGGCCTTATCGCGCCGAGCGTCCGCGCATCATGCATTCGGTGGCCAAGAGCTTCACCGCCTGCGCCATCGGCCAGGCGGTGGAAGAGGGATTGCTGCGCCTCGACGACAAGGTGATTTCCTTCTTCCCGGAATTCCTACCTGACGTCGTGGACGAGAAGCTGGCCGCGATGACGGTCGAGGATCTGCTGACCATGCGCGCCGGCCATGCGGGCGAGACCTCGGGCTCGCTGTGGCGGGGCATCAAGACCAGCTGGATCGCCGAATTCTTCCGCATTCCGATCGTCCATCAGCCTGGCTCGGCCTATGTCTATACCAGCGCCGCCAGCTATATGCTGTCCGCCATCCTGACC
>FTDB01002642.1_pt1 | contig 11467 bp, 9 predicted proteins | sample 1639741 | NCBI WGS metagenome assembly FTDB01 (sample SAMEA3914869, study PRJEB12502) | metagenome | biome: forest; material: soil | place: USA | collected 2012-03-12 | depth 0.1 m | reverse complement strand
GCTCCAGCGTGCGCGCGAGATTGACCATCAGCGCGCACACCGCGACCGAGTGCATGTAGGTATATTCGTCCTTGTTCTTCAGCCGGGCGACGTTGATCAAGGCGGACGGATTGCGCGCGACCGAGGCCGAGATTTCATCGACCAGGGGCGCGACCTCGGCGGCTTCGACCACGCGGCCCAAGCGGGCTTCGCCGAACATCTTCATCACCGCGCGCTTGGACTTGCCGACGATCGTCTTGGCGCGCTCGGTTTCCTCGGCGACGCTGCAGGGCGTGGTCGAGAGCGGATCGAAATGGCCATGCGGGCGGTCGAATTCGTCCGCGGAGACGCGGCTGGCGGCAGCGCGGGGCTGGGGCTTGGCCTTGGGCGCGGGTGCGGCAGGCGAGAAGCTTACCGGCGCGGGCGCGGGCTCGTCCTTGACCGGCGGCGCGACACCGCGTTCGTCGTCGATGATGATGCCGGGAATGTCGCTGTCGAGCAGCCGCTGCAGGTCATGCTCGCTGTCGAGGACGAATTTCTTCTTCCAGAAAGGATGCTGCAGCCACGAGCCTTCCATCGCATGCACGAACATGCCCAGCTGGACCTCATCGAGCGGCACCCGACGCAACATCGACTCGCATTCCCTCCCAATCGGCCTTCGGCCAAGCGAGCGCGATACCTAAGATAGGTTATAAATTGGTTAGAGGTCGGGGAGAGTCTGCTCCGCTTTGCCCCAGTGGGCGAGGGACCTGCCGGCGGCGCGATCGCGCAGCGCGTCGGCGTCGGCGATGGTGAAGTGGCTGGCCTTGGCGATATCGTCCAGTTCGTCCCACAAGATCGGCGCGGCGACGGGCGCGTTGGGCCGGGCGCGGACGGTGTAGGGCAGGACCGCAGTGGCACCGCGCTGGTTGCGCAACCAATCGAGGAAGATGCGGCCCTTGCGTTCGGTCTTCTTCATATTGGCGGTGAAGCGCTCGGGATGGGCCTGCGCGATCGCCTTGGAAAAGCGGCTGGCGAAATCCTTGACCGCGTCCCAGTCGCGACTGGCGTCCAGGGGCGCCACGACATGGATGCCCTTGCCGCCGGACAACATCGGCCAGGTGGCGAGCCCCATTTCGCCGAGCACATCGCGCAATTGCAGCGCGGCCTTCTTCACATCGCCGAAATCGAGGCCTTCGTCGGGATCGAGATCGAAGACGAGGCGATCGGGCATCTCGACCGCGTCGACCTTCGAGCCCCAGCCGTGGAATTCGATCCCGCCCATCTGGACGCAGGTGAGCATGCCCTTGGCGTCGTCGACATAGAGGTAGGGCTCCTCATGCCCGTCCTTCTCGCGGATCGGGACATGCTTGACCGCATCGCCGAAGCTGCCCGCGTCATGCTTCTGGAAGAAGCATTGGCGCGCGCGGCCCTGCGGGCAGCGGACCAGGCTGACCGGGCGGTCGGCAAGCCAGACCAGGATCGGATCGGCGAGCGCGGCATAATAATCCGCAAGCTGGCCCTTGGTGATGCCGCTTTCGGGATAGATGACGCGATCGGGGTGGGAGATGACGACGCCGGCGGTGTCGGGAGTCTTCGCTTTGGGCAGCTTGGCGGGTTTGGCGGCCTTCTTTTCGTCCGGCATGTCGGCGGGCTTCTCCACCACCACATCCTTTTCGGCCTTGTCCTCACGCAGCGCGATGAAGCTGGGATGGCGTAATACGCCCCCATCAGTTCCTTTGGCATCGGTCCATTCGGTGAAGGCGATTTCGGCGACGAGTTTGGGGGTGATCCAGTGTGCGCCGCGCACCGCCGCACGTGGCGCCTCGACCGGCGCGGTCTTGCGTTCGAGCGGTTTCATCTTCGCGAGAAGCTCGTCCATCATCTCCATGCCGAAACCGGTGCCGACCTTGCCGGCGTAACGCAGCACGCCATTGTCGTGGACGCCGAGCAGCAAGGCGCGGAAGCCGCGCTTCTTGTCGCTGGGGGTCCAGCCGAGGATCACCAGCTCCTGGCGGTGGAGGCATTTGACCTTGAGCCAGTTCTGGGTGCGCAGGCCGACGCGATAGGGCGCGTCGGCGCGCTTGGAGACGACCCCTTCGAGCCCTTCCTTGCACAGGCTGTCGAACAGTTTCTCGCCATTGCCGAGAACATGATCGGAAAAGCGGATCGTATCGGGCGCGCCGACGAGCAGGCCCTTGAGACGCTCCTTGCGGTCGAGATTGGGCAGAGCGGTCAAATCCTCGCCGTCCGCTTCGAGCAGGTCGAACGCGAAATAAGCGAGCGTGCCGCTGCCGTCCTTGAGGCTCGCCTGAAGCGCCTGGAAGCTGGGGCGGCCGTCATGATCGAGCGCGACCACCTCGCCATCGATCAGTGCGGAGCCTTCGAGCCGGGCAGCGGCCTTCACCACCGACGCGAAGCGGTCGGACCAGTCGAGCCCGGTGCGGGTATAAGCCTTGGCCTTGCCGCCGCCGAGCGCGATCAGGGTGCGGTAACCGTCATATTTGATCTCGTGCATCCAATTGGCGCCCGAGGGCACATGATCGACCAGGGTCGCCAATTGGGGCTTGCGGAAAGGCGGCATCTTGCCCGCGCCTTTCTTGCTCGCCCTGACCTTGACCGGCTTGGGCGGGGGCGCGGCAACGTCGGGCTGGTCGTCGGCGGCGCGGTTGCTATTCCACTGGCTCTTGCCGCCCTTGCCGGCGGCGATCTCGGTCATGGTGCGCCCGCTCGCGACGCTGGTCAGGCACAGATCGACCAGATCGCCGCTGCCGCCCACATATTGGTCGTCGACCTTGCGCAGCAGCCAGTTTTCGGTGCGCTCGTTGCCGCGCGGCTTCAGCCGGATCATCAGCCATTCGCCCTTCATTCGCTCGCCATCGAGCGTGAAATGGAGATGGCCTTCCTCCAGCGTCTTGCGCGGATCCTTGCCGGGGACCGGGGTCCAGGTGCCGCGATCCCACAGCATCACCGTGCCGCCGCCATATTGGCCTTTGGGGATCGTGCCTTCGAACGTGGCGTAGGAGAGCGGATGGTCTTCGGTGCGGACCGCGAGACGCTTGTCGTCGGGGTTGGGGGAGGGGCCGCGCGTCACCGCCCAGCTCTTGAGCACGCCGTCCAGCTCCAGCCGGAAATCCCAGTGGAGGCGGGTCGCGTCATGCTTCTGGACCATGAAGATATGGCCCTTTTCCTTCGCGATCACGCCCGCGGGTTCGGCGGTCTTCGTGAAGTCCCGCTTGGAATTATATTTGGCGAGAAGATCGGTGGCGGCTTTGACGAGGCGCTTGGCCATCAGGCGCGTTTCCTAGTCGGTGCTTTCTTCGCTGCCGGCTTCGCGTCCTTGGTTGCCGCTTTCTTCGCGGCGGAGGCGCGCGCGGGGGCCTTGGCCGGCTTGGTCTTCACCGCGCCATCGTTGGCGGCATTGGGCTTTTCCAGGCTGCGCTTGAGCGCGGCCATCAGATCGACCACGTTCGAGCCGCGCGATTGGGCAGGGGCCTCCTCTTCGTCGGCCTCGATCGTCTTGCCCTTCTGCTTCTTGGCGATCAGCTCCTTGAGCGCATCGATATAGCGATCGTGGAATTCGCCCGGATCGAACTTCTCGCTCTTCTTGTCGATCAGGCTGGTGGCGAGATCGAGCAGGTCCTCGTCCGGTTTGGCGTCGCCGATATCGCGGAAATAGGCCGCCGCCTTGTTGACCTCGTCCGCGTAGCGCAAAGTTTCCAGCACCATGCCGCGTCCGCAGGGCTTGAGGCTGACGACATATTCGCGACCGCGCAGCGCGAGCTGGCCCAGGCCGACCTTCTTCGCTTTCCGGAGCGCCTCGCGCAGCACGACGAAGGCTTCCTCGGCGAGATCGTCGGCGGGGACGACATAATAGGGTTTGTCGTAATAGATGGCGTCGATATCGCCCTGATCGACGAACTGGGTAAGTTCGAGCGTCTTCTTGCTTTCGAGCTTCACGCCTTCGATTTCGTCGTCGCTCAGCAGGACATATTTGCCCTTTTCATACTGATAGCCTTTGACGATCTCGTCGGGATCGACCGGGCCGATGCCGGGGGCGACCTTCTCATATTTGATCCGTTTGCCCGACGGCTCATGGATCTGGTTGAAGGCGACGGTCGCGCCGCTCTTAGTGGCCGAGTAGATTTCGACCGGTATCGAGACCAGGGCCAGCCTGATCTGCCCTTGCCAATAGGCCCGCGCCGCCATTGCCATCATCCTCGTTGCGAGTCCGATTCAAAGCCTGACGTACAGGCGGGTTCCAGGCTTGGCCAATATTGAAGCGGACCTCGCTCCGCCCGAAATCGATCGCGACGCGATTGAACAGGCGCAGCATATCCATGCCGACCAGGATCGCGGGGCTGTTGTCGAGCTTGAACAGATGGAAGGTGTTGGGATCGGCATAGACGATCGGCATGCCGCCCAGCTCCATCTTGCCGATGCGGATGCGCGGCAATTTGCTCGCCTCGCCGGGAATGGTGCGACCGGTGACGCCCATCAGCTCGCCGACCGGGCCGAGCGGTTTCTCGCCCATCAAAGCCTTGCGCAAGGCGGGATTGCCGATCGTGTTCTCGGCGCCGGTGTCGATGATCGCGACGACCTTGATCTTGCCGACCGAGGCGTCGGTCATGACCAGCTGGCCGAGGCGGCGGCGGGCATAGACGGTGACCGTCTCGCCGTCGAAATCGACGCCCCGACCGCGCGTCAGCGTGATCGCGTGCTTGCGGAAATCGAGCACCACGTTGCGGCCCTGGAGCATGTCGGTGCCGAGGAAGCCGGTCGAGCCGAGCGAGGCGGCGGGCAGGACGGCGGTGTCGAGCGCGCTCTGCTCGACCGTGCCCGCCTTGATATGATCGACGCGGACCGCGCTGACTTCGTCGGGGCCGACCAGCCCTTCGATCGTCACCGTGCCATTGGGCGTAAGGCCCAGTTGCGCGGCGAGCCGATCGGAGATCACGCTGCGGTTGGCGCCGGTATCGATCGTGAAGGGGAAAGGCCCCTTGCCGTTGACGCTGGTCATCAAGGTGATGCGGCCGGCGGGATCGGTCGCGGTCGCAAGCCGTTCCTGCGGGCCGGCGCCGCCGAACGAGTAATCGGCCTCCGGGGATGCGAGATTATGCGCCGACAGGGAAAGCAGCGCCGCTACCACACCAATCGCCATGGCGATCCTCCACGCCCGTCAGTTGAGGGCGGGCTTGGCGGGATGATGCCGTACCGGACGTATTTGAGCAAGGACCACGCATGAGGGCCCGGCAGTTCAGCTGGTTGCTTAAGAATGGCAGCTATTGGGTGGTTAGCTGCCGTTGGCGATGGGCGCGTCGCCGAGTATGAGTTCGTCTATGAATCCGCTGTCTATCCTCATCGAAGCTGGATTGCCGGAGCTTGATGTCGGCGTGATGAGCCACGGCTTTTCCGATCATGGACGCGATTATGAGTTTGTGATCGAAGACTGCATCGGGGCGCATACAGGAACCTATCGCCTAACGTTCACGCATGTGGTGGCGATGGAATATTCCACCGCGCTTGCTGCCCCGCTGTGGACGGAAGCGTGGTCGGACGACTTCATCGACTATGAGCGTTGGGAAGCAGCGGGAGAGCCACCGGGTTATGTGTTCGGCACGAACTGGTCGAATGCCTATCCTGGGTTTGCCGTCATCACTGGTAGCTCGGGCGCTGCTGAGTGGTCGGCCAAACTGGGTCGCCCGATGCACGCAGCTTCGTTGCACACAGACCGATTCAAAATTACTTTGGTGTATCATGACGCCATGCTGACGAAGCTAAGCGATGATGCCCCAACCGTCAGCAAAGTGACGTTACCTCGGGCTTAACGTTACGTCTGCAATTGGGTCGTTAGCGGTCGTCCGCAAATCTCAATCGACCCAGTCGAGGCCGATTTCCTGATAGAGGCCGCGATCTTCCTCCCAGCGCGGATTGACCTTCACATGGAGGAAGAGGTGCACCTTCTGGCCGGTGATGCGGCTCAGTTCTTCACGCGCTTTCTGGCCGATTTCCTTGAGGCGCGATCCGCGATGGCCGAGGATGATCGCGCGCTGGGTGTCGCGCGCGACCAGGATCTGCTGGTGGATCGCGACCGATCCGTCGCCGCGCTCCTCATATTTTTCGGTCTCGATCGCGCTGTCGTAGGGAAGTTCGGCGCGGAGCTGGAGGTAAAGCTGCTCACGCGTGACCTCGGCGGCGAGCATGCGTTCGGACGCGTCGGACACCTGGTCTTCCGGGAAATGCCAGGGGCTTTCGGGCATGCGCTTGGCCAGTTCGCGCTTCAGTTCGGGCACGCCGTCTCCGGTCGCGGCGGAGACGAAGAAGATGGCTTCGGGATCGAGCGCGGCCTGCAATTCGGCGGCGCGGGCGAGCATCGGTTCCTTGTCGGCGACATCGACCTTGTTGAGCACGACGATCTTGGGCTCGGGCCGCGCGGCGATCTGATCGACGAGTGCGCGGGCGGTGCTGTTATATTTGGCCTTGGCGTCGATTACGAGCGCGATCAGGTCGGCGCCCTCGGTCCCGCCCCAGGCGGCGGCGACCATCGCGCGGTCCAGCCGTCGGCGCGGATCGAAGATGCCGGGCGTATCGACCAGCAGCAATTGCGCCCGATCCTCGATCGCGATCCCCATCAGGCGCGTGCGCGTGGTCTGCGCCTTGGGGCTGACGATCGCGACCTTCTGGCCGACGAGCGCGTTGACGAGCGTGGACTTGCCGGCGTTGGGCGCGCCCAGGATGGCGACCAGGCCGCAACGTTCGGTCATGCGAGTTCCTTGAGCAACTGGGCGGCGGCGGCGGTTTCCGCCTCCTGCTTGGACGATCCATCGGCCTGCGCGGAGCCGCCGCGCTTGCCGCCGACCTTGACCTCGACCGTGAAGACGGGGGCGTGGTGCGGGCCGGATTGTCCGACGAGGGTGTAGACGGGCGGGGCACATTGGCGCGCGGCCGCCCATTCCTGAAGCGCCGACTTGGGATGCTTGGGGGCTTCGGCGCGGCGATCGAGCTTGCCGTCCCAGGCGCGGCGGATGAAGGCGGCGGCGCCGTCCAGCCCGGCTTCGAGATAGAGCGCGCCGATCAGCGCCTCGACCACGTCGCCGACGACATTGTCGCTCATCTGCGCGCCATCCTCGCGCGCCTGCTTGCCGAGGATGAGATGGGTCGGCACGCCGAGATCGCGGCCGATCTCGGCACAGGCCTCGCGGCTGACCACCGCATTGAGTCGTGCGGACAATTTGCCTTCGGGATCGTCGGGGAATTGTTCGTAGAGCCAGGCGGCGATCGAGAGACCGAGCACGCGATCGCCGAGAAATTCGAGCCGCTGATAGGTCGGTCCGCCCTGGCTGCCGTGGGTGAGCGCGCGGCGGAACAAGGCGATGTCGCGCGGTTCGTGGCGCAAGATGGCGCGGATCCAGTCGGAAAGGGCAGCGTCGGGGGTCATTTCCGCACGCCCTAGCCCAGCGTGGGCTTGAGGCCAAATCGGGCCGGAGCGCTTGGGCGGGCGCGGCGTTGTCGCCTGACCCTGGAGGAGTGGAATCATGGCGCAGACGGTTGCGGAGTTGCTGGTCGATACTCTGGCGAAGCTTGGCGTGCGGCAGATTTTCGGAATCGTCGGCGATGCGCTCAATCCCTTCACCGATGCCTTGCGGCGCGACGGGCGGATCGAATGGGTCGGCGTGCGGCACGAGGAGGGCGCGGCGCTGGCGGCGGCGGGACAGGCGAAGCTGACCGGCAGGCTCGGCGTGTGCTGCGGCACGACCGGTCCGGGCGGCAACCATCTGGTCGCGGGCCTGTACGAAGCGCGCAAGGACCATGCGCCGGTGCTTGCGATTTCGGGCCATGTGCCGAGCAAGCTGCGCGGCACCGATTATCTGCAGGAGGACAATCCGGTCGCTTTATTCGACGACGTATCGGTCTATTCGCAATTGCTGGGCAGCGCCGAACAGGCGCCGGCGGTGATCCACCAGGCGATCGCGGAAGCTTATGGCGCGCGGGGCGTCGCGCATCTGTCGGTGCCGCCCGACATCTTCGCGGCCAAGGCGCCCGGGCCGGTGCCGAGCATCGCCTCGCTCCGCCCGCGTCCGGAGGTCGCGCCTGCGCAGGCCGATATCGATGCGGCGCTGAAGCTGATCGAGGCGGCGAAGACGGTGGCGGTATTCTGCGGCCACGGCTGCCACGGCGCGGCGGCGGAACTCAAGCAGCTGGCGGAACGGCTGCACGCGCCGCTGATGCACACCTATCGCGGCAAGGACATCATGGCGTATGACGATCCGCACTGGATCGGCGGCGTCGGCCTGATCGGCGGCAAGCCCGGCGTGGACGCGCTGCACGATGCCGATCTGATGCTGATGCTCGGCACGGATTATCCTTATTCCGAATTCCTGCCCAAGAAGGGCAAAGTGGTGCAGATCGACGAGCGCGCGTTCGCGCTCGGGCGGCGCACGCCGATCGAGCTGGGCGTGGTCGGGTCGGTGCGGCCGGCCGTGGGGATGCTGCTCGAGCGGCTGGCGCAGCGAAACGATCGCGATTTCCTGGACAAGGTGCAGGCGGCGCGGGCCGACTGGGCCGCGATGCTCGACAAGAAGGCCGATCCCGCACGGAGCAAGGAAAAGATCCACCCGCAGGCGCTGGCGCGGCTGGTGAGCGACCATGCGCGGGACGACGCCGTATTCGTGACCGACACGGGCGAGGTGACCTTGTGGGCGGCCAACTGGACGCGGCAGCGGGGGACGCAACGGCATTGCGGATCGTTCAACAATGCGGCGGTGGGCACGGGGCTGGGCATCGCCAACGGCATCCAGGCGCTCGATCGCTCCGCCCAAGTCATCCTGCATGCCGGCGACGGCGGCTTCACGATGCTGTTGGGCGAGTTCATGACCTCAGTCGAGCATGCATTGCCGGTCAAGGTGGTGGTTTACGACAATGCCGGCTGGGGATTGGTCCATCTCGAAATGGAAGGCGCGGGCAATCCCGCGGCCAAGGGGGCGGCCTTCCCCAATCCCGATTTCGCGGCCTTTGCACGGGCGTGCGGGGCGGAAGGCTTCACGGTGCGCGATCCAGCCTTGCTCGATCGGACGATTCGCGAATTCCTGGCGGTGCCCGGCCCGGCGGTGCTGCATGCGACGGTCGATCCGGCCGAGATCCCGACCATGCCGCATATCGAAGCAGGCGAAGTGTGGAAGTTCGGCATCGCCAAAATGCGTGAGGCCTGGGCCAGGGTGACGGGCGGCGAAGTGGCGTGACGCCACCATAGCGACGGATGCGCGTCCCAAGCTCCGTTTCAGGGGAGGCAAGCTAAGCCTTGTCGAGGATCGGGGATTTCGCGTCTAAGCGGGACCGGCAAGAAGGAGTGATGGATGTTCCTGTTCCGCGGCCGTGAATCGCATCCGCGATCCTTCGTGAAGGCGGTGAGCTGGCGCACGCTCGGCTCGATCGACACCTTCATCCTGGGGCTGATCTTCACCTCCGACGTGAAGACGGCGGGCTCGATCGCGGGGACCGAGGTCGTCACCAAGATCCTGCTTTATTATTTCCACGAACGGCTGTGGGCGCTGGTGCCGTGGGGCCACGGCCGGCAGCAACTGCAACCGGATGCCTTGACCGCGACCGTTTCCCAACCCTAAGGGGCTTCGCGCGTTTCGCCCGAGGCGGCGGCGCAAAAGCGTGGCGGTTGTAGCTCAGTTGGTTAGAGCATCGGTTTGTGGTACCGAGGGTCGCGGGTTCAAGTCCCGTCATCCGCCCCATTTTTCAAATATTTAGCCGAGCATTGCCGCGTTTGCGTGTGTGCCATGCAGCGCGCGCTTGCACGCAAATGGGCATGTGGATTCGGCGCCCGGCATTTTTCGGGGTTTCGAACAGGCGCTGACAAGATTATTGCGTGATACCGCAATAATCTTAGCGAGAGAGAATCATGCCTGCCGTCTGGGACCTGCCCGATTTCGACGCCCACGAGGGTGTTCATTTCTTTTCGGATCCGGTGTCGGGACTGCGCGCGGTGATTGCGATCCACTCGACGCACCTGGGCCCCGCGGCGGGCGGCACGCGCTTCTGGCATTATGCCGACAGCAATGACGCGGTGACCGATGCGCTGCGCCTGTCGCGCGGCATGAGCTTTAAGAATGCGATGGCGGGGCTGCCTGTCGGCGGCGGCAAGGGCGTGATCCTGGCCGATGCCGCGCGCACCAAGACGCCCGCAATGCTGGCTGCGTTCGGCCGCGCGATCGAGACTTTGGGCGGGCGCTACATCACTGCCGAGGATGTCGGCATGGGCGAGGCCGACCTTGTCGCGATCGGCAAGGAGACGCGCCACGTCTCCGGCCTGCCGGTGGGCGAAGGGCTGGCCGGTGGCGATCCCGGCCCGTCGACCGCGATGGGCGTGTTCCTGGGCGTGAAGGCGGCGATCCGCCAGGCCCTGGGCAAGGACAGCGCGAACGGCGTGCATGTCGCGATCCAGGGCGTGGGCTCAGTCGGCGGTGGGCTGGCGCGATTGCTGGCGGCCGAGGGCGCGAAACTGACGCTCGCCGATGTCGATCAGGCGCGCGCGGCCAAATTGGCGGCGGACCTGGGCGGATCGGTGGTGGATGCGGCGGCGATCCTGTCGGTCGAGGCAGATGTGGTGAGCCCGTGCGCCCTGGGCGCGGTCCTGACAGCCGAATCGATCGCCAAGCTCAACACGCCGGTGGTGGCGGGCGGCGCCAACAACCAGCTGGCGACGCCCGAGGATGGCGACCGGCTGCATGCGCGCGGCATCCTTTATGCGCCCGATTATGTGATCAACGCCGGCGGCATCATCAACGTCACGCTCGAATATCTGGGCCAGGGCGATCGGGCCGAGGTGCAGGAAAGGCTCAAGCTGATCCCAGGCCGGCTGGAGACGATCTGGGCGGAGAGTGCGAGCACGGGTGAGACCGCGGCGCGCGTGGCGGACCGGATGGCGATGGCGTTGATCGGACGGTAGATTTTGTTGGTGCGCTTCGGCATCCGCCGAAGCTTGGCCGCACCGGCCCGCACCTCCACCCGACCTCCCATAGAATAACCTGTTGGGAGGTCGGGTGGGATGCGGGCCGGTGCGGCTCCCGAGAAGCTAACTCGCTTCCGGCATCGAACCCGCTTCGGCGGGGTCCTTGCCGCGGACATGTTCGCGCCAGGCGGTGTAGATGCCGCTGGCCGCAATCAGGGCGGCGCCGGCGAGCATGAGCGGGGTCGGCGGGCTCAGGAAGACGAGCCAGCCGATCGCGATTCCCCAAACGATCTGCAGATAATCAAGCGGCACCACCACCGAGACGGGCGCGAAGCGGAGCGAGCCGGTCATGCTGAGCTGGCCGATCCCGCCGAGCAGGCCCGCGACCGCGAGGATGGCATAGGTCTCAAAATCGTGGGCGTGGCCGAAGAAGGGCAGCATCGCGAGGCCGGCGAGCATCGTGAAGACGGTGAACCAGAAGACGATCGCGACCGTCTGTTCGGTGCGGCTGATCTGGCGCACGGTGATCATCACCGCCGACTGGCCGAAGGC
>FTDB01000771.1_pt1 | contig 11474 bp, 12 predicted proteins | sample 1639741 | NCBI WGS metagenome assembly FTDB01 (sample SAMEA3914869, study PRJEB12502) | metagenome | biome: forest; material: soil | place: USA | collected 2012-03-12 | depth 0.1 m | reverse complement strand
CGGTTGACGCCCCACAGCAGGATGATCGGCGAGGCGACGTAGATCGACGAATAGGTGCCGATGACGATGCCGAACATCATGGCGACCGAGAAGCTGAACAGGGTCTCGCCGCCCAGGAAGGTCAGGCCGGCCAGGGCCAGCACCGCCGTAAGGCCGGTGATGATCGTCCGCGACAGGGTTTCGTTGATCGACAGGTTGATGACGTCGGCCAGGGGCATCTTCTTGAACTTGCGCAGGTTTTCACGCAGCCGGTCGATAACCACGACGGTGTCGTTCATCGAATAGCCGATGATGGTCAGGATGGCGGCCACGGCGCGCAGGTCGAATTCCAGGTGGAAGACGGCGAAGATGCCGAAGGTCAGGATAACGTCGTGGAACAGGGCGAACACCGCGCCCAGGCCGAACTGCCAGCCGAAGCGGAACCAGATGTAGAGCATCATCAGGCCGATGGCGACGAACAGGGCGACGATACCGCCGGTCAGCAATTCGCCGGACACCTTGGCGCCGACGACTTCGGTCGAGCCGAAGGTCGCGGCGGCAAAATGGCCGCGCAGGTCATCCTTGACCACTTCGACGCGCGCCACCGGATCGCCGGCCGGCGTTTCGAAGCGCAGAATGGCGCTCTTGGTCAGGGTCGAGGTGCCGCCGACGCCCTGCACTTCCACGTCATTGAGCTTCTGGGCGTTCAGGCGTTCGCGGATCAGCGCCGTATCCATCAGGGTCGGCGACTTCATTTCCAGGACGGTGCCGCCCTTGAAGTCGATGCCGCAGGTCAGGCCGCCGCAGGGCGCCTTGGGCGGCAGGCCGACCGCCAGCGTGATCGAACCGATGACCGCCACGGCCGACAGGACGGTCGAGAACTTGGCGAAGTTGACGAAATGGATATCCGTCTTCTTCGGCAGCACCTTGATCAGCGGCCAGTGATGCGGGGCGACGCCATCAGCGATGGGCATGGTCTTGGGGCGGAAGGCCTTGTACCACCAGGCGACCAGCACCTGGGTCACCATGACCGACGAGAACACCGAGGTGAAGGTGCCGAGCATCAGGGTGACGGCGAAGCCCTTCACCGTGCCGGCGCCGAAGAAGTACATGATCGCCGCGGCCACCAGGGTGGTGATGTTGGCGTCGAGAATGGTTTCGAGCGCGCGGCTGAAACCGGCATCGAGCGCGGTGATCAGCGGGCGGCCGGCCTTGAGCTCGTCACGGATACGTTCGTAGATCAGCACGTTGGCGTCGACGGCCATGGCCAGGGTCAGGATCAGGCCGGCGATGCCCGGCAGGGTCAGGGTCGATTGCATCATCGACATGCCGCCGACCAGCAGGACCAGGTTGACCAGCAGCGACACCACCGAGATGCCGCCGAACAGGAAGCCGTAGGCTAGCAGCACGAAGATCAGCACCGACAGGAAGGCGATGCCGGTCGCCTGTTCGCCCTTCAGCACCGAGTCGGCGCCGAGTTCGGGACCGACGCTGCGCTGTTCCTCGAACTTGAGCGGCGCCGGCAGCGCGCCGCCGTTCAGTTCGTTGACCAGTTCGGACATCGATTCGAAAGTGAAGTTGCCTTCGATGATACCGGTGCCGCCTGGGATGGCACCGTTGATGACCGGCGCCGAGATGACGTGACCGTCGAGGATGATGGCGAAGCGTTTGCCGACGTTCTTGGCGGTCGCTTCGGCGAAGGCCTGGGCGCCGATGCCGTCGAAGGCGAAGCCGATGGCCGGACGGCCGTTCTGATCCTGGCTGGGCGAGGCCTTCTTCAGGTCCTTGCCGTCGACCAGCACCTTCTTGCGCACGGCCAGAGGGCGGCCCTGCTGTTCGTCGTCGGGCAGCAGTTCGGTGCCCGGCGGCACGCGGCCGGAGGCCAGGTCCTGCGGCGACAGGGTCTCGTCGACCATCTGGAACGTCATCTTGGCCGTCTGGCCGATGATGCGCTTCAGCTGTTCCGGGTCGCTCTCGCCCGGCGCTTCGACGACGATGCGGTTGCTGCCCTGGCGGACGATGGTCGGTTCCTTGGTGCCCAGGGCGTCGATCCGCTTGGCGATGATGCGCAAGGAGGTGTCGACGGCGCCCGAGGTCGCCTCGTTGATGCCTTCCTGGGTCAGGGTCGCGGTCAGCGTCTGGCCCGCCTTGCGCACCGCCAGGTCGCGGCTGCCCGGGCTTTTGGTCAGGGGCGCCGACATCTTGCTGATGAGCGTATAGGCCTCATCGGCGCGCGCCGGATCGGTGACCGTCACCGAAACGCTGGTGCCCTGGGCGGCCAGGCCGGAGAAGAGAATGCCCTTTTCCGTCAGTTGCTCGCGGACGTCTTCGACGAGCGCGGTGGCGCGCTCCTTGACCATGGCGTCGGTATCGACTTCCAGCAGCAGATACGAGCCGCCCTGCAGGTCGAGACCGAGGTTGAGCGTCTTCGACGGCAGGAAGCCGCCGATCTGGGCACGGGTATCCGCCGGCAGGAAGTTCGGCAGCGAGAACAGGATGCCGAAGATAACGGCGGCGAGAACGACGCCGATCTTCCAGCGGGACAGATTCATCATTGGCTTTTACACGCGAAAGGAATTGGGCACGCGAAGAGGGACTGGACTTAGGCGGCCTTGTCGTTGGCGGGCGCGGGCTCGCCCTTGACGCGGACTTCGCTGATCGTCGCCTTGACGACGCGGACGTTCACGCCCGTGGCGATCTCGACCATGACCTCGGCTTCCTCGATGCGCGTCACCTTGCCGATGACGCCCGAAGACAGCACCACGGTGTCATTGCGCTTCAGCGCCGCCAGCATGGTCTTGTGCTGCTTGGCGCGCTTGGATTGCGGCATGATCATGAAGAAATACATCGCCGCGAACAACAGAACCAGCGGCAGGATCATGGTCAGCGGGTTGTCGCCGGCACCACCGGCGGCCTGGATAAGAACGGGAAGCTCGGACACGAAGGTCTCCTGAAAGCAGTACGGTCGGTTTGATCGCGCGTCTTAAATCCGAAAAGACATTACACTTTTCGGAAAGCGCTCCGGACGCAGTATAAACGCCCGGAAATCGGGTCGCACATACATAGGCACGCGGCGGCAAAGGTCAATTGAATAATAACCACGCCATGAAGCGGTGTGGCGCCGCCGCAATATTATACTATTGCGGCAGGACCAGCATCGGATCGATCGGACGGGCAATGTCGGTCGACGGGGTATAACGGATTTCGAAGTGCAGTTGCGGCCGGTCGATGACGCCGGTCTGGCCCGCCGTGCCGATCACCTGCCCCTTGCTGACGTGCTGGTTGTTCTGCACGTTCATGGTCTGCAGGTGCGAATAGCCGGTGTACCAGCCGTTGGCGTGCTTGACGTAGACGGTGTTGCCCAGTTCCTTGACCTGGTTGCCCTGGTAGACGACCACGCCGTCGGCCGCGGCCTTGACGTCGGCGCCGGCTTCGGCGGCGATATTGATACCGTCGTTGCGCACGTTCGGCGCCAGCTGGCCGAACGGCACCAGGATCTTGCCCTTCAACGGCCAGCCGAACATGCCACGGCCCATCTGCGACAGCTTTTCATTGCTCGGGAAGCCGGACACGGGCTCCGGCGTCGCCTTGGTCTCCGGCCTGGCCGCCGGCGCGTCGAAGGTCGCAGGCTTGGCCGGCGCCGTCACCGCCGGCTTGGCGATCGTGGGCTTCGTCGCATCCGCCTTGGCGGGCGTGGCGGCATCGGCTTTTGGCCGTCCCGGGACGGCGGGCGGCGGGGTGACGGGCTTGGGCGTCAGCGCCGCGGCCAGCTTGACCATGCCCGAACCGCTGGCGTGCGGGTCGACGCCCTTGTCAGTGGCCGACGGCGGCAGCAGGATCTTCTGGCCGACGCGCAGCGAGGCGTTGGGCGGCAGGCCATTGAGGTCATAGATCTGGCCCACCGGCACGCCGAAGCGCCGCGACACGCCATACAGGGTGTCGTGCGGTTGCAGCACGTAGACGAAGGCCGCGCGGCTGTCCTTGACCGGCGCCGCGGACGCGGACTCCGAACTGGAAGCCGAGACGCTCGAGGGGGGCGGCGGAGGGGGCGGTGGTGGCGGCAGGTCGGCCGTGTCCACATTGCCTCTCGGCGCGGCGGTCGTCACCGGCGGCGCCACGACCGGACGGTCGTCGCCCGCCTGAGCCACGGTCTGGGTCGCCTCGGCCGGCTTGTCCTGCATGTAGATCGGATATTTCGGCTCGGCCATCTCGACCGACGAACAGGCCTGGAGCATCAGGAACAGGCCGCCGACGGCGGCCAGGCCCAGGCCCTTGGCGGCGCGGCGCCAGACCCCATGCCGTTGCGGGCGGGGTGAAGCGGTACGGTCCTGTCGGCGCATGAGGGGCTCCCGGGCAAAGATTAACACGGCCTTAGTGTCGGCGAACATGGATAACGAATCGTTGACGATTACCCTAAAACAGCCGCCCCTTCGAGCAAACCTGGGGGTTGTTCACGTTTTTCAAAAAATTTCGCCAGTGCCACATCCAAACGCCCAGCCTGCGGACATCCAGTCATGAAAGCGGCCCGGACAGTAGGTGTCCCCAGGGCTCGATTATGACACCTCATGTTTATCCCCAAAGTGGCGGCCACTTTGGGGCATGAGGTTCGAAAGGAAACGGCAATGCATATCTGGTTTCTGTGGTCCTACTGGTGGCTGATCTTCCCGGTCATGGGCTGCGTCTTCGGCATCGTGCGCATGATCCTGCAGAACGACTACGAGCGTCAGCGGCTGCGCATCATCAAATCCTATATTGACCAGGGCAAGGACATTCCCGAAGCCCTGGCCCGCGAACTGCGCCGGTAAGGAGCCCGAACATGACACCCGAAGTCTTTTTCACCTCGTTCTGGTGGCTGATCTTCCCGGTCGGCGGCATGCTGATGGGCCTGTTCGCCATGATCGGCCATTATAACCACCGCAAGGACACCCTGCGTATCCTCAAATCCTACGCCGACCAGGGCAAGGATCCGCCCGCCGCCCTGCTTGAGGCGCTGCGCAGCGACGAGGAACGCGCCATGGACTACGGCTATTACGGCCGCCGCCGCTGGCGCCGCCATCGCTATGGCTATGGCTGGGGTTTCGGCGGTCTCGTGCCCTTCGCCGCCCTGTCCGCCGGCTTCGGCTATTTCGGCTATTATGGCGGCGGCGGCTCCCTGTTCCAGGCCCTGTCGGTGGCCTTCGGCATCGCGGCGGCCTTCATGCTGGTCGGCGGGCTGATCGGCCTGGCGACGCGGCCGAAGCTGCCGCCCTACGACAAGGACGACATGTAAGCAAACGCGGACGCGGGGCGCCTTGCCGGCATGGACAGGATGGTCGAAACCGCTCTGGTGCAGCGCGCCCGCGACGGGTCGGACGAGGCGTTCTCACGCCTTGTCGCCGGCCATCAGTCGGCGGTGCGCGCCTTCCTGCGTCGCCTGGCGGCCAATCCGGCCGATGCCGACGACCTGGCGCAGGAAGCCTTCGTCACCGCCTGGGGGCATCTGCACAAGCTGCGCGACGGGGTGGGATTTCGCACCTTCGTCTGCGGCATAGCCTATCGCAAGGCAGCGAACGACCGCAAGCGCTTCAACCGCGCCGCCGCCCGCGACACCGCCTGGCACGACCTGACGCCGCAGACGGAAACGCCGGCGACCGATGCGCGGCTCACCGTCCAGGCGGCCTTGCAAACCCTGCCGATCGACGTGCGTGCCGCCGTGTCGCTATGCGTCGCCGGCGACTACAGCCATTCGGAAGCCGCAGACATTCTTGCGCTTCCCCTTGGAACGATTAAATCGCATATTCAGAAAGGCCGGGATAAACTGAATGTGCTGCTCGGAGTAGGCTTATGAGTGACGATGCCCAGAAAACCCTTGCTCTGAAGGCCCTGCTGACCGCCGACGAACCGGCGCCGTCTTCGGTGGCCGATCTGGCCTTTACGCTGGACGTGATGAACCGGGTCGCCCGCCGCCGGCTGATCGAAGGCGTCGTTACGCTGGTGCTCGGCGTGATCGCCGTCTCCGCCCTGCTCTACCTGATCATGCCGTACCTGACGCCGGCCATTACGCGCGTCGCGGCGCCGCTGCTGCCCGTCGTCGGCATCCTGGCTGCGCTGGGCGTCGCCGCATTCTGCTGGGAACAGATGCGTCCAGCCCTGCACCGCTACGGGTTGAAGATTTAGTTTCTCCGCTCAAGCGCCGCATGGCTCGCGCCATTTGGCGCGGCGGGCTGTCGCCCTTGCCGAGCTTCGGCCGGAATTAATTTTCCTTGGCCACGCCGGCGATCAGCGGCACGAAGCGCACCTCGCCCAGGTCCTCGATACCGTAGTCGCCCTCGGCCGACTTGGTGTAGCGCAGCAGGCGCTGGGTCGAGCCCTTGCCCTGCGGCCCAACCATGATCCCCTTGGGCTTGAGCTGGGCCAGCAGGGTCACTGGCGCTTCGGGGAGCGCGGCCGTCACCAGGATCCGGTCGAACGGCGCCTGTTCCGGCCAGCCGTCCCAGCCGTCGCCGAAGCGGTAGATGATGTTTTCCAGCACCAGCCGCTTGTGGCGGATCTCCGCCTCGACCATCAGCGAGCGATACCGCTCGATGGTGTAGACGTAACGCGCCAGCCGCGCCAGGATCGCCGTCTGATAACCGCTGCCCGTACCGATTTCCAGCACGCGATGGCGGCCCTCGATCTTCAGCGCCTGGGTCATCAGGGCGACGATGTAGGGCTGGGAAATCGTCTGGCCGCAATTGATCGGGATGGCACTGTCTTCCCACGAACGGTCGAGGAACAGCTCGGGCACGAACAGGTCGCGCGGCGTGCTTTCCATGGCGCGCAGCAGCTTCCGGTCCTCGATCCCCTGGGCCTTCAGGCTGTTCAGCAGCCGTTCCAGGCGGGTCTCCTCCGGGACGTCTTGCGAGGGCTGGCTCATGACGGCACCTTGATGGCCTTGGGCACCGCGCCGCCCAGCACGCCCTTCAGGCGGTGCAGGGTGTCGTAGTGCGTCAGGTCGACGTGCAGCGGCGTCACCGAGATGCGGTTCTCGCTGACCGCCTTCATGTCGGTGCCGTCGACCAGGGTCTGCGGATAGGTGTGGAAATTCATCCAGTAATAGTCGCGGCCGCGCGGATCGGAACGTTTTACCGCATGCATCTCGTGCATGTCGCGCTGGCCCTGCTTCGTCACCTCGATGCCGGTGACGCTATCGGCGTCGCAGTCCGGGAAGTTGATATTGATGACGACGTCGTCGGGCCAGCCGCGTTCCAGCACGGCCGACACCACCGAGGCGCCATAGGCCTTGGCGGCGCTCCACTGCGCTTCGATATCGATATCGAAGTCGAGGCATTGCGACAGGGCGATCGACGGCACGCCCAGCGTCATGCCTTGCAGTGCGCCGGCAACCGTGCCCGACAGCGTCACGTCCTGGGCCAGGTTGAAACCACGATTGACGCCGGACAGCACCAGGTCGGGCTTGGCCGGCAGGATGTCGTTGACGGCGATCTGCACGCAGTCGGTCGGCGTGCCGGAAACGGCGAAACGCTTGTCGCCCATACGCTTGACGCGCAGCGGATCGTGCAGGGTGACGCCGCGGCCCTTGCCCGACTGTTCGACCACCGGGGCACAGATCCACACGTCGTCGCTCAAGGTCTTGGCGATGTCGTAAAGTACACTCAGGCCATAGGCCTCGACGCCGTCGTCATTGGTCAGAAGGATACGCATGTGCCGCGTTGTACGGCGATTTCAAAGGCGGACGCAACGGGCGTTAACGGAAAAAGTAAGAAACCCCACCACCACGCCCTTCGGGCGCGGTCCCCCTCCCCGGACAAGCCGGGGAGGTATGAATTCGCGGGCTTACCCGATCGACTCAAGCCCGCCCATGTACGGCTTAAGCACGTCCGGCACGGCAATACGACCGTTCTCGTCCTGATAGTTTTCCATGATGGCGACGAGCGTGCGGCCGACCGCCAGGCCTGAGCCGTTCAGCGTATGCACGAAGCGCGTGCCCTTTTCGCCGGCCTTGCGGCTGCGGGCATCCATACGGCGTGCCTGGAAATCGCCGCAGTTCGAGCACGACGAGATTTCGCGGTAGGTGTCCTGCGACGGCAGCCACACTTCCAGATCGTAGGTCTTGCGCGCGCCGAAGCCCATGTCGCCGGTGCACAGCAACATGGTGCGGAACGGAAGCTCGAGCTTCTTCAGGATGGCTTCAGCGCATTGCGTCATGCGCTCGTGTTCCTCGATCGACTGGTCTGGCGTGGTGATCGACACCATCTCGACCTTCTGGAACTGGTGCTGGCGGATCATGCCCTTGGTATCGCGGCCGGCCGAACCGGCTTCGGCGCGGAAACAGCTGGTCAGGGCCGTCAGGCGCAGCGGCAGATCTTCCTCGGCGGTGATGGCTTCACGCACCAGGTTGGTCAGCGAGACTTCGGCCGTCGGGATGAGATAGCGATCTTCATTCGTCTTGAAGAGGTCTTCCTCGAATTTCGGCAATTGCCCGGTGCCGAACATCGCGTGCGGTTTGACCAGGACCGGCGGCGCGATTTCGGTATAACCGTGCTCCAGCGTCTGGACGTCGAGCATGAACTGGCCGATGGCGCGTTCCAGGCGCGCCAGTTGCCCCTTCAGCACGACGAAGCGCGCGCCGGAAATCTTGGCGGCTGCTTCGAAGTCCATCAGCTTCATGGCTTCGCCGAGGTCGGCGTGATCTTTCACCGGGTGGGCGAAAGTCTTGGGCGTACCCCAGCGGCGCTGTTCGATATTACCGTGCTCGTCCTCGCCCAGCGGCACGTCGTCGAACGGCAGGTTGGGCAGCGAGGCCAACAGGTCGCGCAATTCTTCCGTCTTGGCGCGCTCGGTTTCCTGGGCGGTTTCGATCGTCGTCTTGAGGTCCGCGACCTCGGCCATCAACTCGGCGGCTTTCGCCTCGTCCTTCTGGGCCTTGGCCTGGCCGATCAGCTTGGAGGCTTCGTTGCGGCGGCTCTGCGCCGTCTGGAAGGCCGTCTGGGCGGCGCGCAGTTCGCCGTCGACGCTGATGGCGCGATGGGCGTTCTTCTTCGCTTCGGTGACGGCCTCGTCCGAACCGTTGCCACGCGACGCCCAGGCCGCGATGAACAGATCGGCGTTTTCGCGAAGGGCTTTGATATCGTGCATCGGCTTGGTCCTGAGGCTATTTGGACCGGACCGTTAGCAGCGCCATTGCAATTGTCAATTAGCGCTTACTATTTCCTACGCCACTGGATGACGCGGACGCAGATGATCGAGACTTCGTAGAGCAGGATGATCGGCACCATCAGCAGGCACATCGAGATCGGGTCCGGCGGGGTGACGACGGCGGCGACGACGGCGATACCGAGGATGGCGTAACGGCGCGCGTCGCTCAGCATCTTCGCCTTGACGATGCCGGCGAGCCCCAGCAGCGTTACGATCACCGGCAGTTGGAAGCACAGGCCGAAGGCCAGCATCAGCTTGGTGATCAGGTCGAGATATTCCGAGACGCGCGGCATCAGTTGGACGCTGACGCCGGTATTGCCGACGATCTGCTGCGACAGCGAGAACCACAGCACCATCGGCAGGATGAAGAAATAGACCAGCGCCATGCCGAGCACGAACAGGACCGGCGCGGCGATCAGGAACGGCAGGAAGGCCTGGCGTTCGCGGCGATAGAGGCCCGGCGCGACGAAGCGGTAAAGCTGCCAGGCGAAGACCGGAAAGGCCAGGATGATGGCGCCGAACATCGCCATGCGCATCTTGGTGAAGAAGAACTCCATCGCCCCGGTCGAGATCAGCTTGATCCCCTGGACGGTCGGCGCCGTCTTCAGGCCGAACAGGACCAGGATCAGGTCGAAGGGCCCGCCCTTGCCACCGTTATGCAACTGCAACTCGTACAGGTCGGACGCCGTCTGGAACGGGTTGAGCAGGAAGCCGTAGATGGCGTTGGAAAAGACGTAGCAGATCAGGAAGGCGGCGGCGAACCCGCCGACCATGACGATCAGCCGCGCCCGCAACTCGACCAGGTGCTCCATCAGCGGCGCGCGCGAGGCCTCTATCTCGGCCTGGTCGCGCTCGACCTGGGTCAGCAGTTTGCGCTTGGCGCTGTCTTCTACCGATTGGGGGACGAGGTCGTTCACGACTTGACCTCTTCCGCGTTGGCCTTCTTGGCGCGCGACGTCTTTTTAGCAGGAGATTGCGGCTTGGCCGGCTTTTCCAAAGGCTCGGCCGCCGTTTCGACCGCAGCCTTGGGCGCCCGCGGCTTGCGTGGCTTGGGTGCCGGAGCCGGTTCGGGCGCCGCGCTCTTCGGCGGCAGGCCCTCCATCTGCGGTTCGGAAACCTCTGGCACGGCGGCCGGCTCCGCCTCGGGCGGCACCATCGCCTGGCGCTGGTTTTCCAGGGTCAGATGATCGCGCACCTCGCTGTCGAGTGCGCGCATTTCGTTGTGGACATCGTTGAAGATCGAGGGCGCGTTCTGGGTGCGCATCGCCTCGACTTCCTTGCGCAGGTCGTCGAGTTCGCTTTGCCGCGCCATGTCTTCGAACGACGCCTTGAAGTCGTCGGCCATGCCACGCATCTTGCCGACGAAGCGGCCTAACTGGCGCAATAGCTTCGGCAGGTCCTTGGGACCCACGACGATCAGCGCAATCGCGGCAACGATGATGAATTCACCGCCCCGGCCACCCGGCAACATATCAGCTCAGCTCTTTCTGGAAGTCGAAGATTACGCAGGCCCTGGGGCCGACAGGTCGAAAATCAGGCGTCAGGCGCGTTATCGACCTTTTTAGTAGCGTCTTTCTTGGCGTTCTTCTCTTCCTCTTCGTCCTTGAGGCCGTCCTTGAACGCCTTCATGCCCTTGCCGGCATCGCCCATCAGTTGCGACAGCTTGCCGCCGCCGCCGAAGATGACCAGCACTAGGGCGGCGATGATCAGCAGGTGCCAAATACTAAAACCAGGCATATCCGTCTCCATTCACAGGCCGGATGGACATCCGGGTACGCCCCGCTCGGCGTCCTGCATTTCTTTTCCAGCCCTTATAGGCGGAGTTTAACATGAGTTGAAAGATGTTTTTAGCAAAACATCAGGCCGTGGAACGTGCCACAGAGGCTTAAACCGTCGCCGGGGCCGATTTCTTCCAGCCTAGTCGTAAAATAAGGCCAAATTCAGCTTGAGGTGTCGGCCGGCTCCGGCATGAAATCCTGGACGAATTCGACTTCGCCGAGCTCTTCGAGCTCGGCAGCCTCTGCGACCGCTTGCGGCGAGGACGGGTCCGGCACCATGAAGTCGGCCGGCACGTTGAGGTCGAGCAGACCGGCGGCGCGCATTTCGACGACGCCCGGCAGGTCGGACAGGGACGGCAGCGAGAACTGCTCCAGGAAGGTGTCGGTCGTGCCGTAGGTCACCGGACGGCCCGGCGACTTGCGCCGGCCGCGCAGCTTGATCAGGTTCATCTCGTGCAGCACATCGAGCGTGCCGCGCGACAGGCCGACGCCGCGGATGCTTTCGATCTCGGCGCGCGTCACCGGCTGGTGGTAGGCGAT
>FTDB01000501.1_pt1 | contig 11629 bp, 7 predicted proteins | sample 1639741 | NCBI WGS metagenome assembly FTDB01 (sample SAMEA3914869, study PRJEB12502) | metagenome | biome: forest; material: soil | place: USA | collected 2012-03-12 | depth 0.1 m | reverse complement strand
CCTCGAGCTTTTCCATCAGGCCCGGCAGGGCCGATTCCGACGACGAGGTGCCCAGCACCAGGAAGATCTCGGTCTTGATATAGGCCAGCAGGCGCAGCAGGTTGAAGCCGTGCAGGGCGGCGACCAGGCCCAGGACGACGAAGATGAATACCGCCGAGGTCAGATAAAAGGCGCCGACCAGCGAGGCCAGGTTGACGATGGCGCCGATGCCGAACTTGCCGATAGTAAAGGCCATGGCCCCGAACGCGCCGACCGGCGCCAGGCTCATCAGGATGTCGACGACGCGGAAGACGGCATGCGACAGGCCCTCGAGAAAGGCCAGGGCGGGGCGCGCCCGCTCGCCGGCCAGCGAGAAGCCGACGCCGAACAGGATCGAGACGAACAAGACCTGAAGGATATTGCCGTCGACGAAGACGCCGGCGAGCGAGGTCGGCACGATCTCGGTCAGGAAGCCGATGATGGTCGTGTCGTGCGCTTTGGCGACGTAATCCTTGATGGAATCGGTGTTCAGCGTCGCCACATTGACGTTCATGCCGACGCCCGGGTGCAGCAGGTGCGCCGCCGCCATGCCGATGACCAGGGCCAGGGTCGAGAAGAACAGGAAGTAGGCGAAGGCCTTCAGCGCCACCGAGCCCAGGCTTTTCAATCCGCTCATGCCGGCGATGCCGGTGACCAGGGTCAGAAAGATGACCGGGGCGATGATCAGCTTGACCAGCTTGACGAACAGGTCGCCCAGCGGCTTGAGCTGCACGGCGATGTCGGGCTTGTAGTGGCCGAGCGCCACGCCGGCGACGATGGCCACGATGACCCACAGATAGAGCCAGCCGCCCTTCTTTTTGGCTGCAGAACGCGTGTCGGCAGGCACGGCATAGGCCATGACGTAATCCCTTATACCCAGAAGCATTTCCTTGCGCGCTTTTCACTTCGCGCTTAAGCTTGACGATACAGGGGGCGGATATTTCGGCAAATACATTTTTGCCACTCCGCTCAATATACTGAAAATAAAAAGAAATATAAGAAACGGGACGGAAATCATGGCAAGTTTTGTCACCTTTTCCACACATGTCATACAAGCGGTTGTGCCGGATTTCGCACAATGATCGCCGCGCGCACCCATTGGCCGCGGCTGATCATCGCCGCCATGCTGGCTGGCGCGGCGCTCAGCCTGGTAGTGATTCATTCGCTCGGTCTGGTGCGCACCCAGGCCGACCTGGTGCGCGACGCCCACACCACGGCACAGTTGCAGTTGGCCGTGCTGCAGAGCGAGCTCGACAAGCAGCGTTCGGCGCCGGTCATCCTGGCCGACGACAGCGACGTCATCGACGCCCTGGCCGCACCGGCGCCGGCGCGCGCCCTGCAGATTTCGAAAAAACTGGAAAGGCTCCAGGCCGAGACCAAAAGCGCCGTCATCTACCTGCTGAACACCAAGGGCGTGGCGATCTCGGCGTCGAACTACGCCCTGCCGACCTCCTTCGTCGGCTCGGACTACAGCTTCCGCGACTATTTCCGCGACGCCCTGGTGCACGGCCAAGCCGAGCAGTTCGCGCTGGGCACTGTGTCGCGGCGGCCGGGCCTGTATCTCGCCCACCGCGTCGAGGAAGCCGACTCTTCCAACCCTAAAGCCCATGTCTGGGGCGTGGTGGTGGTCAAGGTCGAGTTCGACGCCATGGAGCAGGCCTGGGCCCATGCCGGACAGACGACCTTCGTCACCGACGCCGGCGGCAATATCCTGCTGACCTCGCAACCGGCCCTGCGTTTCCGCCACGGCCCGGCGCCGGGGCCGAACCAGATCGAGACCGCCCTGCCCGCCCCGGCCGACGGCTGGCGGCTGCACCTTTTGACCTCGCGGCGCGATGCCAACCGCGCCGCCGCGGCGGTGACGATCATCGCCGGCCTGGCCGAACTGCTGGTCATCATCCTGATCGCCTGGCTGTGGCGCCGCCGCGCCATCAGCCGCGAGCGCGAGGCGGCCGAGATCGCCTACCGCGAAAACCTGGAACGCGACGTCGCCGCGCGCACCGCCGAGCTGCGCAGCGAGATCCACGAACGCCAGCAGGCGGAAAAGCGCCTGAACATCCTCCAGGCCGACCTGGTCCAGGCCAACAAGCTGGCGCAACTGGGCCAGATCACCGCTGGCGTGGCGCACGAGATCAACCAGCCCCTGGCCACCATCCGCGTCCTGGCCGAGAACAGCCTGGCCGTCGGCGCCAGCAAGCCGGCCCTGGTCAGCGACAATCTCGGCAATATCGTGCGCATGTCCGAACGCATCGGCCATATCACCGGCGAGTTGCGCGCCTTTTCGCGCAAGGCCTCGTTCGACCCCGAGCCGGTGTCGCTGAAGGACACGGTCGACTCGTCGGTCCTGCTCAACCGCTCACGCCTGCGCGACAACAGGGTCCGGCTGGTGCGCGACACCATCGACACCCGGCTGCGCGTCATGGGTGGGCGTATCCGGCTGGAACAGGTCCTGGTCAACCTGCTGCAGAACGCCTTCGAGGCGCTGGAGGACACGCCCGATCCCGAGGTCCGGCTTGGCGTACGCCAGGGTCGTGACGATCAAGGTCGGGAATGGGTCTACCTGACCGTCGCCGATAACGGGCCGGGCCTGAAGCCCGAGGTCCAGGCGCAGTTGTTCACCCCCTTCGTCACCACCAAGGAGAAGGGCCTGGGGCTGGGCCTGGTCATCGCCCACGACATTCTTCGCGATTTCGGCGGCGAGCTGCTGGCCGACACTTCGGATAAGGGCGCAGTCTTCACCCTGAAGCTGCGCAAGGTCACCGCATGAGTTTCGACACACCCGCCGATACGCCCGTTCGCCCGCGCGTCATCTTCATCGACGACGATGCCGATCTGCTGGCCGCCCAGGCCCAGGGGCTGGACATTGCCGGCTTCAATGTCCGCGCCTTTTCCAACGGCCCCGAGGCGCTGAAGCACATCACCGCCGAGTTCGACGGCGTGGTCATGTCCGACGTGCGCATGCCGCAGATGGACGGGCTTTCCGTCTTCCGCCACATCCAGGCGATCGATCCGGACATCCCTGTCATCCTGCTGACCGGCCACGGCGACGTGCCGATGGCGGTGCAGGCGCTGAAGGACGGCGCCTGGGACTTTCTGTCGAAACCCTTCCCGATGGACGAACTGATCGCCTCGCTGCGCCGCGCCTCCTCGAAGCGGCAGCTGGTGCTGGAAAACCGGGCGCTGCGGCAACTGCACGCCGACGCGTCCGAGGTAAAGACCGCCCTGCTCGGCAACAGCCCGATCATGGTCCATTTGCGCCAGACCCTGGCCCAGGTGGCGGAGGCCGAGGTCGACATCCTGGTCACCGGCGACACCGGCGCGGGCAAGGAGACGGTGGCGCGCGCTCTGCACCGCCTGAGCACACGGCGCAACCGGCCCTTCGTGCACATCAACTGCGCCTCGCTGCCGGAGGAGACCTTCCACGCCGAACTGTTCGGGCTGGAACCCGGCGCCAAGTTCGGCCCCTATGGCGGGGTCGGGCGGCGGACCTACGGCCGGCTGGAAAAGGCCAATCGCGGCACGTTGCTGCTCGACGATGTCGACGGTCTCAGCCTGCCGCAGCAGGCCAAGCTGCTGGGCGTCGTCGAGGCGCGCGAGCTGTGGCCGGTCGGCGCGGAAGAGCCGCGGCCGCTCGACGTGCGCATCGTCGCCACCAGCAAGATCGACCTCAATGATGCCGTCAGGCGCGGCGAGTTCCGCGCCGACCTGTTCTATCGCCTGTCGGGAGTCACCCTGCGCGTGCCGCCCCTGTCCGAGCGGCGCGGCGATATCGGGCTGTTGTTCCAGCATTTCCTGGTCGGGGCCTGCGCACGCTTGAAGCGGCCGATCCCCAAGCTGACCACGCAGGTCGCGGCCTGGCTGCAAAGCCACGACTGGCCGGGCAATGTGCGTGAACTGGAGCACTTCGCCGAACGCTTCGCCCTGGGGCTGGAAGAGGCAAGGCTACCGGGGACGGAAACGGCGCTGGGCCTGGCCGAACGGGTCGGCCAGTACGAGGCCGACATCATCCGCGAGACACTGTCGCTGTGCCGCGGCGACGTGCAGACGGCGATGCGGGAGCTGAACCTGGCGCGCAAGACGTTTTACGACAAGCTGGCGCGGCACAATATCAAGATCGGCGATTTCCGGAAGTAAGCGGGAAGAAAGGAAGACCACCCCACCACCCCGAGCCATTCTCAACGGCACCACCGGTCGTGCCGGCTCGCGGTCCCCCTCCCCGACAAGCGGGGAGGAATGATAACAAACGCCTGTTTTATTCCCCCGATCATGTCGGAAAGCACGAGCAAGAACGGCTTTTTATTATTCCTCCCCGCTCGTCGGGGAGGGGGACCGCCGGCCGGCTTGTTAGAAGCCAAGCCCTGAATGGCCGGTGGTGGTGGGGTGGTCTTACTTCCCTTCCTCTATCGGCTGCATCGCCATGATCAATGCGGCGCCGGCGCCGTAGATCTCCTGCCCCACCTGCCCGGCGGGCTGGCCGTCGCCGTACAGGTCCTCCAGAGGCAGCGATAGCCCCCGGTCGATCCGGCCGTTCTTCACGGTCCCGGCCAAGGCCTCTTCCGGCAAGGCATCCGGATAGAAATACCACGTCACGTCCCGCGTGCGCCGGCGGAACTCCCCCAGCAGCAACCGCGTCGGCTCGGGTAGGTCGTCCCCGCCCACGGCCAGGTATTCGCCGATCGCGTCATAGGCCTCGTAGGTCTCGAACGCCGCCATGTACGGCCCGTCGTGCAGGCAGGTCAGGCCGAAGAAGTTGGCGTAGTCGCGCGCGTTCCCCAGGTGCGAATCCCACAGCTCGACATTGTGCAGCAGGTTGGCGACGAAGACGTGGCTGCGCATCAGGAAGCCATCATCGCCCGTCAGCCGCCACAACCGCACGGCCGCCGTCGCCCCCCAGGCCGTCAGGTTGGTCTGGTAGGCGGTGTTGAAGCGCATGCCTTCCATGGCGCGGAAGGCCGCCCGCGCCTCGGCGACGTAACGCTTGTCCCCGGTCAGGTCGAAGACCTGGAGCATCAGATAGGCATAGAGGCCGCCGACATCGGTCTGGCCGCGGCCCTGGGGGCTGCGCGCCTTCTGGGTGACCGACAGGTCGCGCATGTCGAACAGGATCGGCCATGTATAGTCGAAATGCCGCGCCACGCCGATGGCGAAGTCGAGCGACGACATGAGCAGGCCCCTCGCCTCTTCGTCGCCAAGAGACGCCAGCCGCGCCAGGTTCATCAGCGGATGGTACAGGTACCAGGAATCTACCGAATGGATATCCTTGTCGCCGGTGGCGGCCTCGAGATAGCGGCGGAAGGTCTTGAGCGGCCGGTCGAAGAAACGGTGGATGCCGGCCTGCAGGCGGTCGCCGAGGTCTCCTCCCTCCCCCGTCGCCGCCTGGTAGCGGCGCACGGCGGACAGCACCGCCATCTGGGTCATGCTGTCGGGCGTCTCGGCGCCGAGATAGGGCCTGAGATAATCGTAGCCATAGTGGTCCTGCCACACCTCGGCGGTGGCCTCCAGATCGGCCAGGGTGCGCCCGGCGCGGCCGGCCCAGTCGTGGTCGCGCACCCCAGGCCTGTCGAGATAGGGATAGAGCTGCGCCAGCATGTGGATGAACTGCCGCGCCGCATCGGCCTCGTCGTGGCCGCAGGCGTCGCGGAAGGCCAGCAGGGCGTCGGAGATGGCGATGGTTTCGCCCTTGGGCAGGGCGTGTCGCGGCGGCTGGTACCCCATGGGCGCGGTCGGCGGCTGATAGCCCAGCTCCGGCCACTCGCCGCCGACGACGCCGTCGGGCCGGGTCGTGGTGGTCTCGAAAAACCGGTTGAGCGCCGTCAGGTTCTGCACATACAGCACGCTGCCGAAGGCCGGGGTATCGGCGCAGAAGTAGCACAGGCCGGTGTTGAAACCGCGCTGGCCGGCCTCGACCCAACCCTTGGGCGTCGTTGGATCGCCGGCGGCGTCGAGCACGTAGAGGTCGCGCGGCCAGAAGGCCAGCAGCAGGTCCTCGCGCGGCGTGACGTGGGTGGTGACGCGCAGGGTCTCGCCCAGGATCGAGACTTCGACCCGCCAGTCGCCGGTGGCGGTGGCGACGTCGAGCACGATGCCCGACGGACGGCGCTCATGGACCTGGTAGCTGTAGTCGCCCGACCATGGAATGGTGCGCAGGGCCAGGCTGCCGCGGTCCGGCCGGCGGACGACGACCCATAGCGTGTCGCGCCCAGGCCGGATCTCGACCGTGCGCTTGCGCAGGGCGAAGCTGAACAGCGGCTTGGCCTTGTGGCGGAACTCCGCCTGGACCTGAAGCGTCTCTGGGGTAAAACCGGGCACATCGGATTGCAGGGCGTCGGCCATCAGTCACTCCGGAGGTTACGGTAGGCAATTGATTCCGTTTTCCTCGTAAGATTCATATGGGACGCGGGGTCGGTGCGGTAAGAAAACCCTCAAGGACCGTCAGGCGGGCACGTGCAGGTGCGGGTTGGTCGTGTAGCGCCCGGTCGTCTCACCCTGGTCGAGGATATGACCGGCAATGGCCAGCGTCGCCTCTTCGCCCGAGAAACCCGGCTGCAGGTCGAGTATCGCGACATCCAGCGCGTAGACGGTGAAGTGATAGGTGTGCACGCGTTCGTCGTTGAACGGCGGGCACGGCCCGTCATAGCCGTTGGCGCCCTTGCTGCGGTCACCCATGCTGTTGCGGCCGGCGATCCCCTTAAGCTCGCCCTCGGCCAGCGACGTCACATCGGCGGGGATACCGACCAGCAGCCAGTGATAGAAGGCCTTGCGTTCGGCATCGGCGGGAATGGTCAGGCCCGGCTGGTTGGCCGGACCGAAATCGGCGGGCACGTCGCGGTCGACGGCGATCAGGGCGAAGGACCGGGTCTCGCGCGGCGCGCCGCTCCACGAGATCGAAGGGCTGCGGTTGCCGCCCGGCTTGACCCCGCCGTGGCCGTCGGCCCGGCAGGTGCAGAAATCCGGATCGATGGCGTGGCCGTCGAGAATGCCGTCCAGCTTGATTTTGAGCGCCATGGGAAGACCTCCTAATGGTTTTTCATCTTGCCCCAGTTTTCATCGTAATCGCCCTTTTCGCCGATCTTTTCGGCATGGGCGTTGAGCGATTTCACCAGCTTGCGAAAGTCTGCCTCCGCTTCATGGCGCAGGGTGACCGCCGTGTCGCCGAAGCGTTCTTCCCAGGACGGCGCATAGGTCAGGGTGATCAGATAGCCCGCGCGGCGATAAAGCTCGGTCAGGGTTTCGCGGCCGCGCGCGTGGCTCAGGTCGCCGCGGATTTCGCCGAAGATCCGGTCGATATCGGCCTTGTTGCTGACGTGGCCGTAGATGGGCTTGGAACCCTTTTTCTCGTGCACTTTTTCGGCGGTGTGAACCATCGGGAATCCTCGAGATTTCAGCCTCGACCCAGCCTGGCGACAGTCGCGCCCGGGCGATAAGGATTCAATGACGATGGGGATTTTCAAGCCGCGCTTCGCGAAAGGACTTGACTTTATCCACAGATTGGAACAAATAGAGAACACGAACGGCGAAAAGGGGTCCACAATGTATAATCTGGCGAGTCCCAAGATGGTCGACAAGGTTTGGCCCGTACCCTTTACCCTGAAACCGCAGGTCCGCGACCTGCCGCGCGACGGGCATATCGACATCACCTGCAAGAGCTGCCGCCGGCAGTGGCGGCAGAGCGTCCGCCACATGGTCGAGGCCGAACGGCTGGGCGCACAGTTCGTCGACCTGCTGGAATGGCAAAGCCGTTGCGCCTGCGGCGGCATGGTGTGCTTCGCGGTAGACGACGGCGTGCGTCACGCCGCCTGATATTGCAGCGTTTTATGTAAATTGGGCGCCAAAGATTCCGAAAAAATAGAATCTTTTGCGCTGCCTTTCCCTTGTAAATTAAGGCGTTCTGTCAAAAGTTAACGAAAGCCGTCAAGTCGTCTGGACAAAGCGCCGAACCAATGTTAGCGCTACCGTAACACGAGGTGTTTCAACACCCGCGCCACAGGGAAAAGGGACAGACCCCATGACTTCTTCGCTCCGCCGCAAGACCGCCTGGCTGCTGGGAACCGCGCTTCTGGCCGCCCTGCCCTTGGCCGCCCATGCCGCGACGCCCGCGGCCTGCGCCGGCGAAAAGTGCGCCTTTCTCGACAAGGCCCTGACACCCGAGGCGCGCGCCGCCGACCTGGTCAAACGCATGACCATCGAGGAAAAGGCCGCGCAGATGCAGGACAATGCGCCGGCGATCGAACGGCTGGGCCTGCCGAAATATGGCTGGTGGAACGAGGTGCTGCACGGCCTGGCGCGTGCCGGCCACGCCACCGTCTATCCGCAGGCCATCGGCCTGGCCGCCACCTGGGACACCAGCCTGATGCACGACGTCGGCGACGCCATCGCCGACGAAGGCCGCGCCAGTCACAACCGGCAATTCGCCGCCAAAGGTGGCACCGACCGCTATTTCGGCGTCAACTACTGGTCGCCCAACATCAACATCTTCCGCGATCCGCGCTGGGGCCGGGGCCAGGAAACCTATGGCGAGGATCCCTACCTGACCGGCCATATGGCCATCGGCTTCATCACCGGCATCCAGGGCAATGACCCGAAGATCTTCAAGGGCGTGGCCACGCCCAAGCATTTCGCCGTCCATTCGGGCCCGGAGAAGACGCGACACGAGGTCAATATCGATCCCTCGGCCTTCGATCTGGAAGACACCTACCTCCCCGCCTTCCGCAACGCCCTGGCCGACGCCCACGCCTATTCGATGATGTGCGCTTATAATGCCGTCGACGGCGCCGCCATGTGCGAGAACAAGCTGCTGAACGACCGCGTCCGTGGCGACTGGGGCTTCAAGGGCTTCATCGTCTCCGACTGCGACGCCGTCAAGGACGAGGTCACCGGCCACAAGGACCAGCCCGACGACGCCCACGCCTCGGCCGTTTCGGTCAAGGCCGGCACCGACCTCGACTGCGGTGCCGCCTATGCCGCCATCCCCGACGCGGTGAAACAGGGCCTGATCAGCGAAAAAGAGGTCGACGCCTCGCTGATCCGGCTGATGGCCGGACGTATCCGCATGGGCCTGATCGACGGCAGCCCCTACGACGCCATCCCGGCCAGCGACATCAATTCGCCGGCGCATCGCGCCCTGGCGCTGAAGGCCGCGGAAGAAGCCATCGTCCTGCTGGCCAATCCCAAGGGCACCCTGCCCCTGCAGGGCACGCCGCGCATCGCCGTCATCGGCCCCAATGCGCAACTGTTGCAAAGCATCGAGGGCAACTATACCGGCGTGCCGGTCAACCCCTCCTATCCGCTCGACGCCTTGAAGAAAACCTTCGGCGCCGACCACGTCACCTACGCGCCGGGCGCGCCACTGATGGACGGTATGCGCATGCCGGTGCCGGCCGTCTTCCTGCATCCGGCGGCCGGCAGCGCCGAACGGGGCCTGAAAGGCGAATATTTCGACAATACCGCCTTCGACGGTGCGCCGAAAATCACCCAGACCGATCCGGTGGTCAATTTCGACTGGTACCACACCGCGCCCGACGGCTTGAAGCCGATGGGCTTTTCGGTGCGCTGGAGCGGAGTCATCGTTCCCCCGAAAGCGGGTAGCTACCAGCTAGGCTTCCGCATGGTCGCGCCCAAGCCCGGCCAGCCGGCGCCGAACATCAAGGTGTGGCTCGACGACAAGCTGATCATCACCCCGGATATCGCCCTGACCGGCACGGCCGTGCCCAAGTGCGATTCCGGCATGTGCGCCCAGCCCGGCCACCCGGTCGAGATCGCTTTCCCCGACACCAACCCGCACACCGTGCGCATCGACTATGTCCGCTCCAATGACGACCGCGCCTCGTCGCTCGACTGGATCGCGCCGGACGAGCCCCTGATCGCGGGTGCGGTCGATGCGGCACAAAAAAGCGACGTCGTCGTCGCCTTCGTCGGCCTGTCGCCCGATCTCGAGGGCGAGGAAATGGCCGTCAACTATCCGGGCTTCTCCGGCGGCGACCGTACTACCCTCGCCCTGCCCGCCGCGCAGCAAAAGATGCTCGAGGCCGTCAAGGCGACCGGCAAGCCCCTGGTCGTCGTCTACATGACCGGCGGCGAGATCTCGGACCCGTGGGTCGAACAGAATGCCGACGCCGTCGTCCAGGCCTGGTATCCCGGCGAAGACGGCGGCACGGCCATCGCCAATGTGCTGTCCGGCAAGGTCAATCCGTCGGGCCGCCTGCCCTACACCATCTATCGCGACGTCGCCGATCTGCCGGCTTTCGAAGACTACAATATGAAGGGCCGTACCTACCGCTACTTCACCGGTCCAGTTTTGCATTCGTTCGGCCAGGGTCTGAGCTATACCCGCTTCAGCTATACGGCCCCCGCCCTCTCGGCGAAAACGGTCAAGGCCGGCCAGCCGGTCAGGCTCACCGTCAATGTGCGCAACACGGGCCCGCGCGACGGCGACGAGGTGGTCGAGCTCTATGCGCAAAAGCCGAAGACGGCGCTGACCGCGCGCTGGGCCCTGGCCGGGTTCACGCGTGTCCACCTCAAGGCCGGCGAAAGCCGGAACGTGACGCTGACCGTCGATGCCCGCGGCCTGTCTCAGGTCGACGCCCAGGGCAACCGCAAGGTCCTGCCCGGCGTCTATACGCTCTATGCCGGTGGCGGCCAGCCCGGCACGACCGACACGGTCAAGGCCGATGTCACGGTGACCGGCACGGCGGCGTTGCCGAAGTAGCAGGACCGCCTCTTCTCCTCCCCTGCGAAGCGGGGGAGGTGGCAGACGGCGCGCAAGCGCCGGATGACGGAGGGGGCCATTCCACCGTCGTAGGCCCCCCTCTGTCTCGAGGTTTCGACTTTCGGCTCGCTCCCCCCGCTTCGCAGAGAAGAGGAGTTTTTGACCGCCCTCCCCTCCCCGAGGCGGAGGGCGTTTTCATGTCCGCTACCCGCCGCCTTCCCACAAGCTATCCATTAGCCGCAGCTACCCAAAGCTAGCGGCTAGCTGTTGGACAGCCGCCATACGACTACCGGCCAACTATCCGCCAACCGTCAGAAAGCTTTCCGTCGCCAGGCCGATAGCCGTCATGCAGCCTGCCGTTAACCGGCCGTTAGCCATGTGAAGGCTAGACTGGCGTTAGCCAGAAGACACCCGGCCGATAGCTACCCGCTATCCATCAGGTGGCGATCCGGCGCAGTTTGTTTCCCAAGCCCTGAAAAGGACACGCGGCATGCCCGTCATTTCCTTCATTTCGCCCAAGGGCGGCGTCGGCAAGACGACCGCCGCGACCATCCTGACGACCCAGCTGGCGCGCAAGGCCAAGGTCATCGTCATCGACGCCGACCCCAATCGTCCGGTCGCCGCCTGGGCCCAGCTTCAGGGCTGCCCGGCCAATATCCGCGTCGTCTCCGACGCCAACCAGGAAAACATCCTCGACAAGATCGAGCAGGCGGCCACCGAAGCGCCGTTCGTCGTCGTCGACTGCGAAGGCACCGCGTCGCTGACCGTGGCCTACGCCATCGGTGCCTCCGACCTGGTCGTCGTGCCGACCCAGGGCTCGCAGCTCGACGCCAAGCAGGCGGCGAAGGCGCTGTCGCTGATCAAGAACACCGAGCGCCAGAGCCGCCGGCCGATCCCGCACGCCGT
>FTDB01002258.1_pt1 | contig 11633 bp, 7 predicted proteins | sample 1639741 | NCBI WGS metagenome assembly FTDB01 (sample SAMEA3914869, study PRJEB12502) | metagenome | biome: forest; material: soil | place: USA | collected 2012-03-12 | depth 0.1 m | reverse complement strand
GTGCCGTGCTGCCCGACGGGGAGGAGGGGGAACTGGTCTTCACCTCGCTGACCAAGGAAGCCCTGCCGATCATCCGCTACCGGACTCGCGACCTGACCCGGCTGCTGGCGCCGTCGGGCAAGGTACCGATGCGGCGGATGGCAAAGATCGTCGGGCGCTCGGACGATATGCTGATCATCCGCGGCGTCAATGTCTTCCCGACCCAGATCGAGGAACTGGTGCTGCGCTGCGACGGCCTGTCGCCGCATTTTCTGCTGAGAGTGAGCCGGCCGGAACGCCTCGACGAGGTGGCGATCCATGTCGAAGCGCGCCCCGATCTCGATCCCGGCCTCTATCAGGAGCAGAGCTGTCTTTTGTCCGGCTATGTCAAGGAACGGGTCGGCATCACCGCGACGATCGCGGTAGAGATACCCGGCGCGCTGGCCCGCTCGATCGGTAAAGCGGTGCGGGTCGAGGATTTGCGGAAGCTTTAGACCAGTTCCCCTCCGACCATGACCGGGCTCAGGGTCATGTCGCAGGCCATGTCGGCGATCTCGTCGGGTTTGATCGGCCCCGAGGAGTGGAACCAGGTGTGGGTCCAGTTGATCATGCCGAAGAACAGCATGGTCCGGGTGCGCAGCAAACCCTTGCGATGGGTCAGTTCCGGCTTCAGCTCCGCCAGCAGATCCTCGACGATGCGGATCAGATTGCGTTGGCGCGACAGGATGCTGGCGCGGCGGTCGGCGGGAAGATAGTGAAGGTCGTTGAGCAGGACCTGATGGCGCGCCGTCGCATCGACATAGAGCGCCATGAAGTCCTTGGCCAGGCGGCGGAATTGCTCGAGCGGCGAGCCCGGCGCGTCGATCGCGTTCTGGGCGGCGATGGTCAGGGCGTCGACATGGCTCGCCATCGCCTCGTAGAGCACGTCTTCCTTCGAGCCGAAATAGTGATAGATCAGCGATTTCGAGACGTCGCAGGCGGCAGCCAGCTCGGCGATCGAGGTGCCGAGAAATCCGTGTTCGGCGAACAGCTTGGCAGCCCTGTCGACGATGCCGTCCCGCCTCTGGTCGAAATCGGGGGCTTGCGTGCGGGCCATCAGGCCTCCTCGGCGACCAGCAGGGTGACCAGGCCGCGGGCGAAGGACATCAGATCCTTGCCAGCCATCCTGTTCTCTTCCGACTTCATCGCCGCGTCGAAAGTTGCCCGGTCCGGGAACCGCATTTCGGCGATCAGGAAATAGGGCAGGTCGGGATTTGTCGGGGAAGAATCGACCTTATTCAGAATGATCGACTGGAGACCGGGTATTTTTCGTACCAATGGTACATGCACCGTTTCATAATGGTGCCAGAACGCCTCCACATCCGACGGCGTTTTATAGAGGGCAAGCAGCTTGGTCATTGGACGAGTCCCAGTGTTTCCTTAGTTTTCCAAGCTAGTAATAATCGACCGGTCCGTCAATTATTAGTCCTGAAGCAGGTCACCTGTTGCTTAATAGGCACAGGTCGAAAAATCTGCACCCACCCCCTCGAAAAACCGATTGTCATTAATAAACCGACCAGTCATACTAATTATTAATTAAGCGTATCGTAATCAGCGATCGAACCATGGGGGTCCCAAGAATGATGTTTACAGCCGGAATCCGTTCTGAATCTGCCGTGCGCACCGTCAAGCGTATCGGCCGCGCTACGCTTAGCGCGACGCCGCTTGTTGCGGCAATCCTGGTCGGCGGCGTCGCCCAGGCCCAGCAGGCCGCCGCGCCGGCGGCCCCCGAAGAAGTCATCGTCTCCGGTTCGCGCATTCAGCATGACGGTTATTCGTCCCCGACCCCGACCGCGGTGGTGAACGAAGAGGTTCTGAAGGCGAACGCGACCTCGAACCTCGCCGATACGCTGAACACCATGCCGAATTTCGTCGGCTCCGCGACCCCGCAGACCAGCGCCATCACCGTCACCAGCGGCCAGCAGGCCGTCAACGGCCTGAACCTCGGCGGTCTGGGTCAGACCCGCACCCTGGTTCTGTTGAACGGCCAGCGCACGGTCGGCTCGACCCTGACCGGCGTGGTCGACGTCACCGAGCTGCCGCAGCAGCTGATCAAGCGCGTCGACGTGGTGACGGGCGGTGCCTCGGCTTCCTATGGTTCGGACGCCTTGACCGGTATCGTCAACTTCGTGCTCGACACCCACTTCAACGGCGTCAAGGGCGACATTTCGGCCGGCGAAACGACCTATGGCGACGATCGGAACGCGAAGATCAGCCTGACCGCGGGTACCAATTTCATGAATGGCCGCGGCCATGTCGAATTGTCCGGCGAAGCGGTCTACGATCCGGGTGTGATGGTCGCCCACCGCCCGTGGAACAATAACGGCTACGGCATCATCACCAACCCGAACTACAAAGCCGGCAATGGTCAGCCGCAATATCTGATGTCCAACAATATCGGCGTCGACACGATCAGCTATGGCGGCACCATCTCGGGCTGCTCGATCAATGGCGGCGCGAGCAGCACCACCCTGTGCCCGTTCCGCGGCGTGATGTTCGGTCCGGGCGGCGCGGTCACCCGTGAAACCTTCGGCGGCATTTCCGGCGGCGTCTCCGATCCGCTGATGGCGGGCGGCAGCTGGGCCAACCAGACGGTCACCAATGTGGCGGGTGCTGCGATGCAGCCGGTCAACCGTCACCAGAATATCTTTACCCGCGCCGATTTCGAGCTGACCGACAATATCGCGATCTACGCTCAGGGAAGCTATTCGCAGCTCTACTCCTATTCGAGCAGCGTGCCGGTGTTCAATCCGAGCCAGAACGTCACGATCCAGGCGACCAATCCGTTCATTCCGATTTCGCTGGCGCAGCAGCTGCAGGCTGGCGGCGTCACCAGCTTCCAGGAAGGCTCCTTCCTCGGTGATCTGGGCGGCGGCGGCACCTTGGGTGTTCAGCATCCGACCACCGGCCGTCAGGTCGCCCGCTATGCGATGGGCGCCACCGGCGATTTCGATCTGTTCGGCAAGAACTATACCTGGGATGCGGATGCGACCTATGGCTGGTCGACGCAGAACGTCACCAATCCCGGCACCATCTTCATTCCGAACTACAACACGGCCGTCCAGGCGCGCCTCGTGAACGGCCAGATCGTTTGCGGCGCCCCTGTCGCCAATTCGACTGCCGGCTGCGTGCCATGGAACAATTTCGGTCTCGGCGTCAACAGCCAGGCCGCGATCAACTATGTCCAGGGTGCCGGTCTCTATCCGTGGCAGGACGCCCGTCTGCATCAGGCGGTGCAGAGCGCCAACTTGAAGGGCTCGCCCTTCGATAACTGGGCCGGTCCGGTCCAGTTCGCGATCGGTGTCGAACACCGCGAAGAAGCGACCCATTCGAGCGCCGATGCGCAGGAAACCTTGCCGTCCAACTGGTCCTTGGGCATCGGGCCGGGTTGGTCGGGCTCCTTCCATGTGGCGGAAGGCTATATCGAAACCGACGTTCCGCTGTTGAAGGATCTGCCCTTCGCCCAGTCGGCCAACATCAACGCCGCCTTCCGCGAAGCCGGGTACAGCGCCTTCGGCTTGGTTCACACCTGGAAGGTGGGCGGCACCTACAGCCCGGGCTATGGCCTGACGCTGCGCGCCACCCGTTCGGCCGATCTGCGCGAACCGACCCTGGTCGATCTGTATTCCGCCGGTACGCAGACCACCAACTCGCTCAACGATCCCTTCAACGGCAACGCGACGACGCTCTATATCTCGAAGACGGTCGGCAATCCGAACGTCCAGCCGGAAATGGCCAACAACCTCGTGCTGGGCGGCGTCTATCAGCCGACCTTCATCCCGCGGTTGAACACGTCGATCGACTATTACAACATCAACATCACCCATGCGATTTTGACCGGCGGCCTCAGCGAGCAGAACATTCTCAACTATTGCTTCAACGGCAATACGCAGATCTGCTCGCTCTTCAGCCGCGTCGGCTCCGGTCCGACCGCTTCGCTGCTGATCAACAAGTCGCCTCTGAATCTCGCCAGCGAGCATCAGAACCGCATGGAGTTCAATGGCGCCTATCTGCTGCCGCTCGACCTCTTCAAGGTCAGCTGGCTGCAGGGTGATATGAACTTCACCACCAACATCACCCACTTCATGAACTACACGACCAACTCCGGCATTCCGGGTGCCGTGCCCACTTATGTGGCCGGTGCCAACAACGGCAGCATGCCGAAGTGGAAGTGGTCGGCGACGGTGTCCTACGATCTCGATCCGGTCTCGGTCTCGCTCACCGGCCGCGGCTTCAGCTCGGGCACCTACAACAACAACTGGGTTGCCTGTACGGCGGCTTGCCCGGTCTCGACCGCGAACTACCCGACCTACACCACCAATCATCTCGATGGCGCGTTCTATCTGGATCTCGGTGCGTCCTATCACTTCAATGTCGAGAACACCAAGGACGAGGTCTATTTCAACGTTCGCAACCTGCTGAACACCGATCCGGTTCTGGTCGCCCAGGGCGGCAGCACCGGCTACGACTTCTTCCCGGCCAACCAGGGTCTGTATGACATTCTGGGCCGCGTGATGCGTGTCGGTGTTCGCTTCCAGATGTAAGTATCTACGGAAACAGGGATGTCTTCCGTTCTCCCCCGCGCCGGCAACGGCGCGGGGGTTTTTCTTTTCAGAACGGCTTCTGCAGCGAGAAATTATACATCCGCACGAACAGCGAGGGGTTCTCGCGTTCGAAGACATGCCAATTGCCGAGGTCGGCCGCGGCGGGATCGCCGGGAAACCGCGCCCGGTAGGCATTGAGGAAGGCAGGCGAGGGGAAGGAGAATCCCAGGAACCGCAGGCCCAGCTCTCCGATCATGCCGGCCAGCTCGGGGATCGTGTAGGAGGCTTCCTGCGTATGGAACAGCAAGTCGCGGCAGCCCGATAGCGAATAGAAATCATGCAGCGCGGCCAGGCGGGTTTCCGCGACCAGCGCATGATCGGGATGGCTGGGCCGGCGCAGTATGGCGAAGACTTCGCGGCGAAAGGCGATCATGCCTTCCCGCGTCGGCGGAAAGCCGCGCGCTTTGGCGTAATCCCGCAACCTGTGGATGGCGGTGCGGGCGAGGGTGCTGTAAAGCCCGATCTGCATCACGCCGCCGGGCTTCAGCTTGTCCGCGAGAATCCGCCAGCCTGCCATCGGATCGGCCATGTGATGCAGGACACCGATCGATTCCACGATGTCGAAGCTCCGATCCAGCGCACCGAGTTCGAGGATGTCGCCCTGCATCAGGCGGATATTCGGTAGGCCGAGGTCGCGGACATGGCGCGCCGCATGGCTCAGGCTGTTCAGCGACAGATCGATGGCGGTGAGCCGATAATCCCGATAGCCGGCCACCGACATCAGCAGGTTGAAGCCGGTGCCGCAGCCTGCGACCAGGATTTCCGGAATTTCCGTCCGGTCGAGCGGGGTGAAGTCCGCACCGGGATATTTAAGGCGATAGATATCCTTCGTTTCCCGCGTCGGCGCGATATAGGGCGTCCCCCAGCGCGGATAGGGCGTTTCCTCGTAAAGCGAGCGCACCCTCTGGGACGTCGCGTCGCTGATGGCGCCGATCCGCGCGATCTCGCCAGCCAGCGCGCGCTCGGCGGCCGGCTCCGCGATCTGCTGCTCGACCAGGGAGTCAGGCAGGCCCTCTTTCAAGGGATAGGAGGAGAGGGGGGCGTAGCTGGCCATCACCGCGACGGCAAAGTCGCTGACACCCGTCAATCGCGCGAGCAGAGCCCGCTCGTCCGGCGCGGTGAAATAGACATATTCGTTGAGGAAACACTGGTGCGCCAAGGCCAGGCTCAGCGCCTGTTCGGCGGCGGAAGGGGCAAAACCCTGGAACGCCTTGCCGAGAAAATAGCGCCGCATCTGGGTCAGGATGAATTCGATCTCGGGACCGGAGACGATGGTCCGCTTGAGCAGAGCGAGCATCAGCGGCCTGGCCATTTCGGCCTGTAGCGCGCCGGCGTCGAGCAGCCTCGCCAGGCCCATTCCATCGCCGCGCGCCGCCAGGGCGAAGGCCTCGCCGAAAGCCGGCTGGGATTTCAGAATCAGCAGGGTCGGGACCACCGCCGCGAAGGGCAGGACGGCGGGTGAATCGAGCGCGATGGCAAGGCTCTCTTCGACCTTCCAATGGGGCGGAAGAAAGCTCAAACGTTGCAACGCATCGACGAAAGCGGATAAAATCCCCGGCCTGCGATCCCCGCCTGCGATGGCATCGCGCAAGGCCTCGATCCCCGCCTGGAATGCCCCGGCTACGGCGCCATTTTCGGCAGGAACCTGCGCCAGAGCGGACAGGCCGCGATCGCCTAAAAGCTCAGCCGATTCCTTCGTATAGGAGGCACTTTGGCTCATTTTTGAAACACCGTGAAACCACTCTGCGCTTAACATGACCGACCGGTCATGTTATTAATTACCTAGACGCGGTAAGTCTGCGGTGCAATATTATAAAAAAAGGACAGCGCACGTAACTGCCGCTGCCGACAGGGAGGTATTTTAAGTGCGGGAAGAACCACGAGCCCGGTCTATGGGCATTTTCGGCGGTGCATTGGCGGCTTTGGCGTTCGTAGCGACGCTGGGCGTCGTTGCCTGCTCCCAGTCTGACGATGGCGGGACGGGCAGCACGGCGAAAGTCGAAGAATCGGGTCCGGCGGATGCCGGCAGTCCGGCTCGGACGCGTCTGCTGACTCAGGTCCAATATACCAACATGGTTCAGGATGTTTTCGGCGCCGACATCAAGCCCGGCACGCCGATTCCGCCCTTCCGCCGCACGGACGGCCTCCTGGAATTGGGCGCCGCCTCGGTGGGCGTGACCGCCGGACAGCTGATGCAGTTCCAGCGCGCCGCCGGCATTGTCGCCAATCAGGTCGTGGATGACGGCAATATCGATCGTTCGCTGCCCTCGCACCGCGATTATCTGGTTCCTTGCAAGCCCAAGGACGAGAAGCAGGCCGACGACGCCTGCGCCACTCAATTCATCAAATCCACCGGCCGCCTGCTGTTCCGCCGTCCGCTGGCGGATGCGAAGGTCAAGCTGTATGTCGAACAGGCTCACAACGCCGCCGACAAGCTGAAGGGCTTCTATCCCGGCCTGGCCGCCGTGGTCGAAGGCATGCTGGTCGATCCGATGGTGCTGATGGTCACCGACACGACCGAACCCGATCCGGCCAATCCGGGCCGCCGTCGTCTCGACGCCTATTCGATGGCCTCGCGCCTGTCCCTGTTCCTGTGGAATTCGGTGCCCGACGATGCGCTGCTGACCGCAGCCGAAAAGGGCGAGCTGAACAGCCCCCGCGGCCGTGCCAAAGCGGTCGACCGGATGCTGGCCAGCCCGCGCCTCGATAATGGCGTCCGCGCTTTCTTCGACGACATGTTCGCCTTCGACGATTTCGACAATCTGTCGAAGGATGCGATGGTCTATCCGAAGGTCAGCGCCACGGTGCTGAAGGATGCCCGCGAGCAGACGCTCCGCACCATCGTCGATCAGCTGATCAAGAAGCATCGCGATTACCGCGATCTCTTCACCACCCGCGAAACCTTCATGTCGCCGGCTCTGGCCGCCGTCTATGAAGTTCCGGTTCAGCCGGGCTGGACGCCGTACACGTTCCCGGCCGACAGCCCGCGCGTCGGTCTGCTGAGCCAGGTCAGCTTCCTGGCTGTGCATTCCCATCCGGCCCGCAGCTCGGCCACCCTGCGCGGCAAGGCGCTGCGCGAGCTTCTGCTGTGCCAGAAGGTGCCGTCTCCGCCGCCGAATGTGGATTTCTCGATCGTCGAGGATCCCAAGGCGAACTTCCACACCGCCCGTGAGCGCCTGACCGCTCATCGCAACAATCCCGTCTGCGCCGGCTGTCACCGCATCACCGATCCGATGGGTCTCGCCCTGGAAAATTTCGACGGCGGCGGCCAGTACCGCACCGCCGAGCGCGGCACGGTGATCGACGCTTCCGGTACGCTGGATGGCAAGGAGTTCAAGGACGTCAACGGTCTCGAGCAGGCTCTGCACGATCACCCGTCGCTGCCGTCCTGCCTGGTCAAGCGCGTCTATGCTTATGGCACCGGCGGCCCGCTGACCGCTGCCGACGATCCGGAGCTGGCTTATCTGAACCAGCGCTTCCAGACCGCCGGTTACCGCCTGCCCGACTTGCTGCGCGCCATCGTGCTCAGCACGGCCTTCGCAGATGTTTCCGAACCCCCGGCGGCGCCGCCGGCTACCAAAACCGCCGACGCGTCGGCGAAGTGAGCTAGGAGGCTCTTATGAACAACCTGATCAGTCGTCGTCGCGTCCTCCGCGGTATGCTGAATGGTAGCGCTGTCGCCGTTGCCCTGCCGCTGCTGGATTGCTTCCTGAACGATAACGGCACGGCCTTGGCCAATGGTGCTCCGATGCCGATTCGTTTCGGCACCTGGGGCTGGGGCCTCGGCATGAACAAGAGCATCTTCATCCCGAAAAAGACCGGCAAGGACTATGATCTCCCCGAAGAGATCGCGTCCTGGGAGCCGATCAAGGACAAGATGAATCTCTATACCAACTTCAACGCCTTCCGTGACGCGAACCCGAATCTCTGCCACACCACCGGCTGGATTATCCTGCGCTCCGGTTCGGCTCCGCCGTCTTCCATCGCCCGCCCGGGTGAGACCATCGACGTGACCGTCGCCAAGAAGATCGGCACCACGACCCGCTTCCCGAGCCTGACCGTGTCGGCGACCGGCGATGCGCGCGACACCTATTCCTATGAGAGCGCGAACTCGATCAACAATGCCGAGGGCTCGCCGATCAATCTCTATCAGACCATGTTCGGTGCCGATTTCCAGGACCCCAACGCCAAGGATTTCAAGCCGAGCCAGAAGATCCAGATCCGCAAGAGCGTGCTGTCGGGTGTCATGGAAGACGCCAAGACCCTGCAGGCCAGCGTCGGCGCGGACGACAAGGCCCGCCTCGATCAGTATTTCACCGGCCTGCGTGAGATCGAGCATCAGCTCGACCGTCAGCTGGAACGTCCCGAGCCGCGCGAAGCCTGCAAAGTGGCCAGCGCGCCGAAGGATCTCAAGACCGGCGTCGATTACGAACTGGTCGCCGAACGCCACAAGATCTTCACCGATCTGCTGGTGATGGCCACCGCCTGCGATCAGACCCGCGTGTTCAACATGACCTATATGCGGTCCTTCGCGGCGACCACCAAGCCGGGCTACGAGAAGCCCCATCACACGACCACGCATGAGGAGCCGATCGACGAGAAGCTCGGCTATCAGCCGATGGCGTCCTGGTTCCTGCGCCGCGCCTTCGAGAATTGGGCTTATTTCGTCAGCGCCTTCGACAAGGTCAAGGAAGGCGACGGCACCCTGCTCGACAATATGCTGATCTATGGTTCGACCGATCAGTCCTTCGCCAAGATCCACTCGATCGAAGGCCTGCCGATGATCTCGGCTGGCCGCGCCGGCGGCAAGATCAAGACCGGCCTGCATCTCGACGGTGGCGGCACGCCGGGCACGCGCCTCGGCTACACCATGATGAAGACCCTGGGCGTCGATGTTGAGAACTGGGGCACCCAGTCCAACCAGACCAACAAGGAAATCGGTGAGATCCTGGTATGAGATCTTCTTTCAAACTGGCCGGCGCTCTTGTGGCGCTCGGCGTTGCCTTGGGGGGCCATCATGCCTCCCAGGCCGCCGACCAGGCCGGCATCGGCACCGAGACCTGGGCTCAGGTCCCGATGCCGCCGGGTTTCAAGGTGGTGCCGACTGAGCTCGAAGGCCCCGTTTTCGCCGATACCAATGGCCATACGATCTATAAATGGCCGCAAACATCGCTGCGCAACGGCTATGCTGGCGATCCCAAGGACAAGGCCACCTGCGAGGACAAGGTCACGACCAAGACCGGCGGCTATATGAGCCCCTATCCGCCGGACCTCGGTCTGCCGGACCTCGACAAGCGCAAGAGCTGCCTGGCCGAATGGCCGGCGGTGAAGGCGCCGGACGATGCCAAGCCGGTCGGCAAGTTTACCGTGGTGACCCGCTCCGACGGCTCCAAGCAGTGGGCCTACGACAATCACGCCCTCTATATCTCGACCCTCGACAAGGTCCAGGGCGACGTCAATGGCGGCACCAACGCCTATCGCAACGGCGGCGACAATCCGGCCGAGCGTTCGCCGGTCGGTCCGCCGTCGGATGTTCCGCCGGGCTTCCAGGTGCACACCACCGTGCGCGGCCGCATGCTGGTGACCGACAAGCGCTACTCGGTTTATAGTTGGGACAATGACGGCAAGGACAAGTCCAACTGCCATGACGATTGCAACCTGACCTGGGTGCCGGTCGCGGCCCCTGAATCGGCCAAGGCGCATGGTGAATGGACTGTGGTCGAGTCGGCTCCCGGCGTCCGCCAGTGGGCGTTCCGCCACAAGCCGCTTTATACCTATGCCCGCGATACCGTCACGCAGAGCCAGGACGGCTCCTACGACAATCCTGGCTGGCACAATGTCTACACGCAGCTGACTCCGGCCTGGCCGAAGCAGTTCGCGGTGCAGGATTCGCTCAGCGGCGAAGTCCTGGCCGATGCCAAGGGCATGAGCGTCTATATCTATACCTGCGGCGACGACTCGGCCGACCAGCTGAGCTGCGACCTGCCGAACAGCCCCAAGGCCTATTTCCAGGCCATCTGCGGCGGTTTCGACAAGGATCGTTGCGCCCGCCTGTGGCACTTCATTCCCGCCACGGCCGGAGAAAAGACCGACAATCATCTATGGTCTGTCCTGACGGTCAACGCCAAGACCGGCGACTATGCCAAGGCCGGCGAGCCTGATGCGGTCAGCGTCTGGGCCTATCGCGGCCGTCCGCTCTACACCTATGCCGAAGACAAACAGCCCGGCGATTACAAGGGCAATGGCCTCGGCGAATGGCAGGGACGCCGCAATGGCTTCCGCGCCTTCTGGGTGCGTAACGAAGTGTTTGGTGGTGGCTGAGCCTGACCCGATAAGCGGCCCGCGGCAAAGACCGCGGGCCAATAAGGAGGAATTATGAGACTTCTCAAGAAAGCGCTTCTCGGCACGCTGTGCACCGCGGTCGCGGTTGTCGGCCTCGGCGCCGCCCGCCTCAAGGCCGATGATGCTTCCGCCGCCTCCGCTGCCGTCCTCAAGGATCGCCGCATCGGCTATGTGACGACCGGCCTGCATTGGGCCGTCTATCAGTCCGACAAGGTCGCACAGGATTGCCCGCAGGGTCTGAACACCAACGGACCGCGCGAAACCTTCAAACAGCTTTATCCGAATGGCGGTCCGGTCGCGGACACGCAGGAAGCGCGGGAAGCTCTGCGTTTCTTCCCGTTGGATAAGAAGGCCGAGTTCCCCTATATCGTCGCCAAGGGCAAGACTTCCTACGGTCTCAATCTCGACGGCAAGGTCGGGCCGAACGACTATACCCGCCCCGAGGCCGCCAAGGCCCTGAAGCCGGGCGAGAAGCCCGACTATGCCCAGGAAGTTTCGGACGAGAAGGGCATCGACAACAATCTCTACAAGGTGATCGGCTGCGCCTCGCATTTCCGCGGGCCTGAAGGCCAGATCCAGCTGTTCGGCAACAAGCTGATCAACGGCTTCGCCTATGACCGCATGATGATCGAGATCACCAATGTCGATAATCTGGTCAATGCCGACAAT
>FTDB01001066.1_pt1 | contig 11644 bp, 6 predicted proteins | sample 1639741 | NCBI WGS metagenome assembly FTDB01 (sample SAMEA3914869, study PRJEB12502) | metagenome | biome: forest; material: soil | place: USA | collected 2012-03-12 | depth 0.1 m | reverse complement strand
GGGTGTCCTGATCGAACGGCGCGGCCCGGCGTTTGCGCTGATGACCGCCTTCGGCATCAATCTGGCCGGCGCGCTGGGCTTCGCCCTGCACCCGACCTATCTCGTTGCGATTGCCGCGCTATTTACCATCGGCATTGGCATGGCCATGCTGCAAGTCGTTATCAACCCGCTTATGCGTAACGCCGGCGGCGAAGCCCACTTCGCTTTCTTTTCGGTCCTCGGTCAGCTGGTATTCGGCCTGGCCTCCTATGTCAGCCCGATGGCCTTCTCGGCGATCGTCGCCAGTGATGGAAAATTGCCGGCCGTCCTTACCCAGCTCACGGCCATGACTCACGCGCCACAGTGGGTGCTTCTGTACTGGCTTTTCGCGGTCCTGTTTATTCTGGCCATTTTGGCAACCGCCACGCTCAAGCTCGGCAATTTCGAGCTGGCGGCGGATGAGAAGAGTGGCCCGATCAAGGTCTATGCCGAGCTCCTGAAAAGTCCCACGGTGCGATTGTTCTTCCTTGGCATCGCCGCCTATGTCGGGACCGAGCAATCCATTGCCAACTGGATGTCGCCGTTCCTGCAAACCTATCACCATATCGATCCGACCACGGTCGGTGCGGCCGAGGTGGGCAATTTTTGGGGCCTCATGTCCGTCGGCTGCCTATTGGGTCTGGCTCTCCTTAAAGTGCTAGACTCCAAGACCGTGCTGCGCGGCGCGTGCCTATGCGGCATCGGCTGCTTGGCCGTGGCCCTGTTCGGCCCAACTCAAGCCAGCCTGATTGCGTTTCCAGTGTGCGGTTTCTTCCTCTCGGTGATGTTCTCGATCGTCTTCTCCCTGGCGATGAATTCAATGCCGTCCCACCATGGCGCCCTGTCGGGCATCCTGTGCTCGGGGATACTCGGCGGCGCCATCGCCCCCTTGATTGTCGGCGCGCTCGGACAACACATCGGCCTGCGATTCGGTCTCCTGCTCGTCTTCCTTCTGCTGGGTTATATGCTGAGCATCAGCATCTGGGCAAAGCCGCTAATCACCAACAAAACGATCTTCAAAACCTCAGCGGAGAGCTGATGTCATCACCTATTCAATCCGGCGCTATCGAGCGGTGTCGGATTTGGATAGTGAAACGGCAAGGTATCGGGCGTCACGATGACGTCCGTGGTGAAGACGAGCGGAAACCCGACGGCGCTCGGATAGGTCAGCTCGATAAACGACGCCGAATACCCGTGACGCGGCATCGGCAAGGTTACGACATAGCTTCCGTCCGACTGGGCTGTAAGCGGCGTGCTTCTATAGGCCCGGCCGATCGCAGCCACTCGGAAATCACGCGCCTTGGGATTGGTTGCCCGCCACAGAAGAACCTTGCTCGGCGACACGTTCGTGTGCACGACGAGCTTGCCGCCCTGGACCTTCCAGTCATATTGCGGACGCGGCGTCCTCGTGAGGAAGGCGCCGTAAAACCCTATGAGGTCCGAGATGACCTCGGACTGCCCAAGACCATGGTCGGTGTTCGGCAGATAGCGCAGCTGCTTTTCGCCCTGCACGGCATCCCAATAGAAATGCGAACTGTCCGGAGCAAAGAACTGGTCACCCGAAGCGTTGATCAGGTACTTCGGCATGGCAAGCGACGGCCGGGAAAGATAGGCGTATGGATCCTCGATCTTGTCGAGCTCGGCCATGGCCGGCGTACCGATCATGTCCGGAATAATACCATTTGCCGCGTAGTCGGCCAGTGCCGGGGAGAACTCGCCCATCGCCTCCCAATGGTGGCGCAGCTGGACTTCGGTGTTCAGCAGATCGGCGACGATCGGGATGATAGCGACCACCCGCTTGTCCGTCGCGCCCGTCAGCCAGGTGGTCCAACCTCGCTTTGACGCGCCGGTGACGACGAAGCCGTCTGGCACGTTGGCGCCGTTGTCGATCGTTTTCAGATAGCCTTGCACGGCCGTCATAGCCGCGCTGGCGCTCTTCACCATCGGTAACCGGACGATATCATTGGGGTCGTGGGTCCTTGCAAATTTAGCCTGCTGGTAGGCAATGAGCGCGTCTTCCGATCGCGGGACATCTGGCGTCTCGGCGAAGCGAAGCGGCTGGTTTGGCACCTGCCCGACCTCGGCGACGATGGAGTGCGTTTGCATGGCGATCGCCTGGGCGATTTGCGACGGCGCGTCGGGGGCTGGCTGACCATTGTCACCATCGCCAATGATCAGCATTGCCGTATGATAGCTATTGTCGTCCGGTATGGTGACGGTCAGCCAGTGTCGCCAAACGGGCTGGTCGACCTGGCTTTTATCAAGCCAGGTCTGCGACGTCAGGGCGAGGACAGCTCCGTGATACCCCGCCCCCTTGAAGGTATGGACTACCGACCAGCCGAAGCTGGGATCAGGCTTTTGCAGGTAGATATCGAGCGGCGTTGCCGCGGGCGTTTCGGCGGAGGCGCCGCCCGCGATCGCCATGGCCAGGCTTATGGCCACAAGTCCACGAAACACTTTCATGACCGCCTCCAAGGCGCTGCTTACTCAGGAGCGACGTTCGATGTACAGGGCTTCCCGCCGCAAACGTCGATGATCTTCCCGGTCGTTAAAAAGATCGACTTTTGCTCGCGCGCGGCCGGCGTGGCGCGGGGATCCTCGTGCGGATCGTGACCCGTGCGAGGCGGCTGATTGCCAAGCGGCGGATTATTGATTTTCGCGCCGCTATCCCAGATGACGATGCCGGACTCGGCGCCCGCTGCGCTCGAATCGAGGCAGGTCAGGGCGTCGAGCGAACCTGCCGTCAGGCCGCGTCCCGGATTGAGTGCCGGGCAGTGCAGCTTGGCGCCGACCGTCCGGGCTTCGACCTCGGCGGAAGCCATGGCTACCTGGTGATCGCCATAGGCGACGTCCAAGAGGACCTGGTGGGTCGGCGTGTTCGGCAAGGGTGTGTTCGTCATGGCGGCCGCGTACCCGTCCCCTTCCGCGCGGTCCCACAACATCTGCCACAAGGAAAGGACCAGCTCCTCGTCAAGACTGTCGGGATAGGCCGAATAGACCAAGGGCGAAAAGTCGTCGAAATCGGCACTGCGCTCCAGTAGCAGGGAGTAGTTCATCCCCGGCACGCCGAGCACGCCGCGCCGAATATCCTGGCTGACGGCGATCAATGCGCCGCCGACAATGCCACCTTGGCTGTTGCCGTCGTAATAGAGGGCGCTCGTATCGATGACCGACTTGCCGTCGATGGTGAACGCCGGGTCGCTCGCCAGCCCCGACGGATGGATCATCAGACGGCCCATCATCAGCTGGTTGAGAATACCCTGCTGCGTAGCATCGAAAAATCCGCCGGCGTTCGACAGGTCCGTGAAAGTAAAAAGGGCGGCGGGAACTTCTGTCTCCGAGAAGCCGTACCAGTTGACCGCGCAGAACAGGAAGTCATGCTCATTCGCCATGTCGGAAACATTGTCGGCGTTGAGCTCGCCGCGCGAACCGAACAGGCCATGGCCGTAAAGCGAGGCATGGGCAGGCTTACCGGTCGCACCGACGGCAGCCCTTGGGATATTGCAGATAAACGGCACGACCATTGGCTTCGCCGACGCCTGGATAGGCACCGCTTCCGGGCCAGGATTGGCTTCGGCATAGGCGAAATGCGGCTCGGCAATCATAGTATCGCCCACGGCGGCAAAGCCGGCCCTCACCTTGGCCACATTGAGTTTCTTCCGTTGGAGTAGAGGCGCCAAGGCACTCGAAAGCTGGTCTTGCCCAGGCGAGACCGCCCCCATGGTCAGATAGTTTGGAACCGACATCTCTCCCTCAACCTGGCGGGCGATCTGCTTGCTTCTCGCCAACGGAATATCGGTGACCTTGGTCACCTTGAACGAAGGGGCCGCCCCTTTCAGGCCCGCGAAGGCGTCGTCGCGAATGGCCAACATGCGGCCGGTTAAGTTCTTCTCGGAGGCAACGGTGAAATCCCATGCCAGGTAAAGGCCGGACCGATCGATCCCCGCCTTCGACAAGGTCGCCAACAGACCATTCATATGGTCGCGTCGGTCATTGATGGCCTTGATGTCGCTGGGATGATTGTCACGATAGATGCGAAAGGCCGCGCCGGCTTCGATGTCGTGGCCGGCGCTATCCTTAAGGTCGCGTAAGACCACGATGTAGCGGTGGCCATAGTCGAGGTTCTTCGCCACACGGATGATCAGGGCTTGCTTATCGGGACCACTGACATTGGTCACGTCGAGTTCGGCCCAGATCATCTTGCGCTCAAGCGTGTCGGCATCGATCAAGATGATGGGGGCATTTGCCGCGAGCGCGGCCAACGGATTGCTCTCAGGGGCGGCGCCGGTGCGGACAAGATCAATCCCCGGAACGTGGGCCAGGATCATCGCCCCTGGCGAAAATCCGTCATTACGGTTCCATTCGGTGGGATCGATGGGGTGCGCCGACAACTGGCCGACCGGCATCGCGACGCGTTGGAAGTGGATACGCTTGCCCGTCGGCGTCGCGGCGTCTGGCGCCGTGAAATAATCGTTGGGAAATGGCAGCATGCAGCGGTCGGCGAGAAAGTCGCAGTGATCCGCCGTGGCGACGAGATTCTTGGGCAGTTGGCTGTCGATATTGCCGGGCCCCGCCTGCGCTCCGGCCGACGTCGAAAGTGCCCAGCCAAGGGCCAAGGCGCAGCTGACGCCACGGCGCGTACGTTTCTTGCTGGCTACCATTTTCTACTCCTTAGCGGTTGCCCGACCGGCAGGTTCGCGCAGTCGAAGGGTGTTGGATTGGCTCGCCGGCGCGTCTGAACTTGCCAGCGTCAGGGGAATGGTTTCGATGAAGGTCCGCGCGGAGCTGCCAAGCGAAACGGCGTAACGACCTTTCGCGATTTGCCAGCTGTGCTTTCGCGAGTTGAACGTCGCCAGTAAACGCGGATCGATGCGAACTGTGATCTCGCGGCTCTCGCCGGGTTTCAGCTCGACCTTCGCCCATGCGGCCAGACGTCTGGGCGCCTCCCAGTCAGGCTGGTCCGAGACCACATAGACTTGCGGTACGGCCTTCCCGACGCGAACGCCGGTATTGGTCACGCGGAACGTCGCCACGGCCTGGCCATCGATACATCGCACCGAAAGTCCGCTATAGGCGAAGTTTGTGTAGGACAGGCCAGCACCGAACGGGAATAACGGCTCAAGCGCTTTTTTATCGTACCATTTGTAGCCGACGGCAGCGCCTTCCTGGTAGGTAACCGCAAACCGTGCGTCTTCAGATCGCCCCTTCCCCGGAAGCTTCGGGTTGGGCAGTTGAGCGGCGTCACGCGGGAAGGTGATAGGCAAACGGCCCGAAGCATCGACTTCGCCGAACAGGACCCGGGCGATCGCCTCGCCCCCGGAGGTGCCTGGATACCAGGCTTCTATAACCGCGGGAACCTTGGCCAGCCACGGCATCAGCACCGGGCCGCCGGTTTCAAGCACAACGATCGTGTTGGGATTGGCCTGCGAAACCGCCGTAATCAAGGCGTCCTGGTTGTCGTCGAGTGTCAAGGCCACATCGTGGGACTCGGCGGCCCACTGGGTGGCAAAGACAATGACGAGATCGCTTTCCGCCGCGGCCTTCGCCGCCGCCTGAACGTCACGCCCGTCAAGATAGCTGATTGGCGCCGGCAGACGAGCCTCAATCGCCGTCACAGGCGATGATGGATGGTAGACGATCGGGCCTGGCCAATCGAGCGGGGCCAAGCCGGGCAAGGGGTTGCCGCCCACGGGATATACCGTCGAGGATCCCCCGCCGGCCAGAACACCCTTATCAGCGTGGCCGCCGATGATCGTAATCCGGCTGGCACTTCTGGCCAGGGGCAGGAGATTACCGCTATTCTTCAACAGGACGACGCCCTCCTCGGCGTCGCTTTGCGACACCGCGCCGTCGGCCTTGACATCGATAGGCCCGATGGCCACCGGGTCATCGACGATTCCCGTCGCGTACATTTGGCGCGTAATACGCCGCACCATGTCGTTCAGCCGCGCCTCCGAAACCTTTCCCATTCGCAGAGCACGGGCCAATGGCGCGCCAAAAAACGGCTTGGCGTCGAAGGACCAAGCCGACTCCTGGTCGAGACCTGACCTGGCCGCAGCGACCGTCGAGTGGACCGCGCCCCAGTCCGACATGACGAAGCCCGGATAACCCCAGTCGCGCTTGAGCACTCCATTGAGGAGATAGTCGTTCTGGCAGGCTGGTATTCCGTCGACCCGGTTGTAGGCACACATCACGGCGCCTGGGGCAGCCTGCTCAATGGCCAGTTCGAAGGCAAGAAGGTCTGACATCCGGGCCTGGTCGTCGGCTACGTGGGCGCTCATCCCCATGCGGCCGGTTTCCTGCGCGTTGAACGCAAAGTGCTTGATGGTTGAAAGGACGTGGTTGGATTGGATACCCCGAACCTGGGCGGCAACCATGGTCCCGGCGAGCAAGGGGTCTTCGCCCGCATACTCGAAGTTGCGCCCGTTGCGCGGCTCCCGTGCCAGGTTGACACCCCCCGCCAGCATGACGTTGAAACCTGAGGCCCGGGCTTCAGCGCCGATCATGGCCCCTGCCCTAAAGGCCAAATCGGTATTCCACGTCGCTGCGGTGGCGATGCCGGACGGCAGGGACGTCCTCTGAGGGTAGGGTATAGGGCTTTCGCGCTGCGCCGCGACACCGAGGCCTGCGTCGGTTTCCCACAGCGGGGGCAGTCCCAGGCGAGCTATTCCAGGAACATAGCCCGCGGAACCCATTCTCGCCCCCAACGGCGGTCGATAGGGCGAGTCTTCCTGCAAAGACCCAAACCAGCCGAAAACGAGCGAAAGCTTTTCCGCCCGGGTCATGGCGAGAACCGCTGCATCGGCCCGCGTATCGGGTGTGGCTGTCGAAGTCTGTGCCTGAGCGACGCCGATGGACACCCACCAGACGAAGGGAAAGAGCACGCACCCGCGCAAGATCGACGACCTCATGGCGCGACCTCGACGCTGCGCCCGGCCCGTCGGCCATCGCTCGATCGCGCGCGAACCCAGACCTTTCCAGTCACCACGACGCTGTCCGTATAGGGACGCCACGCGCCGTCGCCTGTTTTGTATTCGATCGGCAAGCCCGGGATGGACAGATTGGCGTGGAGCCGGCCGTCGACGATCCGGGCACCGGGCACGGGGATGCGATAGGCGATACCGAGCCGGTCCAGACGGGGCAGTTCCTGATCGCCCAAATGCGCGACGAAGCGGTTCCAGTCGGCTTCGCGCCGCGCCGCCATGTCCTGAGTGAACTGACCACTGGCCGGACCATGGCGCCCCCCCTTGGGATCGTAGGGCACTTCCCAGTCGGCATGATGCCAGGCCCGCTCGGCGAACGCTGCGAGCCGCGGGAAGAGCATATAGTCGACCTCCGCGTCGCTGTGGATCATCTCGCTGAACAACTGGGCCTGAATCCCGTTGAACCTGACACCCGCCTTTAAGGGTTCGCTATCGACGATCGGTGCCGAATGTCCGTTGACGTCCTTCCAAACCTCCGCATGGGCCGGCAGGTTTTCCGGCATGAATTCAAAGGCGCGACGGGTTTCAAGGTTACGCGTGCCCCAGCCGTTGCCGCGCTCGTCGGGATCCGGGGAATAGGGCATATCGAAATAGGTCGCGTCCGGAGTCGACAGCACAACCTGCCAACCTGGGATGTTGGCGAGATGGTGGGGCGCGGCCACCCCCGAATCGAACAGGGTTTCCCAGCTGTTGGTCTGGACGTGAGCCGGCATACTGGCCGGGTCGACATCGGCCATCCCATCGCTCCATGCAGCGGGCTCGATACCGCGTTGGCCAAGCGTATTGGCCACGCGTTCAAGAAACTGCGTTCCCATTCTATCGATGGGTTGTCCCGTTCGTCGGGCCACAGCCTGGCAAACCGGTGAGCCTGTCCAGGCGCCGGGCGTTTCGTCCCCGCCGATGAAATAGCGTTTCAGGGGGTAGCCGGCGGCAGCATGCATTTTCGCCACCGCGTCGATGATTTTTTCCTCAAAGGCAAAGGCAGATGGCAAGCAGACATTGATCGTGTTGTCGGTGAAGCCCTGCACCGTGCGGTATAGGGTCGTGTCGGCAGGATCGCTAAGCAGATACTGGCTGGCCTCGGCGGTCTCCCCTTGGGCCATGTATCGGTCGTACCGCACCTGCATCGCCTTGATCGCGGCGCGGGAGTGTCCGGGCATATCAAGCGAGGGAATGACTTCGATGTGCCGCGCCGCCGCCGCCCTGACAATATCGATGTAGTCCTGCTCGCTGAGATATCCGTTTGCCGGAGTGTCGGCGGATGGTCCGCTACCCAGCTGTGGGATCAGGCAGACGTGCTCGTTCGGATCGTGACAACGCTTGCTTCCGACCTCGGTCAATTCGGGCAAGCCTGGAATTTCAAGACGCCAGCCCTGGTCGTCGGCCAGGTGCAAATGGAGCTTGTTCAGCTTATAGCGCGCCATCTGATCGACGATCTTGAGGATCTCCGTCTTGCCGTGGAAATTGCGGGCGACGTCGAGCAACAAGCCGCGGAACGCAAATCGTGGTGCATCGACGATTCTTGCGATTGGCAATGACCGATTGGCATCAAGGAGGTCAAGGACGCTGAACAGCGCATTTGAAGCACCCTCGGCATCGGATGCGGTGATCCGGATGGCGTCTGTCGCGATGGCGAGCGTATAGGCGCCGGGCACCGCGCTCCCTGTGGCAGCAATGGTCACGGTGACCGGAACACCCGCTGACGTTTGCATCACCCGATTTTGACCGAGATCGTCAAGCGCACCCTGAAGTTCCCGGCTCGACACCCCTTCAAGTCGAAGCCGAATACCCTTCGACAAATCCAACCTGCGGTGATTGGCATCCGCCACGAGCGATATCGGCGTCGGCAGAAGCGTGACCGCCGGCGCGTTTAGGCCGCGCGCCTGGCGAGCGTTTTCGTCATAAAGACTGGCCGCCGTCGGCCACTTGGTGCTGTCCTTGGCCGACCGCCCCGCCTGTTTGGCTTCGTCGAGAAACGGTTGAACAAACGGGTCCGATTCCAGGCCGGTATCTGGGTCGATAACCGGGCGCGTACTGTCGACAATCCGCGGTACAAGGCCTTGGGCGGCGACATACTCGTTCGGCATCATGTAAAACCGCGTCACCTGCGTGCCTGCCGAGCGCAAGTCGATATTGAGCGAGGCGCCAGGCGCCAGCCCCCTATAGGCTGTGGTGGGCGTCATCGCGTAGAGGTCGCCGTTGATATGACGGATGGAGACCTGATCGGTTCCGACGGTTTCGACGGCGGCTTCCATGCTGAAATAGAAGGTCCATGCGCCGGTGCTGTCGCCATGCGGCGAGACTAGCGACAGCCGGCTGATAAAACACTCGTCCGGGCAGCCGGCCGGATGATTGTCGAGGACGGTGTATCGGACCTGGAGTTCCGCGGCGAACCGGTCAAGCTCGGTTTGCGTCAAGCTGGCGGCGTGGACCGTGCCGACCAGGCCGAACCCGATTGTGAGCGCGAATACGGAAAGGCTAAGGCGTTTGAAAAGCCGTCGCTCGAGGGTCATGGGCTTTGCGGAAGGATGGTATTTCATACTCAGACCTTCACGATCCAGGCGCGCTTGCGCATGTAGAGCAAAACGCCGCTCATCATCGCACACAGAACGAAGATCGGTATCAAAGCGGCGACCTGGTCGCCGCAATAAGGCGATGCGGCGAGATAAAGGGTCTTCAGGATCGGTGCCTGCAGCAGCGGCTCGAATATCTGGTGCAATACATAGGCAAAGATCGAATTTATACCGAACGCGGTCAGGACGCCCGTCCATGTAAGCGTGAGACCCCGCCGATCCATCGCGGCATAAAGCGCGGCAAGAACGAGGGTGGCGATCCCACTCGATAAAAGGACAAAACTGCTACTCCACAGCGCCTTTATGATCGGGAAAAACGGACTCCATGCCAGCCCGGCGGCGATCATCGCAACACCGGCAATGGCCAGACGAAGCGCATCCTTGCGAGCCAATACCCATTGACCGACGGCAACGCCGATAAGCGCTTGCGCAATTGCGGGCAGATCACCCAAAAGACCCTCAGGATCGAAGGCTAGTGGCTCCGTGACATAGACATGGGCACCAAAGACGGCCCGGTCGATCCAGCTGGAAAAATTGGCGCCGCGAACCAGAAAATGGGTCGTTCCATCCGGAAAAGGCAGCAAGGCCAGGAGCCAGTAGCCAAGCAGCAATCCGGCCGCGATGCCTAGTCTCGTCCGCGAGCCGGTTGTATAATAGAGCAGACCGGCAAAAAAATAGGCGACGCCGATACGCTGAAGCACACCTTCGGGCCGGAAGGTCTCAGTGAACGGTGACATGACCCATCCGCTATTGCTGACCAGAACACCGATTAGGATAAGCCGCAACGACCGAAACAGGAGTTGACGAAAGACCGGGGCTGTCAGGCCGTCGGCCTTCCCGGCCAGAGGAATGGACACGCCACTCATCAAAAGGAAAGCCGGAAACAGGCTGTCGGCGATATGGAACCCTTCCCAATGCGCATGCAGCAGCAGGGGAAAGACGTGAAAGCCCGCCTCTTTCAGATCATCACTGTAGTTGGCGCAAATCATGCCGATCAGAGTGAGGCCCCTTAAGACATCCAGCGAGGCAAGCCGCCGGGCCGAGGGTTTGGAAATCGTCATCGAATAATCCAGAAGGTGAGAATGGCGGTTTGCAATATATTCACCCGAGCCTGCCGATCGGCGCACAGGCTGGCAGAGGCACTAAATCACGTCCCGACAGAGTGGACGCCTGCACTGGTAAGAAATGCGACGAAGAAGAGAATTGGATTCTTTTCGCGGACCACCATGATCGAGAAATGCTCCGGGACGCCCTTTCGCAAGGACGATTCTTTTCTGCGCTTCGAGAAAGAGAGTCGCAGAGTTGCGGACGGGCGAAGCGATATGCGACCGTACTGACTATTAATGCCAACGTCCGTCGCCTTATTGGAACTCCCCATCCCTGTCCCCACCGAAACATTTTGGCCACCGCCCCAGTTCGACAAACCATTCCCCCTGGGACCGCGTCCGAAATTTATAAGCGGCAGCTATAACGGCTGTCAATAGATACTTCTAATGGATGTTTTTAATTTTAGCCTCGCTTTTTTGGGTGATCTTCACAAGTCATGCCGCCGCCAGGGACGACGACATATCAAGCTCGTCCGGCACTTCCCCCACGCGTGCAATGGCGGCCCCCTTTGGCCGCACTCAGCTCACGCAAGTGTTCGAATTTAGCGTTCTTGGCTAAGACCGCCGGGGCGAACGCCGACCGATCCTATTGACCCCTTATTTTTCTGGAAGAATAAGCTTCGGAGGATTCGCTGCGTTCATCGTTAAGACCAGTGCCAAAGCGGGGGCAAAAAGTGGGATATCAAGCAGACAGATGAGCTTTAGATTTCTCGCCGGAGATGGCGAAATGGCCCGCTTGATGCGGGCGCACGATTGGTCGCGGACAGCTCTTGGAACCCCCGACACCTGGTCGCAATCTCTTAGAACCTGTGTTCGGATCATGCTCAACACGAGGCATCCTGTCTTCCTATTCTGGGGAGCGGACGCGGTTTGCCTCTATAATGACGGTTATCGCGAACTCATTGGGCCGGAGCGGCACGCAGTCGCCCTCGGGAATAAGGGCGCTTTCGTCTGGGAAGAAATC
>FTDB01002454.1_pt1 | contig 11677 bp, 10 predicted proteins | sample 1639741 | NCBI WGS metagenome assembly FTDB01 (sample SAMEA3914869, study PRJEB12502) | metagenome | biome: forest; material: soil | place: USA | collected 2012-03-12 | depth 0.1 m | reverse complement strand
GGGTAGAGGTTGTTGACGACGAGGACGTGCATGTTCCGGTCTGTCTTACATCATCGACGCCAGCCACGGCGGGATATGGTTCTGCCGGTCATGCAGAACCGCACCCACGATGGGGCGGCCGGAGCGGGCCAGGATCTCGCGCAGGCGGATGGCCTGCGAGCGACGGGTCTGCTCGGCTTCGATCACCAGGATGCTGCCATCGACGCAGCGCGCCATGATCGCTCCCAGAGGATCGCTGTCGGCCGGCGGCGGCACCACGACGACCATGTCGAACGAGTGGCAGAATTCGCGCAGGTGCGAGGTGATTTCCTCGTTCTTCGAGCGCGAAAGGCTCTTGCCGTGCCAGTTCAGCATGTCGGCCATGTACAGCTCGTGGCCGGCGACCTTCACCAGGTCGCCATTGGTCGAGATGGGATGGATCGAGCCGTCATCGTCATTCTCGACGGCGTGGCTGTGTTCCATCGTCCAGCGGTTGCGGGTGCAGTTCAGCACCAGAACCTTCTTGCCGAGGACGCTGACCGCGGCCCAGGCCATGTCCAGCGCGATCAGGGCGCTGCCCGGACCGCCCGAGGCACTGATGAATTGGACGACGGTGCCGCGTTCCATGTCGAGGGTGCTGTCGATCTCGAGATAGAGTTCGATGAGATCGACCACAGCCAGGTCTTCGGGGACTTCCCATTCGGTCTCGCGGGTGGCGAGACCGGTGCGGAGCATGCTGAGATCAGCAAAATCTTCCTGGGCAAAGCTCAACTTTTTCATTCACTGCCTCCGAAGGCGATGAGTTCGAGGGGGATGCGGCTCGGACGTTTCTGGAAGCTGGCCAGCACCGGAAGATCGAGCAGGTAAGCGACCTGCTCGGCCGAGCTGAAGCGGTCGTCCTGGGCTTCGCGCAGCAGAGCGGCGCCAGCGGCCAGGATGGTCCCGCCGAAGAAGCAGGCCAAAAGCGTGATCAGCTTGCGCGGCCGCGCAGTCTTATAGGGCTGGGTCGGAGCGCTGATCATCATGGCCGGCGAAATATGCTGGTCGTTGAGATTGCCCTTGATTCGGGCATCTGCCAGCTGGAGCGACAGGGCGTGGTAGGTTTCCTCGGAGATCTGCTGTTCGCGCAGCAGGGTATTATATTGGCCCCGGTTCTTCTGCAGATCGGACAGGCGATGATCGATCGCCGCCAGCTGCTCGGTCAGCACGCGGACCGGTTCCGCATTGCTGTTGGCGTCGGCACTGGTGCGCAGGAAGTCGGTCTGCAGGCTTTGATAGACCGTGTTTTCCTGAGCGGCATTACGATTGCCCAATTCTTTGTCGCGGGCTTTCAGCTCGGCCTCGGCGGTGGCGATGCCGGCGTTCAGCGAGGCCATGGCCGGACTGTTCGGAGCATAGGTCGCCAGCATCTGGCTCTGCTTGGTCTTCAGGTCGGCGAGGCGCGAACGGGCGTCGTCGAGCGCACGGTATTTTTCGCTGCTGGCCGAGTCCGGAATTTTTTCCGGCACCTTCGACATCAGGGACTGAAGCTCTTTCTGGCGGATCTGGGCCTGGGCGAGGTTGGCCCTGGCATTATGCATGTCGGTCTCGACATCGCCGCGCTGCGACAGAAGGTCTTCGACCTCCTTGTCATAGTCGGTGATGCGCCACTGGCCCTTGAAATCCTCGAGCGCGGTCTGAGCCTTGGTCAGCCTGTCGTTGGCGCTCTTGGTCTCGCTGTTCATGAAATTCTCATGCGGGTCGCGATAGACCGTGGTCTGACGGGTCAGATAGAGATCCACCATCTTCTGTACCAGCTGCGGCGCCAGATCCTTGTCCGGGTGATGCATGGTGATGGTGATGATGTTGTCCTGGGCGCCGACCTCGACGGCAAGGTCGTCCTTGAACTGCTTGACGGCGGCATCCATGGGCGTGCCCTGAGACGGCGGATTTTCCGCGATCTTCGGATAGACCTTGTCGATGCCGAAGGCGTTGATCGTGGCCTCGGCCAGATCATGGCTTTCCAGGATCGCCGAGTGCGACAGCACGATCTCGCGGCGGTCCGACGGGGTCAGCTCGCCCGCCCCGTTATGGGCGATATCGGGCGAATTGCGATCGCCGAAGGTCACCACCAGCTCCGCCACCGATTCATATTTCGGCGTGGCGAGGATGAGGTAGCCGATGCCCGCGATCATCACCGCCGCGAACACCCCGATGAAAGTGCGCCACTGTTTGGACAGCACCGTCACGGCATTATAAGGAATCAACTGGACCGACATGGTCATACTCCGTCGGGAGGGTGGGGTTACTTACCCACCACCGGGTTGATGTTGTAGGAGAAGCCCCAGTTCATCGGGATGAACTGCTGAGCGTACTGGTTCCAGAACGTATAGAACTCGTAGATGCCCGACCGCGGCACATAGACCACGTCATACTGAGCCAGGCGGGCATCGCCCAACGGGTCCTTGCCGGAAATCACATCGAGATAATTGGCCTGCATCGCCACCGGCTTGTCGTCGGCGCCGCGGCGAATGACGAAGATGCGGGCTTGGGCTGCGGACAATTTCACGCCGCCGGCCCGGGCGATCGCCTGGCTGAGCGTGAGATTCGGACCGACGGTGACGAATTCGCCGGGGGTATTGACCTCGCCCGCGACATAGATGCGGTTCGGCGCGAAGGTATGAACGATCACCGAGATCTGCGGGTCGGTCAGCGTGGCGCGGTACCGGTCGCGCAGCACCGCCGAAATCTCGGCCGGGGTCCGGTTGTAGGCCGGAATTTCCTCGGCCAGTGTCGTCGAGATCATGCCGTCGGGACGGACCACCACTTCCTCATTCAATTCGGGATTGAGGAACAGCTTCACGTCAAGCAGATCGCCGACCTGGACCCGATAGGCGGGCAATTCCCTGGGGCCGCCGGAAACCGGGTTCGACACCTGCGGAAGCGGGGGCAGATTGCTCTCGGTCTGAGCGCAGCCGGCAAGAAGAACGGTGCCGGCCATGACGAGGCAGGCGATCGAAGTGCGAATGGACATGGGATTTTCCCCTTGGTTTATTTAGTAGGCGCCGCTGCGGCGCAGCACGGCGACCGGCGTGCGCAGCAGGATGGCGATATCGCCCGTGAAACTGGATTTGCGGGCATATTGCTGGTCCAGATGGACGCGCTGGCGATAGCCGGTGTCGTTGCGGCCGCTGACCTGCCAGATTCCGGTGATGCCCGGACGGCAGCGGGTATAGTCGTGGAAGGCGGCGCCGTAGCGGACGATCTCGTCGGCGACGATCGGACGCGGGCCGACCAGGCTCATCTCGCCCATCAGGACGTTGATCAGCTGGGGCAGCTCGTCGAGGCTGGTGCTGCGCAGGAACCGGCCGATAGCCGTGATCCGGGGATCGTTGCGCAGCTTGAAATCCTTTTCCCATTCGGCACGGGCCACCGGATCGCGCTCCAGAACCTCGCGCAGCACGGCCTCGGCATTCGGGACCATCGAGCGGAACTTCCAGCAGCGGAACTGACGCCCTTGCGCGCCGATGCGGCGATGACCGAACAGGACCTGGGCGCCGTCCTTGCGGACCATCAAGGTGATCACCAGCAGCAGCGGCGACAGCAGGGCGAGCAGGGTCGCCGCGCCGACGATATCGAGCATGCGCTTGCTGAGGCGCCGGGCCGGCTCCTTCAGCGCCGCGAGACGGGACCGGTCGAATTGATTGCGATCCATGGCGGCGGCATGCGCGAGGCGCCAATCATATCGGCTGCCCGACATCTGCAGCATGTCACTGCTATAATGTTGATACCCCATTTTACCGCTCCGTGAAGGTCGTTTCGTTCACAAGAATGTTGTAAATATGACGCAACATTTTGCGTACAGAGTGTGTCCTACTCGATTGGAAGCCTAGCAGTCCGCCCGGCGGGGTTGGTGTGGCCTTTCTGTGGTGTCCGAACCACCTGTGTGGTCAAATTGTGTTGGATTAGCCCAGGCTTTTCAGGCGCTTGGCGCTGGGTTCAGACGGCTTTCGTCTTTCTGTAGCGGCTGAGGTCGACCCGGGTGAAAACCACACCGACGACATCGCCTCTGGCGGCCAGAATCTTGTCCATCGCCTCGGTCGCCTTGCGGCGCAGCGTGTGGCGCCAGCGCACCGCGAAAATCAGCTTGTCGACCACCCCGGACAGCAGCAGCGCCTCATCCGCGGCGAGCACCGGAGGCATGTCGAGCAGTACCAAATCGTAGCCCGCCCCAAGGGTTGCCAGCACCTTCTTCATCGGCTCCGAGATCAGCTTGTGCATCGCTTGGCGATTGCGCCGTCCCGCTGTGATGATGTCGAGGCCGGACAGGGCGTCGGTATGGATCACATCGTCGATGGCGATATGCGGGTCGACCAGCAACGAGGTCAGCCCCGTGTCGTTATTGAGCCGGAACAGGGTATGCAGCTCGGGATGTCGCCAATCGCAATCGACCAGCAGCACGCGTCCGCCCTCGCTGGCGAGAAGCCGACCCAGCGACGCCGCCAGGGTCGACCGACCTTCGCCCGGCACGGCCGAGCTGATGGCGATAACCTTGGGAGTCTCGCTCCAGCGCTCGGAATGCAGTTTCTCATAGAGTTTTCGCAAGCTCTCGGCATAGGGCGAGATCGGCTCGCGCAGCACATGGGCGATGGCGGTTTCGCCATCCTCGAGCTGCGGGACCGCGGCGATCACCGGCAGGCCTGAGGCACTTTCGATTTCGTCGGCGCGGCTGAACATGCGCGGTTTGGCATCGGCGAGGATGACGCCAATTAATCCGGCCAGCGTGCCGCCGACGGCGCCGACCAGAAGAATGATCGTGGCCGGCGGAGAATTGGGTTCGGTTGGCGGCAAAGCCGGCGCGATGATGGTTCCGCTCCCCTGACGGAGACGAGCCAGCGCATTGGCGATACCGGCGGCTTGCTGAGGGTCGCCGGCCGATGCGCGGACTTCCACGACACGCGACGACCGCCCGCGGCGGCTGATTTCGATATGGTCCCAGAAACGGTCGACGAGATCGCCGTGACTGGCTCGGGCCAGGAACGGGATCTTCCAGCCGGTCTGCTGCTCGATCCAGCTCTGGGCGTCGTGCAGCGCGGCCGGCGGCTCCCAATTGGGTTTGGAGAATTCCGGATCGCGGTCGAGATGCATCTCGGCGATCACCTGCTCCGCCTGGGACGGCGACCGCTGGCTGGTTTCGGCCTGCATCGAGGCGGCCTCGGGCAGCAGAATGCTCGTCTGGGCGACATAAGTGGTGGGCAGCGCCAGCAAGACCACCCCCGCCAGCATCAGCCCGCCGGCCAGGCAGGCCAGCAGCACCAGCATCTTGCGGCCATAGGATCGCGGCTCGGACGACGAACTTTGGGTCGCCCAGGAGGCGCCGGCCTGACTCTTGGCCGCCCGCTTCTCGGCGGCGGGTCGGCGTTGCGTGGCATGGAGCGGGATGTTGCGCATGGCGGGTTACGCCCGTCGTCTCAGCGCGTTCGGACCGCGCGGCGTACATCCACCAGGCGATATTGTTCATGCCAGGCCCAGGCGGTGGCGATCTGATCCTCGAGCGAGGAATAGCCCGGACACCAGCCGAGCAACCGCTTGGCCTTCGACGAATCGGCGATCAGCATGGCCGGATCGCCGGGACGGCGCGCCTTGACCTGGATGCCGATCGGACGGCGGGTGACGCGCGCCGCCATGTCGATCACCTGTCGCACGGAAGCGCCGCTGTCGCTGCCGAGATTGAAAGCTTCGGCGCCGCTGGCGTGATCGAGATAGGACAGCGCCAGGATATGCGCGTCCGCCAGATCGCTGACATGGACATAGTCGCGGATGCAGGTGCCATCCGGCGTATCGAAATCGTCGCCATAGATGTCGACATGCGGCCGGGTGCCGGCGGCGACGTCGAGGATCAGCGGGACCAGATGGGTTTCATTGGGATGGGCCTCGCCGATCTCATCCTCGGGGCAGGCGCCGACCGCGTTGAAATAGCGCAAGGCCACCGAGCGCATGCCATAGGCGGCGGCATAGTCGGCCAGCAGGCGTTCGCTCATCGCCTTGCTGGCGCCATAGGGGCTGACCGGGCGGTGGGCGTGATCCTCGGTGATCGGCAGATGGTCGGGTTCGCCATAGACGCCGGCCGAAGAGGAATAGACGATGCCATGCACCGAACAGGAGCGCATCGCATCGAGCAGCGACAGCGTCCCGGTCAGATTGGTGCGATAATAGGAGGTCGGATCGCCGACCGAGTCGCCGGCGGAGATAAGCCCGCCCAGATGGATCACCGCCAGGGGGCGGTGTTGGCGCAGCACCACTTCGAGGCGCGCGGTATCCAGCAGGTCGCCGATCTCGAGAGGCCCCCAGCGGACCGCCCAGGCATGGCCATGGCAGAGATTGTCGTAAGTGATGGGCAGGAAGCCCGAGGCTGCCAAGGCCCTGCAGACGTGGGATCCGATGTAACCGGCGCCGCCCGTCACCAGAATTCGTCGCGCTTCGCCTTGTTGGAACATGATGGCCTCTCCGGGTGCACTGCAAAATCTTTACAATGCGATCATGGGGGAGGGGCCTCGGCAGCAGCCAGTGATCAAGCTGTGGTTCCCCCGGCATGACACCGGGGAGTTACACGTTACCGGGAAGGAAGATGGTTACGCAGAGGCCACCGGAAGGACGGTTGGCGGCGGTCACGCGGCCGCCCAGCGCCTCGACATAGCGCTGTACGATCCAGAGGCCGAGCCCGGCATGGGCGGGCTGATTTTCCGCCTCCGGATCGGTCTTGGCGGGGCGGTAGGAATAATGCCGCTCGAACACATGATCGAGCCGGGCCGGGTCGATGCCGGGGCCTTCATCCTCGATCTTCAGCTCCACCTGACGGCCGTTTCGCTGCAAGGTGGTGGTGATGGTGCCGTCCTTCGGCGAGAAGCTGATGGCATTGTCGAGGATGTTCTCGGTGATGATGTCGAGGATCCCGTGTGGCGCCAGCACATGCACGTTCGGCTCGACATGGCGCACGAAGCGGATGTTCTTGTCGGTCGAGATGTCGCGGGCATTTCGCAATCCGTCCGCCACCACCGACGTGATGTTGATCCGAAGCTTGGGGGCTTCGATGAAATCGGCGGTCTCGTTGCCCAGGCGCTGCGCCGTGGATACCAATGAGGTCAATCGCAGCAAAGCCGATTCGATCAGCTGCGCCGATCGCTGGCCGCGCTGATCCTCTTCCGGAATCGAGCGCTTCAGGGATTGGAGCGCCGAGCGGATCACCGCCAGCGGCGCCTTGACCGAATGGGCATGGTCTTCGGTGGTGCGGCGGATGTCGTTGGCGACGCGGTGCATGTCGTCGACCATGCGGTCGAATTCGGCCGCCGCGCCAGCCAGTTCGGGCAAGGTGTTGCGGCTGGCGAAGGTCGCCGTGCCGGCGCCGCTCTGGCGGATGTCGCGGGCGACGCGGCGGAAGCGTTTCAGCGTCCCGTGCATGTTCAGCGCCAGCAGGATGGTGAGCGCGACCAGCGCCACATAGATCGCGGCGGCCACGCGCACATTCTCGGACTGCCAGAAAGGCTTGCCATAAGTCGTATGCAGCAGATTGGAGCTGTCGGTGGCCGAAATCAGCACCCAGCAGCCTTGCTTGGTGGCGATCGGAATGACCGAGGTCATCACCTCTTCGGCGCCGCTGACCTGCTGCTGATAGCGGATCTCGACCGGCTTGTCGTAGCTGCAGCTGTCCGACAGCGACTGGACGATGCCATGCTGGCTCAGCTGGTCGAGGCTGGGACCCGTCTCGTTCTGCGACAGACGCGGCGCGGAGGCCATGAAATAGAAGCTGGCCGGGCCGCCTTTGGAGGTCGGCCTGAACATCAGCTTGAGGATGGTGCCGTCATCTGCCAGATGCTCGAGCTGGTCGTTGAGCGCCGGACCCGACATGCCTTCCGGACGGTCGAGCAGCGGAGTCAGCGCCTGGGCGATCAGCCAGCCGCGATGGCGGAGAGTCTCCGCCACCAAGGCGCGGGTCTGACGGTCGGCCTTCTCGAACTGCCCGTAGAGAACTACGGGCAGCGCGATGAAGATGCCGACCAGCAGGGCCAGCTTGAGGATCAGGGATGAGAGAAAGCGCGGTCCGCGCCTGCCCTCACGCAAGGGCAGGGGTGCGTGACTTCCAGCAATATCCGAAGGCGGGGAAATTTTCGATTTCCATGAAGTCCCCGTCGATGGCGCGGAATTTGTTCCGAATGCGCTTGACCGAGGATCTGACGTTTGTTCGATACCCATCTTCGCCGCTCCCCGCGATGAAGCCGCAGTGATGGACACAGTCATAGATCGCGCGATAGCTCACATGATCCCCGGCATTGTCGACCAGGCGGCGGATAATGTTGAATTCGGTTACGGTGAGATTGACGTCGGTGCCCTTCCAATAAGCGCGGCACAGGCGCGGACGGAGCGTCAGCTCGCCGACCTCGACGGTTTCTTCGGTCGGAACGTCCGGCGGCAGCTTGGAAGCTTCCGCGATCAGCTTGACGCGCTTGGCCAGGACCGGCACGCCGCGCGACTTGTCGATGAAGTCGAGCGCGCCGCGGTCGAGCGCGGTCATTTCGTAAGCGGTGCCGGCCATGGCGGTCAGGATGATCACCGGGATCATCACGCCCTGGCGGCGCAGCTGCGGCAGGATATCGATGCCGTTGGTGGTCGGCAGATTCCAGTCGAGAATGATGACGTCGGCGCTCTGGCCCGACGCGAAATAGTCGTACAGCGGCTGGCTGTCGTCGAAGTCGATGACCTCGAAGCCGTAATCGCTCAGCTCGCCGCCGACCGCCTCGCGGTAATCGTCGTCATCATCGACCAGAACCAGACGGATTTGGCCAGTCGCGAGATGGTCAGTCGGCAACGGCAACGTTGCCGAACTTTGTCTCGCAAAGCTGTTTTGCTCCAGCATTGTGGTCATCGCTCGTTACCTCGTAAGAAAGAGTACGGAAAACCCGAGTTTGCACGTCGGGATAAAGGGCCACGCTCAGTACGCAGTCATGTTTACGAAATCGCAGGGTCTTGCCCGGGGCGTGATCCTCGACCAGCGAGGGTGCGCCCAGCAGCGCCTGTACTTCTCCTTCGTTCATGCCCACCAACTGAACCGGGGTGGGTGACGTCGCCGTCCCAGGGACGGACGCCGTCTGTTTACGGTCATCCCGCTTCTTCGCCGGTGCCGCCCGGGTGGGCGAATTCGGCGTCGGCGGCACGGTCAGCGCGATGGGCCCGGTCGGTGCAGCCACGGGCTCTTTCTGAGCCTGCGTGGCCGTGACAACCGGTTTGGGCGTTGGATCTGCGCATCCGCAAAGCGCCAATAAGGCAATCCCACCGAAGGTGCGATACAACGTCTTAACCATCATGCTTGGCCCCTTAGCCGAGGTAGTTCATACGAACCAGGCTCGTGTTGGCCGTTTCCTCGTCTTTGTTGAGTGCATTGGAACATGGGTTAGGGAAACTGACTTGTGATAAAGCCGTTGAAGTCCTGTGATATAACGGGAAGGCGGACCCCACTCTTTTAATGATTTCAAGGGTTTCCCGGGTATCTTCTAATGAGTTTTACTATCCCGGTCCCGTTTCGGGACCCTCTTGCAGCCTTCGCCCCATTCGCCGAAGAACCCTGGGCGATGCTGCTCGACAGCGCCGATTCGACGCGCGGCCGGCACGTGTTCATCGCCGTTCGGCCGCGTCAGACTCTGCTCGATCCGCCCGATCCCTTCGCCGACCTCGCCAACGCATTGGGGCCAAGGCGGCCACCCTCGGAATTCCCCTTCGCCGGTGGCGCGGTGGGATTGTTCGGCTATGAACTCGGACGTCATCTCGAACGCGCTCCGGCCCGCCATGCCGCAGGGCAAAGGGAGATGGCGGTGGGAATTTATGACGCGGTCGCCGTCTTCGATCTCGCCGAGCGCCGGGCATGGGCGATCGCCGCCGACGACACCGCCGTCGGCAAGGCGCGACAACTGGCCGCCGAGATCGCCGCCGCGCCCGAGCTCGCACCGCCGTCCCCGGCCGAAAGGCTGACGATCCACCCCGAACTGGCGCGTGAGGAGTATCTGGCGCGGGTGGCCCGCGTGATCGCCTATATCGAAGCGGGCGACATCTTTCAGGCCAACTTCACGCAGCGTTTTCTAGCGGAGCGGCCGGCGGGCCATTCCGGCTTCGACCTATACCGACGGTTACGCGACTTGAATCCGGCCCCCTTCGCCGCCTATCTCAGGTGCGGCGCCGATCTGACCGTGGCGACCGCCTCCCCCGAACGCTTCCTCAGTCTCGGCATTCATGGCCGGATCGAGGCGCGTCCGATCAAGGGAACAAGGCGGCGCGACGCGGACCCAACCCGGGACGCCGCCATCGCCGCCGAACTGGCGGCGTCGATCAAGGACCGTGCAGAGAATTTGATGATCACCGACCTGTTGCGTAACGATATCGGCCGAGTTGCGGCCACCGGCACCGTCCGGGTTTCCGCCCTTCACGCCATTGAAAGCTATGCCACCCTGCATCACCTGGTCTCGGTGGTGGAGGGACAGCTCCGGCCCGGTCTCGGGCCGGTCGATCTGCTGCGGGCCACCTTCCCCGGCGGCTCGATCACCGGGGCGCCCAAGGTGCGCGCCATGGAGATCATCGATGAATTGGAGCCGGCCCCGCGCGGCGCCTATTGCGGCGCGATCGGCTGGATCGGTTTCGACGGGGCGATGGATACCAGCATCGTGATCCGTTCGGTCAGCATGACCGACGATAAGATCATCGCCCAGGCCGGCGGCGCCATCGTCGCCGATTCCGATCCCGAGGCCGAGCACGCCGAAATGATGGCGAAAGTGGCGCCGGCTCTGGCCGCTATCGGCGGTAGCCGGGCATGAGCAACGATCTCGTCTGGGTCAACGGAGCGCTGAGCACCCAGCCTGGCGTCGACATCACCGATCGCGGCTTCATCTGGGGCGACGGCGTGTTCGAGACGCTGCGCGCCGAAAATGGACGGGGCCTGCATATGCGCCGTCACTGGCGTCGGTTGCGGGCGGGAGCGGCGGTGCTGGAAATGCCGGTGCTGTTCAGCGACGGCGCTTTGTCGGCGGCGGTGCGCGACTTGCTCGAAGAGTATGAAGGGCCGGCGGCCGTGCTGCTGACCTTGACCCGCGGCCCGACCCCGCGCGGTCTGCTGCCCGCGCGTGAGGGGCTGCCGACGGTGATGATCACCGCGTCGGCGGTCGGCGAGCAGCCGGGGCCGGCTTCGTTGACCATCGCCACCGTGACCCGCCGCAACGAATATTCGCCGCTGGCCCGGATCAAGGTTCTCAGCACCTTGGATGGCAGGCTGGCGCGCCAGGAAGCAGCCCGCAAGGGAGCGGACGATGCGCTGATGCTGAACATCCAAGGCCGGCTCGCCGGCGCCAGCGCCGCCAATGTCTTCTTTCTGTTCGGCGACACCATCGTCACGCCCCCGGTCGAGGAAGGCGCGCTGCCGGGCGTGCGCCGGGAACTGGCGCTGGAGCTGATCCCCGGAATCGTTCAGTCGCAGGTGATGGTCGAGGAGGCCATGGAGGCCGACGATATTCTTCTGACCAGCAGTCTGATGCTGAGGCCGGCGGCCAGCCTCGAAGGCCGGCCGCTGCCCCGGTCGGGCACCTTGTTCGACCGCTTTTCTCAGGCGGCCTTGTAGCGCGCCGCGGCGTTCTTCAGCGACAGATTGCTGGACATAGCCAGACGCGCCGTCTGCATCGTCTCG
>FTDB01002599.1_pt1 | contig 11861 bp, 9 predicted proteins | sample 1639741 | NCBI WGS metagenome assembly FTDB01 (sample SAMEA3914869, study PRJEB12502) | metagenome | biome: forest; material: soil | place: USA | collected 2012-03-12 | depth 0.1 m | reverse complement strand
GTCCGAATAAGAGGCCGACAACACGGCGCCGAAATTGCGGTTGTCGTTCAGCCACGACACGGTGGCCGAGCCTTCGGGGCTGGCCTTGGCGCGTTGCGTTTCCTCGAAGCCGCCCAGGTTGGCGGCGAAATGCCAGCCCTTCTTCTGGTCCAGCGGGCGGGCCGTGACGATGTCGACCGTGGCGCCGATGCCGCCTTCCTGCAGGTCGGCGGTCGAGGTCTTGTAGACCGTGGCGCGCTGGATCAGGGTCGAGGACAGGGTGTCGAACGAGAATTCGCGGCCGTCATTGTCGGTCGCCATGACGCGGCCGTTGACCAGGACCGTATTATATTCGGGCCCCAGGCCGCGCACGGTGATGAACTGCCCTTCGCCGCCGTTGCGGCTGATCGACACGCCGGTGATCCGCTGCAGCGATTCGGCGATATTGGCGTCGGGGAACTTGCCGACGTCTTCGGACGTGACGGCGTCCAGGATCTGGTCGGCCTTGCGCTTGATCGCTTCCGACGACTTCAGGCTGGCGCGGATGCCGGTGACGACGACGACCTGGGGCTCGGCGGCGGCCGTGGCGTCGGCCGGGGTTTGGGCGGGCGCCGGTGCTGGCGCCGGGTTTTCCTGGGCGAACGCGCCCGTGGCGGTCAGCGCCGCCAGGCTGACACCAAGCGATAGACTCAATTTGGATAGTTTCTTCATGTTTGGCTCCCTGTCGGCCTGATGCCGGTAGTTGCAACAAGATTGTCCGAAAATCTCATTTGGTTCACGATAATCATATATTATTTTTCCGGTCAACCAATAAGGCGGGGTCTGTCGAGGTGGGTGGGCGCGGAGGGGCGGCGCTAAGCTCTCTTTATGAGGGATGGGGTGTGCCGGGTGTCCTCATACCAAATTTACTAAATCATCCAACGTGTTGCGGGTGGGCGACGGGGTGGAGTAGCGGTCAAGAAAATTCAAAATAATTCATTGCATTATCAAAATTACGTGCGCGCGAATTTGTGTTTGATCGAAGAGTTGGTGCAAAATTGATACATTTATGACAGCCCTGGCGTGCGGTGAGGGCGCAGCGTCGCGCGCTATGGCTGCGCCCTGCGCGCCCTGTGTCATTTTCTTGAATTGGGCCTTGTCATCGATCGATCATCATATATGATATCGTCATTGCTTTTATAAAAAGTCCCCGGGAGTCGTAATGCCCATCCCTTGCCGGCCCAACGATGCGCGCAGCCGCCGTTTCTATCTGAAATCGGCGGCCGCCCTGGCTTTGGCGCCGGCCTTTACCGGGGTGTGTGCGCAGGCGGCGGACGTGCCGTCATCCGATGTCGCGCCGACCATCACCTTCCGTTCCGCCGTCTATGCGTTCGAATGGCAGGCCGCGTCGGACCGCTTCTCGGTCAGTGACGCCCTGGGACGCAAGATCGCCTCGGCGACGCTCCAGCCCAGCCTGATCCTGACGATCGGCGGGCGGACGGTCGAAACGCCCGGGCGCCTGGTCTCGGCCGGCCTCGACGGCCGTGTCGCGCGTTTCGTCTATCGCCACGACGCGCTGGACGGCACGGTCGCCGTGACCCTGCGCTTCGACGATGGCTCGATCGGCTTCGATCCGGTCGCAGTATACGCCGCCTCGGCCGGCGACGTGGTCGAACTGCGCTGGTTCCGCGCCGACGACGACGGCCATATGCAGCCGTCCCTGTCGCACGGCTTCCTGGTCGCGCCGGGTCTGAACATGGGCACGGGCGTCAGCACGATCGTCTCCGGCACCGAGGGGATAGAGGCCACCTTCTGGCTGGGCCGCGCCTCGGTCTACGAGCCCGACGGCATGTTCCAGCAATGGGGCTTGCCGGCGCATTTTTTCTGCGGCTACAGCGTCGACGTCGTCAGCGCCACGCCCTATGCCCGGTCGCGCGGCATCTATCCCGACCGCATATCCGACGCGTTCTGCCTGGGGCTGGTCGAGGCGCCCGCCGCCGATCACCTGATGCATACGCATGGCGGGCGATCGAGCGTCATCTTCCGCTATCGCAGCGATCTCTGGGGCAATGCCCGCACGCCGGGCGCGCTGAAACTGGGCGCGGCCATGGTCATGACTTTCGGCCGGACGGATCGCGACGCGATCCGCGCCTATTACAAGCTGATGCAAGGCAGGGGGCTGGCCGGGGTCAAGCCGCCCAGCCCGCGCAAACAAAAGGTCATGACCGGCAGCCTGTTCAGCCAATGGGGCGCGCAACTGGCCCAGGGCATGCAGGGCCACCACAACACCCAGGCCCACGCCGAGGCGACCTATGACGCCTTGAAGCGGGCCGGTTTCCGTTATGCGGCCTACGGCGTCGACGAGGCCTGGGACACAGCCGAAGGCAGCCTGATCGTCAATGAAGCGGCGTTTCCCGACCTGGATGGATTGGGCGCGCGCCTGCGCCACGACGGCCTGTCGCTGGCGCTGTGGGTCGGGGTGATCCTGTGCGAATCGCCGGCGGCGGTCGGGCTGGAAGAGCGCCACCTGCTGCATGACAAGGCGGGCCAGATCGTGCGCCATCCGATGTGGGACAAGCCGATCGCCTATCTCGACGTCACCCAGGCCGAGGTCCAGGCCAATATCCGCCGCCGCGTCGTCGACATGATGCGCCGGCACCGGCCGGAATTCATCAAGTTCGACTACGGTTACGGCCACCCGTCGCTCGACGTCGCCTGTCCGGCCGACAGCCGCCTGGCGGGCGAGGCCTTCTTCCTGAAGGCGGCCGAACTGCTGGCCGATGCGGCGCGCTCGGTCGATCCGGACGTGGTCATCATGTACTATGGCCTGACGCCCCTGATGACGCCGTTCACCGACATCCTGGGCGAGGACGATCCCTGGGCGTCGCAGGGCGATTACGACGTCGAGATCAATCGCCGCGTCTATTTCTCGAGCCTGCTGGGCGAACTGGGCATGCCGACCTTCGGCTCGGGCGGTTACGACTGGCAGACCATGCCGTCGATCTGGTTCGACACGGTGCTGGCCGGCCCGATGGGCGGCATCGCCGATCCGTCGGGTGACGAGCGCGGTCAGTTGCCGACACGCGACATGGCGGCGCGCTTCAACGGCCTGTCGCGCATCGCCCGGCCGACGACGGCCTTCACGCTCGACATCCCTCCGGCCGACCCGATCAGCGTCCTGAAAGGGGCGCATGCCTCGTCGTGGGTCCGCCGCGAGGGCGGCCGGATCGTCGGGGTGGCGCTGCGCCCGACCGGCGGCTTCGGCGCGCCGGGCCTGGGCCAGATCCGCGGCGTCATCGAAACCGAAATCGACGTGGTGGTGATCGCCCAGGGCGAGGGCGACCTGTCGCAGGCGCCGACACTCGGCATCGTGCCGATCCAGCCCGGCCGCCTGAGCCTGGTGCGGGCGCAGCGGCGCGGCACGGTCGCCATCACCGAACACTTCGCCGACGGCAGCCGCCGGACGCGGCGGCAACCCCTCGACAATGGCCGGCTCGAGCTGACCCTGCGCACCCATTCAGCGGCCGGCGTGCCGCTGGAATGGTGCGAGGTCGGCCGGGCCTGACCCCCGGAAGACGAAGACAGACAAGAAGGTGACGCATGAGTTCTGAGCGATCAAAAGGACGGCTGGCGGGCGAGGTGGCGGTGATCACCGGCGCGGCGCGCGGCATCGGCGCGGCGACCGCGATCCGCTTTGCCGAGGAAGGCGCCCGGGTCGTCTGCGTCGATCGCAAGGTCGAGGAAGGCCAGGCGATCGTCGGGCGCATCACGGCGGCGAGCGGCGAGGCGCGGTTCGTCGCCGGCGATCTCGGCAGCGAAGCCGGGGTCAAGGCGATTTTCGCCGGCCTCGACGCGCTCTTCGGGCCGGTCAGCCTGCTGATCAACAATGCTGGTATCGCCGTCTTCGACTCGCCGGTCGCCCTGACCCTGGCCGACTGGCAAAAATGCATGTCGGTCGATCTGGAAGCCGTCTGGCTGTGTACGCGCGAAGTCCTGCCCGGCATGCTGGCGCAAAAGCACGGCGCGATCGTCAATATCGCCTCGGTCCACGCCACCCAGGTGCTGAAGGGCAGCTTCCCCTACGGCGTCGCCAAGCACGGCGTGCTGGGCCTGACGCGGGCCCTGGCCATCGAATATGCCGCCGAGGGCGTGCGCTGCAACGCCATTTCACCGGGCTATATCGACACCCCGATCACCCAGGAGGTCATGCCCGACCATCCCGACTTCGCCGGTTTCGTCGCGCGCATGGCGCAACTGCATCCGCCCGGCCGCATCGGCCAGCCCGAGGACGTCGCCAATGCCGCCGTCTTCCTGGCGTCGCGCGAAGCCGGCTTCGTCAACGGCACCAACATGGTCGTCGATGGCGGCCGCTCGCTTGTCTATCACGACTAGGACGACCGCCTTGACCGAGTACACACGCGAAACACTGGACGTCAAAATCGCCTGGCCCGGCCAGGACAAGCTGGGCGAGGGCATTTTCTGGTGCCCGGTCGAGCAGGTCCTCTATTGGGTCGACGTGCCCATGCCGTCGTGCATCCACCGCCTCGATCCGGTGAGTGGCGTGCATCGGCAATGGGTGATGAGCGAAATGGTCATGTCGATGGCCAAGCGCGCCGACGGCACCTTGCTGGTGGCGTCGCATCGCGGCCTGAACACGTTCGATCCGGAAACGGGCGCGCTGACGCCGATCCTGGCACCCGAAGCCCATCTGCCGGAGAACCGGTCGAACGACGGCGCCCCCGACGCCAAGGGGCGTTTCTGGTACGGCACCATGTGCAACAATATCGCGGAGGACGCGACCTATTACGACCTCGGCCGCGCGACCGGCGCCCTGTGGAAGGTCGATCCGGATCTGACGGCGACGAAGATGTGGGACGGTGTCGGCATCGCCAACGCCACGGCCTTCAGCCCGGATAACCAGACCTTCTATTTCGCCGACACCGCGCGGGGCACCATCTTCGCCTGGGACTTCGACCTGGAGGCGGGGGCCTTGTCCAACCAGCGCGTTTTCGCCGCGCCGACCGGCCTTGGCGATCCCGACGGCGCCTGCGTCGATGCGCAAGGTTACCTGTGGAACGCGCGCTGGGACGCCGGCTGCGTCGTCCGCTTCGCGCCGGACGGGTCGGTCGACCGTGTCATCGACGTGCCGGCGTCGCGCCCGACCTGCTGCGCCTTCGGCGGCGCCGGTCTCGACACCCTTTTCGTCACCACGTCGCGGCTGCACCTCGCGGCCGACGACCTCATCCGATACCCGGATTCCGGGGCTGTTTTCATGCTGTTTCCGGGCGTGACCGGTTTGCGCCGCCCGACTTTCGAAGGATAAGATCTTGCCCGATCAACTGAACGGCCCCGCGGCCGAAACCGATATCGACGCCCGGGGCGGGCGCCAGCCTTTGGAAGGCATCCGCGTCCTCGACCTGACCCTGGCCATGGCGGGGCCTTTGACCACGCAGAGGCTGGCCGACATGGGCGCCGAGGTCATCAAGATCGAAGGCCCGACCCGGCCGGATTTCACGCGTGAAGCGGCGATCCTCGACGTGCGTCTGGGCGGCGAGACCATCCCCTACCTTTCGCTCAATCGCAACAAGAAGTCCCTGGCGCTGGACCTCAAGTCGCCGGAAGGCGTCGCCGTCATGCAGCGCCTGGTCGCCAGCGCCGATGTGGTCGTGCAGAACATGCGCCCGGGCGTCGCCGAACGGCTGGGCATCGGCTTCGAGGCCCTGAAGGCGGTCAATCCGAAGATCGTCTATGTCTCGATTTCCGGCTATGGCGACAGCGGGCCCATGGTGGCGCGCCCCGGCCAGGACCTGCTGGTCCAGAGCTTTTCCGGCACGACCTTCAATGCCGGCACGGACGAGCGTCCGCACCCGTCGCCGATCTACCTGGTGGACGTCGCCGCCTCGCACAATGCCTGCGAAGCGGTGCTGGCCGGCCTGATCCAGCGCGACCGCGACGGCGTGGCGGTCGAGGCCAAGGTCACCCTGTTGCAGGCGGTGCTGGAAATCCAGATCCAGGAGCTGACCACCTTTCTGACGACCGGCAAATACGCCCTGCGCGGCCAGTCGCCGTCGGCCTCGGTATGGATGGAGCCGCCCTACGGCATTTACAAGGTCAAGGACGGCTATATGGCGATCGCCCAGTCCAGCCTGAAGGTCCTGTCGCAGACCCTGGCCGTGCCGGCGATCGCCGGCCTGGCCGACGCCAAGCCCGACGGCGAGCAGGAAAGCGAGATGGTCGCCTGGCGCGACGCCGTCTATCACGAGGTGCAGCGCGCCCTGATCGACCGCGAGCGCGAGCCGACCATCGAGGCGCTGACGGCCGCCGGCATCTGGTGTGGCCCGGTGCTGGACTATAATGGCCTGATGGCCCACCCGCAGGCCGAGGGCCTGTTCAGCCATTACGACCATCCGATCGCCGGGCGCATCGACACCCTGGCCCCGGTCATCAACTTCACGACGTCCCGGCCGCGGACCCTGCGCCACGCGCCGTCGTTGGGCGAGCACAGCGCCGAAATCCTGCGCGAGATCGGCTTTGCCGGCCAGGACATCGCCAACCTTCAAGCCCAGGGGGTCGTCATATGAGCGCTCATGTCGTCGTGACCAAGGCGGACGGGGTGGCGGAAATCCTGCTCAACCGGCCGGAAAAACTCAACGCCATGACGCCGGACATGTTCAAGGCGTTGCGCGACGCCCGCCGCGACATCAACGAGGACGACGCGGTTCGCGCGGTCGTCATCCACGGCGCCGGCGAACGGGCCTTTTGCGCCGGCACCGACCTGAAGACGCTGGACGACTATCCGGACAACTGGGCCTGGCGCAACCGCATCGACTACGCCACCCAGCTGCGCCGCATCACCAAGCCGACGGTGGCCGCGCTGAAAGGCTGGACGGTTGGCGGCGGGCTGGAAATCGCACTTAACTGCGACATGCGCATCGCGGCGCGGTCGACCAAGATCAGCCTGCCGGAAGTCAGGCACGGCTGGCTGGGCGGCGGCGGCTCGACCCAGATGCTGACCCGCCTGGTCGGCTACGGCAAGGCGATGATGATCTGCCTGACCGGCGACACGTACGACGCCGAGGAGGCCTATCGCATGGGCGTGTTCGAGCGCCTGGTCGACGACGGCCAGGAATTGTCCGTGGCCCGCGACTATGCCCGCCGCATGGCGGCCTTCAGCCCGATCGCCACCCAGACGGTGAAGGAAGGCATCCGCGCCGCGCTCAACGGCACGCTGGACGGCGCCTCGCGCTACGAAAACGACCTGATGGTGCTGGCCTTCGCCCTGGGCAACCAGCGCCAGGGCATCGACGCCTTCGTCGCCCGCAAGGACAAGACCTAGTCGGTCGACATGTTCTCTATGCCGCCCAGGATGTGGGCGCGCATGGCCGAGGCGATCAGGTAGCGGTTCCCCGACTGCAGGGCGACGATGATGCCGTTGTGCTCTTCGATGATCTGCTCGCTGTTCGGCACGCCGGTGCCGTACTGCGTGCGGATGACCCGCTCGTGATAGCCCAGGCGATTGTAGGAATCGATGATGAACGGGTTGTCGGACAAGGCGACGAGGGTGATATGAAACTCCTGGTTCAGGCGGATGAATTGCCGCACCATCTCCGGTTCCATGGCCGGCGAAATGGCCTTCAGGGCGTCGTTGATGGCCTGGAGCCGGGCGATGATTTCGGGCGAGATCTTTTCCAGCCCGCTCTCCACCGCGCCGATCTCCATGATCAGCCGCGCCTGGAACAGCTGCTTCATTTCCAGCGAGTCCGGCTTGCGCGCCACCCGGTAGCCCTTGTTGCGCTCGAAGGTGACGAAGCGCTCGGCGCTGAGCCGGACCAGGGCCTCGCGGATGGGGATCAGGCTGGTGCCGTATTCGCGGGCCAGGCGGTCGATGACCAGGCGCTCGCCCTCCGCCAGCTCGCCCGACGCAATGCGCAGTTGCAGGTCGGCGTGGGCGCGGTCGACCAGACTGGTCGCGGCCGAGGCCGCCCGCGTGTCCCCATCGACGTCTTGCGTCTGAATCTTATCCATTTTTTGAGCCGTGCCCATGGCGAAATCAGACCCTATATGAGGCTAAAAACCACATGAAAACAAGGCATAAGTTGCGAGGATTATCGTGGGGACACCGCCGCGCGTCGGGCGCGCTTGAGCGCTTGACGCAGGCCTTCGCGAAGCATCATCCCGACATCGATCTGATCTGGGAAGACCGGACATTGGCCGGCTTCGAACACCACGATCTGGGTGACGTCGCGGCGCACTACGACCTGATTATCTACGACCATCCGTTCTCCGGCGACGTCGCCGGGCGGCGGCTGTTCCTGCCGCTCGACGAGGCCCTGGGCGAGCTGGCCGCGCCGCATCGCTTCGTGGCGCACAATCTCGAACTCTATGTCTACGATCAGGTCTTGTGGGGCCTGCCCATCGATGCGGCCAGCCAGCACGCCCTGGTGCGCCCAGACCTGATGCGGACGCTGGGCGAACCCGTGCCTTCGCAGTGGAGCGAGGGGCTGGCCCTGGGCCACCGGCTGCGCGCCAAGGGCCTTTATCTGGGCTCGGCCTTCATCAAGCCGCACGGCGGCCTGATCGTCGCGGCCCTGATGGCCAACCAGGGCGCGCCGTGGTGGGACGCCCGGCGCCAGGCACTGACGGTCGATCCGGCCGTTTTGCGCCGGGCCCTGCGCCAGGTGGCCGACCTGGCCGAACTGTGTCCGCCCGAGGCGCTGCAGTGGGATGCGATCGACCTGCACGCCGCCATGGTGGCGCGCGACGACATCGTCTATGCACCCTGCGTCTACGGCTATGCGGCCTATGGCGAGGCCGATCAGCGGCGGCGGCTGGGCTTCGCTCCTTTCGCCGGGCCGAGCGCGCCCCATGACGCCGGCACCGCGATCGGCGGCACCGGTATCGCCGTTTCGGCTCGCACCGGGGCGGCCGACGCCGCGCTCGATTTCATCCGGTTCATGGCCTCCGAAGAGGCGCAGAACGAGATCATCCCGGCCAATCACGGCCAGCCGGCCCTGGCCGTCGCCTGGGACAATCCGCGCTGGGACGCGGTCTTCAACGGCTATTTCACCGCCGTGCGCTCCAGCCTCGACCGCGCCTGCGTGCGTCCGCGCGTGCCGAACTATATTCCCTTTCAGAATCAGGTCGGTATGCTGGTCTCGGCCTATCTGGAGCAGCGTATGACGGAAGACCAGGTCTGTTCGGCCGTGGGCGGCCTGGTCGAGGCGGCGCATCGGTGAGCGCGGTCTTCCCCCTGCGCGGCGACGGCGTTTCGCTCGACCTGGATCTGGCGGCCGGGCATCTGCTCGATGTCACCTTCCACGACGGCGGACGCACGCTCAGACCGCTGCACGCGGCGCCCTGGGGCGTGGACGACCTGCCCGATAGTGTGCCTATGGTCGTGCGCCGCCTGTCGGGGGATTTCCTGTGCGCGCCGTTTTGCGAACCCGATATCGAGCCGGCCCCGTGGCATGGCTGGAGCGCCAATTCGGCGTGGCGGGCGATGGTTGGTGGCGACGGCGAGGGCGGTTACCGCTTCGAACTGGAACGGCGCATCATGGGGGCGCGGGTCGAGAAACAGCTTTGCCCGATCGACGGCCAGCCGGTGCTGCATCAGCGCCATATCTTCCATGGCGGAGCAGGGCGGCTGCCGGTCGCCCACCACACCCTGTTGCGCACCGATAGCGGGCTGAAACTGTCGTTTTCGCCGAAACGCTTCGGCGTGACGCCGCGGCACGGCGCCGCCGAGGATCCGGCGGACGGCCTGTCCGTCCTGGCCTATCCGCAGACCTTCGACGACCTGTCGCGCCTGAAGCGGCGCGACGGCGGGGTGGTCGACGGCACCATTCATCCCTATGCGCCGAAGACCGAGGACCACATCTACCTCTTCGAAGCGCCGGGGGCGGCGTTCGCCTGGTCCGCCGCGGTCAACCGGGCCGAAGGCTATGTCTTTTTCGCCCTGAAGGACCCCCGCGTCCTGCCGGCGACCTTGCTGTGGGTGTCGAACTACGGTCTGGACACGGCGCCGTTTTGCGGACGGCACGGCGATTGCCTCGGCATGGAGGAGATCTGCGCCAACCTGGCGTCGGGCCACGCGGCCTCGGCCGCCGACAACGACCTGTCGGCCCAGGGGATCGCCACGGCGCTCGATCTTACGGGAAGAACAGTGATCGACTACGTCTTCGGCTGTATCGCCGTCGGTCCCGACTGGCGCGAGGTCGCCGCGATCGATCGCGACGCGGAGGGGATCGTCGTGCGCGACATCGGCGGGGCGCACCGGCGATTGGCCGTGAAAATACCCTTTTAGGCGCGAGACATGCGCCGATACATACACGGGGCGGCCGCGTCGCCAGATATAAAATACAGGAGGTTCAGCATGGCAGGTGGGATACAATCGGAGGGCGGCGGCACGCACCGCGCCGGTCTGGAAAAGGTCAACGGGCCGTTCGTGCTCCTGTTGTCGGTGATCGGCGCGCTGGGCGGGCTGATGTTCGGTTTCGATATCGCCATCATCACCGGCGCCGGCCCCTTTATCGAGCAGCAGTTCCATCTCGACCCGGTCCAGCTGGGCGTGGCCTTCAGTTCCCTGCTGTTCGGCTGCGTCATCGGTTCCGCCCTGGCCGGCGGCCTGGCCGACCGCTTCGGGCGGCGGCCGTTGATGATCGCCGTCGCCCTGGTCTTCGCCCTGACCAGTCTCGCCACGGGCCTGGCCGACAGCTTCCTGCACTTCAACATCGCCCGCTTCGTCGGCGGGATCGCGGTCGGCGCCGTGTCGCTGGTCGCGCCGATGTACGTCGCCGAGGTGGCGCCGGCGTCGTTGCGCGGGCGGATGGGGGCGCTTTACCAGACGGCGATCGTCATCGGCATCCTGGTCTCCTATTTCATCAACTATGCCCTGCGCGACCACGGGCCCGACGCCTGGCGCTACATGTTCTATACCGGCGCCATTCCCGCGGCGATCTACTTCGTCCTGATGCTGCTGGCGCCGGAAACGCCGCGTTATCTGGTCAGAAAAGGCCGGGCGGACAAGGCCCGCGCCCTGCTGGTGCGCACCATCGGCGCCGTGGCCGCCGAGGCGGAAACCCGTGATATCGAGGCGTCGCTGCGTCAGGGCCGGCCGAAGCTGGCCGACTTCCTCAAGCCAAACGTGCGCATGCCGCTGATCGTCGGCTTCTTCCTGGCCATCCTGATCCATTTCTCGGGCGTCAATACGGTCATCGACTATGCGCCGATCATCTTCAAGTCGGCCGGCTTCAATATCGACGCCGCCCTGCTGTCGACGTTCGTGGTGGGGATCGCTAACCTGGCCTTCACCCTGATCTCGTTCTGGGTCATCGACCGGGTCGGCCGCCGGCCGCTCTACATCTTCGGTTCGGTGGGCATGGGCCTGACCCTGGTCGCCCTGGTGATCGCGGTCCTGACCGGGCATTTCACCGGCCTGGTCGTGCTGGTCCTGCTGGTCTGCTACCTGATGTTCTTCGCCGCGTGCATCGGGCCGGTCTTCTGGACCCTGGTGCCGGAAATCTTTCCCAACGCCGTGCGCAGCGGCGCCATGATCGTGCCGGTCCTGGTGCAGTGGTTCGCCAACGGCGTCGTCGTCTTCATCTTTCCGGCCCTGTTCGCCGGTCTCGGCCAGGCCGTCACCTTCGGCCTCCTGGCCACGGCCTGCCTGCTCCAGGCGGTCTTCGCCTGGCGCTTCGTGCCTGAAACCAAGGGGCGCAGCCTGGAGGAGATCGCCCGCCAGTGGGAGGCCTAATCCCCGTAGGAGGGGGTGTATGTGAAGCTGGAGATGACGATCTCCACCGGGCGGCCGTCTGACGGCGGCGCCTGGGTCCACAGGTTGATGTGCACCGGCATGGGTGACTGCGAGATCGCGCCGGCGAAGTCGGCCGGGGCGAAGGTATAGT
>FTDB01002194.1_pt1 | contig 11863 bp, 9 predicted proteins | sample 1639741 | NCBI WGS metagenome assembly FTDB01 (sample SAMEA3914869, study PRJEB12502) | metagenome | biome: forest; material: soil | place: USA | collected 2012-03-12 | depth 0.1 m | reverse complement strand
CGGCCGCAACCTGCCCAATGTCCACGTCGACAAGGGGCAGATGGAAATGGTCATGATGAACCTGGTGGTCAACGCCCGCGACGCCATGAAGGCGCAGGGCGGCGGCAAGGTGATGATCAAGGCCGAGGCGCTGACCCAGGCCGAGGCCAAGGCGCGTGGCTGGGCCGAGACGCCGGCCCAGGGCGCCGCCCTGATCGAGGTTTCGGACACCGGTCCGGGCATCCCGGCCGACATCATCGCCAAGGTCTTCGAGCCCTTCTTCACCACCAAGGCCCAGGGCGAAGGCACGGGCCTTGGCCTGTCGACCGTGCACGGCATCATCAACCAGGCCGGCGGCCATATCATCATCACTTCGCCGCCGGGCAAGGGCGCGACCTTCTCGATCTTCCTGCCGGTATGGATCGAGACCGAAAAGGAAAAGGCGACGCCGAAGCCGGCGGTCGAGGCCAAGCCGGTGCCCAAGGACCTGTCGGGTTCGGGGCGTATCCTGTTCGTCGAGGACGAGCAGATCGTGCGCGGCATCGCCGCCCACCTGCTGCGCCAGCGCGGTTACGAGGTGCTGGAGGCCGAGGACGGCGAGCAGGCGCTGGAGATCATCGAGGCCGAGAACGGCAAGTTCGACCTGCTGATCTCGGACGTCATCATGCCGGGCCTTGACGGTCCGTCGATGTTGAAGCGGGCGCGCCCGCTGATCGGCAACGTGCCGGTGATGTTCATCTCGGGCTATGCCGAATCCGAATTCAGCGACCTGCTGGAAGAGGAAAAGGGTATCTCGTTCCTGCCCAAGCCGCTCGACATCAAAACCCTTGCGGAGCGGGTCAAGGAACAGCTTGCGGCTTAAATCGGCGCGAAGCACTATGCCATGTGACGGATAGGACGGCCGTCGGAGGCCATGAAATCTGCGTTAATCTGCGTGCATCTGTGGATACCCTTACTTCCGAAGAAGGTTTATCCACAGATGCACGCAGATTAACGCAGATTTTTAGCGTTTAAAGCCGGGCGCCTGCGTCAACGCTCGCCAGGCCAGAAAGCGCTCCGCGCGATCAGCAGGCCGTGCCGCCCTCGACCTTGACCGCCTGCGACTCGCCCTTCCACACCACAGTCAGGTCACCGGTCAGCTCGACGCTGTCGGTGTCCTCGTGCGCGGCGCCGGTCAGGTAATTCTCGGTGACGCTCAGCTTGCCGTCCGCCGAACGGAACAACCGCATGCCGCCCTTGTCCGACTGGGTCTGCGACACCAGCTTCAGGCCGATCTTCTGGCCGTCGATCTTCATCAGCCCCTTGCCGTCGGTGTCGCCGGCGTCCTCGACGAAGAGGTCATTGCCCGGCGTGGCGCCGACGCGGCCGAACACCGTCGTGCAGCCCTGGATGCCGCTATAGTCGCTGTCGGCCAGCGTGCCGATCTCGAAGCCGGGCTTGGGTGGTTGCGGCGGCTTCGGCGCCGCGGCGGGCGCCGGCGGGGCGGGGGGCGCCTTGGGCTGGCAGGCGCCCAGCAGGGTCGTGCTGGCAAGCAGGGTTGCGGCAAGCGTTCTGGTCATATCTCCCCCTTTTGATTAACCAAGATTAACACGGCCAGGCCGGACGATCCACTGTTGCCAGCCGTTCCAGCAGGTGGTCGCGCTGCGCGGTCAGCCCCTTGTAGGCCAGCTGTGCCGCGTCCATCGCCGCCAGTTGCGCGGAAAGCCGGGCCGCCAGTTCCGGCGGATGACCGGCCAACACCTCCAGGGGGGTAAGATGGATGCGGATGGTGAACAGGATGGCCCCGGTACGCGGCAGTTTGCGCAGGGTCTGGCGTTCGAGGCGCAGGAACGCACCCCGGCCGAAGTCGTAGGGCCGGCCGGCCGGTGGATGGAACAGGGCGTCGTCGTCGTGGATCGACCAGTTCCAGCGGATGACCGGCTGGTCCGGGCGCAGATTGTCGAAGATGCGTTCGATCATGCCGGCGTGGCGCGTGCCTTCGCCGAATGCCGGCACCGGTGCGTGGACCTCGTGCAGCGGGCGGCCGAACTTCTCCTGCAGGTGCCACGACGACGGAAAGCACAGCGACGCGGCGCTGAGCCGCCAGCCGGTGTCCCCCCTGGCCATGATCACCAGGTCTTCCTGGACGAGCGAGGCGGCGGTCAGCAGCGGGGGCAGGGGGCTCAGCAGGTCGACGCGGCGAAAGGCGGGCACGATGTCGATGGCCATGCCGGTCGGATGATAGATATCGGGAAAGCGCGCCGGCAGGTGCGCAGCCAGCAGGTCCAGCACCTCGCGCTGGGCGTCAAGGCTCTCCGGTTCGGCGGCGAAAACCCGGCCCGGCGCCTCCTGCGACACGCGATCCTTCTCGTCGAGATAGGCGCGTAACTGATCGTCGACCTCGATCCAGTCCGCTGGATCGAGCGGCTTCAAGCCGATGGTGAACGGCTTGCTGGAGCCGTCGAACGGGGTGTGAAAGTCCGCCATGGCCCGCCATAGCACGCGCTGTGAAAGCGAGGAACCCCGCTATGGGGCTGCCGTCATGTCGAACCCGCGGCGAGATTGGCGGCGAATTGCTGGAAGGCGGCGAGGTTGGTGCGCAGGCTTGCCTGCTCGGTCGGGGTGGTATCGATCGAGGCGCTGTTTTGCAGGCTCTCGATCATGCTCTGGGCGAATTTGGCGTAGTCGAAGTCGGCGGGTTCACCCGATGCGCCGGACACAAGCTTCCCGTCCTGCAGTGTCCAGTGCTGCTCGGGGAAGGCGGCGAAGGCCGTCAACGTCATCTTCTGCCTCTCGCCCAGGCCCGACGTCGCGGCGTTCCAGGCATCCTGGACGTTTTGCGGCGCGTTCGCCGGGGGGAAGGTGACCGTATCGTCGGGACTGGCCGGATCGCCTGTCGCGGGCGCTGCCGGGGCGGTTTCGGCCGGGGGATCGGACTGGGTCAGTTGAAGGATCTGGGCCAGTGTATCGCCGGACAACAGGCTGGAGGGTGGGGCGGGTGTCGTATTGGCGAGCGTCGACGGTGCCGGACCCTGGTCGCCGGCCGGGGCCGCCGAGGTTTCCCGTATGGCCTGAACGTCCGCCATGGAGACAGGCTGGAGAATGCTGCTCAAGCTGGCCCCGTTCAGAATTTGAATACCCATGCCCTGCCCCCTCCGGATTGCAAGCGGTATGAGCAAACCTTATGCCATCCCTAGCGAATTGATATTTATGAAGATTGTGGAGAAGCTTGAAGCGGCGCGGGAAGAATTTGCCCGGCAATCGGGGAAGGCGGGGCTTTCCCAAGGCATAAAAAATCCGGCTGGATCGCTCCAGCCGGATTTCGAAACCTTGGCAACAGGTGCGGCTTACTTCTTGAGGAAGCCGGCGAACTTGTTGTTGAAGCGCGACACGCGGCCACCGCGGTCGAGGAGTTGGCCCGTGCCGCCGGTCCATGCCGGGTGCGTGCGCGGGTCGATGTCGAGGTTCAGCACGGCGTTTTCCTTGCCGTAGGTCGAACGCGTCTTGTAGCTGGAACCGTCCGTCAGCGTGACCGTGATCCAGTGATAATCGGGGTGGCCTTCTTTTTTCATCGTCGTGTCCTTCCACGTCGGCCAGCATGGTGACGACGCAGGAAAAAAGGGTTGGGCGGCGAGCGATATCTTTACTTGCCGCGGGAAGTCGCGCCTCTTACATGATCACCTACCACAGTGCAAGAGATATACAGGGATCCATGGCCGATTCGACGCCGCAGCCGGACGCCAACGCGCCGCCGAAAGACCGACCGACGCCCGGCGCCGAACTGGCGCGGCAGATGCAGCAGCAGGCCGGGCGGCGCGAAAAGAGCCGCGACCTGCGGCCCCTGGCGCGGTTGATGCCCTATATGCTGCGGCAGAAGGTCAATTTCGCCTTCATGCTGGTCTTCCTGCTGATCTCGTCGGCGACCGTGCCATCGATGACCTTCGTGGCGCGGCAACTGATCGACAAGGGTTTCGGCACCGGCAATATCTCGACCCTCGACAATGCCTTCGCCCTGCTGGGCGTCATCGTCGTCGTCATGGCCGTGGCCACGGCGCTGCGCTATTTCTTCATCACGCGGCTGGGTGAACGCATCGTCGCCGACCTGCGCGAGGACGTCTTCGCCCATATCCTGCGCCTCGATCCCGGTTTCTTCCTGAAGATCCGCACCGGTGAAGTGATCTCGCGCCTGACCGCCGATATCCAGATCATCGAAACCCTGGTCTCGGCCTCGGTGTCGATCGCGCTGCGCAACCTGATCACCTTCGTCGCCGGCCTGGCCATCATGGCGGTGGTCAGCCCCAAGCTGACCCTGATGGTCGCCTGCACCTTTCCCTTCGTGCTGGTGCCGCTGGTCGTCTTCGGACGCCAGGTCGGCCGCGCCACGCGCGACACCCAGGACGCCTTCGCCCGCGCCATCGGCTTCGCCGGCGAGGCGCTCGACGCGCTGGAAACGGTCCAGGCCTTCGTGCGCGAGCGCTTCACGCAAGGCCGCTTCGACGAGGGCGTCGAGGCCGCCTACAGGAAGTCGGTCGGGCGCATCGCGACACGCGCCCTGATGACCGCCATGTTCATCATCCTGGTCATGGGCGGCGTGGCCCTGGTGCTGTGGCTGGGGGCGCAGGACGTGCTGCATCACCGCATGAGCAACGGCACCCTGCTGCAGTTCGTGCTGCTGGCCATCGTCACCGGCGGCGCCGTCGCCAATCTCAATGAGACCTGGGGCGACGTGCAGAAGGCCGCCGGCGCCATGTCGCGCATCGACGAACTGCTGCGCTCCGAACCCGGCATCCAGGCGCCGTCGCACACCGCGGTCCTGCCCGAACCGGCGCGTGGCCATATCCGCTTCGCCGATGTGCATTTCGCCTATCCGTCGCGGCCCGACGCCGTGGTGCTGGACGGCTTCTCGCTGGAGGTGCGGCCGGGCGAGACCGTGGCCCTGGTCGGGCCATCGGGCGCCGGCAAGTCGACCGTGTTCAAGCTTTTGCTGCGGTATTACGACTATGCCCGGGGCGAGATCGAACTCGACGGTGTCGAACTGCGCGCGGCCGATCCCAAGGCGGTGCGCGAACGCCTGTCGCTGGTCGCCCAGGACGCCGCCCTGTTCTCCGGCAGCGCCCTGGACAATATCCGCTATGGCCGCGAAAGCGCGACGGAAGACGACGTACGCCGCGCCGCCGAAAAGGCCCAGGCACTGGGCTTCATCGAGGCCCTGCCGGATGGCTTCGACCATCCTCTGGGAGAGCGCGCCAAGTCGTTGTCGGGCGGCCAGAAGCAGCGCCTGTCGATCGCCCGCGCCCTGGTGCGCAATGCGCCGGTGCTGCTGCTGGACGAGGCGACCTCGGCGCTCGACGCCGAGAACGAGCGCCTGGTGCAGATGGCGCTGAACGAGGCGATGAGCGAGCGCACCACCCTGGTCATCGCCCACCGCCTGGCGACGGTGCTAAAGGCTGACCGCATCGTGGTCATGGATGGCGGCAAGGTCGTCGACATCGGCACGCACGACGACCTGGTGGCGCGCGACGGCCTCTATGCCCGCCTGGCGCGGATGCAGTTCAACGGCTAGTGCGCGCGAAACGGCCTTCAAGAAAGGGTTCGCACCACGAACCACACGAAAAACACGAACTTCAGGGCTGGGCTTGCATATGCGCGAAGCGCATATCGCCGCGACTTGATTTGCGAAGGGGGCTTCGCGTGGAAAGTCGTACCGCCTTCCCCGTTCGTGTTTTTCGTGTGGTTCGTGGTTAGATGTTTGACTTTCCTTATCCTGCGAACATCGCTGGCGGCAGGCCCTTGTGCCCGCGCAGCAGCGGCTTCGGTACCTCGAAGATGGTGCCGGCCATGCCCAGGTCGCCGGTCATCTCCTGCGCCGCCGATGTCACCACCAGCCGGTCGAGGTGTTCGCCGAAGAAGGTCAGCGAGGTGATCTGTTTCGCCGGCATCATGACATCGAAATCGAGCGTGCCGTCGGGCTTGTAGCGGCTGATCCGGCCGCCGCCGTAATGCGCCACCCACAGCCCGTCGTCGGCATCGGTCGTGCAGCCGTCGGGCAGGCCCACGCCGTCGGCGAACCTGGCGAAGATCCGCTTGTTCGATGCGGCGCCATCCGCCGCGATGTCGAAGGCGTAGACGAGGCCGTCATGGGTTTCGTTGTGATACATGCGCTCACCGCTCCGAGAGAAGGCCGGGCCGTTGGTGCAGACATAGCCGGTGTCGATCGTATGGACGCTGAGGTCCGGATCAATGCGATAGAGCGCCGCCGTGCGGTTCTTGAACGCCAGGTCCATGGTCCCGGTCCACAGCCGGCCCTTCGGATCGGCCTTGGCGTCGTTCAGCCGGTTGCCGGGCTTGTCGGCCTCGATGCTCAGCACACGGGTCAGCTTGAACGGTTCCAGTTCGACGAAATAGACGTCATTTTTGACGCCGACGACAAAACCACCCTGGCGTCGCTCGACGATCCAGCCGATCAGGTCCGGAAAACCGAAGCTGTGAACCACGTCGCGGGCCGCCAGATCGTAACGATGCAATTCCTTTCCCAGGATATCGACGAAAAACACGGAATTGTGACGTGGCGACCAGATGGGCCCTTCGCCAAGGGGATAGCCCGGCTTGGTCAGGGGAATGATCGCCGGTTCCGCCGCGCCTGCCGCAACGGCAACCGTTGGCATTGTCGCGCTGAAACCCAATGCCAGTAACGATCCCAGCCCCTCGCGGCGGGTCAGTCCGGTCCATCTGCGCATAGTCACCTCCCTTATCTATGGTTGCGGTAACATAGGGCGCCTCCCGCCGCTCTTGTCAATGGTCTGGCCAGACAGGGTGTCAGATTTTGACGGCTTTGAAAAAATTTCTTTGAAAACGATTGCGTGATGTAACCGCTGCGGTTACGAGTCGGCCTTAGTGGCGGTGTCATCTAACTGTCACCCCGGACGCGCGTTCTTGCGGACCCGGGAAATGCACAGTGGAGTAAGCCCCGTGTTCCGTTTGTTCGTTTCGACCGCCGCCCGTTTCTGTGACGCCCGCGGCCTCGCCTCAGCCACCGCCTTCGGCATCGACTATGCCCGCGCCGCGCCCTGGGCGTCGCGCTGGACGGCGCTGATCGACCGTTTCTGCCGCCGCCGCTTCGGCACGGCGGCGCCGCTCGACCTGATCCGGGCGGGCCTGACCCGTCCCGACGGCATCAGCCATGGGCACCGTGTCAGCCGGCTGCGGGCCCACTACGACATCATCGATTCCTATTTCACCGATACGGCCGCCGTGCGCATGGTCTTCGAGCAGGCCGTGCCCATGGCCGTGGCGGCGGGCGAGGGCGGTTGCGTCTATCAGATGGACATCCTGACGCCGCCGGCCCACATGCGCGGCGAGGGTGAGCTGATGCTGGCCTTCAGCCACTATGACGGCATTGTCGCCGCCCTGCCGTTCCGCTTCGGCTACACCGGCGGCAACCGCCTGGCCCTGCGCCTGGGGCGCATGCACGTCGCCGCCGACGCCGCGCGGGTCGAAGCCGACCTCTACGGCCTGCCGGTCCGCGCCGCCGTCATGGACGGCGTCTATGCCATGGTGCGCACGCTGGGCGTCACCGAGCTGACGGCCGAGCTCGATGCGACCAGTGACGTCTGGCGCACCTTCATGGGCGATTGCGCCGCCGCCTATGTTCCCGGCGGCCGTTTCAGTCTGCCGCTGGAGGCGCAGTTCTGGCAATCGGACGCCGGCCGCGCCGCGCTTGGCCCGGCCTGGGTGCCGCAGCAGATGGTGCGCGCCGAAATCATGTCGCAGGCCAATGCCGCCGTGGCTTCCTGGCTGCGTTACGACGAAACCGCGGCGCGCCGCGCTCACCGTCGTGTCGCCATCGGCTCCGCCGCGAAATAAGCGTTTCCAACGAAACGCTTACGGGTTTTCTTCGGCGCCTGTGTCATCCTTATGAACGTGTGAATAGACGCAAGGTCAGGTGACCTTTCACGCTCCGGCCGCGAGGCAATAACGGGGAATAGTGAAATCTATATTCGCCTATGCGGCGAATATTACCTGACCTTCGCGGCATTTACATTCCACAAAATTGCGTAACATCGATTTGTACGAGAGGCGGCTTTTCCATGGAAAGCACGTTGCTGACGACCGCGCGCCGGATTCAGGTGGCCCAGGGGTTCAAGAAGACGAAGTTCTTCGTGATGAAGTACGTGCAGTACTTCCCTTACTCGCAGCGCTGGGTCCGCTTCATCGACGGCTATTACGGCCACTATACGGGTGAGACCGCACCGGTCGAAATGGTGCGCACCAAGTTCCTGCGCAGCTATTACAGCCGCAAGCTGACGCCGGTGGCGCGGCTGGGCCGGCTCAAGGCGCACTATCATTTCCTTGAGACCCATTTCCGCGATCACATGGTGCGCACCGTGCTGTCGGGCGCCGAGATCCGCCTGGCCTCGATGACCGGCAAGAGCGGCACGGTGTACGACATCGGGATGTGCCAGCACGCGCGCTACCGCGCCGAAGGCGACCTGACCCTGTTCCTGCGCCGGCGTGGCGACGACGTCGCCCTGGCCGCCCTGACCTTCAGCTTCGGCTTTACCGCCCGCCACCAGGCGGTGCTGCGCATCGGCGGCCTGCAGGGGCCTCAGGCGGATGACGGCAAGCAGCGCGTCGTCGATGCCACGCGCGACCTGAACGGCCTGCGGCCCAAGGGGGCGGTGCTGAGCGCCTTCTACGACATTGCCGCCATCTTCGGCGCCAGCGACATCGAAGCCGTCGGCATGGCCAATCATCCGCTGAACGACCGCCGCCACGCCGTCTTTGCCGATAACGACGCCTTCTGGGCCGAGCAGGGCGCCGTGGCGATCGCCGGCGGCGATTTCCGCCTGCCGGCGCAACTGCCGCAGCGCGCGCTCGAAGAGGTGGCCGCGAAGAAGCGCAAGGACTGGCTGGCGCGCAACGCGCTGCGGGAAACCGTCGGCGCGCAGCTGACGCCGCTGATGCGGTCGTGGTTCCGTCTCAATGACGCGACGCGGCCCGACAACGACATCCGGCCCCACCTGGTGCCGGTCGACCCGGCCGAGTACGATTTCGGCCTGATCGCCGCCGAATAGGGCGCAAGCTCCCGATTTTATCGGTGTTTTCCCGTGCTGCGCCGGGCGTTTCCGCACGCCCGAACATGAGCCATACTTCTAAAAGCAACTTAATAGATGCCCTTAACAGCTTGATAAGGATCACAATGTTATTCGGCTATTAAGAGAGCGTGACGGGACGGCCCCTTCGTCATGTGTGTTTGTGTTCAGGGCGTGGCCGGCGGGCCGCGTCGCAGTGTCGTACGGAGGTCAAGATGACCATCAGGTCGCGCATTCTAGCCCTTGTCGCCGCGTTCGCCGTCATGGCCTCGGCGATCACCGCGCTGGGTCTTTTCACCATTTCCGATTACAATACGATGATCGGCCGCTACCACCGGGCCTACGAGAACGCCTATCGCGGCGAACGTCTCAACCGCCTGGTGACGGCCGTCGTGATGGAGTCGCGCGGCATCTATATGTCGCCGGATACTGTCAAGGCCAAGCCCTATGCCGATGGCGTCGACAAGCAGCTCGACGACATGCAGGCCCTGCTGACGCAGTGGCGCGGCGATCTGAAGCCGGGCGAACTGCCGCCGTTCACCGCCGTTGACAGCAAGGCGCAGGAATTCGTCACGGTGCGCCGTGAAACCGCCCGCCTGGGCCGCGAAGCCTCGCCCGAGGCCGCCAACGAGCAGGGCAATAACGACGCCAACCGCAAGAACCGCAAGGAATTCCAGGCCAATATCGATGCCATGGTCACCGCGGTGCGCAGCAATCTCAGCACCACCGAGGCCGAGGTCGAGCACTTCAGCCAGACCCGCGCCATCCTGTTCCTGATCGCGGCCGCCACCGGCGTCATAGTCCTGCTGGCCGGGTCGCTGTGGGTCGCCATCCGCCAGGTGTCGCGTCCGCTGCAGAAGGTCAGCGACACGGTCATGCGCCTGTCCGAAGGCGATCTGAACGCGACGATCCCCGAAGGCCGCGGCCACGATGAAATCAACCGCCTGTGGACCGCCATCGGCGTGCTGCGCGACGGCGCCCAGGAAGCCGAACGCCTCAAGGCCGCTCAGGCCGAGGCCGCCGCCAGCCACGACCGCATGCTGGCCGAGGAACGCGGCCGCATCGCCGCGCAGTTCGAGGCGCAGATGGGCGACCTGGCCCAGCGCTTCCGCGAATCCTCGCGCATGGTCGCCGAATCGGCGCGCGTCCTGTCGCAGAACGCCAACAATGCCTCCAGCCGCGCCGCCGCCGTGGCCGGTGCCGCTTCCAGCGCCGCCGAGAACGTGTCGAGCGTCGCCTCGGCCACCGAGGAGATGACCGCCAGCGTCGGCGAAATCAACGACCAGGTGGTGCGCACCACCGGCGTCGCCCACACGGCCGTCGCCGAGGCGCAAAAGGCCGAGGCCGCCATCCAGGGTCTCTCCGCCGCCGCCAGCCAGATCGGCGAGGTCATCAGCCTGATCCAGGCGATCGCCGCCCAGACCAACCTGCTGGCGCTCAACGCCACCATCGAATCGGCGCGGGCCGGCGAGGCGGGCAAGGGCTTCGCCGTCGTCGCCTCCGAGGTCAAGCAACTGGCCAGCCAGACGGCGCGCGCCACCGACGACATCCGTGCCAAGATCACCGAGATCCAGTCGGCGACCGACGCGACGGTGTCCTCGATCGACACCATCGTCCAGACGATCGAAACCATCGGTCAACTGACCGGCTCGATCGCCGCGGCCGTCGAGCAGCAGGGCGCCGCGACGCACGAAATCTCGCAGAATACGGCGCACGCCGCCGCCGGCACCAAGGACGTCAGCCGCCACATCGAAGGCGTCGACGAAGCCGCCCGGCTGACCGGCGATGCCGCGGGCTCCCTGCTTGGTCTGTCAAGCGACCTGGAAAGCCGTTCGGGCGACCTTCAGGACGAGGTCAAGCGCTTCGCCGATCACCTGCGCGCGGCTTGATTTAGCTCAGGCGCCGCATGCAGCGCGGCGACGGTCGCCTTGGCTGAAACTGCGCTTTCGGAGGCTATGGTTCCATAGAAAAGGCCCGAATGGTTTACCATTCGGGCCTTTGTATTTTTAAATCAGTCGCTTATTGCGCCAGCTTCAACTTTTCGAGCAACTGCGGGTGCAGGTCGAGATTAGCGCACAGGATCTCGCCGGTCTTCATGGGCGAATCATCCGAATCCAGCGAGGTGATCTTGCCGCCGGCCTCGGTGATGAAGAGCAGGCCCGCCGCCATGTCCCAGGGCTTCAGGCCGCGTTCCCAGTAGCCGTCGAACTGGCCGGCCGCGACATAGGCCAGGTCCAGCGAGCAGGCACCGTTGCGGCGGATGCCCGAGGTGCGCGCCATGATCTGGTGCAGTTCCTTGAGGAACTGGGCGTGGCCGGGTTTGCCGATGAACGGCGCGCCGGTGCCGATCAGGCTGTCGTCCAGCACCTTGCGGTTCGAGACGCGCAGGCGGCGGTCGTTGAGGTACACGCCCTTGCCTTTTTCCGACCAGTAGAGGTCGTTGAGGATCGGGTTGTAGGTCACGCCGGCGACGATCTCGCCGTCGCGTTCCAGGGCCACGGTGCAGGCGAAGTGCGGAATGCCGTGCATGAAGTTGGTGGTGCCGTCGATCGGGTCGACGATCCAGCGGTGGGTCTTGTCGCTGCCTTCGACCTCGCCCTGCTCCTCGCCCAGGAAGCCGTAGCCCGGGCGCACGCGCATCAGTTCCTCGAACATGGCCGCTTCGACGCGCTTGTCGGCGGCGGTGACGAAATCGCCCGGGCCCTTGCGCGAGACCTGGAGTTCGGTGACTTCGCCGAAATCGCGCGAAATGCCCTTGCAGGCCTTGCGCACGGCGCCGACCATGACCTGGATGAGGGAGGATTGAAGAACTG
>FTDB01000001.1_pt1 | contig 11917 bp, 11 predicted proteins | sample 1639741 | NCBI WGS metagenome assembly FTDB01 (sample SAMEA3914869, study PRJEB12502) | metagenome | biome: forest; material: soil | place: USA | collected 2012-03-12 | depth 0.1 m | reverse complement strand
TTGTTCCGCCTGTATATCATGATCCCGTACCAGCTGATCATCATCGAAAAGCATACGGGGTGCAGCACCTGGGAAGTCCTGATCAAGATTTCAAAGCCCTTGGGCGCGTCGCTGATCATGGCGGTCGCCGTCTGGCTGAGCCTGCACAGCGTCCTTGCCTTCATTCCGTATGCCTTTGTGCGCCTGGTTCTGGCGTCGATCGAAGGCGCGGCTATCTACATCGCGGCCATCGCCGTCCTTGACCGCTCGTCCTTGCGTTGGATCGCGGATATGGCCAAGGGTATGGTTGGACGCAAACTGGCCTTTGGCCAACAGAAAGCATAGGTCGGGTCACTTCCATGAAAATGTTCGTATTCAAAGGCAGTGCCCCGAACTTCGGCGACGACCTCAATCGCTGGCTATGGCCGAAAATCCTGCCCGGCTTCTTCGACGAAGATCCGCGCGACCTGTTCCTGGGCATCGGCTCGATCCTGTACGACAACCATCCGCCCAAGGCGCGCAAGATCGTCTTCGGCGCCGGTTATGCCGGTTATACGGCCAAGCCGAAGATCGACGACACCTGGGATATCTATTTCGTCCGTGGCAAGAAGACGTGCGAAATTCTCGGCCTGCCGGAAAGCAAGGCCGTCGGCGATTCCGGCATACTGATCCGGGCCATCGAGCTGCCGAAATACGACAAGGTACACGACGTTTCCTTCATGCCGCACTTCGAAAGCGCCTTTAACGGCAGCTGGGAGAAGATCTGCGCGCAGCTGGGCATCAACTTCATTGACCCGCGTTGGGATGTCGATACGGTGCTGGAGCACATGTTGTCGTCGCGCCTGGTGGTGTCCGAAGCCATGCATGGCATCATCATCGCCGACGCCCTGCGCGTGCCGTGGCAGGCGATCAAGCCTCTCGATCCCAATCACCACCCCAAATGGCTCGATTGGGCCAGCGTGCTCGACCTCGACATCCATTTCGCGGCATTGGGGCCGTCGAACCTGCTCGAATGGCTAATGACCCGGTTCTGGAAGAAGCGCCGGGTGATCTACCAACTTCGCAAGCGCCGCGCGACCCTGTTCAAGCTGGGCGCCGGCGCGATCCTGGGGGGCGCGGTCAAGGCCTTGAAAAAGGCCGCTGCCAGCAAGGGGCAGATGAGTTCCGACGCAGCCATTGAGCGCGTAACCTCGCAAATGCTGGCTCAGGTCGAAATCCTGAAGCGCGATTTCGCGCACCAGGAAAGCGCATAGGACGAGGAGGGGCGGCAGATGAAAATTTCGGTTTTGATCAATAATTTTAACTATGCCGCCTATCTGCCGGCCTGCATCGACAGCGTGCTGGCGCAAGACTATGCCGATTTCGAAGTCATCGTCGTCGATGACGGCTCCACCGACACGTCGCGTGACATCATTGCCGGCTATGGCGACCGTATCGTCGCCGTGCTCAAGCGCAATGGTGGCCAGGCTTCCAGCTTCAATGCCGGCTTTGCCGCCGCCACCGGCGACATTATGTGCTTGTTGGATTCCGACGACACCTTCCTGCCCGGGAAGCTGTCGGCCCTGGCGCGCCTCTACGCGGAAAACGGCTACGACTGGTGTTTTGACCGGGTGACGATGGATGAGGGCGACGAGCCTCCGGTCAAATTGTCGCTTACGCCGGTCGATAAACGCGCGCTGATGGCACGTGGCAAATTTCCATCCTTGCCGGTGCCGACCTCGGGCCTGAGCTTTACGCGCGCGCTGCTGGCGCAAATTCTGCCGATGCGCGAGGCCACCGACGTCGTTCTCAGCGACAATTATCTGAAATTTGCCGCTGCCTATCTCGGCCGCGGCGCCGTCATCGATACGCCGCTGACCTTCCAGCGCGTCCACGGCACCAATCGCTACACCAATACCGATCGCGCCAAGACCTTGAAGCCCAAGATCATGGTGGCGACCGGCCTTGAACTGGCGCATCGCTATCCGGGTCTGAAGTCGCTTGGCCGCAGCCTGATCATCGGTGGAACGGCCCGCCTGCCGGCGGATACGCGCAATCAGGCGTTCAATGATATCCAGTCGAGTGATGTGTTCGGTAAGGATATTTCGTTTATTAAGTTCAATGCGTTTTTAAAATCGGCTTTGCTGCGTGTAAGTCGGTAATTTTCCGCATGCGTCATGCATGCTGTTTGTGATGAATGTGACTCCGGGGATCGAATTATGAAACCGCTCGTCTTTTCAATGGGATTTAACGGCTATCAGTGGCTGTACGATCGTAATATCCGGTCGCAGAAGAAATACTGCGAAAAGCACGGCTTTGATTTCTTGATGGTCGAAAAGCCGACCTTCACCAACCTTTATATGGAATGCGCCTGGTTCAAGATTCCGGCGCTGCTCGGCGCCCTGCAATCGGGCCGCCCCTGGGTGCTTTATCTCGATGCCGATATCGAGGCGCGCGCCGATGCGCCGTCCTTCCTGACGCTCGAAAAACCCGATCGCGACCTCTATCTCGCCAATGGGTTTTCCGGTCGCGTCAATTCCGGCATGATCCTGGTCAAGAACACGCCGCGTGTTCAGGCGCTGCTCAGCGAAATCTTCCAGAATGCCCTGAAGACCCTGCCGCCCGAGGACGATGTGGGTTGGGGTGAAAACGGCCACATCATCCATTACGCCAAAACCTATCCAGGTTTGGAAATCGTCGACGGCCGCTGGAACAACAACAAGGATCCGGAGTTGGCTGACTATTTCCGTCACTACAGCGCCGGCCCGATGCGCAAATTCTATCACTGGGGCCTGCGCGAAAAGGTCATCTCCAAGGTGACCAAGTCCTATGTGAAGCATGGCCTGCCGACGCGCACCGTCCAATCACTGAACTTCTATGAGCGCATGGACAGCCTGGCCAGCAGCGTCTTCGACGCCTATCCCAGCGAGTTCAAGGGCCGGTTCGACAAGATCGGCGGCGGTCTGATCGCGGCGAACGGATAAGGGCGCCCCATGACCGCTACCCCGCTCAACATCGCCGTCGGCGTGCTGACCTTCCGGCGTCCGGAAGGCATCGCCAAGCTGCTCGACGTCATGAAGGCGCAAATCCATGCGCCTGAGCGGCCTTATAAACTGACCATGGTAGTGGTCGATAACGATCCCAGCGGCAGCGCGCGGCAAACGGTCGAAGCCTTTCGCGATACCGGCGCCTATGACCTCGTCTATGCCGTGGAAGCGGAGCCGGGCATTCCGTTCGCTCGCAACCGGGCGATGGACGAAGCGCCGGTCGGCACCGACCTGTTTTGCTTCCTCGACGACGACGAATGGCCGGTCGAGGGCTGGCTGGACGGCATGCTGGAAGTTCGCGCCCGCACTGGTGCGGATTGCATCTATGGCCCGGTCGAGCCGGTCTATCCGGAAAATCCGCCCGCCTACTTCATCAAGGCCAAGGTGTTCGAGCGCAAGAAGAATGCCGACGGGGCGCAACTCGACTATGCGGCGTCCAACAACGTCATGTTCGACTATCCGTTGATCCGCAAACTGGGCCTGCGCTTCGAGGAAAAGATGCGCTTTACCGGCGGAACGGACTATCTTTTCTTCAACACTGCCGTGCGCAAGGGCGTGAAGATTTTCTGGGCGGACAAGGCCCTGGTCTACGATATCGTGCCGGCCAACCGTATGACATGGAAATGGGTCCTGCAGCGCCAGTACCGGCTGGGTAACACCTTTGCCGTCAGCGAAGTGTTGCATGGCAGTCTGTCACGTAAGGCCTATCGGGTTGCCTATGGCGCGACACGGACGGCGATGGGTGCTGTCATGTTGCCGTCAATTCTGGTATCGCCCTATTGGGGCATGCGCGCTCTCACGCACGTCTTGCGCGGCGCGGGCATGGTCAGCGGGATATTGGGGCACGCCTATCAGGAATATGCGCCACCCGAAAAATCAAACGCCAACCGCGGAAACGGCTAATGCCTGCACTACAGCCTCGTATCCTGTCGACCCAGGCCCCTCGCAGAACCGGTAAGCTCGGCTTGACGTTCAGCAAGGACAAGGCGGAACTGTACCTGATGAATTTCATGCTCTACCTGGCTTTGTTCCGGGGGACGGGCATGTGGTACGGCTATCCGTCATTGTTCGTTGAAGGCGATGCGCTCGACCCCATGCCGCAGCAGCTTATGCTGTATGCGTTGGCGCCGTTTATCCTGTGCTTCGTGTTCTTTCAGCCGGGGCTCGTGCTGTCCTATTTGAAACGGACGACCGTTCTGGTCGGCTTTGTCACCGTGATGTGCATCGCATCGATCTTTCTTTCGGTGCGTATGGATTCCTCGTTGCGCGGCTTCGCGGCCATGGCGCTGCTGACGGTCCCGCCTTTGCTTTACCGCCTTCGTTACGGGGGTATGCAAACCTTCAGGCATATCCGTAACTTCGCCATTTTTTCGGCCTTTGCCAACGCGGCCTATATTGTCGCATTCCCGAGATTCGCCATCATGGCCGGCAGTTATGCGGGTGACGTCAAGGGCTTGTTCTACCACAAGAACGGCCTCGGCCAGTTCTCGGCCGTCGCCACTATTGTTCTGTTCTTCTGGCCCTTCGACGGCAAGGCGCTAACGCGCGAGAGGCTGATTCAAGGCGTCGCTTTCTTGATCACTCTTGGGCTGGTTGTCGTTTCCAAGTCGTCGACTGCGGTCATCATGGTGGCAATCGGCATGGCGGTGATTACCGGCATGAACGTGCTGCAAAACGTAAAGCAGGAACGCGCGCGTTCGGCGGTCGTGCTGACCACCGTTGGGTACGGCGGGCTGGTCGGCGGCGGTCTGGCTTTCTTGGCGATCACGGTCGTCGCGGCGGCTTTCGGTAAGGACCTGACCTTTTCCGGCCGTTCCAATATCTGGGGCGGTCTCGTGCCGCTCATCTATGACAAACCGGTTTTCGGGCATGGCTTTGCGATTTTCCGCAGCCCCGACATGATCGCCCAATATGTCCGCCTGACGTTCAACGCCAGATCGACGCACAGTACCTATCTGGAGCTGTGTCTGGATATGGGGGTTCCGGCGACATTCGCCTGGATTGTCTTTCTTTTGATCCGTATGTACCAAAAGACGATCGCGGTCGCTCAGAACGCCCAGATGAGAATCTTCCAGGGGCGCGAAGTGGCCGTCATACTGATCATCGCGATCGGAGCGTCGATGGAGGCCAATATGATGTTCGGGCCCTCTGCCCTGTGGCCGATCATGGTTGCCGCTCTTCCGATAGACAAGATCGCCAAGGCCCGTCGGCCGCGCCGCTTTGCTTTCGGGGGGAAAAAGCCACCTGTTGCTGTCGCTGGCGAGTAGCGGCGTTTCACGATTCGCAGGCTATCGCCTTTGGACCTGGAAAACGATCGGTCGGTGATCCGAGCCGTCATCAGGACCGACGTGCCGGTTGGACAGGTACAGGCCCGACCCGGCCAGGGCATTGTCCAGCGTGACGCGAAACGGCCCTGGTGCCATGGATGGCCAGGTACCGTCGATCGCGGCCAGGGGGCGCAGGCCGGTCGCCCGCGTGAGGGTTTGCATTTCCACGCCGCTGAGATTGCTGTTGAAGTCGCCCACCAGCAGTGTGTGTGACAGGTCGCCGGCCTTCAGGCGCGTTGTAACGGCCTGGAATTGGCTATGCTGTAAATCCTGCCATTGGGGAACGGGTTCGGCCGGGTGAAAAATGCCGAGGTCGATCGGACCGGCCGGTGCCTGCACCACTATCTTGTAGAAATGAGCCGGCGCGAAATCCTGGTGGCCTTCGCTCAGCGGGTAGCGCGAAAAGACAAGCACGTCGTTGAGGATGAAGCGATACGGGTAGTTGGCCTGTAAGCCGCGGCTGATGCGGTGGTGCGACAACCACGAACTTTCAACTGTGGCGATGACGTCCGGCTTTTCCCTGAAGATGATCGGCAGCAGCTTCTGCGGCGCCTTGTTGTGAATGTAGAGATTGGCGAACAGGACCTTCAGCGCGGGCGAGCCCGGGGTTGCTGCTGGCTGCAGAACCAAGACCTGGGGCAGGGCCGTCAGCGCCATTGCCGCGGCGCCGCACAGGGCTATCACAGCCGGCCGTGTCTGGCGCGCGGCCATCAGAATAACTGCCAGCAGCAAAACTATACTGATCAATGGCACAGTCAAAAGGTCGACGACCTTAAGGACGGTTGTGAGCGGATTGAGGGCGCATATCAGCGCCAGCAGCAATGTGGCTCCGGCGAGGACATAGCTAAGGCCGGCATACAGGCGTCGTTGCATGACAGATGTCTTGGGGCGGCAGGTGCGGTCATGTTGCACGGCACAATAAAAATCACAAATGAAATCCACGCTTAGTGCCTTAACGCATGGGTAGGGTTACTAAATGGCAAAAATTAATCGAAGTTAAGCATAATGTATAGTGGTGTGTGCTTGTATGGTAAATGCAAAATTTGCCAATAAAATTTACAAATAATTGGTAAACATTTCAAATTGCAAATTAATATCATTTAAACACATGGGGAATATCGTTTTTATAACGGTCAAAAAAGCAAGAGTTGAGTATAATGCATGGGTAAGTCTGTTGCTGTAAGAACTGATAACGGTTCATTTGATTTAAGCCGCCGCTCTATGCTGATGCGTAGCTTCGGGGCTCTTGCCGCAGTCTCCGCAGGCGGCATGACCAGCCAGGCCTTCGCGAAAACCACCAACACCCACGCCACCGTCACGGTTTTGCCGCAGACGCCGGGCATGCAGTTGACGTCGCGTTATGCCGGACTGAGCTACGAAAAAAGCAAGCTCACGACGCCGACCTTCATTCCGTCCAACACCAACCTGATCAATCTGTTCAAGCGGCTGGGGCCCGGTGTCCTGCGCCTGGGCGGCAACGAAGTCGACCGGTGCAGCTGGAACGGCGTAACGGCCGGCCTGCGCATCGTCGAACGGTCTCAGGTCGATGCTTTGAATGACTTCCTGAACGCCACGGGCTGGAAGGTCATCTATGGTATCAACATGGCCAAGAACACGCCGAATAACGCCACGGCGGAAGCACTGTACGCCTCGCAGCGTCTGGGTTCGAATCTGGTCGGTTTCGAGGTCGGCAACGAGCCGGACCTTTACCATTCGAACGGCCTGCGCAAATCGACCTACGCTTACGGTGACTACCTGAATGAGTGGCGCGCCATTGCCGATGCCATTCGACTGATGACGCCGCAAGCTTCGTTCGCTGGGCCCGCCGGCAGCTTCGACCTTACCGGTTACTGCCAGCCGTTTGCACGGGATACCTGCAGCCGTTCACAGGTCCTGACGCATCATTATTATCGTGGCAACTCGGCCCTGGCGTCTGCCAATATCGACAACATGCTGACCAATGACCAAAAGTTGGCCACCATCATCGGCCCCGCGGCGGCCCAGGCCCATTCCGACGGCATGCAATTCCGCGTCGGCGAATGCAATTCCTTCTATGGTGGTGGCGCGGCCAACGTCAGCAACGCCTTTGCTTCGGCGCTTTGGGCATTGGACTTCATGTTCGGCTGCGCGGCCAGCGGCGCCGACGGCGTGAACTTCCACGGCGGTGGCAATGCGATGATCTACACTCCGATCGCCGACAACAACGGCGCGGTTCAGGATGTTCGCCCGCTCTACTATGCCATGCTGTTGTTCTCTATGGGCGCGCAAGGGGCCTATGTGCCGACGAAGATTAATTTCCAGGACCCTCGCACGGCCGTATCGGCCTATGGCGTGGCCCGCAAGGACGGCGGCATGAACGTCATGATCCTCAACAAGGACAAAGCATCCGTCGCCGACCTGACCGTCTTGCTGGGCGTAAACGCCAAGGCGGTGGAAATTATCCGCATGGAAGCTCCGTCGTTGAGCAGCCTGTCCGGCCAGACCATCAGCGGGGCTCCGGTTGGATTGGATGGCAGCTGGACGGCAGCCAAGACGGAGAGCCGGGGCGTCGTGCAAGGATCGACCACGGTGGGCGTCAATCCTGGCAGCGCGGTTCTCCTGCGCACGATCTGATATCCAAAACATCTGCGAGACACTGGCCGGCGAGCGATCGCCGGCTTTTTTGCGTGCGGCACGAGCCTTCACAAACGAAAACACCCGGCCTTGTTCAAGGCCGGGTGTTGGTCGTGGTTTGGTTTTGGCGGGCTGGAGATTAGTGGCCCAGCTTGCACAGGATGACGACGACGGGGAGGCTGAGCAGGGCCAGACCCAACACCATATCGGTCGATGATGCGCCACCATTGCAGGCCAGAAAACGCTTTAGAAGGGTGTTCATTGGAAAACCGTCATACGCTTGAAAAAGATAAGGACAACAATAGCCTATGGGGCTTAATATGTGGTCAACGGCTGTATGTTACGCAACCGGTAGCCGAGTGTGTAATCGTGGAGGGCTTGCTTTTTTACCGCAGTGCAGCATAATGCAATGACTTTCCTGACGTGGTTCGAGCGGACGGCCTTTCGGCTTGCTGCCCTAAGTGTTTCCCGGTACGCGCTGTTCGTTTCCCGCGTCGTTTTTTGTCTTTTCAACCGTTCAATTTTCCGAGGTCGTCTTGTCATCATCAAAGGTTCGCAAAGCCGTCGTCCCCGTCGCTGGTCTGGGTACGCGCGTTCTCCCCGGCACCAAGGTCGTCCCCAAGGAATTGCTGAACGTCGTCGATCGGCCGATCCTGTCCTACGTCATCGCTGAAGGCCGTGCCGCCGGGATCGAGCATTTCGTTTTCGTCACCGGTCGCAACAAGGGCGCGATCGAAGACTATTTCGACCATCAGCTCGAACTCGAATCGCAACTGAAGGCCAAGGGCAAGACCGCCATCCTCGACGAACTTCTTGGTGAATTGCCCAACCCGGGTGAGATGAGCTTTGTCCGCCAGATGCAACCGAATGGCCTGGGCCATGCCGTGTGGTGTGCGCGCGATATCATCGGTGACGAGCCGTTTGCCGTCATGTTGCCCGACATGGTCATGGACGCCAATGTGCCGGCGATGAAGCAGGCGATCGATGCCCAGGCCAAGGCCGGTGGCAACCTGATCGTCGTCGAACCGGTGCCGCACGATCAGACGCATCAGTACGGCGTCGTGGCGCTGGAGAACCAGGCGGGCCGCCTGAACAAGATGACGGGCATGGTCGAAAAGCCGGCCAAGGGCACGGCGCCGTCCAACCTGATCGTGTCGGGCCGCTACATTCTTCAGCCGGAAATCTTCGAATTGCTGGCAAGTCAGGAGCGTGGCGCCGGCAATGAAATCCAGCTGACCGACTCGATGGCCAAGCTGATGGCCAAGCAGGATTTCTATGCCCTCGAATACGACGGCGTGACCTATGACTGCGGCGACAAGATCGGTCTTCTGCGCGCCAATGTTGCGCTGGCTTTGAAGCACCCGCAGCTCGGTGAAGCCGCGCGTCAGGCCCTGGCGCCGTTCTTTGCCCAAAGCCCTGTTTTGGCGTGACCATTTGCGCTGCGTCGCACAATGAATATCGGCCGATTCGCAGACTTTTTGCTTAGAGTCGGGCAATATCAATATATTGCCCGACACGCCGGTTAAGTGTTTTTGCTTGCACTTGCGAAAAAAATGGCCGTAAGGTCGTCGTCTGGCACGTGTTTTGAACCCTATTTTGAAATGACCGTCCTTGAGCTTATTTTGCGGGCGGAAACTGGATTTGCGGAGCTGAAATGAAAATTGCTGTTGCCGGTTTGGGCTATGTCGGTTTGTCCATCGCCATGCTGCTGGCGCGCCACAACAAGGTGGTGGCCTATGATATCGTGCCGGCCAAGGTCGATATGCTCAACAACCAGCAATCGCCGATCGTCGATCACGAAATCGAACATTTTCTCAAGCACGAAAAGCTGGACTTCAAGGCGACGCTCGACGCCGAAGAGGCTTTCCGTGACGCCGACTATATCGTCGTCGCCACGCCGACCAATTACGACACCGAAACCAATCGTTTCGACACGCGCTCGATCGAAGCCGTGATCAAAACGATCATGCCGATCAATTCGAAGGCGACGATCGTCATCAAGTCGACCATCCCTGTCGGCTATACCGCGCGTGTCCGTCAGGAGCTGGGCTGCGATCAGATAATCTTCTCGCCGGAATTCCTGCGTGAAGGCAAGGCGCTCTACGACAACCTGCATCCGTCGCGCATCGTTATCGGCGAGCGCTCCGAACGGGCCAGCGGTTTTGCCAACTTGCTGAAGCAGGGCGCCGAGAAGGCGGACATCGAAGTCCTGTTCACCAATTCGGACGAGGCCGAGGCGATCAAGCTGTTCGCCAATACTTACCTCGCCATGCGCGTCGCCTATTTCAACGAGCTCGATTCCTATGCCGAAGCGCTGGGTCTCGATACGCGCCAGATCATCGAGGGCGTGTCGCTCGACCCGCGTATCGGCAAGGGCTACAACAACCCATCCTTCGGTTACGGCGGCTACTGTCTGCCCAAGGACACCCGTCAGTTGTTGGCCAACTATTCCAGCGTGCCGCAGAACCTGATCAAGGCCATTGTTGACGCCAATACGACGCGCAAGGATTTCATCGCCGAAAGCATTTTGGCGCGCAAGCCCAAGACGGTCGGTATCTATCGCCTCACCATGAAGATGAATTCCGACAATTTCCGCGATTCGTCGGTGCAGGGCATCATGAAGCGTATCCGCGCCAAGGGCATCGAGATTGTTATCTTCGAACCGGCCTTTGAGGGCGAAAGCTTCTTCAATTCGCCGATCATTCGCGACATCGCCGAATTCAAGGCGAAGTCCGATGTCATCGTCGCCAACCGTCTGTCCGACGAAATTCGCGACGTCGAAGCCAAGGTCTATACGCGCGACCTGTACGGCGCCGACTAAACCGTTGCAGTCGCGAAAGCCATGCGCTATCGAGGCAAACGGCCCATTCGATGTCGTGTGGCATGAGTCGGGCCATGAGTCTGGCGTGGAATTTCAAGGATAGCGGTCATGGTTCAGGTGGTTACGGTCTTCGGCGGTTCGGGCTTTGTCGGCAAGCAGGTCGTGCGGGCCCTTGCCAAGGCGGGCTGGCGCATCCGGGTCGCCGTTCGCCGTCCTGACCACGCCTATGACCTGAAGCCGATGGGTGACGTCGGTCAGATCCAGGTTGTCCGCTGCGACGTCAAACGCGAATCCGACATTGCCCGCGTCCTGGACGGCGCCAATGCCTGCGTCAACCTGGTCGGTATCATGTATCAGGGCATGACACAGAGCTTCGAGGGCGTGAACCGCCAGGCCAGCGCCAATATCGCCAAGGCGGCCGCCGCGCGCGGTATCAAGGCCTTCGTGCAAATGTCGGCGCTCGGTGCCGACGGCGATGGGGGCTCCGCCTATTACGCTTCCAAAGGTCGCGCCGAAGACAGCGTACGCAAGGCCCTGCCGACGGCTGTGGTTCTGCGCCCGGCAGTGATTTTCGGCGCCCAGGACAGCTTCTTCACCGGGCTGGCCAAGCAAATCAAGATGTTCCCGATCATGCCGTCGATCGGTGGCGGCAATACCCGCTTCCAGCCGGTTTTCGTCGGTGATGTCGCAACTGCGGTTGCCCATACGCTGGGCAACACCAAGGCATTCGGCCAGACCTACGAACTGGGCGGCCCCGAAGTCTTCACCTTCAAGGACCTGATCCGCTACGTTGCCGGCGAAATCCTCTGCCCGCGCCCGCTGGTCTATATGCCGTTTTCGGCCGCCTCGGCCATCGGTATCGCCGGCGACATCATGGCCTTGACGCCGGTGCCGCCGCTGCTGACGACTGACCAGGTCCTGATGCTGAAGAAGGACAATGTCGTGACGGCGGGCGCCAAGGGCCTGAAGGATCTGGGTATCGCCGCGACCGCGGTCGAGTCGATCCTGCCGACCTATCTGTGGCGCTTCCGCAAGAACGGGCAGTTTGCTGTCGCGGCCTGATCGCGTTGATCGCAAAAACGTGCAAAAGCGCACAAAAGCTTTATTAACCATCCCTGCGGATACTTCGCTCAAGTTGTAGTTTGCTTGGG
>FTDB01001726.1_pt1 | contig 11983 bp, 9 predicted proteins | sample 1639741 | NCBI WGS metagenome assembly FTDB01 (sample SAMEA3914869, study PRJEB12502) | metagenome | biome: forest; material: soil | place: USA | collected 2012-03-12 | depth 0.1 m | reverse complement strand
GCCGATCCGAGGGATCGTCATCTCATGCGTCTTGACCGAGGGGGCGGCCGCGACGGCTTCGGCGGTGAGGCCGAATTCGGCGACGGCCTTTTCGACCGCCGAGCGGTTGCCGTTGATGATGAAGGTGCCGGCGGCATATTTATGGCCGTCGGCCTCGAAGGCTTCCTCGGCGGCCTTCATCTCGACATCCTTCAGCTTGAAGCGGAAAGAGACGAGCTTGTTGTCGCCGGTATGATTGACGAGGATGACCGGTCCGGTTCCGGTGACGACGCCCTTGGGTGCGACATCGGCATTCAGCATAGTCAAAGGCTGCTGGAAGACGGCCTCGTCCTTGATGGTCTGAACGCTCACATTGCGCATATACTGCATCGTCCAGCCGGTATCGTCATAAGGCCGGGGATTGGCGGCCGGATAGTTCTGGACGCTGAGATAGGTCTCGACCAGCGTGCGATAAGGCTGATCGGCACGGATGACATAGTCGCCCTGAGCGACATCGACGCCACCGGCTTTGAAAGCCGCATTGGCGACGCCGATTTCCGCACCCTGACGGCGCAGCTCGTTGACCATCTCGACCACATTGAGGCCGGCATGCTGCTTGGCGGGAATCACCCAGGCATTGATCGGGCCGTTGATGCCCTTCTCGACCGAGTTCTTGCTCTTGATCCAGAAATTCTCGAGATACATCTCGTGATCGGTCGACACGCGATGCAAGGCGAACATCAGAGCCGATTCCTGGATGTTGGTGTTGTTGCGCGGACCCCAATCGACGGACGGCAGCGGCGGATTCATCCGGTACCATTCCTTGCTGGTCTGCGAGGGCTGCAGCTTCAGATCCTTGTGGATTTCCGGGCCGTAGGACTGGACTTCGTAGAAGCGGCCGAAGGAATTATGCATCTCGCCGATCCAGAACAGATAGTTCGGGACCCAGCCGTCATAGAAGCCATAGGTGAAGACGCCGGGCACGTTGCGCTTGGCCATCTCCATCAATTCCGTCTGAGCCAGCATCCACCATTCATTGGTGGTGATCGCGTCGAGCGACGGATTATAGGGACCGGTGCCGGTCGAGACATAGAGGTAGGACTGCGCCTCATGCAGATCGTGCAGCACGGTGGGGTGCCATTCGAGGACATATTTGGTCATGTTCTTGGTCATGGTCAGGGCCTGACCCATGCCGTCGCGATTATCGTCATGCGCGACATAATGGCCCCAATACATCAGGGGCGGCTTCGGCTTGCCGGTCTTCTTGCCGTAATAGAAGGTGTCGACCACGCGCTCGCGTCCATCCACCTCGATCACCGGCGTGATGAAGACGACGAGATTCTTGCGGATTTCCTGGACGAAGGGAGATTCCTCGACTGCCAGACGATAGGCGAGCTCGATCAGCATCTCCGGCCCGCCGGTCTCCGGCGAATGGATGCCGCTGGTCACCCAATAGATCGGCTTGGCGGTCTTGATGATGTCCTTGGCCTGCTCGGGCGTCGTGTGGCGCGAATCGCTGATGGCAGCGAGCTTGGCCTTGTTGTCGTCGAGCTGGGCGATGGCGTCTTCGTCGCCGATCGCGATGGTGAATTGATCGCGGCCTTCCTCGGTCAGGCCCAGCTTGAAGAACTTCACGCGCTTCGAAGTCTTGGCCAGCTCCTCGTAATATCGCTCGATATCGTGGGCATAGGTCAGCTCGTCGGGGGTGCCGGGAATGCGGCCGAAGAATTTCAGGGGCGACGGCACGGTGTCCGAGGCCGGCATATGATCGACCAGTTCGGTGGTGAAGCGCTTGTCCACCAGATATTGGCTGATCAGCTTGCCATATTCCTCGTCCTGCTTCTGCGGGACGGCGGCCTCCTGGGCGAAGGATATATTCGCTGTCGCCACGGTTGCGGCCAGCATTATTCCTTTAAAGAATAACGAACGTTTGTTCATTTAAATCCCCTAATTATACCCACACGCAACAATGATGCGGTGCACACAGGATGAGCATCAAGTTAAATGCTCTTAATGTAGCCAGATCGGGTAAATCGCGTCATGGCCGGGCGCGACCCGGCCATGCGCATCGGGGGGACGGGGCGGCTTAGTCCGCCGGGTCCTTGTAGGCGAACGGGTCGGTGACTTTCGGCTCGGTCGGCACGACGCTCTTCGGCAGCGGCTGGTCGGATTCGGCGGCCATCCACAGGAAGGACGCCATGATCACCGCGGCCTGGCGGAGATCGTCTCCGCGCAGATGGTCGTAAACGTCGAGATCGGTGTGATGCACCCGGGACCCGTAATCGAGCGGATCCTGGATGAATTGGAACGCCGGCAGGCCGATGCGGGCCATGTAGAGATGATCGGTGCCGCCGGTCGATTGCGATGAGACCGTGGTGGCGCCCAGCGTCGCGAAGGGGGCCAGCCATTGGGTGAAGATCGGCGCCACGGCGAAGTTACCTTCGGTGTAGATGCCGCGGATCTTGCCCGAGCCATTGTCGAGATTGAAGTAGGCCGCCAGCTCGCCATATTCCGGCAGGGTCGTCACCGGAAAAGCCGGGCGCATGTAATGCTCGGTCGATCCGACCAGCGGATCGGATGACGGCGGCCGCTTGGCGATATGCTTTTCGATCCAGGCGTTGGAACCGAGCAGCCCCTGCTCTTCCCCGCTCCACAAAGCGAAACGGATGGTGCGCTTCGGCTTGCGATCGAGATGGGCCAGGATGCGGGCCGCTTCCATCACGACAACCGAACCGGCGCCATTGTCGGCCGCGCCGGTGCCGGCCACCCAGCTGTCCAGATGCGCGCCCGCCATGACGAAGCCGGCCTTGGGATCGCGGCCGGGGATCTCGGCCAGCACGTCATTGGCCTTGGTGTCCTTGTCCTCATAATGGACATTGTGGTTCAGCTCGATCGTCACCTCGCCGCCCTTGGCCAGGCGGGTCAGCATGCGGTAATCCTCGGCCGCCAGCTCGGCCGCCGGCAGATGCGGCGCCTGGTCGGGCCGATAGCCCCAGCCCTGATCGCCATGCACCAGACGGCCTTCGAGACGCGACATCTTGACGATCGCCACCGCCCCTTCGGCCGCCAGGAAATCATCGAGCTTATGCGCGAAACGCGAGCCCTCCAGCGCCTTGTCGACCTGGTCGGGATTGTAATGCGGCTCCTGCGCCTTGCTGACCTTGCCGAGATCGGCGTCCTCATAGCGTTTGAAGGGCGATTCGCTGTCGTCCCTCTGCGGATAGGGATAGGTTACCAGCACGATCTTGCCGGCGAGCTTGCCTTTCCAATCGGCGAAGTCGCGCTCATGCTTCATGGGCGCCACGACGATCGGGGCGCGCAAGCTCCCCTTGGTGGCCGGCGTCCAGGCCAGCGGGATTTCCTTCAGATCGAACGGGCGCGGACCGACCATGCGGGCGCTCGCCGTCTCGATCCACCAGCCGCGGCCGAACTCGTAAGGCTCGAGATGGACATTGGCGAGCCCCCAGCCTTTGAACTTGTCCTGGGTCCATTGCTCGGCCTGGCGCATCGCCGGCGAATTGGTCATGCGGCCGCCGATGCGATCGGCGAGATATTCGGCCAGGTCCATCACCTCGCCATGATTGAACCCTGTGTCGGCGATGCGGTTTATGATGTCACGGTCAGGCTCTGCGGCCGAGGCGTTGAAGGCCAGGGCCGCCAGCATGAGACAAGCCAGCGGGCGAAATTTCGGCACGGTATCTCCTCCCAGAGATCGTTCTAAGTGCCGGTAAGTAAACGCCGTTTCGGATGGATTGGGAAAGCGGGAAAATGACCTTGGAACGCTGGATGCGAAACGGCCTGGCGCTGGCACCGCCCCTTTTTGCCGCCTCTTGCGGCGGCGATCCCCCCGTCCCGGCGCCGTCGCCCTCCCAGCCTTTTACCATCGGCGCCGGCACCGGCAGCGAGCATGGCAATTACGGCTCATACTCTCAGGCCGAGATGATCACCGCCGAGGGGCGGCATTGCGTCACCTATGTCTGGGATCGCCCGATCGACAGCAATTGGGCTTTGCGCCTGCGATCCGCGTCATGTCCGGACAAGGCCGATCCCGGCCGCATGGTGGCGATCGAGCTGGACCGCATGTTCGTCCCCTTGACTTCCAGCGAAATCGTCCAGCACGACAATTAGGATTCCGACAAGGTCAGGGCGGTGGTGTATTTGACCGTATCGAGGACGATCGAGGATTGCGCCTCGGCGATTCCTTCAATCGCGGTGAGCCGGGTGCGCAGGAAATCGCGCAGCGCTTCGACGTCGGCGACACGCAGATGCAGCAGATAGTCGTGAACCCCGGCGATCAGATAGCATTCGCTGATTTCCGGCATCGCGCGGACCGAGCGGTCGAATTTCTCGATGGTCTCGGCGGTCTGGTTCCTGAGGCGCACCTGGATGAAGACCGAGAGGTCGAGACCGGCCTTTTTCGGATCGAGCAAGGTCACATAGCGATCGATCAGCCCGTCATCTTCGAGACGCTTCACCCGGCGCGCGCAGGGGGTCGGCGACAGCCCGACCTGCTCGGCCAATTCGAGCGTGGTGATGCGGGCATTTTCCTGCAGGATATTGAGGATACGGACGTCGAGAGCGTCGAGTTCGGTCATGGCATATTCCTCAAGAGTGACTTTCAGCGCGATATCGTCAAATCTGAGTGAATTATCTCACATAACCGAGAATTTGTAACAATCTTTAAGGACAATCTCTCCGTCGACAGTGATAGTCTTGGAACGAGCCACTCAGCCGAAATCGGCACGGCCATCAGGGTTGGAGACACAACGATGAAGAACACCGCCAGCAGCGGTTTGCACGTTCCGGAGCCGTCCGCGCGCCCGGGCGAGAAGGTCGATTTCAGCCACGTCAAAGTGCCGCCCGCCGGCAGCGTGCGCATGCCGGATACCGCCGTCGATCCCACCGAGATCCGCGATCTGGCTTATGATCTGATCCGCGTGATGGACGAGAACGACGAAGCCGTCGGTCCGTGGAACCCCAAGATCGATGCTGACACGCTGCGCCGCGGCCTGCGCATCATGACGCTCACGCGCATCTATGACGACCGCATGATGCGGGCGCAGCGCCAGGGCAAGACCAGCTTCTACATCAAATGCACCGGCGAGGAAGCGATCGCCACGGCGCAGGGCATGGTGCTGCGCAAAGACGACATGTGTTTTCCCAGCTATCGCCAGCAGAGCCTCCTGCTGGTCCGCGACTGGCCGCTGCTCGACATGATGTGCCAGGTGTTCGCCAACACCAAGGACCGCCTCAAGGGCCGTCAGCTGCCGATCATGTATTCGACCAAGGAAGGCGGCTTCTTCTCGATCTCCGGCAATCTGGCGACCCAGACCAGCCAGGCGGTCGGCTGGGCGATGGCCGCGGCCTACAAGCATGACCAGCGCATCGCCGCCACCTGGGTCGGCGACGGCGCCTCGGCCGAGGGCGATTTCCACCATGCCTTGACCTTCGCCGCCGTCTACAAGGCGCCGGTGATCCTCAATCTCTGCAACAATCAGTGGGCCATCTCGTCCTTCCAGGGCATCGCCGGCGGCGAGAACACGACCTTCGCCGCCCGCGCGCTGGGCTATGGCCTGCCGGGCCTGCGTGTCGACGGCAACGACTTCCTGGCCGTCTGGGCGGTGACCGCCTGGGCCGCCGAGCGGGCGCGCGCCGGCCTCGGCGCCACTCTGATCGAGCTCTACACCTATCGCGCCGGTCCCCACTCGACCAGCGACGACCCCAGCAAATACCGCCCCGCCGACGAAGCCTCTTTGTGGCCCCTGGGCGATCCCATCGACCGGTTGAAGAAACATCTCATCAAACTCGGCGAATGGTCTGAAGAACAACAGAAATCCATGGAAGAAGAATTGACGGAATTCGTCACCAAGACCGCCAAGGAAGCCGAGTCCTACGGCACGATCGACCAGGGCACCAAGCCCAGCGTCAAGAGCATGTTCGAGGACGTCTACAAGGAAATGCCCTGGCATCTGCGCAAACAACGCCAGGAAGCGGGAGCTTAATGATATGCCCGCGATGAATATGATTCAGGCCGTGAATTCGGCGATGGACATCATGCTGGCCCGCGACAACGACATCGTCATCTTCGGCGAGGATGTCGGCTATTTCGGCGGCGTGTTCCGCGCCACCGAGGGCCTGCAGAAGAAATATGGCAAGGACCGCACCTTCGACACGCCGATCGCCGAAGGCGGCATCCTGGGCGTCGCCGTCGGCATGGGCGCCTATGGCCTGCGCCCCGTCGTCGAGATCCAGTTCGCCGACTATATCTATCCGGCGCTCGACCAGCTGGTCTCCGAAGCCGCCCGCCTGCGCTATCGCTCGGCCGGCGATTTCACCTCGCCGCTGACGGTGCGCGTGCCCTGCGGCGGCGGCATCTTCGGCGGCCAGACCCACAGCCAGAGCCCGGAAAGCCTGTTCACCCATGTCTGCGGCCTGAAGACGGTGATCCCGTCCAATCCGTACGACGCCAAGGGCCTGCTGATCAGCGCCATCGAGGATGACGATCCGGTGATCTTCTTCGAGCCGAAGCGCCTCTATAACGGCCCCTTCGACGGCCATCACGAGCGTCCCAGCACCATCTGGGCCAATCATGCGATGGGCGAGGTGCCGTCCGACTATTATTCGATCCCGCTCGGCAAGGCGAATGTGCTCCGCGAAGGCAACAAGGTCACCATGCTGACCTATGGCACCATGGTGCATGTGTGCCTGGCCGCCGCCGAGGAAACCGGCATCGACGCCGAGGTGATCGATCTGCGCACCCTGCTGCCGCTCGACATCGACGCCATCGTCGACTCGGTCAAGAAGACCGGCCGCTGCGTCATCGCCCACGAGGCGACCCGCACCTGCGGCTTCGGCGCCGAATTGTCGGCCCTGGTGCAGGAATATTGCTTCTATCATCTGGAAGCGCCGATCGAGCGCGTCACCGGCTGGGACACGCCTTACCCCTATTCGCTGGAATGGGAATATTTCCCGGGTCCGAAGCGGGTCGGCGAAGCCCTCAAGCGCGTGATGGAGGGCTGAGACCATGGGCAAATATCTCTTCAAGCTGCCCGACGTCGGCGAAGGCACCGCCGAGGCCGAAATCGTCAAATGGCACGTCAAGGTCGGCGACACCATCAAGGAAGACGCCCTGCTGGTCGATGTGATGACCGACAAGGCGACCGTCGAGCTGACCACGCCGGTGACCGGCACGGTTCTCGAACTGCGCGGCGAACTCGGCGAGATGGCCGTGGTCGGCGCGCCGATCGCAGTATTCGGGATCGAAGGCGCCGGCAATGAAGGGGTGGTAAAAGAGTCCGCGCCGGCGGCCAAAGCCGCTGCGCCGGCTCCCGCCCCGGCTCCGACCCCCGCGCCCGCTCCGGCGCCCGCCCCGGCCGCGGCTCCGGCCCCGACGCCGGCCCCCAGGACCGAAAAACCGGTCGCCACGCCGCGTCCGATCGGCCAGAAGGTGCTGGCCCCGCCGGCGGTGCGCCGCCGCGCCGAGGAGCTGGGCATCAATCTGCAATTCGTCGGCGGTTCCGGCCCGGCCGGCCGCATCACCCATGCCGATCTTGATGCCTTCCAGCAGAGCGGCGGAGTCGTGGTCGCCACCGGCGGCCTGACGCGCCGCACCGGCGCCGAGCAAGTCAAGGTGATCGGTTTGCGCCGCAAGATCGCCGAGCGGATGGCCGACGCCAAGCGCCGCATTCCGCATTTCTCCTATATCGAGGAAATCGACGTCACCGCGCTGGAAGAACTCCGCCAGCATCTCAACGCCAAATATCAGGGCAAGCGCGAGAAGCTGACCTTCCTGCCCTTCCTGATGCGCGCCATCGTCAAGACGGCGGTCGATTTCCCGCACCTCAATGCCACCTTCGACGACGAGGCCGGCATCGTGCATCGCCATGCGCCGGTCCATATCGGCATCGCCGCCCAGACTCCGGGCGGGCTGATGGTGCCGGTGGTCCGCCATGCCGAAGCCCGCGATCTGTGGGATGCAGCCGCCGAAGTCTCGCGCCTCGCCCGCGCCGCCCGCGACGGGAGCGCCACGCGAGATGAACTGAGCGGCTCGACGATCACCGTCTCCAGCCTCGGCGCCATGGGCGGCATCGCGGCGACGCCGGTGATCAATCCGCCGGAAGTGGCGATCCTCGGCGTCAACAAGCTGCTCGAGCGTCCGATGGTCAAGGACGGCCAGATCGTCATCCGCAAGATGATGAATTTGTCCTCCTCCTTCGATCACCGCGTGGTCGATGGCTGGGACGCCGCGTCCTTCGTGCAGGCGATCAAGAACCTGCTCGAATTCCCCGCCACTCTTTTCATGGAATGATGCGATGAACTGCAAAGTCCTGGTGATCGGCGGCGGGCCGGCCGGTTATGTCGCGGCGATCCGTTCCGGCCAATTGGGGATGGAAACCATCCTGGTCGAAGGCGACCGTCTGGGCGGCACCTGCCTGATGCGCGGCTGTATTCCGTCCAAGGCGATGATCCATGCCGCCGGCACCTTCGCATCGATGACGCGCGCCGCCGGCAAGTCGCAGCTCGGCATCTCGCTGTCGGCCCCGCCCACGCTGGATATGGCCCAGACCGTGCGCTGGAAGGACGGGATCACCGAGAAGCTGTCGACCGGCGTCGGCGCGCTTCTGAAGCGCGCCAAGGTGCAAGTGATCAATGGCTGGGCGACGATGGTCGACGGCAAGACCTGCGAAGTGACGACCGGCGGCGAGAAAGTCACCATCACCGCCGAGCATGTGATCCTGGCCACCGGCTCCGAGCCGGTCGGTCTGCCGCATATGCCGTTCGGCGGCGCCGTGATGTCCTCGACCGAGGCTCTGTCGCTCTCCACCCTGCCCGACCGTCTGCTGGTGATCGGCGCCGGCTATATCGGCCTCGAACTCGGCATCGCCTTCCGCCAGCTGGGCAGCGCGGTCACGGTGGTGGAAGCCGCCGACGAGATCCTGCCGCTCTATGACAAGCAGCTGACCGACCCGGTCCGCCGCTGGCTGGACCGCTCGGGCGCCACGGTCAAGACCGGTGCCAAGGCCGTCGCTCTGACCCAGGATGCCAAGGGTGCGGTCGTTACCGTCGAGGAAAAGGACGGCACCCGCCTGGACATCGCCGCCGACAAGGTGCTGGTCACCGTCGGCCGCCGTCCCAAGGTCAATGGCTGGGGTCTGGAAAATCTCGATCTCGACCGCACCGGCCCCTTCGTCAAAGTCGACGATCAGTGCCGCACCTCGATGCGCAATGTCTGGGCGATCGGCGATCTGGTCGGCGAACCGATGCTCGCGCACAAGGGCTCGGCGCAGGGCGAGATGGTCGCCGAGATCATCGCCGGCAAGCGCCGCCGCTTCAATCCGGTCACCATCGCCGCCGTCTGCTTCACGGAGCCCGAGATCGTCACCGCCGGCCTGCTGCCGTCGGAAGCCGAAAAGCAGGGCATCGAGATCATCGTCGGCCAGTTCCCTTATGCCGCCAATGGCCGCGCCCTGTCGATGGAGGCCGGCGACGATAACGGCTTCGTCCGTGTGGTCGCCCGCAAGGACGACCATGTCATCGTCGGCATCCAGGCGGTCGGCGCGCATGTCGCGGAATTGTCCGCGTCCTTCGCTCAGGCCTTGGAAATGGGCGCGCTGCTGGAAGACATCGCCGGCATCATCCATGTCCATCCGACCTTGTCGGAAGCCTTCCCCGAAGCGGCCTTGAAGGCTTTAGGGCACGCGATCCACATTTAATCGCGTCCCGAGGAGCCGAATGAAATCCTCGGGCGGGACCCAATTGCGAAATGGCTCGACGAACTCCGCCCAGTGAGTTTCGTCGGCCATCAGCGCATCGATGGCCTTGATTACGCTTCGGCCCGTCTCGTCCCTGGTGCAGGCGACGCTGGCGTCGCTGGTCGGCACCACCGATTTGATCGGCAGGAGGGCCAATTGCTGGCGGTCCTGTTTCGGGCCGTAGAAATAGAGATCGGGCGGCATGACGAAGGCGAAATCGATGCGGTTCGCCTGCATCAGATTGAACAGCTGAAACGTCGCCACCATGCTTTCCATCCCCTTGCCGCCGCGGCGCTGGATGAAATCGGCGATCGCCGGGTCGTAATTGCGCGAATTGGTGTAGCCGCCGATGGCCGAGCCTTCGATCTTGTCGAGATCGATCTCGCCGCCCGGCGTCAGCGCCGCCGCCCAGGAAGACAGGCGATCGCGCGGCACCATCAGCCGGAAACTCGGCAGGACCATGCGGCGGGCGGCGAACAGCATGGCCGTTTCGCGCTCGGGCGTGACCAGCACGCCGACGGTGCACATCGCTTCGCCATGCCGCAGATCGTAGAGCGAGCGCGCCGGACTGACGCGCACGATATGATGGGTGAATTTCGGCAGATGCCGGATCAGAAAATCGATCTGCCGGCTGTCCATGGTTTCTTCTCCCTGCGGCACCGCCAAAGGTGCCGAGGAAACCCAGGTGACCTCCTGGCCCTGCGCCCATGACAGCGGGACCGCCAGAAGGAGGGTCATGAAGAGAAACGCTACTCGCAAAAAGAAAATCCCCGCAAACTCCCCCGGCCATCATACACAGGCCAAGAGATCGGGAAACATTCTATTTACAAGATTACTCCTGCTGACGGCGGAACCGGGCCGGCGTCGTCCCCGTCATCTTGCGGAAAGCCGCGGTAAAAGAGCTGCTTTCGCCGAAACCGACATCAAAGCCTATCTCCGCCACCGAGCGTTCGCCCCGGGCCAGCATATGCTTGGCGCGTTCGATGCGGCGGCGCGTCACATAGCGGTGCGGCGGCTCGCCGAAGGACTGCTTGAACAGGCGGGCGAAATGGAAGGGGCTGAGCCGCACCAGCTTGGCCAGGGTGGCCAGCGGGATCTGCTCATGCAGATGGGTTTCGATATAGTCGTTGAGAACGCCTCTGTGACGGGGCGCGAGACCCGCGCCGGCAACCGACGGATCGGCCTCGGCACCGTGGATCTGCGCCAGGCGGTGCGCCAGCACGGTGACGAGAGCGTCGCCATAGCTTTCCGGATGGCCGCTGGTGTTCTCGATCTGCTTCTTCAGCGCCATCGAGGCGGTCCACAGCATCTCGTCGAAGAAGAACAGGCGCGGCTGGAAGTCGATCTCCTTGAAGCGCAGCTCGGGATCGATCAGCGGGCTGTCGGGGTCGAAGGAGATCACCATCGAGCGCAGCAATTCGCGCGGCCGCTGCCAGCCATGGAAGGCATGGCCCGCCGGCACGAAGGTGATGCGGCCGCTATAGTCATGCAGGGTCGATTTCTCGACGCCGTCGAGCGAGGTTTCGCCGTCCTCGCGCACGGCGCGCTCGGCGATCATCAGCACATGATGCGACGAGACATGGCCATATTCCAAAGCCGAAAGGCGGCTGGCCTGCAGGGCCACCGCCTCAATTCCACCCCAACTCTTGGAGCGGCGTCTTATCAGATCGTCGGGGGAGAACCAAATCGACATGGAACCTCCTTATGCGGCTAAAGGTGGATGGGTTTTTTCGTCTTTCTCCTGCCCATTCCCGGGCCGGTCGGCGAACCGGCGGGCGAGATAGGCGCAGGCCATCAATTGGATCTGGTGGAACAGCATCAGCGGCAGCACGACCGGGCCGACCATCGCCGCCGGGAACAGGATGTTGGCCATCGGCACGCCGGACGCCAGGCTCTTCTTCGAGCCGCAGAAGACCAGGGTGATGCGGTCCTCGGTATTGAACTTAACCAGATGGCCGAGGCGGTCGGTGGCCAGCAGCACGATGCCCAGCAGGACGAAATTCAGCACCACCATTACCGCCAGGCTCTCGGCCGGCAGCTGGGTCCAGAGGCCGCGGACGACCGCTTCGGAGAAAGCGCCATAGACCACCATCAGGATCGAGCCGCGATCGACCAGGCCGAGAACCGGCTTGTTGCGCTTGGCCCAGGCGCCGAGGCGCGAATGCAGCAGCTGGCCGACGCAGAAGGGCACCAGGATCTGCAGCACGATGCTTTCGATCGATTCCAGCGTCACCGTGCCGTTGGCATGGATC
>FTDB01000890.1_pt1 | contig 12030 bp, 11 predicted proteins | sample 1639741 | NCBI WGS metagenome assembly FTDB01 (sample SAMEA3914869, study PRJEB12502) | metagenome | biome: forest; material: soil | place: USA | collected 2012-03-12 | depth 0.1 m | reverse complement strand
TAGAAATGATCTGCTGGGTCTTTTGCAGCTGGGTCGAGGTGGAGTTCAGGTTTTGCAGGGCGATCATAGCCCCGCTGTTGGTATTGACGCTTTGCATCGGTGTTAATCCTATTCACGACGTCCGGGCGAATTTTTCGACCGGCTGGCATTTTGCCAATGAGTCCCGGAGCCTCTTTGGTTCGGAAGTCATGAGTAGAATGAAGCAAGTTTGCTAAAAATCTGAAAATGTTTGATGAATAAAGGCTTTATTATTCAGGATAAATGGCCTGTTTTGCTGCGATTATTGTTTACCTTGGTTAAAAGTGGTGAATTTACATTGATTAATATTAAGATGTATGAATCGAGTTCCCGCGATGATTCAGTATTGATTCAGACATGTTAAAACGCCGCGATCACGGGGATCGCGGCGGCAGGAAAACCCTGGATTCGAAAGGGGTTTAGCCGTGGGGGCAGGCGCAGTCGGCGGTATGGCGATGAAGCTGCCGGCTGCCGAGGTAGTTGATCAGGTGGGCGCCGGCCAGGCTGAGCGCGCCGAGGACGGAGATCACCACCTCATAGGCGTCCAGGCTGGGCACGAAGGCGGCCAGGGCCAGCAGCAGGAGGCCGGCAATCATCAGGACGGCGATTTCGGGCCGCGTCCAGGCCTTCGACCGCCAGAAGGCCAGGCCCGTCAGGGGCGCGGCGATCAGCACCAGCACCTGGTGGACCCATTCATTCTGGGTGAAGACACCGAGGAAGGGCAGGGCGGCGACCAGAAACGGCAGGGCCAGGCAATGGACCACGCACAGGCCCGACAGGCCCATCGAGGTGATATCCAGCCAGCTCGTCTTGCGTTCGCTCATATCCGCGCTCCGTTGTGGCGCAGAGATATGTTACACAGTAACTTTTGGCAAGTGTTATAAGATAGCTTTTTGCATATCCGGGGCCGCCGGGGCCGCGCAAACCGGCGCGACGGCCCCGCAGCCTTGCCGCAAACCTTGCTCTCGAAAGGTTTTGCGCGATGGCCGCGGGCGCGGCCACCGGCTCGACTTATTTTACAGGCTCAACCTATTTTACATAGGGGCGGATGTCGGCGTCCTGCGACGCCCACAGGTCGGCGGCCATCTTGCCGAAATAGGCCGAGCCCTTGGCGCCCAGGTGGGTGTAGTCGAACCCCTGGTGCTGGGGCGTCGTCGCCTGCGAGGCGTCGGTGAACACGGCCGGCACCGAGGTGCCCGAGGCTTCGGTGTCGAGCACGTTCTGCGGGATCGGATCGCCGGCCATGCGGTTGGCGGCGACGGGGCCCATGTCCTGGATCGCCTTCTGGCTGGCGGCGTAGAAGTCGACGATTTCCCAATGCTTGTCGGTGGCGACCACCTTGATGGCGTCGGCCCACGGCAGGAGATCCGGGCGCAGCTTGCCGTCACGGAACCAGCGCTGGGTCAGCGGCGTCGCCATGATCGGCACGGCGCCGGCGGCCTCGATGTCCTCGCCGTAGTGGCGCATGTTCAGCGGGAATTCGTTGTGGATGTCGGTATGGCGTTCCGGCTTGTCCGAGCCGTCATTGTGCGCCCATTCGATCCACACATAGGTCTTGGCGAAACCCTTATTGTCCTTGATCTGGTCCAGCGCCTTGTCCCACAAGCCCTCGACGCGGTAGCTCTTCGACGAGCGGCCGCCGCGCGACAGGTTGATGCAGGTGACTTCCGGGCGGAACTGCGCGCAGAAGCCCAGGCCGTAGCCCGACTTGTCGGTCATGGTCGAGTCGCCGACCATGATGACGCGGATGGGCTTGAGCGTCTGGGCGGAGACGGGCGCCGCGAAGGCGGCGGTCAGCAGCGCAAGGGCGCAGGCGGCGGTTTTGAACATGATGGTTTCCCCTGTTTGATCATTATCGTACAATTTCACGCAGGATTGCGCCAGTCCTGTCGGTGGCCTTGAACCCGTGGCCTCGCGCGCCTAAGTTCCACTCATGAACATTGAAATCTGGTCCGACGTCATCTGTCCGTTTTGCTATATCGGCAAGACCCACCTGGAAACGGCGCTGAAAGCGCTTCCGGAAGGCACGGATGTCGCCGTGCATCACCGCGCCTTCCGGCTGATGCCGAACGATGCGCCCTATCCCGTCGAGCAGATGTTCGCCAAACGCTACGGCCAGTCGCCGGCCCAGGCCCAGGCCTCGCTGCGCAATGTCGAAAACATGGCCGCCCAGGCCGGGCTGGAGTTCCATCTTACCGGCACCTGGTGCGGCGACACCACCGACGCCCACGTTCTGTTGGCCCTGGCCGCCGACAAGGGCGCCGAGGCCGACCTGCTGAACCGCCTCTACCGCGCCTACTTCACCGAGACGAAGTCGGTATTCGATCGCTCGTCATTGATGGCCCTGGGCGAAGAGGTCGGCCTGATGCCCGACGAGATGCAGGGCGCGTTCGATTCGGCCGAACTGCGCGCCCGCGTCGCCGCCGACCAGCGCCAGGCCGAGATGATGCGCGTGCGCGGCGTGCCCTTCGTGCTCATCGACGGGCAGTTCGCCGTCTCCGGCGCCCAGCCGCCCGAGGCGTTTCTTCAGGCGTTGCAGGCCGCGGCCAAGGCTGCGCCCGTGGTAGCCGAAGGCGATGTCTGCGGCCCGGACGGCTGTGCCATCTGAGATACCAACCGGCTCGCATAAAAATAAATGGTAAGGATTGATTGGCGCGGGCGATATGGGCGCATATATAGCGGCCTATACCGAACCGTCCGGAAGTCCCATTGATGAACGCCCAAGCGCCGCTGCCCAAACCCAAAGCCAAGCCTTCCGAGACCGTTGCCTTTCTCATGCCCTATCTCTGGCCGGCGGACCGCGCCGACCTGAAGATGCAGGTCATCTGGGCGTTGCTGGCCATGCTGGGCGGCACGCTGCTGACCGGTTTCATTCCCTTCACCTACAAATGGTCGCTGAACGCCCTGGCGCCGCACGGGCTGACGAGGGCCACGACGATCCAGCTGATCATGGCCATGCCGGTGATGATGATCGCCGCCTATGGCGGGATGCGGCTGGTGTCGCAGGTGCTCAACAACGTCCGTGACGCCCTGTTCGCCGGGGTCGGTCAGCACGCCGTGCGCGGCCTGGCCAACCGGGCCTTCGTCCACCTGCACAATCTCAGCCTGCGCTTTCACCTGCAGCGCCGCACCGGCGGCCTGTCGCGGGTCATCGAGCGCGGCAAGGCCGGCATCGAAACCATCATCCGGCTGACCATGATGGTCGGCATCCCGACCATCGCCCAGTTCGTGATGTACGCCATCATCCTGCTGTGCCAGTTCAGCTTCTGGTACGTCGTCGTCGTCGCCGTCACGGTCGCCGTCTACATCTGGTTCTCGATCGTCGCCTCGAACTGGCGCATTTCGATCCGCAAGGACATGAACGATGCCGACAGCGATTCGATGTCGAAGGCCGTCGACTCGCTGCTCAACTTCGAAACCGTCAAATATTTCGGCAACGAGCCGTTGGAACGCGCCCGTTACGATCGCGCCACCGCGAAATACGAAAAGGCGGCGATCAAGACCTATATCTCGCTGGCCTGGCTGAACATCGGCCAGGCGGTGATCTTCTCGCTGGGCATGACCCTGGTCATGCTGATGTCCGGCTGGGAAGTGCTGCACCACACCAAGACCATCGGCCACTTCGTCATGGTCAACCAGATCATGCTGCTGCTGGCGATTCCGCTGAACTTCATCGGCACGCTGTATCGTGAAATCTCGACCGGCCTGATCGACATGGAAGCCATGTTCAAGCTGCTGGACGAGCCGCAGGAGGTGGTCGACAGCCCCGACGCTCGCGACCTGGCCATTGTCGACGGCGCCGTGTCGTTCAAGGACGTGGTCTTTTCCTACGATCCCGACCGCGCCATTCTCAAGGGTGTCTCGTTCGAGGTGCCGGCCGGCAAGACGGTGGCCATCGTCGGCCCGTCGGGCGCCGGCAAGTCGACGATTTCGCGCCTGCTGTTCCGCTTCTACGACATCAAGGGCGGCTCGATCGAGATCGACGGCCAGGACATCCGTTCGGTGACGCAGTCGAGCCTGCGCAAGGTCATCGGCATGGTGCCCCAGGATACCGTGCTGTTCAACGACACCATCGCCTACAATATTGGCTATGGCCGCTATGGCGCGTCGCAGGCCGAGGTCGAGGACGCCGCCGACCGTGCCCAGATCTCGTCATTCATCTCGACCTTGCCCAAGGGTTACGACACCGAGGTCGGCGAACGCGGGTTGAAGCTGTCGGGCGGCGAGAAGCAGCGCGTGGCCATCGCCCGCACCCTGCTGAAGTCGCCGCCGATCCTGATCCTGGACGAGGCGACCTCGGCGCTGGATACGCATACCGAACGCGAAATCCAGGCCTCGCTCGACGACGTCTCGAAGAACCGCACCACCCTGGTCATCGCCCACCGCCTGTCGACGGTCGTCGGCGCCGACGAGATCCTGGTGCTGAAGGACGGCGTCGTCGCCGAACGCGGCCGCCACGACCAGCTGATGAAGCTGGGCGGGCTGTACCATTCGATGTGGGAGCGCCAGCGCGCCGCCGACGAAGCCCGCGAAAACCTGGCCAAGGTGGTCGCCGAGGTCGAATAAGCCCTTGGGTGCGGTGCAGCGAAAGCTTGATCGCTGGTCCGAAAATTGCTTATGTCCACGCATAGTCTGCGTGTCCTTTCATTAAGTCATTTTTCGAGACCAGCCATCATGATCATCGTCACCGGCGGCGCCGGCTTCATCGGTTCCAACATTGTCGGCCGTCTATGCGCCCAGGGCGAAGAGGTCGTGGTCTGCGACTGGCTGGGCACCGATAATATCAAGTGGAAGAACCTGGCCAAGCATCCGATCGACCGGGTGGTCGCGCCGGAAGCGCTGGAAGCCTTCCTGGCGTCGCACGGCAAGGACGTCACCGCCATCGTCCACATGGGCGCCATTTCGGCGACCACGGCGTCGGATGCCGATCTGGTCATCCGCAGCAATTTCGACCTGTCGCGCATGTTGTGGGAATGGTGCGCGGCCAAGGGCGTGCCCTTCGTCTATGCCTCGTCGGCGGCGACCTATGGCGACGGCGATCAGGGGTTCTCCGACGACAATACGCTGGAACGCCATCTGGCCCTGCGTCCGCTCAACCTCTATGGCTGGTCGAAGAAATGGTTCGACGTCTGGGCCCTGGGCCAGGTCGAAAAGGGCCGCCCCGCGCCGCCGCAGTGGGCGGGGCTGAAGTTCTTCAACGTCTACGGTCCGAACGAGCTGCACAAGCAGGACATGATGAGCGTCGTCGCCAAGGCGTCGGGCAAGTGCGCCAAGGGCGAGGTCGTCGAACTGTTCAAGTCACATCATCCCGACTATGAGGATGGCGGTCAGCTGCGCGACTTCGTCTTCGTCGACGACGTCGTCGACGTCATCCTGTGGCTGCTGAAGATGCCCGGCGTCAACGGGATCTACAACCTGGGCAGCGGTGAGGCGCGCAGCTTCCTCGACCTGATCTCGACGGCCTTCCGCGCGGCCGGGCACGAGCCGAATATCCGTTACATCGATATGCCGGTGTCGATCCGCGACAAGTACCAGTACTTCACCCAGGCCGATATGACGCGTCTGCGCCAGGCGGGTTACAACGCGCCGATGACCTCGCTGGAGGACGGCGTGACGACCTACATGAAGGATTATCTGCTGACGGCCGATCCGTTCCGCTAGGAACCGCCGCGCCTGTTCGCGTGAGCCCTGCGGCGCCTGAACTAGAGAGAGCTGGCGATCGACGGGATATCCGCGAATACCCCGAAGCCGTTCTCCCTGGCCCAGGCGATATGCTTGTCGGCGTGGCCGCTGGTCACCAGGAAGCCGCGCATGCTGCGGTTGGCGGCCAGTTGCAGGTCGATATCCTTGTCGCCGATCATGATCGAGGCGGGCAGGTCGACCGCGAAGGCCGCACACGCCTGATCGACCATGCCGGGCGACGGCTTGCGGCAATCGCACGGCTGTTCCGGCGCGTGCGGGCAGATGTACCAGGCGGCGATGTCGACACCTTCGGCGCGCAGCATCTCATCGACGCGGGCATTGACGGCGTGGGCGTCGGCTTCCGTGAAGTAGCCACGGCCGATACCCGACTGATTGCTGACCACGACCAGGCGAAAGCCCTGGGCGGCGAGGGTCTTCAGGCCTTCGGCGACGCCCGGCAGCAAAACCGCCTGATCCGGGTCGGACAGGTAGTTGCGCTCCTCGATCAGCGTGCCGTCACGGTCGAGAAACGCCGTCGCGATGGGCTCAGGCATTCTTCTTGTCCAGCTTGGCCTTTTCGATGGTGCTCGACGAACTCTTGCCCGGCACCAGCTGCGCCAGCAGAACCTTGCCGCCGTTGTTCATGACCACGTCGGCGCCGACGACGTTCTCGATCGAATAGTCGGCGCCCTTGATCAGCACGTCGGGCTTGATCGCCTTGATCAGCTCGATCGGCGTGTCCTCGCCGAAGATGACCACGGCATCGACCGTGCCCAGCGCCGACAGCACGATGGCGCGGTCGTTCTCGTTGTTGATCGGCCGCGTCGGCCCCTTCAGGCGCTGTACCGAGGCGTCGCTGTTCAGGCCGACGATCAGGCAGTCGCAGTTGTCGCGCGCGAACTTCATCAGCGAGATGTGGCCGGGATGCAGGATGTCGAAGCAGCCGTTGGTGAAACCGACCACCTTGCCTTCCATGCGCCGGATGCGGGCATAGCGTTCGGCTTCCTCGGGGGTCAGCATGATCGGCGTGCCCTTGCGATGGCCGCCTTCACCCTGGTTTTCCAGTGCCAGGACCAGTTCGTCCGGCGATGCCGTCGCGGTGCCGCGCTTGCCGACGACGATGCCGGCGGCGGTGTTGGCCAGGTGCGCCGCCTCGGTCATGGCCATGCCGCAGGCGATGGCGGCCGACAGGGTGGCGATCACCGTATCGCCGGCGCCGACGACGTCGAAGACCTCGCTGGCCAGGGTGGCGATATGCACCGCCGGGCCGTCGCGTGGCACCAGGGTCATGCCCTGCTCGCTGCGGGTGATCAGCATGGCGTCGGCCTGGCTGGCCTCCAGGCACAGCCGGCCGGCCTGTTCCGCCTTTTCGTCCGTGTCCGGATAAATGCCGCAGGCTTCCTGGGTTTCCTTGGCGTTGGGCGTGATGATGGTGGCGTGCGCGTACTTGCCGAGATCGTGCGTCTTGGGGTCGACGACGACGGGCTTGCCCAGCTTGCGCGCGATGGCGATGGCCTCGCGGATCAGCCCCTCGGTCAGCAGGCCCTTGGCGTAGTCCGACAGGATCAGCACGTCGTGGGATGGTAATTGCTCGGCGATGACCGCCAGGCAGTCCTTCTCGCACGCCGGGGTGATCGGCTTGGCGACTTCCTGGTCGACGCGCAGCATGTGCTGGCCGCGCACGACGAAGCGCGTCTTGACGGTCGTCGGCCGGTCGTCGGCGGCGACCATCACCGGCTTGACGTCGCTGTTGCGGGCGATGCTGTTGGCCAGGGTCTCGGCCGCCTCGTCCTTGCCGACGACGCCGACCAGGGTACAGGCGCCGCCCAGCGCGGTGATATTGCGCGCCACGTTGGCCGCGCCGCCGGGGAAGATCTCCTCGGCGCGATAGTTGAACACCGGCGTCGGGCTTTCCGGCGAGATGCGCGACACGTGGCCTTCGACGAAGCGGTCCATCATCACGTCGCCGACGCACAGCGCCTTGGCATAGGCCAGGGCCTTGACCTGGGCGGCCAAAGTTTGGGAATCGGTCATGCGGTCTCCTTCGGCGCGATCGGCCCGGTCAGGCACAAGGTCGCGATGGCGCAGGTGATGTGATAGAGGCTGCTGGCCCGGGTGGGCTGGGTGTCGAGCGCGCCGTCGGCGGCCATGACCTCGTGCCACAGGCCGGCCGGCGCCTTAAGGAAATAGGCCTGCAATCCGGCGACGGCTTCTGGCATCCGGCTCTGCGCAAACGCCTTTTGCTCGGCCGAGGCCATGGGGTGGAAGGTCAGGGTGTGCAGCGCCTTGAGGCGTTCGGTCTGGGGCCACAGCTTGGCCTCGGCGTCACGGACGGCAAAACGTTCGTCGAGCGCGTTGAACGCCACCTTGTGTGCGTTGATGCCGTGGGTTTCGGCGATCTCGACCAGGCGCCAGGCGCGCGCGAAGGCATCGCTATCGCCCTTGATCTGAGCCCAGCGCATCAGCAGCCAGGCCCATTCGAGCTGATGGCCGGGCTCGACGACCAGGCCCCGGGCGTCGGGCGCGGGCTGCCAGTCGGCGTCGAAGACTTCCGTCAGGGCGCCGGTCGCCGGATCGATCAGCCGGGTCCGCGCCAGTTCGACCATTTCGTCGGCCAGGGCCTGCCACTTCGGATCTTCGCCGCCGGTCACTTCCGCCCAGGCCAGGAAGGCCTCCAGCAGGTGCATGTGCGGGTTGGATTTCAGCGGCAGGGCTTCGGTGAAGCCGATGACCGGGTGTTTCCAGTTGGCGATCAGGCGATCGCGCACGGTCTGCGCCAGGGCATGCAGTTCGCCGCGGGCACCCAGCGTTTTCGCGGCGGCGGCCAGGGCGAACAGGACGAAGGCGTAGTCGTAGGGATCGTAGTCGGTCTTGGTCAGCGATCCGTCGATGCTGACCGCCATGATCACCGTGCCGTCGGCCTTGAGCAGGCGGTTGGTCAGGAAATCCAGGCCGTGCGCCACCAGCTCGGCGGCGGGGCCGTCCCAGCCCAGTTCGTGGCCCGCGGCGAAGCAGTAGATCTGGCGCGACACCAGCCGCGCCCGCCGGGGTTCTTCGTACGGCGTCAGGTCGCGATTGAGGCGCTCGTAGAAGCCGCCCTGGCGGCGGTCGACGCCCTTGTCCGCCCACAGCGGCAGGGCCGAGGCGAGGAGCCAGTCACGCAGGGCGCCCACGTCCGTCGCGGCGGCCATCACGCCACCTCGCTGCGTTCGGACGCGCCCAGGATTTCGCGCAGGGCCGTGTCGACGTCGTCGACGGTGATCGCCGAGACCCCGGCCATGTTGTGGATGATGCGGTGGTGGCTGCCGAACGGGTGCCATTTCGCCGGGCGGTTATAGTCGCCGAACAGGCCGACGCATGGCACGTTCATCGCCGAGGCCAGGTGCAGCGGGCCTGAATCGTGGCCGGCAAAGGCCGCCGCGCCACGCATGGCGGCGCCGGACTCGCGGGGCGTCAGCTTGCCGCAGGCATTGACGACCGGGCCGGACCAGTGGGTGGCCAGCGTGTCGGCGCGCGGGCCATCCTCGCCGGCGCCGACGAACAGCAGTCCGTAGGTGCCGAAGTCCTCGCGCAGACCGGTGATCACGCTGATCCAGTTGTCGAGGCCCCAATCCTTTTCGACGGCCTTGCCGCCCATATTGATGGCGATATAGGGCGTGCCGTGCAGCGGCGCGGTGATGGCGCGGCCGGCCGCCTGTTCGGCGGCGGTGAGGCGCAGGTCCCAGTATTGCGGATCGGTGAGATCGATGGCGTGCGCGGAAGCCAGGCAGCGCGCCATGCGTTCGGCTTCGCGCTCCTCGACGCCATCGGCATCGACGCGGCATCGGGCCAGGTCGTCGGCCATCGGCAGGCCGATAATGGTCTTGAACCCGGCGCTCTTGAAGAATAGCCAGTCGCGGATATGCGCCGCCTTGCCGCGCGGCGGCGTCAGGTACACCAGCGTGTCGCTGCCGATGGCGCGCAACTGTTTCCACAGCGCGAACAGGGCGGCGGGCGAGCGCGTACCGACCGGATAGGCCAAAGCGGTATCGAAGAAACCGGTGCCGGCGCCCAGGATCGACTCGATCGGCGCGGCCTTGGTCGAGACCGGTTTATTGGTCAGCAAGACCTTGCGCTTGTCCGGAAACAGCCGGGTCACGGCGGTAAAACAGGGTAGGGCGACGATCGTGTCGCCGAGACTACCGAGACGGTAGATGACAATGGTATCGGTCACGGCGGGCCATAAAAATATAATAAAATAATGCGCCGCAATATAATCACGGGCGCCCTGTCAGCGACAAGCATTTTCTGTGCCAGCCGAAAAACAAAAAGCGGGCGTGCCGGCAGTGCACGCCCGTTAAATTTGTACGCGGAGGGAACAAAGGTGATGCCGGGCAGGGGATGCCCGGCCTGCGCCAATCTCAGCCGTGGCCGATCATTGCGACGTGGTGGTGGTCGTGGTCGTCGTCGTCGACGCAGCGGCCGAGTCGGACTCGCCGGACATCGCCATGCCGGTATCCGCGGCCGGCGACGTCACTTCGGTCGAGGTTTCCGTCGACGTCGTGGTGTCGGCGGGCTTCGAGCACGCAGCGGCGGTCAGGCACAGGACCGCGGCGGCGGCCAGCGGCAGGAGTTTGGTGTTGATCTTGATCACGGGGCGGTTCCTTCTCACAAAGACGTGAGGAATATGACCAAGCCTTCGTTGTGAAGCGGTGCGGGAGCGCCGGCGATTTGATAAAAAACGCGTAAGAAAATTTGGCCCTGGAGTCTGCGTTCGTATAAAAAACGTGTAATAACGTTACGTCTTCGGCGTTGCGACGGTGTCGTATAAGGCGTGCCCACAAAACCCGGCTTGGGACTGCGGGTGAAATCGATGAGCGGCAGGGTCATGAAGGACGGCAGCTACAGGCCTATTCGCGTACTCAACATCATCCCTTCCGTTGCGCCGGAGTCCGGCGGGCCGGTCGAGGGGCTGTTGTCGCAACTGGCGACCCTGCACGGTTCCGTGACGTTCGACGTGGTGTCTCTGGACGCGCCCGACGCCTCTTACGTTAAGGCTTTTCCCGCGCCGATCACCGCGCTGGGCATGGCCTCCGATGAACCGGACCGCCGCAACCGGTTCCAGCGGCACTACGGCTATTCGCCGCGGATGATCCCCTGGCTGCGCGACAATGTCGGCCAGTACGACGCGGTCATCGCCCACACCCTGTGGAACTACGCGGCGTGGGCGGCGGCGCGCGTCCTGCCCGGCAGCGGCGTGCCCTATTTCGTCTTTACCCACGGCATGATGGACCCGTGGTTCGGCCGCGCCTATCCGATCAAGCAACTGGTCAAGCAGGCCTTCTGGCTGGTCAATGAAGGCGTCCTGCTGGACCATGCGCGCAAGGTGTTGTTCACCGCCGAGGACGAGCGCCTGCTGGCGCGCGGCGTGTTCATGGGCCACAGCCGCTACGCCGAGGCCGTCGTCGGCTACGGCGCCAACGAACCGCCGGCGGAGGCCGCGGCCGGCCGGCCGGCCTTCGCGGCGCGTTTCCCGGAATGGGCCGGCAAACCTTATCTTTTATTCCTCAGCCGCATCCATCCCAAGAAGGGCTGCGACCTGCTGATCGACGCTTTCGCCGAGATCGCCGCAGACCATCCGGACCTGCAACTGGTCATCGTCGGCCCCGATCAGGTCGGGCTGCAACCGGTGTTGCAGGCCCGGGCGCAGGCCCGCGATGTCGGCGCGCGCGTCCATTTTCCCGGACCGCTCTACGGCGACGACAAATGGAACGCCATGTCGGGCGCGGAAGCCTTCGTCCTGCCGTCGCACCAGGAGAATTTCGGCGTGGTTATCGCCGAGGCCATGGCGTGTGGCACGCCCGTGCTGACCACGAACCGCGTCAATATCTGGCGCGAGGTCGAGGCCGCCGGCGGCGGGTTGATCGAGAGCGATACGCCCGAAGGCATCGTGCGGTTGCTCAAGCGCTGGCGGATCCTGCCGGCGGTACAAAAAGCGGCGATGCGCGACCGGGCCCGGCTGGGCTACGAGACCTTCTTCCGCATGGACATGGCCTCCAGCCGGTTGCAGGCGACGATCATGGACAATCTGGCGGCGGGCGCCGTGGTCCGCTGAGGCAGGCTCTCCTCCCCCGCAGGGGAGGAGAGGGAGATTGCGTTTAGGCCGCGACCCAGCCGCCGTCGATGCTCAACGGTGCGCCGTTGATCGACTTGCCGGCGTCGCTGCACAGGAAGACGGCCAGGGCCGAGATATCCTCGACCGTGACGAATTCCTTGGTCGGCTGGGCCGCCAGGATGACGTCCTTGATCACCTCGTCGCGCGTCATGTTGCGCGCCTTCATGGTGTCGGGG
>FTDB01002651.1_pt1 | contig 12033 bp, 8 predicted proteins | sample 1639741 | NCBI WGS metagenome assembly FTDB01 (sample SAMEA3914869, study PRJEB12502) | metagenome | biome: forest; material: soil | place: USA | collected 2012-03-12 | depth 0.1 m | reverse complement strand
GTTTCGAATGGCGCTATGACGCGGCCAAGTACATTCCCGACGCCTATCTGGCCTCCGGCGACGTCTCGGGCTGGAACGCCGCCAAGGCGACCAGCGGCACGGAATCGGTCAAGGAAGTCTACGGCGAAGTCCGCGTGCCGATCCTGGCCGACCTGGCCTTCGCCAAGCGCCTCAGCCTGAACGGCGCCTTCCGCTATTCGGACTATGACCTGAAGGGCGTCGGCGGCGTGTGGACCTACTCGCTGGGCACCGAATGGGCGGTCAATAACGACCTTTCCTTCCGCGCCCAGTACCAGCACGCCATCCGCGCGCCGAACGTCGGCGAACTGTACGGCGGCCAGGGCACCAACGGCCCGTCGGCGACCGACCCGTGCTCCAGCCGCGCCCCGGCGTCGCAGCAGACCGCCGCCGTCAAGGCCGTGTGTATCGCGACCGGCGTCCCGGCCAACCTGGTCTTCGATCCGTCGATCCAGTCCTCGAGCTTCCTGACCCAGGTGACCGGCGGCAATCCGGACCTGGCGCCGGAAACCTCGAACACCACGACCATCGGCGCCGTCTTCACGCCGCACTTCGTTCCGGGCCTGATGGTCAGCGTCGACTACTACCGCATCACGCTGGACGACGCGATCGCCCCGCTGGGCGGCGGCGGCCTGCAGAACGTGTTGAACCTGTGCTACAACACGCTGCAGAACGCCGGCAGCGTCTATTGCCAGGCGGTGCATCGCGATCCGACGACGGGCCAGATCGTCGGCCCGAATTATGTCACCACGACCAATGCCAATATCGGCGGCATCAAGACCTCGGGCTTCGATATCGAGGGCCGCTACGGCTTCAACACCGACTGGGGCCTGATGGGCGCCAGCCGCTGGGACGTGTCGGAAGACTGGACCTATACCCACGACTTCACCCTGACGCCGGTCCAGGCCCTGCCGAACATCAAGGACTACTGCGTCGGTTCGTTCGGCGGCACCTGCGGCCAGCCGATCCCGCGCTGGAAGGGCACGACGCGCCTGACCTGGAAGACCGGCCCGCTGCTGCTGTCGCTGCGCGCCCGCTACATCGGCAAGGTCACGGTCGACACCTATGTCGTGCCGCTGCGCCAGGGCACGACGCCGCCGGCCCTGGACACCCTGACCAACCCGGTGATCAAGGCCCAGAGCTATTTCGACCTGACGGCGTCCTATGACCTGACCCGCAAGGTCGTGGTCACCGCGGGCATCCGCAACATGTTCGACAAGGATCCGCCGATCCTCGGCTCGTCGCAGCTCCCCGCCGACAATACCATCCCGGCGACCTACGACGTCGAGGGCCGCACCTTCTTCCTCGGCACCAATGTGAAGTTCTGACCGGTTCCTCCGGACGGAAGGCGGGTCCCCTCCGGCGGCCCGCCGCCAGGGCCCGATCTTTCTCCCCCGGACCCTACCTAAACCTCAAGCCCGGCCGGATCGTCCGGCCGGGCTTCCTTTTCGCGCCGAAACGCGGTTTGGTGCGGGCAAAGATACACAGGAGAGGCTGCAATGGATGTTTCACGTCGCCTGGTTACGGCCGGCATCGGCGCCCTGACGCTCGCCGGCACGGCCAGGGCCGCGCCGTCGTGCGGCCTGCCGGACTGGGCCGTCGCGCTGCGGCCGCAACTCGAACGCATGGCGGCCGGCCTGACCCGGCGGCTGAAGCCCTGGTCCGGGCCGACGCGCGTGGCCACGCCCGAGCAGTTCGGCTACAGGCGCGGCGATGCCCAACCCAACGCTATTTTGGCGACCAAGGCCATCCAGGCGGCGATCGATGCGGTGGCGGCGAAGGGCGGCGGCACGGTCCGCCTCGGCCACGGCGACTATGTTTCCGGCACGATCGACCTGCGCGACAATATCCGGCTGGAGATCGCCAAAGGGGCGCGGCTGCTGGGCTCGCTCGACCTGAAGGATTGGCCTGAACGCGTCGCCAAGCGGCGAACGGTCCAGGACACCAATATGGGCATGAACCAGTCGCTGATCTTCGCCGAGGGCCTGCGCAATATCGCCCTGGCCGGCGAGGGCACGATCGACGGGCGCGGCGACCGCTTCAAGGGCGAGGAGACCATCCACGGCACGCCCGGCCGGCCGTTCATGCTGCGCATCATCGACTGCAAACAGGTCCATGTGTCCGGCCTCACGATGCTTGATTCACCGTGCTGGATGCAGAACTACCTCAACTGCGACGACCTGCTGATCGAGCGGCTGACCGTCGAGAACCAGGCCAACTGGAACAATGACGGCATGGATATCGACGGCTGCCGCAATGTCATCGTGCGCAAGTGCCACATCAGTTCCGGCGACGACGGTATCTGCTTCAAGGGGGCGGCCCAGGCGCCGACCGAAAACGTGCTCATCGAGGACTGCGTCGTCTACTCGTCGTGCAACGCGCTGAAGCTGGGCACCGACTCGCAGAGCGTCTTCCGCAACGTGCTGGCGCGCCGGCTGCAACTGGGCGGCGTGACCCGGGACATGCGCCACATCAAGCCGGTCGATGCCATTTCCGGCATTTCGTGGGAGGTCGTCGACGGCGGCCACGCCGAAAACATCCTGTGCACCGACATCCATATCACCCGCGCGCGCAGCCCCTTGTTCCTGCGCACCGACGACCGCGGTCGGGTGCAGCCGGGCCAGCCCAAGCCGGAGCCCGGCACGCTGCGCAAGGTGATGTTCGACCGCATCACCGGCGCGGACAACGGGCCGCGCGGTTCGTTCTTCATCGGCATTCCGGCGCGGCGCATTGCGGACATCGTGCTGAAGGACGTCGATATCGGTATGCGGGCTTCGACCAAACCGGTGCTCGACGAAGCAAAGGTGCCGGAAATGTACAATGTCTATCCCGATGCCGACATGCTCATCAAATATGGCGACGCCCCGGCCTATGGTCTTTGGGCGCGGCACGTCGAACGGCTGACCCTGATCGACGTCAAGGTGACGACCGACAGGCCGGATCCGCGGCCGAAATACGTGATGACCACGGACGTCGTGGAGGTGTGCGGTGCTTAGCGCGCTTATCCTGGCCGCACTGTTGGCAAAGGGCGGGACCTACGCCAACCCGGTGCTTTACGCCGACTATTCCGACCCAGACATCATCCGCGCCGGCAAGGCCTACTACCTGGTGTCGTCGAGCTTTCACTTCTCGCCGGGCATTCCGGTGCTGAAATCGCTCGACCTGGTGCACTGGAAAATCGTCGGCCATGTCCTGCCGAAGCTGCCGTTTTCGCCCGACTACGACATGGTGCCGCCGTTCGTCCTGACCGATGCGGTGTCCAAGCCGGTGGGGCCGGGGCTGAAATATGCCGAAGGCGTGTGGGCGCCGTCGATCCGCTATCACGCCGGGCGTTTCTACGTCTTCTGGCCGACGCCGAAGGAAGGCATCTTCATGGCCTCGGCGGCGACACCCGAAGGGCCGTGGACCGCGCCGGTCCAGGTCATCGCCGGGCCGAACTACGAGGACCCGTGTCCGTTCTGGGACGACGACGGCCAGGCCTGGCTGATCCATGGCAAGGTCGGTGCCGGGCCCTTGATCCTGCACCGCATGAGCGTCGATGGCACGCATGTGCTCGACGACGGCCAGATCGTCGTCAACGACCCGAAGAACCTGCCCACGCTTGAAGGGCCCAAGCTCTATAAGCGCGACGGGTACTACTACATTTTCGCGCCGTTCGGCGGAGTGGGCGAGGGGGCGCAGGTCGTGCTGCGTTCGAAAGACATCCACGGCCCCTACGACTGGAAGGTCGTGCTGTCGAAGGGCGACACGGCTGTCCAGGGCCCGCACCAAGGCGGCTATGTCGAGACGCCGTCGGGCCAGGGCTGGTTCGTGCATTTCAACTCGACCGGCGCCTTCGGCCGCATCGACTATCTCGAACCCGTGGCGTGGCAGGACGGCTGGCCGGTCATGGGCGACGACGGCCATCCGGTGGCGACCCACGCCGCGCCCGACACCGGCGCGTGGACCAGGGACCGGTTGCAGGACAGCGACGAATTCTCCGCTCCGAAGCTGGGCCTGCAATGGGAATGGAACCACAATCCCGACGACACGAAATGGAGCCTTAGCGAGCGGCCGGGATATCTGCGGCTGCACGCCGGGCTGGCCGAGCACCTGGTCACCGCGCGCAATACGCTGACCCAGATCCTGCAGGGGCCGCATGCGGTCTTCACCACGCGCATCGACCTGTCGCACATGACCGACGGCCAGCGCGCCGGGCTTACCCTGTTCGGCGTCAAGCCGGTGTGGATCGGCGCGGTGCGCGACCAGGGCCAGACGCATGTCACCTTCGCTTCGGCGGGGATCGAGACGCCCGGTCCAGCCATTGGCAAGACCATCGTGCTGCGCGCCGAGGTGACCGCCGACCAGGTCGTGCGTTTTGGTTACAGCGCCGACGGCAAGCGGTTCACGCCGCTGGGCGAGCCCACGCCGCTGGCGAAGTTTTCGTGGTGGAAGGGTTCGCGCCCGGGCCTGTTCACCTATGCCCAGGGGCAAGGCGAGGGCGGTTACGTCGACATCGACTGGTTCCGCGTTCGCCATCTGGAGAAATGACATGAACCGTCGCGAACTCCTGATCGGCGCCGGCGCCTTGCTGGCCACGCCCGCCATCGCCCAGCAACCCTCCCTGGCCCAGGCCGCCCGGGCAAAGGGCATCCGCTTCGGCTCGGCCGCCAATGTCAGGAACGGCATCGACGATCCGCAGGTCGCGGCCTTGCTGCTGCGCGAATGTGCCCTCATCGTCCCAGGCAATGAACTGAAAGAATATACCATCCGCTCGGACGCGCATCCGGACGTCGACGATTTCGCGCCGGGCGACCGGTTGCTGGCCTTCTGCCAGGAGCACGGCCTGACGATGCGCGGCCACAACCTTTACTGGGCCAAGGACGAGTACACGCCGAAATGGCTGGTGGCTCACGACTTCGGCGCCAATCCCAAGGCGGCCGCCGAAGCCTGGCTGCGCGCCTATATCGGCCGGGTGTGCGATCACTTCGGCCAGGCTCTGACCTCGTGGGATGTGGTCAATGAAGGCATAGACGAAAAGACCGGCGAGATCCGCTCGACCGTGATGTCGCGCATCCTGGGCCGTGACTATCTGCGCATCTGCTTCGAGGCGGCGCGCGACCACCTGCCGCACACCCAGCTGGTCTATAACGACTATATGAGCTGGAACACCAACAGCGCCGTCCACCGCAAGGCCGTGCTCGACCTGCTGCGCGGGTTCCGCGCCGCAAAGGTGCCGGTCGATGCCCTGGGCATCCAGGGCCATATCGGCACCGACCAGGGGCCGGGCAAATCAATCAACGGCGGCGACAGTGCCCCGCAATACGGCGAATGGCGCGCCTTCCTGCATGAGGTCGAGGACCTGGGCTACGGCATGCTGGTCAGCGAATTCGACGTCAACGACCGCAAGGTCGACGGCGATATCGCCACACGCGACACGGTCGTCGCCGACACGGCCAAGACCTATATGGACCTGACGCTCGACTGCAGGGCCGTGACCGATTTCCTGTGCTGGGGGCTGGACGATACCCATTCGTGGCTGCAGCATACGACCGGCCGCGCCGACCATCTGCCGTTGCGGCCGACGCCCTATGACGCGCACTTCGCGCCCAAGCCGCTGCGCGCCGCCATGATCTCAGCCTTTAATGGAGCGCCCGCCCGATGATCGATCGCCGACACTTCATCGCCGGCACCGCGGCGCTCGCGGCTGCCCCGGCTTTCGCGCAGGACTCGACCGCGCCTGTCTATACGACCGACAATGCCGCCTGGCAGGCGGCCTACGACAAGGCGTTGACCATCCTGGCCGGCAATGTCCAGCTGATGCCGCGTTATCACCTGCCGGTGCTGATCGAAGGATCGACCTACCAGGGCATCTGGATGGAGTGCGGCCCGCACGAGTCCCTGGTCTATCGCAAGGTGCGGCCCGACGTGGCGCGCGCCACGCACATGACCTTCTTCGAGCTGCAACGCACCGACGGCCAGCTGCCGGCCAATAACAAGGTCACCGAAACCGGCTTCGGCCAGATCCAGATGGTGGTGCCGATCGCCGCCACGGCGTGGGAGCTGGCACGCGCCGCCGGCGACGACGAATTGCTGCACACGACCTACACGGCGTGCGCGATGTGGGACGCCTGGCTGCTGCGTTACCGCAATACGCGCGGCACCGGCCTGACCGAGGGTTTCTGCACCTATGACACGGGTCACGACAATTCGCCGCGCTGGGCCGGCATCCCGCCGCAATGCCCGAACAAGGATGCCAAGTTCTTCCCGTCCGGCTATGCCTTGCCGCGCCTGTGCCCGGACCTGTCGGCGACGACCTATGGCGCGCGCCGCGCCCTGGCCGAGATGGCGGCGGCGCTGGGCAAGACCAGTGAGGCCGACCGCTGGACGGAACAGGCCGAAGCTATCCGCAAGCTGATCCTGACGAGGCTTTACGTGCCCGAGGACGCGGCCTTCTACGACATCGACGCCAACGAAAAGTTCGTCCGCGTGCGCAGCGATATCCTCAGCCGCATGTGCGGCGAGCATGTCGTCGACCAGGCGCTGTTCGACGACCTGTGGGCGCGGCAACTGCATAATCCCAAGGCCTTCTGGACGCCCTATCCGCTGCCGTCGATCGCCGCGGACGACCCGACCTTCGTCAAGCCGATCCCTACCAACTCATGGGGCGGTGCCTCGCAGGCGCTGACGGCGCTGCGTGCCGGCCGATGGATGGACCATTATGGCCGCTCCGCCGAGTTCGCGCAGATGATGGACGCCTGGGGCCGGGCCCTGGTCGCCGACATGACCTTCCGCCAGCAGATGGACCCGTGGACCGACAAGTTCACGGTGGAAGGCGAGCCCAACTATTCGCCGGCCGCCCTGGTGATGATGGACTATACGTGGCGCCTGGCCGGGATTACCGAGCAGGCCGGGGACCTGCACTGGAATGTCCGGCCCGGCCATGCGGCGGCCGAGCGCGCCAGGTTCGTCATGAAGACCGACACGAAGGTGACGGTCGAGATGCGCTATGACGGCAAGGGCGCCGATCTGAGCCTGGCCGGACGGACGCTGGCGCGCGTCGACGGCACGGCGCGGCTGGTCACCGGCAAGGATGGCGCGCCCGTCGCCCTGGTCGGCATCGATGAGAAACCGCAGGACGTCGGTTTGAAGATCGACGGCAAGAGCCGCCGGTACAAGCTTTCGGCCAACCAGAGCGTGGCGATCTAAGGCGGATTTAGGCCGGTGGGGGATAGATGCCGTGCAGCACGGCGTCGAAATGATTCTCTATCGCCGCGGCGCAGGTGCAGGATTCGTGGCGCAGCGCCGGCACGTCGCGGATGATCATGGTGCCGCGCCGCGACTCGATGATGCCGTCGGCGCGCATGGTCCCGACCACCCGGCTGATGAAGGTGCGGCCGACCCCCAGCATGTCGGCGAGCTGCTCCTGGGTCAGGGGAAAGGCGGCTTCGCCGGTACGGGCATAGCCGCCCAGGATCAGCTTGGCGACGCGCTGCTTGATCGTGTGGGTGGCGTTGCACGCCGCCGTCTGGAACACCTGGGCCAGCAGACAGTCGGAATAGCGCGAGAACCAGTGGCGCAGCGGCAGGGAATCGACCTTGGCCTGTTCCAGCGCCGTCGTCTTGATGCGCAGGAAGATGCCCGGCGCCCGCACCACGGCGGTGGCATAGGCGGGGATGTGGCCGTTGGAGACAATGCCGCCCAGCGCGCCTTCGCGGCCGACGAAACCGACGTCGACCGACTGGCCCTGGGCGTTGCTGATGCAGAAGGCGGCAAGCGACGCCCCGATCGGAAACCAGGTGTCGACGACCTCCTCGCCGGCGTGCTGCAGGATGCCGCCGGTCGGCATTTCGATCGCCAGCATGTGGGGTTCAAGGCGGACGCGGTCCTCTTCGTGCAGGACCGCCAGAAGCGCATTCTGGCTCAATTGGGCACGGGTCGCGCTGGTCATGGCATAAACCAAAAAATGCGTTGAAGGGGCCGCTAGTGTTCACTAGTGAACGGACAGGCGACGGGCGAAGTGTTACTCGTGAACACAGCCGAGGCGCCTTCGGGTCCTTCGTGTCTATCGCCTTGGGGCGTAAAGCCTCAATGTGGTCAGGACAATGCCATGTAAAAACGGCGTTTTTGCCGCACGTTCGCGTGCGTGAAAGGTAACAGGTCACACGTGTCAACCGGTGGTGAAGCCCCTGCGGAGAAAGGCGTTCTGCGCGTTCTCATCGTCGACGACAACGCGCCGGCGGCCCAGACGACCGGATGGATGGTCGAGATGATGGGCTACGACTATCGCATGGCCCATACGCCGGAAGCGGGCATCGAAGCCGCAGGCGACTACAGGCCCGACGTGGTGCTGCTCGATATCGGCCTGCCGGGCATGAACGGCTTCGACCTGTGCGCCAGGATGCGCACCCTGCCCGAGCTGGCCGGGGCCGTGTTCATCGCCCAGACCGGCTGGGCGCAGGAAGAATACCGCCAGCGCGCCGCCGAGGCCGGTTTCGACCACTTCATGGTCAAGCCGGTGGCGCTGGAATCGCTGGAAGCCCTGCTCAAGGCCGTCGAGGCCGGGCGCTAGACGGCTAGTTGTCCGGCGCGAACGCCGGATAGGATTCGACCACGCCATATCTGGCGATCGCTGCCTGGACGTCGGGACGCTTCAGCACCTTGCTCATGCGGCTCGCATACAGCGCGTCGGCCGCCGTCGGATGCGGCGCTGGCAGGTAGGCCTGATCGGTCAGCAGTTCACTCACGCGCTGGTCTGGATCGTCGAGCCGCGCGATGATCAAGGTGGCAAGACCGTCCTCGTCGTCAGCGCAGACCAGGGCTGAGGCCAGCGGGCCGGCGGCCTCGCCGGAATGACTGCGCAGCGTCGCGAGGGCGGCTTCCAGTTTGGCCTTGTCGCCCATGGCCGCATAGGCACAGGCGCGCACCTGCTCCGCCGTCATCTGTCCGTAGATGCTGGCCTTGTCCGAACTCAGGTCGGTCAGTTCCGTCAGGGCGTCCTGCGGCCGGCCCAGCCGATTATAAAGGTCGGCCAGGTTGAGTTTCTGGCTGACCAAATCGACGCCTTCCAGCAGCGCTGTGTCGCGCGCCTTGATCTGCGCAGCCTCGACCTCGTCCCAGCGGCCCATCAGCGCCAGGATTCGCGTGCGCGTGTCGAGCAGCCATTTGGTCTTGTCGTCGCCGCCGGTGTTGGGGGCCAGGTCCCCCAGGAGCAAAGCGTCGTCGACAACCTTCAAAGCTTCGGGCAGGCGGTTGGCATGCTGCAGCGCCTGGGCCAGGGCCTCCGCATAGGGCAGGCCGCCCGACGCCTGGCGGGTGTGCAGCGCCGTGATGTGACGATCCTGCACCGCCTTGAAATCGCTGAAGTCGGGATCGTCGAGAATATATTTGCGATAGCGGTTGTCGGCGCGCAGGGCGATAACGGTATCGGGATCGCCGAAGGTCGGCAGAAGCGTCCGGGCCTTGGCGTCCTCGCCGGCGTCGGCGTAGATTTCGAACAGGTCGACCCGCAGGCTTTCGGCGGCAGTCGGATCCCCGGCCGGGTCGTAATTTATCTTCCACAGGGCTTCGAGCACCGGGCGGCGATGGGCGCCACCATCCTTCAGCGTCTCCATGCGGCGAAGCATCTCGTACAGCAGGCCGGGCGAAATATTGTCGGCCATGTCGGGCTCGGCGGCAATCGCGCCCGTCAGGGCGTCACCGATATCGGCGGCCTTGTCCAGCTTGTAGTCGACGCGCGCGACTTCCAGCCAGTAGAACTGGTTGCGGATGGAGGGATCGAGCCTACCGGCGTCGCTCAGGTGCGCGAACGCGGCTTCCGGCTCCTGATTGATATTTTCGCAGACACCGAGCATGTACAGGACGCGCGCTTGCGTCGCCGCCGAAGCCTTTGGGAAAGACGTGCCCGCGACCAGAGCCGCGAGATCTGCCTCCGCGCCCTTGGCGTCCCGAATGTCGAGCTCGACGATAGCGTCCTGCAGCCCCGACCTGACGGCCATCTCGTCGTCACTGACCTTTGCCGGCGCGTTGCCAGGGCCCGTCTCGGCCATTGCAGGTTGCGTCACCGCAAGCATGGCCGTTACGGCCAGCCAGATCCATCTGCGCATATCGTTCCCCCCTGAGCGCAATCCGACAAAGTGGCCCCCCACTTTCCGGTTCAGTTGCGCGACCAAGCAAAACCTGGAGCGACGGCATATGCCATCGCTCCAGGGCTCGATAGGCGCAAACTAAGTCAGATGGCTCAGCTTGTCCACGCCCCGCCGATGGCGCGGATCAGGCCGACGCTCGACTGGTACTGCGCCGCGCGGACGTGCAGCGCCTGGCGCCGGATGGCCAGCAGGGAGCGTTGGGCATCGAGCACGTCGAGCTGCGACGACGAGCCTTCGCGATAGCGCGACTGCGCCATGCTGTAGGCCCGGTTGGCGGCGGAGACCGCCTGGTCCTCGGCATTCTGCTGCTGGCGCAGATAGTCGAGGTCGGAGAGCTGGTCCTCGACGTCCTGGAACGCCGTCAGCACCGTCTGGTGGTAGCCGGCGAAGGCCACATCCAGGCCGCCCTTGGCATAGTCGATCGACGCGTTGCGCCGGCCGCCGTCGAAGATCGCCTGGGCCAGCACGCCGGCCAGGGTGAAGCTGTGCGAGGCGTCGTCGAACAGGTGGTTGAGGTCGGACGAGGCATAGCCGCCTTGCGCCGTCAGGCTGAGCGTCGGGAACCACGCGGCCTTCGCCACGCCGACACGCAGGGCGGCGGCATCGAGCTCGGCCTGGGCCGAGGCGACGTCCGGCCGGTTTTGCAGCACCTGCGACGGGATGCCGGCCGGAATGACCGGCACGGCCGCCGCCCACGGCTCGGCGTTCCAGCCTTGCGCCGCGACGTCGAAGCCGGTGGCGTTGTCGCCGACCAGCGTCGCCAGGGCATGCGTCAGTTGCGCGCGCTGCTGGTCCAGCGCCAGGCCTTCGGCTTCGGTCGTCGCTACTTCGGTTTGCAGGCGGGCGACGTCCAGTTCGGCGACATCGCCTTCGCGGAAGCGTTTCTGCGTCACCTCGAGGCTCTGGCGATAGGCGCCCAGCGTATCGGAAACGATGGCGCGATCCTCATCGAGGGCGCGCAGGGCGAAGTAGCTCTGGGCGACGCGCGACTGGATCAGCAGGCGCGTGTCGCTCAGCAGGTCGGCACTGGACTTGGCGTCCAGCCTGGCGGCGCGGGCGGCCTTGGACAGCTTGCCCGACAGGTCGACCTCGTAGCTGAGTTCGAGGTCCAGCGCGTGGCTGTTGGCGGCCTTGCCCGGCGGCTGCAGGTAGGTCGAGCGCGACGGGTTATAGGCGACGTCGGCCTGCGGCCACAGGCTGGCATTGGCCGACTTCAGCAGGGCATGCGCCTGTTCGAGGTGGGCGGAGGCCAGCTTGAGGTCGGTATTGCCGGTCATGGCGCGCGCCATCAGGCCGTCGAGCACCGGATCGTTGAACACCAGCCACCATTGCCCGGAGGTAGGCAGGGGGACTGCGGCCCCGGTCGCCTGGGTGCCGGCGAAGGCCGCCGGCGCAGGGGGCAGGGCCGCGTGTTGCAGCGGGGCGGTGGCGCAGCCGCTCAGAAGAGCGGCTGCCAGAACCAAAGGAATCGGGGTGAAGGAAAGAAAGGCGCGCATTACAGGGCCTCATGGGTCAGGACGGGAGCCGGGGCATGGGACGACGGATCGGGATCGTCTTCGCCTTCCAGCGTCGAGGTGTGGGACTTGAGCGGCCGGTTGCCCGACAGGGCGCGCAGCAGCACGTAGAAGAAGGGCGTCAGGAACAGGCCGATCAGGGTGGCGCCGATCATGCCGGCGAACACCGCGATCCCCATGGCCTGGCGCATTTCGGCGCCGGCGCCGTGCGAGGTGACCAGAGGCACCACGCCCATGATGAAGGCAAACGACGTCATCAGGATCGGGCGCAGACGCAGGCGGCTGGCGCGGATCGCCGCTTCCTTGGGACTGAGGCCGGTAAGCTCCAGTTCGCGGGCGAACTCGACGATCAGGATGGCGTTCTTCGCCGACAG
>FTDB01000292.1_pt1 | contig 12090 bp, 4 predicted proteins | sample 1639741 | NCBI WGS metagenome assembly FTDB01 (sample SAMEA3914869, study PRJEB12502) | metagenome | biome: forest; material: soil | place: USA | collected 2012-03-12 | depth 0.1 m | reverse complement strand
GTTGCCGGTGCCATTGAGGGCCGCGCTGCCCATCAGGGTCAGGTCCTCGACATTGTCGCCCAGCGTGTAGCTGATATAGCTCTCGACCGTATCCTCGCCCTGGTCGGGGCTTTCGAAGACAATGTCCTGGGCGCCGTGGACGACGTAGACGTCATCGCCGGCACCGCCATACATATGGTCGCCGCCGCCGCCGCCATCCAGAACATCACTGTCCGATGTGCCATAGAGATATTGCCCGCCCACGGTCGTCGTCGCCGAGGTGAAGGCACGTTGCCAGACGCTGGTTCCACGGCTGTCACCTGTGCTTGATGTCCAGGTGACGACAAAGCCGCCGCCAGGCAACCCTGCCACCGCCGGATCTGTCTGATTGCCTGCCTGACTGGTATTGACCAGCATTTCCGGCCCAAGCTTGTCACCGGCGGCGTCATAACGCTGGGCGTAGATGCCGTAACCGTCGGCGTCCGGCCCCTGCCAGACCACAACATAGCCGCCATCGTCGAGGGCCGCGACATCGCTGTGCGCCTGGTCGCCCGCCGAGGTCGTATTGACCTGGAATTTTTCGAGCAGCAATCCGTCCGAAGCATATTGCACGGCAAAGATACCGCCGGCGTCGCCATCCTCGCCCTGGCTGGTCCAGGTCGTGACAAAGCCGCCGTCGACTAGCCCCGCTACCGACGGATTGTCGTTATTGGCGGTATCGCCACTTTCCAGAAATGGCCCCGCCGCATTCGGCTGGCCGGAGCTGTCATAGATTTGCAGCCAGATATCGCTGCCGACATCGGATATCCCGTCGAATTCACTCCAGGCGACGACAAAGCCACCATCCGTCGTTGCAGCGGTGGCGATTGAATTCAGGCTCGCGCCAAGGACAACTTGCAGAGGATCAGAACCGGCCGGGCGATTATCCGTTCCCAGGATGGTATAATAAAATCCGTCGCTGGAGTCGGCGTGATAGCCCATGACGGCAAGGGTCAAGCTGGACGCCAGCCCCACAATCAGTGGGTCCATCAAGAGATAGCCGACAACAGAGTTGAAGGTAAACGGACCGACATCATCGGTGTTGTCGTCCCAGACAGCCGAAAGATAGCCTCCGTCCTCCGCCCCCGTGACGGAAGGAGACGTGCCAAGATTGTTATCCGAACCTGCAATGATGCTCACACCCGCCGCATGGCCTTGAGCATCATAGGTCCGCCCGTAAATCGTCTTCTTTCCTGAGTGGCTGAAATCATCATAATAAACAATAGCATATCCGCCTCCGGTAATCGCGGCGACATCCGGATTCAACTCGTTGCCGTCCGTAAAGTTCGTATTGACCAGGGTAGCGGCGCCCGGCGTGAGAAAGCTGGTCATGGTGAACTCCTGTCGTGAACGGAGAGCGTTTTCTGGCAAAACGCTACCATGCCACCTGCCGGCTCACAAGCAACCCGGGCGGCAACGGAGGGCGTGTACAACGAGTCAGATTCCACTCAGGTAAACAGGAAGTCCGCCGCTGCCGGCGCTACCGCGTTGTCGAAGACGACGATGTCGGTCATGCCGCCGGCGGTGACGCCATTTGAATCCCACGACAGGGTGTGGGTTGTGGAATTGTAGACGAACTGCCCTATCCCCGCCGCCGAGGTGGCCACGCCCGTGGTGCTGAGTTCACCGGTGGTCAGGTGATGCCCGACGGCAATGCCGTAGTCGGCGCCGGTGAAGCTGAGGTGATCGACGGCCGTGACGAAGTCGTTGAGATGATCGAGGCCATTGGCCGTTCCGAACTTGGCGAAGACAAAGGTGTCGGCCCCTGCTCCCCCCTTCAGGACGTTGTTGCCGGCATTGCCGGCGATGATATTGGCGAGCGCATTGCCCGTGCCGTTGATATTGGCCGTGCCGGTGAGAGTCAGGTTTTCGACATTGTTGCCGATCGTGAAGGTGATCGACGACTGAACGGTATCGGTGCCCTCCCCTGCGTTTTCATTGGCCTGGTCGAAGCTGTTGTTGACGACGTAGGTGTCGTTGCCCACGCCGCCGTACATCTTGTCCGCCCCGGCGCCGCCGTCGAGCAGGTTGTTACCCGCATTACCGTTGAGGGTATTGTTGTCGGAATTTCCCGTGGCGTTGATATCGGCGGTGCCCGTCAGGGTGAGGTTTTCGACGTTCGACGGCAGGGTGTAGGTGATCGAGGACAGGACGGTATCCGTGCCCTCGTTCAGACGCTCGCCGACATTGTCATAAGCGTTGCCGACGACATAGGTATCGTCGCCTAGCCCGCCCTTCATCACGTCCGCCCCGGCGCCGCCATCGAGCAGGTTGTTGCCGTTGTCGCCGGTCAGGGTGTCATTGTATTTCGAGCCGGTCAGGTTCTCGATGCTGTCGAGATAATCGGACCCTGCTCCCAGCGTATCTTGCCAGGAGTCCTGCAGAAGCAAGGATACCGAAACCGCCGCTGCCGCCGAAGCATAGGACGCGGTGTCGGCGCCGTCGTCGCCGAAAATCTGGTCGTTGCCCGCGCCGCCATCGATGACGTCGCCACCGATATCGCCATGGAGGATATTGTTGTTGGCATCGCCGGTAATCGTGTCGCTGTACCAGCTGCCGCTGATGTTTTCGACTTCGCTGACCTGGGCGATCGGCGGGCCGGCGAACGTCACCTGTCCCGTGGTCAGGTTGGCGACGACGGGACCGGTAAGATCGTGCAGGTCGAGGGTATCGCTGCCGCTGCCGCCGTCGATGATATCCCGTCCGCCCAGCAGGATGAAGGTGTCGTCGCCCGCCCCGCCATCGAGCGTGTTGGTGCCGGCACCCCCCGAAATCGAGTCGTTGCCGTCACCGCCAGACACGGTGTCGTTGTCGTCCTCGCCTTCCAGGGTATCGTTGCCCGCGCCGCCGTCGATATAATCCTCGCCGCTGCCGCCGTGCACCACGTCCTGGCCCGCGCCGCCATACAGCGTATCGTCGTCCGCACCGCCGTCGAGATAGTCATTGCCGTCGCCGCCATAGAGGCTATCATCTTGCGAGGCCCCGACCAGGTCGTCGTTGCCGCCGGCGCCGTCGAGATAGTCCGCGCCCGCGCCGCCATAGAGGTAGTTGAAGCCAGGGTTACCGGTGATGACGTTGTCGAGGTCGTTGCCGTAGCCATTGATCGGTGCGGCGCCCAGCAGGACCAGCGCCTCGACATTGGCTTCGAGCGTATGGCTGATATAGCTTTCGACCGTGTCGTAGCCCTGGTTTGCGCTCTCGCTGACAATATCGCGGGCATCGTCGACATAATAGATATCGTCACCGTAACCGCCCCACATGTGGTCTGCGTTGCTGCCGCCATCGAGCACGTCGGCGAAGGCTGTGCCATAAAGATATTGCGCGGGCGACAGGTTGCTGGCGGCCGAGAACACCTTCTGGAAAATGCCCGCGGTATCGCCTGTCCCGTTGCCCTCCCAGGTGACGACGAAACCGCCGTCACTCAGGGCCGTGACCTCGGGCAGGGTCTGCAGCCCCACGGTCGTCGTGTTGACCTGGAGTTCGTCGCCGATTTTGTGATCGGAGGCGTCGAAGCGCTGGGCGTAGATGCCGTACAGCGACCCATCCTGGCCCGAGCTGATCCAGACGACGACATAGCCGCCATCGCTGAGCGCCGTTATCGCCGGAGCACGCTGGTCGTTGGCCAGATAGGTGTTGGCGATCGTTTCTCCGCCGATCTTGGTGCCATTGACGTCATAGCGCTGGACAAAGATGTCGTCGCCGTTTTCCTTGGTGCTGGTCGGCCCCTGCCAGGCGACGACGTAACCGCCGTCGGTCATGCCGGTAACGGACGGAAGTTGCTGCGAGCCGGCCGTGGTCGTGTTGATCAGGGTCTCGCCGCCGACGGTGGCGTAGCTCGAATTGAAACGCTGGGCATAGATGCCGTAACCCGAACCGTCCTCGCCATCGCTCTGCCACAGGACGATGAAACCGCCATCGCCGAGGCTCGCCATCGCCGGCGAGCTCTGGATGCCGGTTTGCGTCGTGTTGATCGGCGTGTTCGAATTGTTGAGATAGATTCCGCCCTGATCGTTATCCGTCCTGGTGGTGGCTATGGCGAAGTTGCCGTCACTGCCGACCTCGACGAAGATGGGGTTGGCGATGTTGGTATAGGACATGACGCCGTTCGCACCGACGGGAGCGCCCATATAGTCGTAGGACTGGATAGCGAGGTCGCCGGCAGCCGTATCCTGGAAACCGATCGAGAAGCCGCCGTCCTGTCTCGGCATGATGGTCGGCTGGAACTGATCGAAATTGGTATTGGTGGCGACGCTCGTTTCATAGCCGATCTTGTGGCCGGTGGCGTCGTAATGCTGGAAATAGACGCCATAACCCGAGCCATCCTGCATCATGCTGCTCCACACAATGACGTAGGAACCATCGGCAAGCGTGGCGATCTGTGCATCGGTCTGCGTATCGATCGTATAGGTATTGACGCGCGTCTCGGCGCCGACATTGAGAATGCTGGTCATGAAACAGGCTCCCGCTGAAAGTTTCGCCCTTGAAAATCCCCGCAAGGCGCTTTTGAAAGCAAGATTATCATACCGCTGCCAATCCACAACCTGCCGGAATAGGCATAGGGAAAGCGCCAGACGGCGATACATTTGGGCACATCCTGACCATCGCTCAGGTTGCTGGCGCTGTGACCATCAAACTCAAAAGCTCAAAGTCTTCCTTAGAGGGCGCCCTTGGAGCCTAGTCTGAGCTAGCTTGAACAAAACAAAAAGCCAGCCCTAGCTAACCATTTGTTTTTTCAAAAATCTTTGGCTACGGCACAGTCAACCAGCGCAATTTGACGGCGGGGATGCTGTGAGCGTATATTGGTAGATAGCGTTTCGAGCCAAACGCTATCATGCCGCACGGCAGGAAAACGCATGTCCAGTGGCGTCAGGTTCCGCTCAAGTGAACAAGAAGTCCGCCACCGCCGGCGTGGCGCCATTGTCGAAGACGGCGATGTCGGTCATGCCGCCGGCGGTGACGCCGTTGGCGTCCCACGACAGGGTATGGGTCGTCGAATTGTAGACGAATTGGCCCACGCCCGCCGCCGAGGTGGCCACGCCCGTCAGGCTCAGTTCGGCATTGGTGAGATGATGCCCGGCGGCGATGCCATAGTCGGCGCCGGTGAAGCTGAGATGGTCGACGGCCGTGACGAAGTCGACGAGATGGTCGAGGCCGTTGGCGGCGCCGAACTTGCCGAAAACAAAGGTGTCAGCCCCGGCCCCGCCCTTCAGCACATTGTTGCCGCTGTTACCGATGAGGATGTTGGCGAGCGCGTTGCCGGTGCCGTTGATGGCGGCCGCCCCGGTCAGGGTCAGGTTTTCGACATTGGCGCCCAGGGTAAAGGTGACCGACGACTGAACGGTATCCGTGCCCTCGCCTGCGTTCTCATTGGCCTGGTCGAAGCTGTTGCTGACGACATAGGTGTCGTCGCCCACCCCGCCGTACATTTTGTCGGCGCCGGCGCCACCATCGATCAGGTTGTTGCCGGTGTTGCCATAGATAATGTTGTTGACCGCGTTTCCGATGGCGTTGAGATTGTCGCTCCCCGTCAGGATCAGGTTCTCGACGTTAGAGGGAAGCGTATAGGTGATCGATGACAGCACCGTATCGGTGCCCTCGTCGAGATGCTCGCCGACATTGTCATGGCTGTTGTCGACGACATAGGTGTCGTCGCCCAGGCCGCCTTTCATCACGTCCCCCCCTGCCCCGCCATCGAGATAGTCATTGCCGCCCAGGCCATAGAGGATATTGCTGCCCGTATTGCCGTAGAGAGCGTTATCCCCGTCATTGCCGGTGGCATTGATATCGGCAGCGCCCTGCAGATAGAGGCGCTCGACATATTGCGGCAGGCTGTAGCTGACCGTCGAATAGATGCGGTCCACGCCGTGGTCATCTATGCCGGCCACCGTCTGTTCCGATACGACGTCAGACGCGTTATCGACATAGTAGGTGTCGTCGCCTGCGCCACCGTACATCGTATCGGCGCCCAGGCCGCCATCCAGCACGTTGCTTCCGCTGTTACCGACGATCGTGTTGGCCAGGGAGTTTCCGGTACCCCGGATAGTGTCCGTTCCGGTCAGAGTCAGGTTCTCGACATTGTCGCTCAGCGTGTAGCTGATGCAGGACAGCACGGTATCGATGCCCTGGTTGGACTTTTCGAAGACGTCGTCACCGGTCGAGTTCACCACATAGGTGTCGTTGCCGGTGCCGCCCATCATGTCGTCGGAGCCGCCGCCGCCATCAAGCCGGTCATTACCCGCCCCGCCGGTCAGGATATTGTCGCCGCTGTTGCCGGTGAGGACGTTGTCGAGGCTGTTGCCGGCGCCATCGATGTCGTCGGAACCGGTCAGGGTCAGGTTCTCGAGATTGGCGCCAAGGACATAATCGAAGCCTGCCACCACGGTGTCGGTGCCGCCGCCCGGATTTTCCACGATCGTCTGGCCGTCGGCGGTCAGCACGTAGGTGTCATCGCCGGCCCCGCCGGTCAGGGTATCGTGGCCGCTATTGCTGGTCAGCACGTTGTCAAGCGCATTGCCCGTTCCGCTCAGGTCGCCCGAGCCGGTCAGCATCAGGTTTTCAACATTCGCGGTGAGGGTATAGGACAGGGCGGTCTGGACCGTGTCTATGCCTTGGTCCAGATTTTCCACCACGATATCGTCGACATCATCGACGACATAGGTGTCATCGCCGGCAAGGCCGAACATCGTCTGCGGGCCTGTACCGGGATCGAGCAGGTCGCCTGCCGTACCGCCAAAGTGACCGGCATCCACCGTAAGTGTCAGGGTCGCCTCAAGGTCGCCGCCATTGCCGTCGATGACGTGATAGCTCAGCGTTACATCGCCGCTGTAGCCATCCTCGGGCGTCAGGGTGAAGGTGCCGTCACCATTGTCGGTGACCGCGCCATGGTCGCTGATGAGATTGCTGACCGACAGCGTATCGTTTTCGGGGTCACTGAAACCGGTCAACAGGTCGGAGGCATGAATTTGGTAGGATATGTCCTCGAATCCATGCGTCAGGACCGCCTGCGTGGCTATAAGAACAGGTGCGTCATTGACGTTGTTGACGTGGATGGTGAACTGCGTGTCGGGGGTATACTGGTTATAGTCTCCGTTCCAGTGAATAAGGATCGTCCTGTCGGTGGCGGGCGGATTGTCACCCACAAACTCATAGGTGATCGACGACATGGCGAATACGGCCATATTCTGAACGCCGGAATTGTCTATGTGGGGGTAAAAATATTGTGGCGGCAATTGGGCAGAAATGGCGACAATCTGACCGTTCTGGACTGTCTCCGTAAGGGTGAGGATCAGGGTCGTGCCGAAGAATATCTGGTTGCCGGTCAGCGTCAGCCCGTTGCTGGCCAGCTTGACGAGATCAAAACCCAGGGTTTCATTGGCAACCGGATTTTGGATCGCGAAACTGAGTATCGGCGGAGCATCGTGGTACAGAGTATCTGGACCGCCAAAAGACCCGCCGTACCATCTAAACTCTGGCACATCCGTGAAAGAAAGCTTGTCCGATATGGCTGTCGCCGTCTGTTCATCGACGGACTGGTTGTCCTGGTTATCGGAACCTTCATAAGCTCCGCTGCCAGAAAAGCCGGTGTCACCCCATTGGGAAAAGTTCGCCCAGTTGTTCCAGCCAAAAACGGACACGACGTGTTCTCCGGGTTAATACCCTACATTTCCTAACAGCTCGTCCAGCAGGCGCAATGGAACGGAGCGTCAGGTCAAAAATGTTCATGCTGTTTCAGGATGGAAGGCGTAAAATTCCCCAGCCAGGTGAGCAGCACGTCGGGCGCCGCCATGTCGACAGAATTGCCGTCGTGAATGACGTTCTCGGTGGGTGCAATATAGGCTTCGCCCGGCCTGACCGTCACGGCCAGGACGGGATAATCCGGATAGAGGCGCATGAAGGCGCGGCCCAGGTCATAGGCGCTCATACCCCGACCGCCCGGCACCATGTCGACAATGCGGTCAAGTCCGATGTCGATGATCTGGATGCGGCGCGGCTCAACGCCGATATTGACGCCCATCCGGCCGAACGTGCCGCGGCGGCCGTCCACGGGTTGCTTGAACCAGCTGTCGACATGCAGCCCCCACAGCAGCGGATCGTCATAGTCGGTCGTCAGCGCCGGCAGGCCGGTGAGCGACACCTGAACTCCAAGCAGACGCGCCGCGTCACCGCCGTCGAAGAGCAAGCGCAACTGGCTGTAGATGTCGGCTTCAAGCGCCGCAAATGCGTCACCACGGTCAAGAGGCCTATCGATCATCGCCACGGCCATGTGGCCAAGGCGTTTCGCCTGCCTGGCAAGGGCTTCCGGTAGCCGGACCAAGCCGATGAATTGCGGGCCGGAAACTGGCCGCGCCGTTACTTGCTCGGCCTCCTGCGGCGTCAGGCGCCGCCACGGTGCGCGGGCCACGAAAACGTCAGCTTTGAACAGGGCGGGATCGAAGCCTTCCGTCTCCGGCGCGGCCGTGCCGCTCGACACTTCGATCCGGTCCGGCGGGCATAGGACAGCCACCGTGCCTGCGGCGGGGAAGGTGGGAGCATGGCGCAACATCGGCTTGCTCGCAGGCACAAGACGAAGCGTTTTCGTCGCTGGCTTCGTGGCGACGGTGATCCCTGCATGCCTTTGCCGGGCGGCAATGCGCGCCGCCAGTTCGGCATCGAACACATCGGCAAGGGCCTGATTATGCAGGCGGCAACTCATGGTTTCGGTGGCGTCGAACCTGCCATGTTCCGCCACCTTGTTCGAGGGTGCGCCGCCGCCGCACATCGCGAAATAGGGGCACGAGGCGCGGCAAGCCGCTACACCCGCCTGGATCGGGTCGTTCATCTCGCGAAAGCGCGGATTGTCATAGAGGCGCGTGAAGTCGACGTCCTCGATGGTGGCGAAGGTGTACTTGTCCGGCCCTTCGTCAGATTGCAGCAGTTCGGGCGAAAAAGTCGCCAGATGCCCCTTCACGCCGACCGACAGGATCGACAGCGGATTGTTTTCGCTGGAAAAACAGTCATTGGCCATGATGGAGCCCGACAGGGCGGACCGGCCGTTGTCGAGTTCGCGAATACGCAGCGGCTGCGGGTCCTGCCGCGCCAGCTGCAGCAGGCGCGTATAAAAGCCCCGAACCTTGTCGCGCATCCCATCTGCGGCCAGGCTGCTCTTGACATTGACACCCTCGATTTCCTCGACGTTGAAACCGACATTCAGCGGCTCCAGGCCTTTGAAAAAGGCGTAGATGCGGTCCGGCTCGCCGAGTGACCGGTCGGTCAGGACGGCGATGATCGGGGCGCGGATGCCGGCCGCCTTCAACGTCTCGTAGCCGGCCAGCGACCGGGCGAAAGTGCCCTTGCCGTCGCGCGTGACGCGGCGTGCGTCGTGAATATCCTGTGGGCCATCGATGCTGACGCCGACGGAGGCTTTAAGACTATGAAACAGTTCGCACCACTCGGCATTGACCAGGGTCGCGTTGGTCTGGAAGTTGTGCACGAAGGTGACGCCCGCCGGCGTGTGCGCCTTGAGAATCTCGTCGGCGCGGCGGTAATAGTCCTGCGGCAGAACCAGGGGCTCACCGGCGTGCCACAGCATGGTGATCTTGCCGGCCAGTAGGCCCGCTTCGTCCAGCCGTTCGATCAGGGTCGACAGGCGATCGAGGTCGAACCGCGCCTTCATCGACCGGTGCGACAGGTAGCAATAGCTGCAGTCGATGTTGCAGAACGGCGTCGACTGCACCATGATCAATTGCAGGGGCGTTGCCGCCCCTGGCGCGATCTTGCCCCTGTACCAGGAAAGTGCGTTTCGCGGTCCCGACATCTGGTCCATCACGTCTCCTGGCTAGCTGAACTCTTTGCCACGGATCAGCGAACACACGCAGCAAACATTTTTGACCAGGATCGCTTTACCGGATTACCACGCGCAATTGAATCCTCCTTCCCAGAGCCTGGCGCCTGCCATCAAGAGATTGGCGGACTTTGACAAGCCGGCGACCCGTCGGATAATGACGGTCACTAAGGCCCGGAGGGAAGTGTGATTCGAGATGCTGGTTCCGAGCCCTTATGGCGCTGGCTAAATAGCGACATGTCGCCGGCAGCCGCGAGCGAACTGGCCGCGCACCCGAAGTTTACCGAAGCCGCCCGGGCTTTGTACAAGGTCAAGGTCGAGCAGTCAGCGTATCCCGTGATGGCGGCGCTTTCCCGTGACGCCGGCCATTATGTCGCGGCCGCACTGGCTTTTTCCTTGCATCGGGACGGGGGCATTACGCTGTCGCGCCTCAAGGCGGCCTGTGCCGAAACCCGGCTCATGAGTCCCGGCCGTGCTCTGTCCATGCTCGGCTACCTGCTGCACGTGGGCGTTCTGTCGAAGGTGTCAGAGCGCGAAGGCCGGAAGCCGGCGGTCTACGCGCCGACACAGAGCTTCAACTTAGCCTGGTGCGGTCGCATGCGCCATGGCCTGGAAGCCGCCGCACTGCTGGAACCGGCCGCGTGGACCGTCGTCCATCTCATGGATGATCCGGTATTCGCCATCGCCTTTGCTCAACGGCGGGGCGAAGCCATGCTTGCCGGGCTTGCCTCGGCGGTCGGCCACGACTTGCCGTTTGTGCGTATCTTCAATCACCGCCTGGGTGGTGGGCGCGCCCTCGCCCTCCTGCTCAGCCGTGACGCCGGTGAAGGTGCCTTCGCCATGGCATCGGTGCCCTGGGCGCCGGCTGAGATCATACAGCACTGTGGCATATCGCGAATGCAGGCCAAACGCTTGTTTGACGACGCGCTAAGCGAAGGACTTGTAACGATCGAAGGTGATCGGCTGACCTGGACCGCGGTTTCACGCCAGTTCATCCTCTACAGTTGCGCCTTTGAGCTCATAGGTCTGCTGTGTACGGCTGCGGCTATGCTGGCGGAGTTTTCCGGGAAAATCTGGACACGCGAGACAAGTGTTTAGGCGGCTGCCGGATCGGTTGGCGCCTACGTAACCCCGTCGCCTCGTCAAGGTTTATAGCCACCTGCAGGGCTACCCGAAGCTTTCTCGGGTCGATGCCGAACTTTTGCCGACCATCCAGCCCATGGGTCGAAGCGGACATCCCACACGGCAGCGTTATCATGCTTCCCGACGCTCGATGTTTGGGAGGTACCTTTGCGATACCTTCGAAGAGCTGTCTCGCCACCCAAACTGTGCCCAGCAGTTCTTTTGTGCTCAGCTTGTGCTCAACAAAAAAGCCACCCCGCGAGGGATGGCTGATTTGCTAAGTTTTTGTTTTTTCAGAAAGCTTTGGTTGCGGGGGCAGGATTTGAACCTACGACCTTCAGGTTATGAGCCTGATCCAATAGCGACAACCAATTGACTTTGTGACCAAATTTTCGCCCAAACTGTAACTGGGCTCAAATCTGGGCTCAAAGCTCGAAGACACAAAGCCAGCCCGACCTTCACGACCAACGTAATAGCGATCTAGCAACAGAGAGATTATTGCGCTTTTCGAAAGCCGCTGCAAGTCAATCTACAAAGGAAATTTGAATCAAGTCGAGAAAATTAAACTTACGGTCTTTAATAAAGATTTATATCAAAAGTACAATTTCGGCTCCAAACGCCCTGCGCCATCAATGCTAGGCATATATAGTTCGCTTGCACTGAATGTCGGAATTCGGACAATTTCAAATGGGCTGGTACGATTGTCATACAGGAGACTGTAAATTTCTGGCCCCCATTGCGCTGCTTGTAAAATGTAGAGCGCAGACGTAGCTTGTAAAGCATTGCCTAAGGTAGCCTTCGAGAATTCCACCTCTCGGTGATGTTTCACGGCATTATAATCATGATACCACGATAAAGATTTGGTTGGTGACGAAGTATCCCATGTCACAAATGGTGCGAATTTCCCTAAATCCGGATAATCACTGAGCTCCGCTGACCACTCCTCAAGCCTCATAGCCGGTTTAAGCTTAATATAATCCTCGGTGGAGTAGCGCTCTTTATGCCTTTCTAGCTTTGTATTGGCCTCCAATATCGCACGCCAAGAAGTTTCAACTTCCATGCATGCTAGAATAAGGCATTCTCTTATTTTATGACCAAAGCATTTTAGATTTTCAGACGAAGGTTCGACG
>FTDB01002278.1_pt1 | contig 12099 bp, 9 predicted proteins | sample 1639741 | NCBI WGS metagenome assembly FTDB01 (sample SAMEA3914869, study PRJEB12502) | metagenome | biome: forest; material: soil | place: USA | collected 2012-03-12 | depth 0.1 m | reverse complement strand
TAGGATCCACGGATCCAGTCAGGGACAGCCCCCGTTCTAAGTGATTAAGGTCAGAAGGATATGGTGATCGTCACGCGAGCCGCAGCAAGACCCGCCGGAACCGTAAATAGTTGGGATACGGATAGAACTCAAGTCACAGTCGCCTGATTAGATCAACAAGCGGCCGGAAGCCCTGCCCGGCCGCGCACAAATGCGTGTTAGGCCTTGGCGGCGGGCTGCGCGGCCACGCCTGAGACCAGGAAGAAGGCGCAGGCGGCCGCCCCCGCGCTGGCAACGGCGCAGACGAGAACGACGGCGTGAAACCCGCCGACCAGCGCCTGGCCGGTCATGCCCAGGATGCCGCCCAGAAGCGCCGTGGCGATCATGCCGGCGATGCGGGCGACCGCGGTATTCAGCCCGGAGGCCGAGCCGGTATGGCGGCTGTCGACCGAGGCCAGGACGGCGGAGGTCAGCGGCGCCACCGCCATGGCCATGCCGATCGACAGGGCGATCACACCGGGAAAGATCTGCGGCCAGTAGGCGGCGGTCCCGTCGACGCTGAGCAGCCACAGGAACCCGCCGGCGACGACCAGCGGCCCGACGGTCAGGGGCAGTTTCGGGCCTGTCTTTCCGGCGACCGCGCCCATGACCGGCGACGCCAGGGCCATGATGACCGCGAAGGGCAGCAGCGCCGCCCCGGCCGCCGTGCCGGTATAGTGCGCGGCGCGGATCAGGACATAGGGCACCAGGACCATCAGCGCACCCAGGGCCCCGTACAGCAACAGGGTCAGCGTCGTCAGCCCGGTAAAAGTCGGCGCCCCGAACAGGCCAAGCGGCATCATCGCCCGATCCCTGAGCCGGTGCTCGACGACCAGGAAGGCGGCGGCCAGGCCAAGCCCGGCCACGCCCGCGCCGATAGCCAGCGGCGTCCAACTGGACGGACCGGTGCCCAGGGTCAGGCTGCCGGTGATCGCCCCCAGCGCGGCGGTGGCCAGGATGGCGCCCGGGACGTCCAGGGCGGTCGCGCCCTTTTCCGACGGTTTGTCGCGGACGAAGACCAGGGCCAGGCCGACCGCCCCCGCGGCCAGGGGCAGGTTGATGAGAAAGATCGACCGCCAGCCGATCGTATCGATCAGCCACCCGCCCAGCACCGGGCCGACGGCGCCCAGCACGGCGCCCGCGGCGGCCCAGATGCCGACGGCGCGGCCCCGCGCCTCGCCTTCGAACGATACCCCGAGAATGGCCAGGCTGTTGGGTTGCAGGATGGCCGCGCCGACGCCCTGCGCTGCCCGCGCCGCCAGCAGCACCGGCACGTCAGGCGCCAAGGCACAGGCCAGAGAGGCCAGGCCGAACAGGACCGTGCCGATGATCAGCAGGCGTCGGCGGCCGAAGCGATCCCCGGCCGCGCCGCCGGTCAGCAGCAGCGCGCCCAGCGGCAGCAGATAGGCGTTGATCACCCACGGCAAATCGCCGGGCGCGGCCTTCAGCGACCCGGCAATGGCCGGCAGGCCGACATTGACCACCGAGCCATCAATGAAGGACAGGCTGGACGCCAGGACGCACGTCGCCAGGATCCAGTTGGCATTGGCTACGGCTTTCGCCACACTCGATCTCCCTGATTCTGGCGCTGCCGAAAGCAAGAAACCCCACCACCACGAGCCATTTTTACTGAAACAACCGGTCGTGCCGGCTCACGGTCCCCCTCCCCGGCAAAGCCGGGGAGGAATGATAACAGGCGCTCATAGATCATTCCTCCCCGGCTTTGCCGGGGAGGGGGACCACCGGCCGACGCTATAGAAGCCAAGCCCTGAATGGCCGGTGGTGGAGGGGTTTCTTGCTTTCCTGCCTGCATATGAAGTCAGGCTGAGATAGCATTTTCGCTAGGCAAACGCAGCAAAAGTCGCTAAAGCCCACGTCATTGTCATTGGGGAGTAGCCGGCCGCAGTCATGCGGCGGTCACGTCAACATAATAGGCGCCGCAGCGCCTTGGCGTGATCAGCGCGTTTTCGAACGCGACAGGCGAGACCTTTGGCCGTGATACGATTGCCTGCCGGGCAAGCCGTGTCGTGCGCCATTGGTTTTCCTGCTTGCCCGGCCCCGGACGTTTTGATGATCCTGACCATAGCCCTCTTCCTCGGCTCGGCCGCGCTGATCTATTTCGCCTGCGAATATTTCACCAATTCAGTCGAATGGTGCGGCCGCCACCTCAATCTCGGCGCCACCGCCGTCGGCTCCGTGCTGGCGGCCTTCGGTACGGCCCTGCCGGAAAGCGCGGTGACCTTCACCGCCGTCGTCTTCGGCCATACGCCCCTGCAAAAGGATATCGGCGTCGGCGCCGCCATGGGCGGGCCGCTGGTGCTGGCGACCATCGCCTACGGCGTGGTCGGCCTGGTGCTGTGGATGTGCCAGAACCGCCTGAAGCGCACCGACCACGGCGTCGTCGCCGACTACAAGCGCCTGGGCTCTGACCAGATTTCGTTCCTGCTGATCTTCGCCGTCAAGGTCGGCCTGGGCCTGGTCGTCTTCGCCTGGAAGCCGTGGCTGGGCCTGCTGTTCCTGGCCGCCTACGCCGTCTATGTCTGGCGCGAGATCACGGCCGGCGACGACGCGCCCGGCGACGACGAGGAAGAGCTCGAACCGCTTAAGTTCAACGCGAAAAACCCCAACCTGTTCTGGGCCGGATCGCAGGCCGTCGCTGCCCTGGCCGTCATCGCCGCCGCCTCGCACGTCTTCGTGGCGCAGCTGGAAAGCATCGGCACGGCGCTGGGCATGGCGCCCCACCTGGTGGCGCTTCTGCTGTCGCCGGTCGCCACCGAACTGCCGGAGACGATGAATGCGGTGATCTGGGTACGCCAGGGCAAGGAACGGCTGGCCCTGGCCAATATTTCCGGCGCCATGATGATCCAGGCGACCATCCCTTCGGCGCTGGGCATCATCTTCACGCCGTGGCGCTTCGACGCCAACCTGATGGTGTCGGGGGCGGTCACCGCCATCGCCATCGTCGCCCTGTGGCTGATGTTCGCCAGGAAGCGCGTCGACAGCCGCTGGCTGGCCGCCATCGGCCTGCTCTACGGCCTGTTCGCGGCGTGGCTGGTCTTCAGGGGTTAGAAGCTCAGGACCACGCGATCGTCGATCGGGTCGGTTTCAGGACCTGTCAGCGGCAGCAGGCTGTCCTCGAAATCGACCAGGATGTCGGCGAAGTCCTGCGGCGACAGCCGGATGTGCCGCATCTTCGGCCCCATCCGGTACATCCAGAACGAGGCGATGTGACCCAGCGTGCCGATGTTCTCCCCCAGCTCGAAGAACATGCCCGGCCCCTGGATCAGGAACTTGCGGAACGGCCCCGGATTGGCGCTTTCGGTCAGGGCATGATAGGCGTCGTCGTAGACCTTCAGGGTCTGCCACGTCGCCTGGACGGCCGCGAAGATCTTGCGCGCCAGGCGCGGCCGGGCCTCGGCCAGATAGGCGCGGGTGTCCTCGTCCGACGGCCCCAGCGGCCGGTATCCGGCCAGCCCCTGCAGCACCTCGCGGATTTCATCCTGAAGCGCCGACTGGCGCCACTTGAAATACAGGAAGCCGCGCCAAGAGAACATGCCTTCGGAAAACTCCTCGCGCGTCATGCGGAAGGTCTCGCGCAGCGGATCGAGATCGCGGTCCAGCGTATTCGCCAGGATCTTCGACGTCAGCTTGACAGCCGCCGCCTCCATGCCGGCGCCGAACGCCGTCATGACCAGGCTCTGGATTTCCTCGTTGGCGAAGCCGGTCATCTGCTGCACGTCGTGCGGCGAGATCTTGAGGTAGCACGGCGCCGGGCGGAAGCCGAAACGCGCCAGGTGCTCGCGCACCAGGAACGGGTCGAGCGAGGGGATTTCGTCGAGATGCTGCAGCACCAGCAGGTCGGTATTGGTCGAACGGTCGGTGCCGCCGAAATAGGAGCGCAGGAAGGATTCGTAGCCCTGCTGGTTGACGAAGATCGACCGCCCACCCAGCCTCAGGTCACCGGCGTCGAACGGCAGGATGATCTTGGTCGCCGTGCGGCGCGGCCGGGTGAACAGCGCGCGCTCCGACGGGCGCAGCGTGTGTTTGATCAGCAGGGACTTGTTGAGCAGGGAATGCCTGAAAAAAGGCGCCGAACTATAGGCCGGATCCCTTGCGCTCGACGCGTGGATAAGCGACAGGTTGAGCACCCGGCTGGTCGACGCCGTCTCGCTCAGATTGGCCAGGTTGCGCACGTCCCGCGAGCTCTGATTGGCGGATTTGGCGTAGGCGGACGTGCGCGGGCTCATGAGATTTCCAATCGGTAGAACGGTCTTTTTCTACCGTAGAAGCCCTAAAGGAACCCTTAAGTTCGTCTTTTTTAAATACTGAAAAATTCCCTAAACTTTCCGTCATTTATGTCCCCGTTGAAACAATAGACCATGGCCGAGAGCTGCAAACAGGTACCCGGCGTTTTCACGCCGGTGATCGACCGCAACCGCTGCGAAGGCAAGGCGGATTGCGTGGTGATCTGTCCCTACGAGGTCTTCGAACTGGACATCGTTCCGGCGGAGGACCGCGCCGGCCTGGGGTTCATGGGCAAGGTCAAGGGGACGCTGCACGGCTGGAAGCAGGCCTATGCCGTCCGGGCCGAGGCCTGCCAGGCGTGCGGCCTGTGCGTCAGCGCCTGTCCGGAAAAGGCGATAAGGCTGGCGCGGAGGCGTTAAGCCACCGCGCCACGCGCCTTACTTCGTCTTCTGCGGTTCCGAAAAGTCCGCGCCTTCCAGGTCGAGCGCCGGGGCGGCCTCCTCGACTTCCTGGGCGACCGCCGGGCCACGGCCACGCAACGGCACTTCCTTCAGAGCCGTGAAGATCAGCGCCGCGAGCACCAGCCCGCCGGCGGCCATCAGGAACAGCGGCTGATAGATCAGCGCAGCGTTCGGGGTATGCGACAGGCGGTCCAGAACCTGCGGCGTGATATCGCCGCCGACCGGCCCGCCGATCATGCGGGCGACACCGCCGAACAGCACGCCGCCGAACACCGCCGCCAGCAGGGTCCCGCCCAGGCTGCGGAAGAAGTTCATCACCCCGGTTACCGTGCCCATCTGGTGGCGTTCGACGGCGCTTTGCGTCACGACCGTGCTGACCGGCAGCACCGTGCCGATGCCGAGATTGCCGGCGAACAGCACGGCGATGAAGCCCCATAGCGGCAGGCCCGCCGCCGTCACCGCCAGCACGACATAGGCCGCGGCGCCGACGACCAGGCCGATCAGCGGCACCATCTTGTACTTCTGGCCCTTGGTGGCGGCGACGATCCGCCCGGCCACCATGGCGCCCGTCAGCACGCCCAGCGACGGCAGGGCCTGCCACAGCCCGGAGACCGACGGCGTCATGTGAAAGATCAGTTGCAGATAGATGGAATAGTAGAGGCTGGTGCCGATCATCACGCCCATGGCCAGCGTCGCCGTCAATACCGAAATGACCACGGTCGGGTTCTTCAGGATGCCCGTCGGGATCAGCGGCTCACCGGCCAGGCCGAGCCGCAGGGCGAACAGCACCCACAGCACCGCCGCGCCGACGTAGATGGTCCACAACGGCGCCACGTGCCCGGCCAACGTTATGCCGCCGGCGCGCGCCGCGTTCAGGGCCAGCATGGTCATGATCGCCGCGGCCGCCATCAGGGCAGCGCCCAGCCAGTCGACCTTGTGCGGCCGTTCGAAGCGCGGCAGCTTTTGCAGCGCCTTGTAGACGATCCATAGCGCCACCGCGCCGACCGGCAGGTTGATCCAGAAGATCGCCGACCAATGGACGTGCTCGGCGACCACACCGCCCAGCACGGGCCCGGCCAGCGACGAGGTGGTGAAGACGGCGGCGAAATAACCCTGCAGCTTGGCGCGATCCTGGGGGGCGACGATGTCGGAAATCACCGTCTGGACCAGCGACATCAGGCCGCCGCCGCCCAGGCCCTGGATGCCGCGGGCGATGATCAGGAACATCATGCTCTGCGAGAAGCCGCATAGGGCCGAACCCGCCAGAAACACCACGACCGCGAACAGCAGGGTCGCCCGGCGGCCGACGATATCGGCGAACTTTCCATAAAGCGGGGTCACCACCGTGGCGGCCAGCAGATAGGTCGTGACGATCCACGGCAGGTGCTCGACATCGCCCAGCTTGCGGCCGATGGTCGGCAGGGCCGGCGAGACGATGGTCTGGTCCAGCGCGGCCAGCAGCATGACCATCATCAGGCCGATGATGATGGTGCGGACGTCCTTCGGGTCGAGCGGCGCGGGTACGGGCGTGTTTGTCGGAGAAGCGGGCGTGTCGGTCATGGGGATGTATCCTCTCGCCGGCAACCTTTAGGGCCCGGCATGGATTCTTACAAATTTATCCGCACCTCGCCAAGCAAAAAAGCCGTTGGGTTCGCCTGCCGATACGCTATAACCGGCACGCGCCGGATATCAGAACATACAGCGAGGACATCCATGCGGTTCGCGAAAAGCCTGAAAATCCTGGCCGTGACCACTGCGATCGGTATGGTTCTCGGCGGCGCGGCGATCGCCGCCGTACCCGCCGATAAACCCTGGCTCGACACCCGGCTGACGCCCGACGCGCGCGCCGACCTGATCCTGCATCAGATGACCGCCGACGAGAAGCTTGTCCTGGTGTTCGGCTACTTTTCGACCGACGCGCCGTGGAAGGCATATACCCGTCCCGCCGGCGCGCCGGCCGATGCCGCCGGCTTCATTCCGGGAATCGAACGGCTGGGCATTCCGGCCCAGACCGAAACCGATGCCGGGGTCGGCGTGGCGACCCAGCGTTCGTCCACGCCGCGCCTGCGCACGTCCCTGCCCTCGGGCCTGGCCACCGCGGCGACCTGGAACACCGACATGGCGTTTGCCGGCGGCGCCATGATCGGCGACGAGGCGCGCAAGTCGGGCTTCAACGTCATGCTGGCCGGCGGCGTCAACCTGCTGCGTGAGCCGAGGAACGGCCGCAACTTCGAATATGGCGGCGAGGATCCGTACCTGGCCGGCCTGATCGTCGGTAACGAAATCAAGGGCATCCAGTCGAACAACGTCATTTCGACGGTCAAGCACTATGCCCTCAACGACCAGGCGACGGGGCAGTCGCACCTCGACGCCCGCCTCGACGACGCGGCGGCGCGCATGTCCGACCTGCTGGCCTTCCAGTTCGCCATCGAGACCGGCCAGCCGGGCTCGGTGATGTGTTCGTACAACATCGTCCAGGGCAAGCACGCCTGCGAGAACGACGGGCTGCTGACCACGGTGCTGAAGACCGACTGGCGCTATAAGGGCTACGTCATGTCCGACTGGGGCGCGACCCATTCGACGGTCGCCGCGGCCAATGCCGGCCTCGATCAGGATTCGGGTTTTCCCTTCGACGACAAGCCGTATTTTCGCGAGGACCTGAAGGCGGCGGTCGCTTCGGGCCAGGTGCCGCCGGCGCGCGTCGACGACATGGCGCGCCGCATCCTGCGCTCGATGTTCGCCGAGGGCCTGTTCGAACATCCGGTGTCGGATCAGGCCGCCACCATCGACTACGCCGCCCACGCCCAGGCGGCCCAGGCCGATGCGGAAGAGGCCATCGTCCTGCTGAAGAACAGCGATAGTCTGCTGCCCCTAGCCAAAACCGCCAAGACCATCGCCGTCATCGGCGGCCATGCCGATATCGGCGTGCTGTCGGGCGGCGGCTCGTCGCAGGTCTATCCGCACGGCGGCCCGGACAACGGTCTGGTCATTGCCAATGAAGGCCCCGATCAGTTCCCCGGCCCGATGGTCTATCACCCGTCATCGCCGCTGAAGGAACTGCAAAGCCGCACCAAGGCCACGGTGACCTATAATGACGGCAAGGATGTCGCCGCCGCGGCGGCGCTGGCCGCGCAAAGCGACGTCGCCATCGTCTTCGCCACGCAATGGACGGCCGAGGGCATGGACGTGCCCGACCTCAACCTGCCTCACGAACAGGACGCGCTGATCGCCGCCGTCGCCAAGGCCAATCCGAAGACGGTGGTCGTGCTGGAAACCGGCGGCCCCGTGGCCATGCCGTGGCTGAACGACGCGGGCGCCGTGCTCGAAGCCTGGTTCCCCGGCGCATCGGGTGGCGCGGCCATTGCCCGCGTGCTGTCGGGCGAGGTCAATCCATCGGGCCACCTGCCGGCCACCTTCCCGGCTTCGCTCGACCAGTTGCCGCGGCCTAGGCTGGATGGCGACAACAAGGCCACAACGCCCTTCACCGTCGACTACAATATCGAAGGCGCGGCCGTCGGCTACAAATGGTTCGACCGGAAGGGCCTGACCCCGCTGTTCCCGTTCGGCTTCGGCCTCAGCTATACGCGCTTCACCATCGAAGGATTGAGCGCACGCCAGGCCGGCAAGACGCTGACCGTCACCTTCACGCTGAACAATATCGGCAGCGTCGACGGCAAGGCGGTGCCCCAGGTCTATGTCACCGCCCCGGCCGCCGCCCATTGGGAAGCGCCCAAGCGCCTGGCCGCCTTCACCAAGGTCTCGACCGGCAGCCACTCGTCGCAGATCCTCGACCTGACGGTCGATCCGCGCCTGCTCGGCGTCTACGATCCGGCCAGCCGGACATGGAAGATCGCGTCCGGCGACTACGTCGTTTCGGTCGGCGATTCCTCGGCCTCGCCGGCCCAGACGGTCAAGATCCACCTGTCGGGCCAGACCGTGGACATGAACGGCAAATGATGAAGATGCGCGCCATTCCCCTGCTTCTGACCCTCGCCCTGGTTCCGGGGCTTGCCCGTGCCGAAAGCTATCAAAGTTCGCCGCCGCGCCAGCCCGCCGTTGCCGGCAAGGACTGGGGCCAATGGCTCGGGCCGTGGCGCGCCGCCATCGGCGCCAAGATGCTGGAGGACTTCGGCGAACAATATATCTACGCCCCGCTGAACGCCGCCCTGCCGTCGCCGGACGCGCATGCGCCGCGCGTCGTCTTCCTGGGCGACTCGATCACCGACAAGTGGGACTTGGCCGCCTATTTCTCGGGCAAGCCCTACGTCAACCGCGGCATCGGCGGCCAGGTGACGCCGCAGATGGTGGTGCGCTTTCACGCCGACGTCGTGGCGCTGAAACCCGCCGCCGTGGTCATCCTGGGCGGCGTCAACGACGTCCAGGGCGTGCTCCAGGTCGAGGACGAACCGCAGATCGAAGCCAACTACACCGCCATGGCCGAGATGGCGCAAACCAACGGCATCCGGCCGATCTTCACCGCCATCCTGCCGGTCAACAACTATACGGAAGCCGCCAGGTCGGTGCTGGACGAACGCAAGCCCGCCGAACTGTCACGCATCAATGCCTGGCTGAAGGCCTATTGCGACGCCCACGGCTATGGCTTCATCGACTACGGGCCGAGCCTGCGCGACGACAAGGGCCTGATGCGCGCCGACTACAGCAGCGACGGCGTGCATCCGTTGCCTGCCGCCTATGCCGTCATGGCCCCGATCGCTGAAAAGGTCATCGAAGCCACGCTGGCCAGATAACTATTCCGTGCCCAGCAGGCGCTCCAGGCGCGAGGCGGCATCGGAAATGGCGAAAGCCGCCTTGCGCTCCATCTCGTGCACGCCGGCATTGATGCGCGAATTGCTCGACGAGGCTTCGGCCAGTTGCGACTTGAGATCCTGCATTTCGTCGATCATCAACAGGGCCGCCATCAGGAACAGGCGAACCTCGCCGATGGCGCCGACGTCGGACACCACCATTTCGATATGCTCGTCGAACATCCGCGCCAATTCCTGGACGCGGGCTTCCTGGCCGTCGGCGCAGCCGACGGTGTAGGGCTTGTTGTTGACGCGAACCGTGACTTCGCCCATCTGAGCACTTTCCGAAAAGTGGCCGCCACTTTTGGGTTAAAAAGTGCGGCAAAGCAAAAAACTAGCATAGTTGATTGGCGTTCGTCAGAACGAAATCAACTATGCCACCTCGTTTTCAAGAATGTGGCGGATGTCGCCCGCCGCGGCGCCCAGCGCATGGAAGGCGTCCTGCGCCGCCGCGATAAGGGACTGCTCGCGCGCGCGCATCAGTTCCAGTTCCCGCACCACGCGCTGGTATTCCGCCTGCAGCCCTTCGACGGCCTGCAGGTCGACACCGGCCGGCGGCGTGTATTCAGGCAAGGGTTCGCCGTCGCGCAGCGCCCGCACCCGCGACTCCAGCGCTTCCAGCGCGCGGTCGAGGCGATCGACCGCCAGCGAGAGGCTGCCGCCCGACTGTCCGTGGTTGTGCATGTTCTCCATCACCATGTCCTCAAAAGGCAAAAAACGACGCCGCCCCGCACAAAAAGCCTACCTTTGTCGCGCCGCATAAGCTAAGCGCGAGATATTGCTTTCAACACTTTAATCGAGACTCATTCATGTCCACAAGCCTCGTCGATGCTGTGCGTTCACTGAAGCCATCCGGAACGTTGATGGCCGACGCCATCCGCGTCCTGTCGATGGAGGCCGTACACAAGGCCAAGTCGGGTCACCAGGGCATGCCGATGGGCATGGCCGACGTGGCGACCGTGTTGTGGACCAAGTTCCTGAAGTACGATCCGAAGGCGCCCGACTGGGCCGACCGCGACCGTTTCGTGCTGTCGGCCGGCCACGGCTCGATGCTGTTGTATTCGCTGCTGCACCTGACCGGCTTCAAGTCGGTCGGCATGGAAGACATCAAGAATTTCCGCCAGTGGGGCAGCGCCACGCCGGGCCACCCGGAATACGGCCACACGGCGGGCGTCGAATGCACCACTGGCCCGCTGGGCCAGGGCCTGGCCACCGCTGTCGGCATGGCCATGGCCGAACGCCACCTCAATGCCCGCTTCGGCGACGACCTGGTCGATCACCGCACCTGGGTCATCGCCGGTGACGGCTGCCTGATGGAGGGCGTGTCGCACGAAGCCATCTCGATCGCTGGCCGCTTCAAGCTGAACAAGCTGGTCGTGCTGTTCGACGACAACAACGTCACCATCGACGGCTGGGCAACCATCGCCGAGACCGGCGACCAGGTGGCGCGCTTCAAGGCCGCCGGCTGGGCGGTCAAGACCGTCGACGGCCACGACCACGGCAAGATCGCCGCCGCCATGCGCTGGGCCACCCAGCAGGACAAGCCGGTGATGATCGCCTGCAAGACCAAGGTCAGCCGCGGCGCCGGTGCGCTGGAAGGCGACAAGCACGGCCACGGCTACAACCTGTTCGATGACGAGATCAAGGCCGCCCGCGAACACCTGAACTGGCTGGCCGAACCCTTCACCGTGCCCTCGGGCATCAAGAAGGCGTGGGAAGCCGCCGGTCGCCGTCAGGCCAAGGCGCACAAGGTGTGGAAGCAGCGCCTCGACGCCCATCCCAAGATGAACAGCTTCCTCGAAGTGACTTCGGGCAAGTTGCCGGAAGGCGCCTTCGACAACCTGGACGCCCATATCCAGAACGCCCTTCAGCTCAAGCCGACAGACGCCACGCGTTCTTGCTCGGGCGCGGCGCTGGCGCAACTGACGCCGGTGATCGAGACCCTGGTCGGCGGCTCGGCCGACCTGACCGGCTCGGTCAACACCCTGGTCAAGGGCATGAAGGACTATGATACGCCCGATTACGAAGGCCGCTATGTCCACTACGGCGTGCGCGAATTCGGCATGGCCGCGGCGATGAACGGCATGGCGCTGCACGGCGGCGTCCTGCCCTATGCCGGCACCTTCTTCGTGTTCAGCGACTACGGCCGCCCCGCCATCCGCCTGGGCAGCCTGATGGGCGCCAAGGTCGTCCACGTCATGACACACGACTCGATCGGCGTCGGCGAAGACGGCCCGACCCACCAGCCGGTCGAGCAACTGGCCTCCTTCCGCGCCATGCCGGGCCTCAACGTTTTCCGTCCGTGCGACATGGTCGAGACGGCCGAAGCGTGGAAGGCCGCACTGAAGGCCAAGGGCCCGTCGATGCTGGTCCTGTCGCGCCAGAAGGTCCCCGCCGTGCGAACGACCGCCGGCGACCTGGTCGAAAAGGGCGCCTACGAAATCAGCCCGGCCAGCGGCCCGGCCAAGGTCTCGATCTTCGCCACCGGCACCGAGGTCTCGCTCGCCGTCGCGGCGCAAAAGCTACTGGAAGCCGACGGCATCGCCACGCGCGTGGTGTCGTGCCCGTCG
>FTDB01002042.1_pt1 | contig 12117 bp, 12 predicted proteins | sample 1639741 | NCBI WGS metagenome assembly FTDB01 (sample SAMEA3914869, study PRJEB12502) | metagenome | biome: forest; material: soil | place: USA | collected 2012-03-12 | depth 0.1 m | reverse complement strand
GCCGGTCTGGGCGAAGCCGATGATCGGCCGGCCCGAACGCAGTTCCTGCGGCGTGATGCCGTAGTTCATGAAGCGCTCAAGATACAGCGCCGCCATGTCGATATGGCCGGGGGCGTCGAACCATTCCTGGGAGCGGAAACGGCCGTTCGGGGTCGCGGGCTTTTTATCAGACATGGTCAATCTCGTTCTGGGGCTGGCCGGGGATATCGACATCGAAGCGGAACAGGCCGCCGGCCAGCGGCTGTGACTTCAGATCTTCGGGCGAGAGGTTCTTGGCGGCCGTGGTGGCGAACACCGTTGTCAGCCTGCGGCCGCCGAAGGCGATCTTGGTGACGTTGCTGACCGGCAGCTTGACCTTGCGGATCAGCCGGCCATCGGGCGCATAGCAATTGACGCCCCACCCGAAATAGAGCGCGTTCCACACATTGCCCGCGCTGTCGACCACCGGGCCGTCCATATAGCCGTCGCCGTGCTGCTTGCGCGTTTCATCCTCGCCGGCATAGCAGACGGGGCTGGCCGCCTCGACCGGCTGGTCGGCGTCGAGGCGGGCGAAGATGCGTTTGTTCGACAACTGGCCTTCCACGTTGAGGTCGAAAGCGTAGATCACCTTCTTCAGCGTATCGTTGTGATAGAGCGTCTTGCCGTCCGGGCTGACCGCCGGGCCGTTGGTGATGACGTAGCCGTCGTCCATGACCGCCAGGCCGCGGCGGTCGTAGCGATAGAGCTTACCGGTCGGCTGTTCCTCGGCGTCGTCCATCGAACCGAACCACAGCCGGCCCTGGTGGTCGACATAGCCGTCATTCAGCCGGTTGCCCGGAAAGCCCGGCTCGACATGGGTCAGCAGTTCGAAGTGCCCCTTGCCGCCATGGGTATGCGGATCGAAATCATAGAGCCCCGTCTTGCAGCCGACGACGAAGCCGCCGCCCTTTTTGGGCGCGATGAAGCCGCACGGCGACGGGGCGTGGAAGGTCTGGTGCGCGCCGATGTCCGGATCGTAGCGGTGGACGCGCGAATTCTTGATGTCGACGAACCACACGGCATGGTCGCGCGCCGACCAGATCGGCCCCTCGCCCAGCGTGGCCTTCAGATCCCAGACACAGACAGGTTTGAAGCGTTCAGTCATGCCGAGGCCCTGTAAAAGTAAGAAACCCCATCCCCCTTCGCCAAGGCTTCGTGGGACAAGCCCTGAGTATGGCCCGCCACCCGTAGCTTCAGCGAAGGATGGTCCCCTCCCCGGCCAAGCCGGGGAGGCGTGATAAGCTTTCGCTTAGCGCCAGCCGGCGTCGATCCAGTAGCCGTGGCCGGTGCACAGCCCGGCATCGTCCGACGCCAGGAACAGGGCCAACGACGCCACGTTCTCGGGCAGGATACGACCGGACAGGCATTGCGAGTCGACGATCTGCTTCTCGCCCTCGGGCGTGTACCACTTCTCCTGGCGCGGCGTTTTCACATTGCCGGGAATGATGGTGGTGACGCGAATATTGTCGCGACCCAGCTCGCGCGCCAGGGCGCGGGTCATGCCTTCGATACCGGCCTTGGCGGTCTCGTACAGCACCAGGTCGGGCAGGCCGAGGTGCCAGGAAATCGAGCCGAAATTGATGATGGCGCCACCGCCGGCCGCCTTCATGCCGGGCGCAATGGCGCGCGTGCACATCATCATGTGCTTGAGGTTGACGCCGATATTCTTGTCGAAGAAGTCCGACGTCACTTCCTCCAGCGTGTGACGGTCGTCACGCGCGGCATTGTTCAGCAGGATGTGGACCGGCCCGTCCTTCAACACCTCGGCCAGGGTCTTTTCCAGCAGTGGCGTGTCGGTCAGGTCGCACTTGTAGAAGACCGGCGGCAGGCCCAGCACGCCGGTGTCGATCTTGGCGGACACATCGTCGACCAGATCGATGAAATGGACACGCGCGCCCTGCTTGACGAAGGCTTCGACCAGCCCCGCACCGATGCCGGAGCCGCCGCCGGTGATCAACACCTTGCGGCCCTTGAGGCTGGGGTAAATGGCAGACGACATGGACGATACTTCTCTCTGTTCGAACTTTATGGTTTTAGGCAGTTAAGCGCTTTGGCGAACCGGCGGCGCGTTGCGCGGCTTGAGCAGCCCGCGGTCGGCCAGGTTCTGCATCAGGTCGGCGATGCCGAAGGTCCATTCGCGCGCGTCCCTGGAGTAGGTGACGCGGTTTTCCAGGCAGCCCAGCTTCGGCGTCGCCACCTTGACGACGTCGCCGACCTTGTGCGTAAAGCCGCGGCCCGGCGTGTCGCGGTCCTGGGTCGGCGCGAACAGCGTGCCCAGCATCAACACGAAGCCGTCGGGATAGTGGTGCTCGCTCATCGCCTGGGCGACCAGGTCCAGCGGATCGCGGCTGATCTGGTCCATGCTGGAGCGGCCGACCAGTTCATAGCCTTCCGGCCCGTCGATCTTCAGGTCCAGCACGGCGTTGCGCACGTCGTCGATGGTGAAGTGGTCGTCGAACATGCGGATGAACGGGCCCAGCGCGCACGAGGCGTTGTTGTCCTTGGCCTTGCCCAGCAGCAGGGCCGAACGGCCTTCGAAGCAGCGCAGGTTGACGTCGTTGCCCAGCGTCGCACCGACGGCGCGGCCCTGCGGGTCGACGACCATGACCACTTCGGGTTCCGGATTGTTCCAGGTCGAGTCGGAGCGTACGCCCACCTCCTCGCCCCAGCCGACCGACGACAGGACCGGCGACTTGGTGAAGACCTCGGCGTCGGGCCCGATGGCGACTTCGAGGTATTGCGACCACAGGCCGTCCTGGATCAGCGCCTCTTTCAGCTTGGCGGATTCGAGCGAACCCGGCTTGACCGAGCGGATGTCCGAACCGACGCGTTCGGCCAGGGCGTCGCGGATCGACTGCGCCTTGGCGTAGTCGCCGCGCGCGCGTTCCTCGATGACGCGTTCGACCGCCGAGACGGCAAACGTCACGCCGGCCGCCTTGACGCATTGCAGGTCGATCGGCGACAGCAACTGGTCGCCCTTACGCTCGGCCGGCTTTCCGTTTTCTGGCCACGTCTTGCCGAAATGGAAGCTTTCCAGCGGACCCAGGTTCAGGCCGCCCGCCGGCACACCGTGCTCGGGCCAGGCCTTCATCAGTTGCGAGACCGTCGGCGCCACCGCGCTCATGTCGTAGACCAGGCCGTCCTTGACCAGGATCGGCGTCGGCCCGGCCGGCGTCTCGATACGGCCGACCAGGGTGGCGTCGCGCCAATCTTCGGGGAGAAAGGCATTCGGAAGAATTTCGGCCATGTCACGCTTTCCTGTGGTTCAAACTGCGCCGTACCGGCGATATCCCCTCAACCCGTCCGGACGGCCTAAAAAGGTATGGCGTCCTTATATTTGTTACCGCTACCATTTCCAGTACGCCGCGCGCCCTGTCAAGGGAAATGACGCGTGGCGGGACAATTTCCTTATCCGTTCCCGGCCGGAGACGCCGACGACTGGCGTTCGATCAGGGCGAAATCGCGGATCTCGCGCACCGTATGATGCGGCTGGCCGGACCGCTTGGCGCGGATGAGATCCAGCATCACCCGCACGCTGAGCGAGGCCATGTCGGCGATCGGCTGGCGCACCGTGGTCAGCTCCGGCCACACCGACGACGCCATGGCGGTGTCGTCGAAGCCGACGATGGTCACATGCTCGGGCACCTCCAGGTGCAGACGGTGCGCCGCGGCGACCGCGCCAGCAGCCATGTCGTCATTGCTGGCGAAGATCGCGGTGGGGCGGTCGGGGCGGTTGAGCAACTGCTCGGCCGCGTCGAAGCCCGAACGATAGGTGAAGTAGCCCGATGCCACGTGCTCCGGCACGACGGGCAATCCGGCCTTGGCCATCGCTTCGACAAAGCCGTCGAAGCGCAGCTGGCTGGCGTGGGCGTGGGGATGGCCCTTGATGAAGCCGATGTCGCGATGGCCCAGTTCGATCAGGCGCTTCGTCATGGCGAAGGCAGCCTTGTAGTCGTCGATCGACACCGCGTTGAGGTCGTCCGCGACGCGCGCCGCGGCCACGCCGACGAACAGCATGCCCATCTCGTTCAGCGTCTGGGCGACACGCGTCGAGTCGCTGAGCGGCGGCGACAGGATGATGCCGTCGCAGCCGCCGGCGCGGAACTTTTCCAGCGAGGCCGCCGCCCCTTCCGGGCCGTCGCACGACTCGATAAGCAGCTGCGTGCCGTTCTTGGCGCTTTCCGACAGGATGCCCAGCAGGAATTCGCTGAGGAAGGCCACCGACGGGTTGGAGTACAACAGGCCGATGCGCGCCTGGTCCTGGGTGGCCAGCGATCGGGCGGCGATGTTCGGGGAATAGTTCAGCGCCTCGACCGAGGCCATGACCTTGGCCCGGGTTTCCTCGCGAACGTTTTTTTCGCCGTTGATGACGCGTGACACGGTCATCGGCGAGACGCCGACATGGCGCGCCACATCGTGGATGGTGACGATATTACCGCCGCGACGGCCGACCTTGCGCGCCAAACCTGTCCGTTCCCTTGTTCTGGGGCGGCGCGAATCCCGGCGCCACCGATCTGCATCCTGTATAAATTGCCCTGACCACCTTGGCAAATGACAACGATAACAGGGTGAGTTTCGTTTTTAAAAATAAAACCCTTTTGGCGATTGAAAGCAAGCGCCGTGCCCGAGACGCCGCCAGCGGCGAAAAATTCGCTTGAAATCCCCATCGTTCCTTGGCGTTAATGACAGCGCTGACAATGGCGCGCCCAGGACACCGCCGCTCCATAATTAATAAATCAAATATAAGAAAAACCACCTCATCGGTGGGCCGACCGAGGGAGACCAAGCCAATGACCGTTTCACGCCGCGGCCTGATCGGGGCGACCGCCAGCCTGGGTCTTGCCGGCACCGCTGCCCGCGCCCGGCCGAAGCCAAAGGCCGCCGGTCCCTTCCTGCCCTCGTGGGAATCGTTCGAAGCCCATTACCAGACGCCGCAATGGTTCCGCGACGCCAAGCTTGGCATCTGGGCGCACTGGGGGCCGCAATGTGTGCCCGAACGCGGCGACTGGTACGGCCGCCAGATGTATATCCAGGGCAACGAATATTACGACTATCACGTCAAGACCTACGGCCATCCGTCCGAATTCGGCTTCATGGACATCATCAACCGCTGGACGGTCGACCGCTGGGATCCGCAGCGCCTGGTCGGTTTGTATAAAAAGGCCGGCGCCAAATATTTCGTGCAACTGGCCTGCCACCACGACAATTTCGACACCTATAATTCCAGATACCACGACTGGAACGCCACCCGGCTCGGCCCCAGGCGCGACATTGTCGGCGGCTGGCGGCCGCACGTGCTCGACGCCGGCCTGCGCTTCGGCGTCTCCAATCACGCCGCCCACGCCTGGCACTGGTGGCAGGTCGCCTATGGCTACGACGCCGAAGGGCCGAAGCAGGGCGCACGCTACGACGCCTTCACGCGCCACAAGACAGATGGAAAAGGCAAGTGGTGGGACGGCTTCGATCCCCAGGACCTGTACACCGGCCCGCACGCCGGCCCGAACGGCCGTTTCGTGCCGCCCGACGGGATCACCTCGATCAAGGTGATGAACGCTTTCAACGACAGCCATTCGGGTCAGTGGATCGAAACGCCGCCCGTCAACGAGCCGTGGTACGCCAGGCAGTGGCTGCTGCGCCAGAAGGACCTGGTCGAAACCTACCGCCCCGACTACATCTACATGGACAACCAGGTCATGCCGCTGGGCGATGCCGGCCTGGAAGCCGTCGCCCACTTCTACAACACCAACATCAGGCAGAACGGCTTGCTGGAGGCGGTGATCACCACCAATGCCCTGTCCGATGCGCAGGCGCGTGGCGTGACCTGCTCGGTCGAACGCGGCTATTCCGACCGGATGCGGCCGTCGCCGTGGCAGACGGCGACCTGCATCGGCCAATGGCACTACGACCGCCGCATCTACGACAATGACGGCTACAAGTCGGCCAAGGAGGTCATCCAGCGCCTGGCCGACACCGTGTCGAAGAACGGCAACCTCCTGCTGTCGATTCCCGTGCGCGGCAATGGCGAGATCGACGACAAGGAAGAAAGGGTGCTCGACGACATGGCCGCGTGGATGGCGGTCAATGGCGAAGCGATCTTCGCCACGCGGCCGTGGGATATCTATGGCGAAGGGCCGACGCGCCTCATCGAGGGCCACAAGAATGAAGACCTGGCCAAGGGCTTTACCCACGAGGACATCCGCTTCACCACCAAGGCGGGCGCGCTGTATGCCCTGGTTCAGGATTGGCCGGACAGCGGCTATATGACGATCCATTCGCTGGCCGAGGGCTCGCCACAACGCAAGGGGCGCGTGGAGCGCGTCGAACTGCTGGGCCATGGCGAGCCGCTTAGGTTCGAGATGGGCCTGAGCGGACTGGCGGTGAAGCTGCCCGGCGCGCGCCCGGCCTTCACGCCGGTCTTGAAAATCATGGGTAGCGGCGTAGTGTGATCCCCAAGCCTCGTGCCGGCAAAGGGGCATCCCTTGCGGATAAGCACGCGGCACCGGACATGCGGGGGACACGCCAATGCTTCGTCAAATACTGAAGGCCGCTTGCCTGGCTCCACTGGCCCTGCTGCTGTGCCAGTGCGACGCGCTGAAACCGAAGGCTCCCTCGCCCTACGCCGCGGATGTGACGCTGAAATTCACGCCGATGGCCGCCGCGGCGCTGGCGCAGGCCAAGGACAATATCGTCGTCCTCGCCTATTTTTACGGCGATCCCAAACCGGAGGCCAAGGCGAAGGCCGACAATCTGGGCCGGCTGGTCCTGGGCAGCGAGCGCAGCGGCTGGTCCAACAATACGCGGCTCGTCCACCTTTCCGGCAAGATCGATGCGTCCCTGCTGCCGTCGATCCGCGGCGAACCGCAATTGCTGGTCAGCGTCTATTCGGTCATGCCGGATGGCTCGTCGGACGACCTGATCGCCTGCAAGACCTGGATCGGCACGGTGAAAGGGGCCCAGGCCCGGTCGCCGGTCATCGGCTGCGAACTGGAAACCGGCGACAAGGACAGCGCCGACGACCTGGTCGGAAGCGCGAGCGACTCAAGCGGCCGTCCGTAAAACCACCTTGCGTCCTGGCGCGTTTCTCGTCAAAAGCTGCACGACAGTTTTATGACATATGTGACAACGTGACAGGCCACCCGATGATCCGACGCCTCCGCTTTTCCGCCGCCCTCGCCCTCTGCACCGCGCTGGCCGCATGCAGCGCGCCGAAGTTCAGGACCGATTACAGCGTCGCCGTGACCTTCACGCCCGCCGCCACGGCCGCGTTGAAGGCCGCCAGCGAAACCGCCACGCTCGACGCCTACTATTACGGCACGCCGGCCGAAGCCGCGAAAGAAAAGGCCAACGAGGCCGGCCAGATCGAGATGGGCCAGGATCTCGCCGCCGTCGATCCGGCCGCGTCCAGCGTCCACGTCGCCGGAACCGGCATCGACCAGCAGCATCTGAGCGCCATTACCGGCACGATCGGCGTGGAGTTGCGCGTCTATTCCGGCACCGACCGCGACAATTTGCTGAAGTGCGCGCCGGTAACGGCGACGCTCACCGACCTTCAGGCCAGGCCCGTGACCATCGCCTGCGACGCCACCTGATTGCCGATCGCCGGGAGGCGTGGTACCCCTTACGCAAAAGAGGGGAACACGCCATGCGCCATCTGATCCTTGTCGTCACCGCCGTTTCGGCGCTGGCCCTGTGCCAATGCTCGCCGAAGACGGAAACGGCCGCCCCCGCCGCCAGCAGCGCCGCACAGGCGCCGTCCTTCGCCTACGACATCACGCTGAGCTTCACCCCGGCCGCCATCGCCGCGGTCCAGGCGCACAAGCAGAAGGTGACCGTGTCGGTGATGTACTACGGCAATGTCACCCCGGCGTCCCAGGCCCTGGCCGATCCCAAGGACGGCACGCTGCATCTCAACACGGACGTCGTCGAGGTCGAACCGGCCAATCAGACGGTGCACATGACCGGCGCCGGCGCCAATGCGCCGCACCTGAAGGACATTACCGGCCAGAAGCCCCTGGCCCTGCTGATCGTCTATGCCGGCAAGTCGCCGGATACCTCGTCGATCCGCTGCACCGACTTCCAGGACTATGTCAGCTCGGCGCAGCAAAGCCCGGTCACGCTGAAATGCGACGCGGCGTGATGCGCCCGCTCGCCCTGCTCCCGCTTCTCGCCCTGGCGGCGTGCCACACCCCGGCGGCGCACGGGCCGCTGGCCTTTTCGGTCGACGTCACCCTGACGCCCGCGGCGGCCCAAAAGCTGTCAGCGCTGCACGAGAAGGTCACCGTCGCCGCCTACTATCTGGGATCGCCGGCGCCCGGCGTTCCGGTCACCGCCGATGGCCAGGTCGACCTCGGTTCGGAAAAGGTGGAATTCGCGCCACCGCAAAGCCACATGGACTTTACGGCCTCAGTCATCGACGGCGGCGATCTCAAGACCATAACCGGTAAGCCGCGCGTGCTGATCAACGTTTTTTCATCGCGCCATGCGGCGGCGGACAATCTGCTCGACTGCGACACGTTCGAGGACGACATCGCCGTGGCGCAGGCCAGGCCGCCGCATATCACCTGCGGGCTTCTTTAGTGCGCTCAAGCGCCGCGCGGGCTCGCCGCAAAAGCGGCGGCGTGCGGTCGCACTTGCCAAGCTTCGCTCGGAGGGCAGCTAGAACCTGGCCGGCCAGGAGCGGATCAGCATATTGGCCTGGGTGCTGGCCGACAGCACGTCGCTGCGCTTGCGCAACGCCGCCACCGCATTGAGATAGATCTGATTGCGCGCCCCCCAGGCGATGCCCGCCTGGCGATCCTGGAGGAAGTTGATCATGGTGTCGCGCGCGTTTTCGTCCTTGATCAGGGCGATGGTGTTGCGCGCCGCGGCCTCGGTATCGCCGGCGCACAGCAGGGGCCGCGTGCGCAGCTCGACGCCGTCCGGCATGGCGTCGACGATGGTGTTGTAATCCGCCTTGTCGCCCTCATAGGCGAAGGCGCAGGCGACCAGCGAACCGATCGCCGCCTTCTGGTCCGGATGCAGGTTGCCGAGGTCGAAACGCGCCGCCAGGGCCAGCGCGTCCTTCTGGCGCCCGCGGTCGATCAGGTAGCTCAACTCGCCGACATAGAATTCGACCGTACCGGCGCCCTTCAGCCGGGCTTCGCCTTCGGCATAGGCGGCGTCGGCATCGACCGTCTTGCCGAGGTCGGCCAGCAGCGTGGCCTTCTGCGACAGCAGGTTGGCGTAGGAGTCGGTATTTTCGAAGGACGCCAGCGAATGGCTGTCGATCAAGCCGATCACGCTGTTGGCCTGCTTCAGGGCCAGGTCTTCATCTCCGGCCAGGGTTTCCAGCCCGATCAGGTAGCTGATCGCCGACAGGTCGCGCGAGTCCTTGACGATATAGGCCTTGGTGTCGGCAATCTCGCCGGCCAGGATGGCGCGAAGGTCCTGCGGCGGCACGTCGCCACGGCTGATGCGGCCATCGCCCTGGCTGAGGATATAGATAACGGCGTCCTTGGCGATGTCGGCGCGATAGGCCTCGGCATGGGCCTTGTCCCCCGCCGCCGTCGCGGCGCGCAGGCTTTCGAGGCGGAACAGGTCGAGCACCGGCCGGCTGGTGATATCGTGCACCTGCCAGCGCGCATCCTCGACGTGCGACATCAGCGCGGCCTCGCGCGCCGGATCCTTGTCGCGCAGCAGCACCAGCGTGCCCAGCACGCTGAGATCGGCCAGGTCAGCGCCCTTCGGCCCCAGCGCGGCGAGCGCCGTATCGAGGGTCTGCGACGCCTCGGTCACCTGGCCGGTGCCCAGTTGCAGGAAGATGTGCAGGCCGTAGGCATCGGCCGAAACCGGCGCCTGGGCCAGGTTCTCGGCCGACAGCGGCAGGGCGGCAGCGGGGCCCGAAACCTGGGCGGTGCACAAAACGCGCTTGGCGCGGAACTGCGCGGCCATGTCGGGATCGCCGGCTTTCAGCGATGCGTCGTCCCACAGCTGGGCCAGGATCGGCAGGGCCTCGCCGCACTTGCCGGCCGACATGGCGGCGCTGGCGCGCATGATGTTGAGGGCGGTGTTGGGCGCCGCGGTCTGGGGCGCTGCGGTTTGGGCGTGGACGACGCCTGTGGCCATGGTCAACGCGGCCAGCGCTATGGACAGCAAATGACGCATGAAATCCCCCAAACCCCCGCCTACAAAACCCTTGTTCCGATACCTTAACGCCGATTAACCTTCCGGCAAGCGAAATCGCGCGAGCGGTGCCGGGCCGCCCCTTGCGGTATTCCCTTGCGGCGGCGACTGGCTCGCGTTAACCTTTTGCATGGCCCGGGACGAGAACAGTACACAGGAACCGCTGGTGTCGCCCCTGCTCGACGCCCTGCACGGCCGCCGGCTGGAACTGACCGACGGCGAAGGCCGCGGCGACTTCCTCACCGCCTATGCGTTTCAGCATCGCCGCCTGTTCCAGGCGCTGAGCACCATGGCCGACACGGTCGACCACGAATACCCGTTCCTGGCGTTGAACGCCTTTACCAACTGCGCGCTCTATGCCGCGGATCTGTTTGACTTTTATGCCGAGGACCTGCCAGGTTACATTCCCGGCCTGACGCGCGTGTTCGAGCGCGAGAGCCTGCCATTTGCCGCTGACCTGGCCGAGGCGCGGCGGCCGTGGGCGTCGCTGCGTAACCGCTGCCGGCGCCAGCACGCCTTCCTGGCTTCGGTCCAGGGCCGCTACGGCGACGGGCGCAGCGTATCGGGCTTCTGCATCTATGGCCGGCGCGGCAACAGCCTGCGCATCAACAAGCAGCTGTTCGGTGATTCCGACGCGGTCTCGTTCGACTGGGCCAAGCGCGCGCTGCTGGGCGATGTGCTCAAGGCCGAGGTCATCCTGGCCGCGGCGGTCGACCGCGTCCCCGACCGCAAGGCCGAGCCGATCGACGGCCTCGGCATCGCCCTGCCCTACATGGCGGTGATCGACCGCCTGGACACGCGGCCGAAGCTGGGGCTGCCGGACGAGCACGCGGTGGGCCAGCGCGCCATCGGCAAGGCCGGCGACGCCGTCCGCGTCGGCGACACGGTCGAAGCCGGCGACGGCCCGTTCCACATGACCGTGGCCGTCGAATTCGTCGGCAACGCCATCACCATCCAGTTGCCCTATGTCGACGGCGAGGTCGAGGTCATCGGCCAGGCGGTCGGTGGTGGCGGCCTGACCTCGGGCATCCACCGCGTCGCCATCCGCGATGTCGAGGTGGCTTAATCCGCGTGCTTGCGGGTAGTCACAGCGTGTCGAAATCCATCGCTGCGGAGTGGCCGTAAATGGTGAAAAAGCCTTCGCTTTCGACGAAGGGCACGCGTAGCCGCTGGAGCAATGCGCGCAGTTGACCTGAACAATCTTCAATCACCGGCGCCATCAATCCCCCCATTTGACGGGTGTGTCTCGGCGCGACCTTGATCCACTCGATGTGGACGTCCAGCACAGCCTCGCAGGTCCGCCCCCAATCGCCCAGGTACCCCGGCGAAGCCTCGATCGTCAGAGGATAAGGTTCATCTGCCCCAAGCGTCTTGCGCTGATAGGCCGGTGAAAACGGAAGTTCGCCGATTGCCGCGCAGAGCTCGCGCCATTTGGTGTCGTTCATGTGCGAGGCCAGGCCCCGCTCCACGAGGCGCTTGCGTATTTTCCGATCCAACACCCACTCCGGTGGTAAAAAACCCGCCGGCGTGAACCGGCGGGTCTTGATGGTCTAGCTATCCAGGAAGCTGCGCAGCTTGCGACTGCGGCTCGGATGCTTCAGCTTGCGCAACGCCTTGGCTTCGATCTGCCGGATGCGTTCGCGGGTCACCGAAAACTGCTGGCCGACTTCTTCCAGCGTGTGGTCGGTGTTCATGCCGATGCCGAAGCGCATGCGCAGCACGCGTTCCTCACGCGGGGTCAGCGAGGCCAGAACCCGCGTCGTGGTTTCGCGCAGGTTCGACTGGATGGCCGCGTCGATCGGCAGGACGGCGTTCTTGTCCTCGATGAAGTCGCCGAGGTGGCTGTCTTCTTCGTCGCCGATCGGCGTTTCCAGCGAGATCGGCTCCTTGGCGATCTTCAGGACCTTGCGCACCTTTTCCAGCGGCATGGCCAGCTTT